>ENA-OQCF01000547-OQCF01000547.1-human-gut-metagenome-genome-assembly--contig:-NODE-547-length-14489-cov-2.685072_pt1 | contig 14489 bp, 21 predicted proteins | sample MGYA00242756_ERZ504573 | MGnify/ENA primary metagenome ERZ504573 (study PRJEB26092, sample SAMD00036240) | human gut metagenome | host: Homo sapiens | study: EMG produced TPA metagenomics assembly of... | reverse complement strand
GAAACCGGAGTTCAGACCTGGATTGGCAACAACGGAATTCCGGAAGTCCGCGCAACCCCATGATAAGCTGGGCGATGCGCCGCTCGGATATATTGCCCAGTTCTGCCAGGGCGATGCCGAGAAAGTCGTAGGAGATGGCAAGCGGCTGGCCGTGGAAGTTACCGCCCGAAATGATACGGTCCTCATCGGGGAAGATAGTGGGATTGTCAGTCACGGAATTGATTTCCGTCAGCAGAACGGAAGACACGTAACGGATGGCGTCTTTCGTTGCCCCATGCACCTGAGGGATGCAACGGAACGAATAAGGGTCTTGCACATGCTGCTTGGGACGAGCTACCAGCTCGCTGCCTTCCAATAGCTTGCGGAAGTTGGCACCCGTTTCTATCTGTCCCTTGTGTGGACGAATCTGCTGGATACAGTCCATGAAGGGATCGATACGTCCGTCGAAAGCTTCCAGGGAAAGGGCGGCAATCAAGTCGGCTTTCTTGGAGAGACGAAAGGCTTTGAGAATGGCAAAGACACCGTTGGCACTCATAAACTGGGTGCCGTTGAGTAATGCCAATCCCTCTTTACTCATCAGCTTCACCGGTTCCCAGCCGAACTCGTCGAGCACGCTGATAGCCTCGCGCTTCTTTCCTTTATAATAAACATCGCCCACACCGATAAGCGGCAGGAAGAGGTTGGCCAGAGGAGCCAGATCGCCGGAGGCGCCCAGTGAACCACGGTCATACACAATAGGCATCACGTCGTTATTGAAAAAGTCGAGGATACGCTGCACGGTAATAACCTGCACACCGCTATGCCCCAAAGAGAGGGCATGCGCCTTGAGCAACATCATCAGCTTGATGATGACGGGACGTATCTCCTCGCCCACACTGCAAGCATGGCTCTTGATGAGATTCTCCTGCAAGGTACCCAGCTCGTCCGACGAAATGCTCTTGCTGCACAACGAGCCGAAACCGGTGGTAATGCCATACAAGGTTCTTCCGACTCCGCAATCTTCTTGTCCAGATAATCGCGGCACTTCTGTATCCGCAGCTTGGCTTCCGGAGCCAGCTCCAGTTTCAAGTTTTCATTAATGATGCGTTCGATGAGGTCGAAGGTCAGCTCACCGGAACCTACGTAATAGACATTGTTCATACTTTCAGCTCTTGATTGATTTCGTCCAACAATTCCTTTTCTTTCGCACAAGCCAAGTGTTCCAATTCATCGGCTTCACTTTGGAGCTTGGACACAAACTCCTTGTCCTTCAACGAACCCAGGTTGATGCGTACATTCATCAGTGCGCCCAGCACAGCCGAACGGGCAGACATCATGGCTACACAAGCATCCGTAACGGCATTGCGATTGCCCATGCGGGCTATATCCATGATGACTGTCATCAACTCATACGCATTGCGTGCCACCTGCATGGGAACAAGGGCAGCAAACTTGGTAGCCTCCTGAATGGCAGCACTGCGCGCCGCTTTTTCCTCATCCGTAGCTTTCGGCATCTTGAAGCAGGCAAACACCTTGTTGTAGGCCTCAGAGTCGCGGTCTATATCTTCCACAAAAGCTCCCTTCTGCTGCAAGGCAACTCCGGAGACATGGCGCATCAGCTCTTCGTGAAGTTCATAACCTTTCTTGCCGATGGTGAGGTTGGCAACCATAGCGGCAAGAGCAGAAGCAATGGCACCGTTCAAAGCGGCAATACTACCGCCACCGGGGACGGGATCACTACCCGCCACTTTATTCAAAAATTCCTTTACTGTCAAATCAACTAACATGGTAATAAATTATTAAGGATTAAATATTAATGTTCAAGGAGCTCTAAAGTCCCGGATAAAGAACTCCGTTCTTCACGGTGGTATTGACACAATTCATCCCGACGTAATAGGGCAAAAAATGATAATTGTCCGTATCGAGGACTACAAAATCCCCTTTTTTGCCCACCTCGATACTACCAATGCTGTCCGCACGGTTCAAGGCGGCTGCACCGTTCAAGGTCAGGGCAGTGATGGCCTCTTCAACACTCATTTTCATATAAATGCACGCCAAGGCAAATGTCAGGGGGATGGAACCGGAGAAACAACTGCCCGGATTGAGGTCGGTGGCAAGAGCCACGGCACAACCGGCATCAATCATTTCGCGTCCACGGGCATAGGGTTCCTTCAAAGCAAAGGCTGTCAGCGGAAGAAGGGTCGCCACAACTTCTTTATTGGCCATGGCGCGGATGTCCGCATCCGAAGCATGCAGCAGATGGTCGGCAGAGACGGCAGAAAGTTCAGCAGCCAGTCCAGCACCACCTAATGGTACAATTTCATCGGCATGGAGTTTCAAGGCAAGTCCCATTTCCTTGGCTGCTAGCAAAAGGCGACGAGACTGTTCGATGGAGAAAACACCCTGCTCACAGAAGACATCGCAGAACTCTGCCAAATTATTATGAACCACTACGGGCATCACTTCGCGGATAATGTAGTCCACGTATTCGTCCGTCCGCCCGTTGTATTCTGCAGGCACAGCATGTGCGCCGAGAAAAGTGGAGACAACGTCTACACGCTTGTGCTCGTCATTATTAAGGCTACGCATCACCCGAAGCTGCAGGAGTTCGGTTTCCTTGTCCAGACCGTAGCCGCTCTTTCCCTCTACGGTAGTCACTCCCATAGCACTCATCTGCTTCAGAAAGCCCTCCGCCTTGCTGCGCAGCTGGATGAAATTGCATGCACGGGTAGCCTTCACCGTACTCACGATGCCTCCTCCACGTTCCATGATGGACATGTAACTCTCTCCCTTCAAACGCCAGGAGAACTCCTCGGCACGCTCGCCACCAAACACAAAATGTGTGTGTGAGTCCACAAAGCCGGGCAGCAGACACTTGCCGCGGGCATTGTAATGCCAGTAGTGCTGATAATAGCCATCACGCTCCTCTCCACGGTTGGGACCGACGTAGGTGATGACACCGTCGGTCACTTCCACCGTAGCATTGTCGATGATGCTCAGTTGCTCCATCTCGCTGCCGCGACGGGCGGAAAAACCGAGGGGGGTCACGACACGGGCATTGAATATAATAAGGTTCTCTGTCATAAAGCCTCTCCCCTAACCCCTCCCCCGTAAGGAGGGGAATTAAGTTAGTACTATTTAATTCGGTTACATTCGTGCTTCTAAAACTTGCTCCATGGAGAAGTTCTCCAATCCCAGATAGTAGGACGCTGTATCTATCAAGGCCTCCATCGGCACCAGACCGATAATCTCACTGCCCACAATGCTGACACCGTAGCGGCGGGCTTCCACACGCACCAGTTCGAAAGCACGGTAGAGGGCGGTGCGGGTATAGTCCGTCATGTTGATGGATACCTGCGTGATGCCGCGATCTTTCAACTCCACTCCCATTGCCTTGCAATAACGCAGTCCGCCGCCGATGAAACGGATTTTCTTAGCGATGTCATGGGCTATCTCCAGACTGGGAGTATTGAGGTTGATGTTATAGGCCACCAAAGGCATGCGGGCACCGATAGCTACTGTGCCTGCGGTGGGATGACGTTCAGCCGATCCAAAGTCGGGATGCCATTCCGGTTGCTTTATCTTCTCGGCCATACCTTCGAACTCCCCTTTACGGACAGCGGCCAGATTCTCCCGATGAGGGGCAGAAGCAGACTTTTCATATAAGAAGACAGGAAGATTGTAACGTTTTGCAACCTCCTCGCCCACCTCTTTGGAGAGGGCAACAGCTTCTTCCATCGTCACATTCCGGATGGGGATAAAAGGTACTACATCTACAGCACCCATACGAGGGTGCTGTCCCTGATGGTGATTGAGATCTATCAGCTCTACCGCTACGCCGATAGCTTCGAGCACAGCATCACGAAGCGGTTCAGGCTCACCCACTACGGTCACCACGAGGCGGTTATGGTCTTCATCGTTGCTGTAATCCAACAGTTTCACACCTTGTTTGCTCCGAAAAGGAGCCACTATCTTATCTATCTTTTGCAAATCGCGCCCTTCACTGAAATTGGGGACGCATTCCATAATTCTGTCCATAATATTCTAATATGCTAATGTGAGTAATATGCTAATGAGAGAATATACACATGCTTCTAATCAAATCCTCATCCGCCACATACGGCATCGTGATATGATAGCCATCTGCATGCGTACGGTTAAACTCTTCACTCGTCTCCATGGCATGAGGGTTACGCGCCCACGAACGGCGTGCCACACCACCCATCACATCCCACAGCATGGCGGAACGCAAGATTTCGTCTACCCGCTCACTACCGTCGCACACCATGCCGAAACCGCCGTTGATGGCTTTTCCGATACCTACGCCACCTCCATTGTGCAAGGCCACCAAGCTCATGCCACGCGCACAGTTTCCGGCAAAACACTGTACCGCCATATCTGCCATGACATTACTGCCGTCCTTGATATTGGATGTTTCACGGAATGGAGAGTCTGTACCGCTGACATCGTGATGGTCGCGTCCCAACATGATGGGGCCGACCTCTCCCTTACGCACCATTTCATTGAAGCGCAAAGCTATATTCATGCGTCCCACGGCATCCTGATAGAGAATACGAGCCTGCGTGCCGACTACCAGATTGTTCTTCTCCGCATCACGAATCCAATTGTAGTTATCCAAATCTTGCCCGCGACGTGTAGGGTCGATACATTCCATCGCCGCACGGTCGGTCTTCACCAAGTCTTCATGTTTTCCACTGAGACACACCCAGCGGAACGGACCATAACCATAATCAAACAATTCCGGTCCCATAATGTCTTCCACATAGCTGGGGAAAATGAAGCCGTTCTTATCGTCCCCGTCTCGCGCAATTTCGCTCACACCGGCATCGTAGACGGCTTTCATGAAGGAGTTCCCATAATCGAAGAAGTATGTACCGTGTTCCACCAGCCTCTTTATAGCCTTGAAATGACGCTCCAAGGAAACATTCACCAGGCACCGGAACTCCGACGGATTTTCATGTAGCATACGGGTACGCTGCTCAAACGTCAGTCCGACGGGACAGTAACCGCCCTCGTAGGTGGCATGGCAGGAAGTCTGGTCAGAAAGTAAATCTATGTGCAACTGCTTCTGCACCGCATATTCCAGCAAATCGACGACATTGCGTGATAGGCCACAGAAACCGGGCGGCACTCATCCATCGCTTTTTGAGCCAGCGAGAAGGCTTCTTCCAGAGAATCCGTAACGTGTCCCACCCAACCCTGGGTATGGCGGGTTTCGATGCGGGAAGCATCCACCTCGCAATGATTGCCGCCGCCCCTGCCATCTCGGCAGCTTTGGGCTGCGCACCGCTCATGCCTCCCAGACCGGAAGAAACAAACAAGCGTCCGCGCAAATCACCATCCTGCGGAATGCCCAGCTTCAGACGGCCCGCATTCAGCAGCGTATTAAAGGTGCCGTGCACAATGCCCTGCGGACCGATGTACATCCAGCCTCCGGCAGTCATCTGGCCGTAGTTGGCAACGCCCATCTGCATAGCGGTGTGCCAGTCCTTCTGATTATCATAGAGCCCCACCATCAGCGCATTGGTAATGATGACACGGGGCGCTTCGGGCTTGGATTTGAACAGTCCCAACGGATGCCCGCTTTCGATAACCAGTGTCTGCTCGCGCGTCAACACTTCGAGGTACTGCTTGATGAGCCGGTATTGCATCCAGTTCTGACAGACCTGTCCCGTCTCACCATAGGTAACTAATTCATACGGATAAAGGGCGATGTCGAAACAAAGATTATTGTCAATCATCACCTGGAAGGCCTTGCCTTCAATACAGTTCCCTTTGTACTCATCGATGGGTTTCGCTTTGAGGTCGCCCTGCGGGCGGTAGCGGTAGCCATAGATACGTCCACGTGTACGCAGTTCTTCCATGAACTCCGGAGCGAGGGTTTCGTGCAGCTCTTTGGGGATGTAGCGCAAAGCGTTCTTCAATGCCGTAGCCGTCTGCGCAGGGGTAAGGGTGTAGCCACGGTCGGGTGCCCGCCGGATACCCTCGACAAAGGAAGGATAGGAAGGCAATGTTTTACTTAAGGTTATCTCCATGTCCTATAAAGATTAAGGATTTACAAAGTGTCAGCCCACGAGGCTATATTTGCCGCAATATAGAAATAAATCCCGACATTCGCAATGGAATGCCGGGATTATTTATCTTTTAGTCAGAAACCAACAAAGAGGATTTCTATTTTAAAGCCATTTTATTGATTTTCATTATCTGATAGACACCTTCATAATCGGCGCAAATCCGTCATCGGCTTTGCCCATATCGATTACTTCCAACTCTACGTATACCGGTTTTCCGTTTTTAACTCCTTTCGTCATATCATCATATTTTTGCATGAGTTCTCCGGTCTCATCCACAATCCAATAATCGGCAGAATCTCCTTCGGCTTTGAAGGAACGCACCTCATGGCCGATGACCAGCTCGCCTCTTACCGACAGAAGTTTCTTGGCAGGGGTAAGCACCGCAGCAGGTATTGTTTTTTGATTCAGAGCTTCATTGTTCCTGGCATATTTCAAGAGCAACTCTCCTCTTTTGAGAATCAGGCTGTCCTGCGTCAGTTTTTCTATTGTCAGCGTATCCGTGAAAGAAATATTCTGGTGATTGCCGATGCTGGTACCTGAAAGTAACAACCGGTTTCCTACTTTTTTCCATGCCTCATATTTCAAGGTGGCCATGTTAATGGAAGAGGCGCTTCCGTCCCTATCAAGAACGAAACCTTGTTGCATGCCGGGCATTCCCGGAACCGGCTCCACCCAGGAGCCTTCAATGGAGCATTGTTGCAAGCAGCCAAAGCAACCATGCCAAGAACAGCAGTTAAATCTCTCAATCTTTTCATATCTCTTCTCTTTTTAAAACTATATTTCTAAACAAAGGAGCTCTTGTTTTTCCTCTATTCTCTTGCAAAAATAATGTTTTTACGGGAACTTCCACGCATCAAAGAATCTTTTCACGAAACAAATTATGAATATTTATTTGGAAATTATTCAAACTAGCATTACCTTTGCACCGAAATTCAAAAACGATATGAACCAGTACTTAACTACAAGATACAATACGCGCAATGCTGCATGGGGCAACAAGACCTTATGCGGCCACTTCATAGTGCACGTACATTGGTTCAGCGGATTCATTTAACTATCCTGCAATTTGCATCTTACTATTTTGCACTTCCCTTACCGAGAAAAGGAGGGAGAGATGCCGTGTATGGAGTTTCCGTTCGGAAAAACCGGACTAACCTATGTATTCACCCAAAAAAGAAAAAAACTTATGTTTACAATTATATCCATCATGTTTATAGGAATCGGTATCGGATACCTAATGCGTAATGTACAGATGTTGCAAAAAGTGGAGAAAAGCGCCTCGCTCACCATCTTACTGCTGCTCTTTGTACTCGGTGTATCCATCGGTTCCAACCGTCTGATTGTTGACAATCTGGGAAGATTCGGGTGGCAGGCCGCCGTACTGGCCTCACTGAGCATTACAGGCAGCATGCTAGCCTCACTGATGGTGTTTCACCTATTTTTTAAGAAAGGAGAGAAGAGATGAAGGGAAGTTTGATGGTTGTTGCATTTTTCTGTGCCGGCTGCCTGATGGGAGTAGCCAATGATTTTCAGTTCGACCTGCACGACTTATCCATGTATGTGCTCTATGCATTGATGTTCCAGGTGGGCATCGGCATCGGGAGCAACAAGCAATTGAAGGAGCTGGTCAAGAGTCTGCGGCCCAAAATGCTTTTGGTGCCGATGGCCACCATTGTGGGAACACTGTTGTTCTCCGCCTTCGCCAGTCTGCTGTTGAGCCAATGGAGTGTGTTCGACTGCATGGCGGTGGGTAGCGGATTTGCTTATTATTCGCTTTCCTCCATTCTGATTACGCAATTCAAGGAACCTTCCATAGGTCTGCAACTCGCCACGGAACTGGGCACCATCGCCCTGCTTGCCAATATCTTCCGTGAAATGATGGCTTTGCTGGGTGCACCGCTCATCCGGAAATATTTCGGCAAACTGGCACCTATATCGGCGGCAGGGGTCAATTCGATGGATGTACTTCTACCCTCCATCACCCAATATTCCGGAAAGGATGTGATTCCTATCGCTATATTCCACGGAATATTAATTGATATGAGTGTACCGGTATTCGTATCCTTCTTCTGCAATCTGTAAACAGCGGGCCAAAAAAGGAGGATAAGCCTCATTGTATTCATACTTTAACAACGTGAACAACAGAGACTTCTCACTGCAAAGTGAGTGCATGCTTTTTGCAGTGCCACTGCATACCTATTTGCAGTGATACTGCAACTGCTTTGCAGCGCGACTGCAACGGGTTTGCAGTGACGCTGCAAAGGCGTGCAATGACTTTGCAGCCGGTCACCAAGCTACCGCATACTCGTAGCGGTCGAACTTAGGCTTGGTGCTTATGCCTACTGCTTGAATACCCGGGCTATCCGTTGCTGTTCTTCGGGAGAGATAGGGCGCTCGCCCTTGCGGCAATGATAGTAATAGCGTTCACAAGAGAAGCATCCCATCACGCGATGGCGCACGGTGAAAAGCAGCTTGGTGGGTACTTCGTTGAAAAGGTGCGTCATACCGCGGGCATAGTGCAGCTGCTCGCTGGAGCGGTAACGGGCACAAGTGGAGGACCCGGACAAGCTGCCGACATAAAAAGGATTCACCGCACGAACGGACTGTGGCTGGGGGCCTTCACTCTCGGACAACAGTTGTGCCGCTATCGCCCGCAAGCAGGAAGAGGCTTTGGGGCACTTCCCGTTACCCGCAAAGCAGTATTCGTACCCATCGGGCACGTCTTGCAATAATATCATCTTATTAATGATTAATGGTTAGTGATTAATGGACGGAGTGCACGCAGATACTTGCCGATGACCTCTGCCGACTCGCTTGTTTCTTTCTCGAATTCGGCGTGCAGTGTCGGGTATCCGGCAAGCAGTTGCATCATTCGCTCACGTCCCACGAACTCGGACTTTCCAGTTTCGGGATTCAGTTCGTAATAGACGCGGGCATGCACCAGTCCCGAAGCATTGATGGCGTCTCCCACTTCACCGCCCAATCGTGTGGCATCATCGGGAGTCATGGTACTGGTGGCTGCTTGTCCCACAGGCTGTGCACAGAAGTAAACCTTTCCGCCGAGCCACATGGCAGGTGCATACCACTGCCCGAAGCGATAACGCTTATAAGCGCATCTTACGGCAATTGACATAAAGCGAGGTATCTACCCGTACAGCATAACAACGGGACTTCAAATAACGGCAAAGACCGGGATTGTCGTCTACCGTAATACGATAATCGGCACCGCCCATGAGGTAAATCTGGTTCTTTGTACGCTTCTCAATCTTCAGCGTGGTAACCGTATCGCCACGGTTCTCCACCAACTCTTTCAGATTGGAATACATTACCTGTTGCGCCGCCGCCGGCAAAACCGCCAGCAACATCAGAACGCCTGACAACCAACTCTTCTTCATATCCCAACCTCCTCTTTTCTGAAACTTTGTTTTAGTGAGCGAAAGGTACATTTTTTTATCGGAAGTAGACAAAAAATCGCGGAAAAAACAATTGAAAATGTATATCTTTGCCTTAAACTTAACATGTATGAAGCAAATAAATACGATAGATAAAATCAGCGCCGTCTACCGCAACACGGCAGAAGAGGCAAGACAAGAACTGAATAAAGTACAACAGAAGATTTACCGCATCGGCAGCCTGCGCCTGCTGCTGTTTGTGGCAGGAGTAGTAGGAATTATCTATTTCTGGAGCGAGAGCTGGGGTATACTGGCCTGCATTGCCTCATCACCCTACTGCCATTCCTATTTTTAATGAAATACCACAACCGGCTGTTTCGTCGCAAGGACTATCTGGAAAAGAAGATGGAAATCAACGAGCAGGAACTCGCCGCTCTGGATTACGATACGTCTTCTTTCGATGACGGCGAAGCATACATCGACCCCACCCATCTCTACACCTATGATTTGGATGTTTTCGGTCCGCATTCCCTTTTCCAGTACATCAACCGTACCTGCACACAGCCCGGGAAACACCGCCTCGCCCACTGGCTGGGAAAACATCTCGAGAGAAAGGAAGAAATCATCCGCCGCCAGGAAGCCGTCAGCGAACTGCTCCGGAACTGAAATTCCGTCAGCGCTTCCGTATCCTCGGCCTGCTGTACAAAGGAAAAGCCGCCGATGAAACAGAACTGTGCCAATGGGCGGAAAGTCCGAGCATCTTCCGGAACCGAAAACTACTGCGCCTCCTGCCGGTGCTGGTGACGGGAGCCAACCTCATCTGCCTCGCACTCGTCATGGCAGGAATTCTACCCGCAAGTATCTACGGCATCATCTGGACCAGCTTCGTCATCTCCGGCTTCGGCTTCACTGGCAAAGTCACCAAGATGCAGGCCATCTATGGCAAAAAACTGCAAATCCTCTCCACCTACGCCGCCCTGCTCCACCTCATGGAAAAGCAGCCTGCACAAGCCACCCTGCTCAAAGAGATAAAACAACAGATTGGCGGAGAAAAACGGAAAGCTCCCACTCCATCAGCAGGCTGAACAAGCTCATGGATGAACTCGACCAACGCAACAATGTCTTTATGTACGTCATTCTGAACGGCCTCTTCTTCTGGGAGCTGCGTCAAATCATGCGCATTGAAGCCTGGAAAGAGCAATATGCCGCTGAACTGCCCGGGTGGCTCGATGCCATCGGACAAATGGATGCGCTCAACTCACTGGCAACATTTGCCTATAATCATCCGGACTATATTTACCCAAAGATAGTTCAAGCGGAAAGAAAGGGGAAAGGAAACCTGAATAAAAGAAGAAGAAAGCAATTCTGAAACGGAAGCCCCCATCAATGCCCCTTCCTCCTTTCGTCTCCGTGCCGAAGCCCTGGGCCATCCGCTGATGAACCGTGACCGCTGTGTCCGCAATGACATCGACATGGTGAAACGACCGTTTTTCATCATCGTCACCGGCGCCAACATGGCAGGGAAAAGCACCTATCTGCGTACGGTGGGCATCAATTACCTCCTTGCCTGCATCGGCGCCCCCGTCTGTGCCCGCCAAATGGAAATATGCCCGGCCCGGCTCATCACCAGCCTGCGCACCTCGGATTCACTGAATGACAACGAGTCCTACTTCTTTGCCGAACTCAAACGTCTGAAACTCATCATAGACAAGTTACAGGCTGGTGAGGAGCTTTTCATCATCCTCGACGAAATTCTGAAAGGTACCAACTCCATGGACAAGCAGAAAGGATCCTTTGCCCTTATCAAGCAATTCATGACTTTGCAGGCCAATGGTATCATTGCCACCCACGATCTGCTACTGGGAACACTCATCGATCTCTTCCCCGATGATATCCGCAACTATCGCTTTGAAGCAGACATTACAGACAATGAACTGACATTCTCCTACCGCTTGCGCCCAGGTATCGCCCAGAATATGAACGCCTGCTTCCTGATGAAAAAAATGGGGATTGCCGTTGCCAACTAATCCCCACCACAGTTAAAGCCAAGTCTAACTCTTTGACTGATTATGCAGCTTTACATTTCTCCAGGAAAGTAGACACTGCAACCGCATCGCTACCCGTAAAGTAGCGTACGGAAGTTACCGGAGTATACGTGTAAGGCACAAACTGATACAACTGTACAGCCGCAAATTTATTATCCTGCGAAATAATGACATCCATGCGCACATTTCCACTGCCGCAACTTTTTATTTCAGTCTCGCCATTCAGCTGTTCATTCTCAATCATATCTGTAAGTTTGCCCAAATATTTCAAATCGAAGAAAACACTGCGTTCCTTGGTCACACTGCCCGTCGGCAAATAGACCACTTCCTTCGATTTCCAAAACAGACGGAACACGCCAAGCAAGACGAATGCCGTACCCAGCACCATCAAAACCATGCTGAGAGTGGAAGATTTATCACTCATCTCAAAAATGGATACAAAATAAAAACACCGACCAGCAGCATAGCTACTGAAAAGATAAGTCCTGAAACACTGGTACGCTTTACAATATCGGGATGTGAAGACGCAAAAAGAGTTGCGTCAATAGTTTGAGTTGCCATAATTATAATATGTTTTAATGAATTTATTAGAAATAGAAAATACAGTATTCCCCTGCAAAAACACATAGTCTGACCATACACAAGGGAAAAAGGAAAATTCAATAAAACACTAAATGAGAATACGCCTTAGTGTGAAAATGTAATATTCGCACACCGGCTGGCAACGATAATAGGCAGTGGCATCATAGAGTTTCTCACGATGCAGAGACAAAACAGCCGCTCGCTGGGCCAGTTTGTCAATCCAGTCCTTTAAAGAAAATATATATTCCGTGGTAGAAATACGCTGTATACGGGAGTACGTCAGTGAATGTAATTGTCCACCCATACCCGCCAGCTCTGCATCTGGCAGATAAGGTAATTGAGGCATCTCAATATAGGCATCAGTCTGCTCATGTACGGCAATAGTATTCTCACTCACAACATTCCCCCCACTTGCCGCTTTATTTGCAAATGCATCGCTTGCAGTCTGCCATAAGGCCAATGCAAGCACCATGAATCCTATGAATCTTAAGAATTTAGCCATATCTATGTGCAAATATAACAGTTTCTATCAGGAATTTGTTTTGTGCACACATCTTTTAATGTTTCTTGGATGATTTATAGGAAAAAAAAAGCCGTTCCAAACAAATTGGAACGGCTTCTATATATAAAAAGAATAGTTGAATTATTCAGCTTTAACTTCCTCAGCAGCAGGAGCTTCGGCAACCGGTGCAGATGTTTCTGCAGCAGGAGCAGCTTCAGTAGCAGCGGCTTTCTTTGAACGGCGAGTACGAGTAGCTTCTTGGCAACCTTTTCCTTAGCCATATTTTCGTTGTAGTCAACGAGTTCAATGAAGCACATTTCTGCGTTGTCACCCAAACGGTTACCAGTCTTGATAATACGAGTGTAACCACCCGGACGATCAGCAATCTTCACAGAGATTTCTTTAAACAGTTCAGTTACAGCATACTTGTCTTGCAAATTGCTAAATACAACACGACGGGAATTAGTCGTATCGTCTTTAGCCTTTGTAATCAAAGGCTCAACAAACTTCTTCAGAGCTTTAGCCTTTGCAAACGGTCGTAGTGATTCTTTTGTGCTTAATCAAAGAACACGCCATATTAGCCAACATAGCGTTTCTATGAGAGGCAGTACGACCCAAATGGTTGAATTTCTTATTATGTCTCATTTTTTATTCTTTATCTAATTTATATTTAGAAATATCAGTTCCAAACGACAGATTCAGACTTTCCAGCAAATCATCAAGCTCGGTAAGCGATTTCTTTCCGAAGTTTCTGAATTTCAGCAAATCCGTCTTGTTGAATTGTACCAAGTCACCAAGAGTCTCTACATCTGCAGCCTTCAGACAGTTGAGGGCACGTACAGAGAGATCCATATCAACGAGCTTGGTCTTCAGCAACTGACGCATGTGCAATACTTCTTCATCAAACTCTTCATTGCCGTCAGCATCATTTGTTTCCAGCGTAATCTTCTCGTCAGAGAAAAGCATGAAGTGATAAATCAGAATCTTTGCTGCTTCTTTCAGGGCTTCTTTCGGATGAATGGAACCGTCGGTAGTAATCTCAAGTACCAGTTTCTCGTAGTCGGTCTTCTGCTCTACACGGAAGTTCTCTACCTGATACTTCACATTACGTATCGGAGTATAAATAGAATCGATAGGAATTACGTTCACATCGGTGCAATATTCGCGGTTTTCGTCAGCAGGAACATAACCACGACCTTTGTTGATCGTAATATCTATCTGCATAGTTGACTTTGAATCTAAATGACAAATAACTAATTCAGGATTTAACACTTCAAATCCAGTCAAATACTTACTTATATCACCTGCCTTAAATTCACTTGAATTCTCGACCGTAATACTTACTTTCTCACTCTCGAATTCTTCAACTACTTGCTTGAATCTCACTTGTTTCAGATTCAAGATAATGTTAGTAACATCCTCTTTTGCCCCCGGAACACTGGAAAATTCATGCTCAACACCGTCTATCTTGATAGTAGTGATAGCAAAACCTTCCAATGAAGAAAGCAGGATGCGGCGCAGTGCATTACCCACGGTAATACCGAAACCGGGCTCCAACGGACGAAATTCGAATTTTCCGAATCTAGAGTCCGCTTCCAACATTAATACTTTATCAGGTTTTTGAAATGCTAATATCGCCATGAAATTAATTATTATTTAGAATACAATTCTACGATCAAATGCTCTTTAATGTTTTCAGGAATGTCTGCTCTTTCAGGTACATGCAGCAATTTGCCAACCTTAGAGTTATCATCCCATTCCAACCAAGGATATTTGCTATGGTTAAAACCAGCCAGTGAGTTAGCGATAACTTCCAATGATTTGGATCTTTCACGAACACCGATCACCTGACCCGGTTTTACTGCATAAGAAGGAATATTCACAACCTCACCGT
>ENA-OQCF01000546-OQCF01000546.1-human-gut-metagenome-genome-assembly--contig:-NODE-546-length-14498-cov-2.603785_pt1 | contig 14498 bp, 15 predicted proteins | sample MGYA00242756_ERZ504573 | MGnify/ENA primary metagenome ERZ504573 (study PRJEB26092, sample SAMD00036240) | human gut metagenome | host: Homo sapiens | study: EMG produced TPA metagenomics assembly of... | reverse complement strand
TAATGTGAATCGTTCCCTTTACATTTCCCATTCTGCCACGGAAAAAATGGCAGGCACTGAGTGGAATCCTTAACTTTCCATTCTTAATGACCGATTCATAAAGCTGCCCCTGTTTCTCGTATTTCAGAGAAGAAAGATGTCCTGACATCTCTGTTCCGTCAATCCTGGACCTTCCATGAATTTCACAAATGGTCAGTTCCAGCCAGCTCCCACGCGTATTATTTCGAATACATGCCAGATGTTCAAAGCCCTGATGTGCCATAGAGAGTCTGGTTTCGCTATTTCTGCTTATCTGATGAATAGCAATCCCTACCTGAAATTTTCCTTTTTCCAGTATCTTTTCAATAAAATATGCATTGGAATCTTTTTCTCCCTGAGGATTTTTCTGTTCCTGTTCATTTTTTCCTTCTACTGTACGTTCCGTTGTCTGTCTTGCATTCCTTACCATAGTCCTCAGCAGATCATAATCCACGTTCTCAATCAGCTGCTTCATCTTCTCCGGAATTTCTTTTTCCGGAATATTCATTGCTTTCAGATATGTCTTCACATCCCTTAAGAGCCTTTTATAAGTTAGCAAGGCATGCGCACCTTCCGTGGTAAATTCATATTTTTCCGTCAGATATCCTTTTCCAATGCACTCTTTAAAAAATCGGCTGACTGGTCCATGACTCACCCCACAGGTATCCGCAATCATCGCAACACTTCCGCGCTTTTTTCCTGTTTTTTCCAATTCCAGAAGGTACTGAATCTGAAGCATTGATGGATGTAAGAGATTTCTGTTATCCTGATTGTTCACGTCTTTATCCCTCCGATTTCCAGATATGTACATCAAGTTCCCGGCTGTTCCAGTCAACAGGCTTCTCACCTTTTCTCGTAAACGCGATCAACGCAGTTCCTTCTATAATCGGGTCCTGGCATCGTGTTGAAAATTGAAACACACTGGACGGTATCCAAGGATTTCCCATTTTCTCCTCTGCCTCTATCCATCCCTGTTCCGGTAATCTTTGTACCATAAATCTGCGCCGAAGTATCTTCTTTTTTTTATCAGTTCAAAACTACTCTTGTCTTCTGTAATGTGAAGCCAGATATTCTCAGAAAAACAATCAAACTCCCTGGCAAATCTTCTTGGACATGTTTTCTCTATTCTGATAAATTCCCATAAGAAACATATACTTTCCCGTCTGATACCAGCTGCGCAGATCCGAATGCTTCAAAATTCGTTCAAATGTGTCTCCATAATCCACAAAATTACAAATCTGCTGAACCGTTTCCTCACTGACCACATGTTCCATACGGCAGGCATCCTCTTGGGCTTTTTCATCTGAAACACCAACAAACTGAAGAAACTGCGTGAGGATTTCATGACGATACTGAAATTCTTCTCCTGTGATCTTTCCAAACTCTGTAAGTGAAATTCCAGAGCCAGATCCATCCTTCTGATGTCCTGTAGATGTAACTTTCTCTCTGATAATATAGCCATGAACTTTCAGTTGTTTCAGATAAAAATTGACTTCTCTTCTGCTCATATCCATACGGCTGCATAATTCTTCAACTGTAATCTCTGCTCCTGCATTTGCAATCAGACAAATCTGTTCCAGCATATCCTCCTCAATTTCACGCCGTGAGGACGGAAGCTGCGCATCTGTTTCTTTTATTATATTTTCTTTTAAGTCATTCTTTGTTAGTTTTTTCTGTATTAATTCGTTCATCTCATACAACCTTCATGTCAGATCACTCAGATTGTAAAAATGGTTTTCCAAACACAATCTGGCACTCCTCTGTTCCACTTTATTCATCTTTTCATTACAGCTTTCAGTATCATTATTTTTATTTTCTTTTCTATATTCTTCATCAAGTGGAATTCTAACAGACAGTTGTAGTTAGTGTCAACATAATTTATTTTTTCCAAAATATGCAAAAATAAAGCATATAGATATTTCTATACGCTCTATCATGTATTGCTTATCTTTTTCTGCGATCATTCTTCTCATCGTATGCCAGATTATTCTGATACATCTATCGATACGATTCATAAAATCATCCATCGTTTCGACGCTCAGATTAGATACCTCATATTCTTTTCAGATTCCATATTTTTTCAGATCAACTTTGCCATCCACTACTTCAATTCCATCTGCTTGATCGAGTAGGAGACGGCTTTCTCCGCCGACCTCTCACACCACCGGACATGCGGTTCCGCATCCGGCGGTTCAGTTAACTTAACATCTTGTTTGACAAAAATATTCCTCTGCTGAGAGTAACCCGAACTTTTTCAGACGTCATTTGACATTGCATAGCAAATAGTTTCTGTACGACAAACCCGAGCATATCCATGGAATCCTGCCGCACTTTTTGCATTCTTTTTACTAACACCCAGTTTTATCAGATTTCTATATCTGGTTTTAGGATTTTTCCAATGTTTCCATATGCACATCCTGAACCTGTACCTAATAATCGTATCGAGTCTTCGGGTTGCTGTAAGAATTGAGCCAATTTTAAAGTAATTGATCCAGCCTCTTACCACTTCCGCTATCTTTTGGGCTTTATATGAGTTACTTACACCCCACTTGCGGCTCGTTAATTTCCTGACTTTCTTCATTACCTTATCCAATGACTTTTATCTTATATTTCTTTTCTTGAAACTGATAATAGAAGGCAAATCCCAGAATATTGTATTTCTGTGGGTCTCCCTATTTTACTCTTGCCCTGTTCACTTTCAGCCGCAGAACATTTTCAATATACTTCGTGACAGCTTTTTATAGAAAGCTTAGATATTACATTGCCTTCTCATCGTAATAGGTACAATGCTTACTCTTATGTGAGTATTTGTCTCCCAGCGGATCAAAACCTCCTTTTCCATAATCTTCTACTATTCTTTTTTGATTTCCAACAACTACAACATTTTTATAGTCATAATAATACACATATGTTCTGAAAAAACTATTTACATCTTCCTAACGCTGCACTCTTGCTCCTGCGCCACCCATAATTGCTTCTACTTCCTTCTTCCTGGCCATTGTCGTATCTCCCGGTGTGGTCATCGCAAGCGCTCCATGAGCAGCTCCATAGTTAACTGCTGTTTCCGGATCATCCGACGTCATCAGTCCATAGATAAGACCAGAGGCAAAAGAATCCCCGCCGCCGACACGATCCAAAATTTCCAGCCCCTTATAATCTTTGGCTTTATATATCTCACCATCTGCCCAGCATATTGCGCTCCAATCATTTACGGTAGCCGTACACACCGTACGTAACGTAGTTGCAACTACTTTAAAATTCGGATATGCCTCGCTGCCTCATTAATCATTTTCCTATAGCCATCAAGATTCAGTTCTTTCAGATTTTCATCGTTTCCTTCAATCTCAAAACCAAGGCAGGCAGTAAAATCTTCTTCATTGCCGATCATAACATCCACATATCTGGCAATCTCCTTATTCACCTCCTGCGCTTTCTCTAAACCTCCAATAGCGCTCCACATAGACGGCCGGTAATTCAGATCATAGGAAACTATCGTTCCATATTTTTTTGCAGTTTTTATCGCCGCAATTACGGTTTCACATGACTGTTCAGAAAGAGCCGCATAAATACCTCCGGTATGGAGCCATCTCACGCCCAGTTCACCAAAAATATAATCAAAATCAAAATCCTTTGGTGTAGCTTTCGAGATCGCAGTATTTGCCCTGTCAGAACACCCTACCGCCCCACGGATACCAAATCCGCGCTCAGTATAATTCAGTCCATTCCTGCATCTCATCGCATCCTGGGCTGTATTCGGTCCCAAGGGTTGGCTGTTCGCCAATTAAGCGGTACGCGAGCTGGGTTCAGAACGTCGTGAGACAGTTCGGTCCCTATCTGTCGTGGGCGCAGGATATTTGAAAGGCGCTGTCCCTAGTACGAGAGGACCGGGATGGACGAACCTCTGGTGCACCAGTTGTCACGCCAGTGGCACAGCTGGGCAGCTATGTTCGGATCGGATAAACGCTGAAAGCATCTAAGCGTGAAGCCGGCCTTAAGATAAGATATCCCACTGAGATAATCAGGTAAGACCCCTTGAAGACTACAAGGTTGATAGGCACAATGTGTAAGTGGCGTGAGTCATTGAGCAAGGGTGTACTAATAGGTCGAGGGCTTGACCCCATTTTCGATTGATACTTCATTTGCTGAAAGCAGTTCGATATTCAGTTTTGAAGGTATATGCCTTCAGAAAAAGAGAAGCTGACGAAGGTCAGGAATGGCCGGTGTCGATGACGGTGAGGAACCACCTGTTCCCATTCCGAACACAGAAGTTAAGCTCACTTGTGCCGAAGATAGTTGGCTGGAAACGGCCTGTGAAAATAGGTAGATGCCGGCTTCTCTTTTTTATGGCCCGTTGGTCAAGCGGTTAAGACAGCGGCCTCTCACGCCGTTAACGTGGGTTCGATTCCCGCACGGGTCACCAGGAAGAGCACCATGCGTAAGCTAAGGTGCTCTTTTGTATGTCTAAAACCACTCGCTAGGCGAGTGGTTCGATAAAGATTATATCGATGAGTAATGAAACTCAAACGAAGAATTTTGGAATAGTACCAGTGGGGCAATTCCAGACTGGGTTATTGGCGTGTCGCCGGTAGTCCTGTATTAAAAGGTTCCATTGCAAACGAAAGACTCGCAGAAGCAGGATATTTTAGTATCCTCAGGCGCTACTACGAGTCCTTGCACTTATGTGGTTGAACCGCCGTGTACCGGTCGGTACGCACGGTGGTGTGAGAGAGGTCGGCTCTTTAGTTTAAGAGAGCTTCTACGCGATTCTTTTAGGTAAAAAAGCAAAAAAACAGAATACTTCATTCAAATGCATATAGCGGCTATTTATTTCATACAGAGACAAATAGCGGCACAGAACAGATATAATAAAAGAAGCTATAAAAAGCAGGTATTCACGTGGAGGACGATATCGTTTCTACATGAACACCTGCTTTTTTATTTATTATTTACTGGTGGAATAAATAGTGGTAGCCAAGTATTCATCACTGACCCAACCATAAATCCCACTGTAATATACAACAACCCAGTCAGGCACATTGCTGCTATAGCCGCATTCCCATACGATGATACCGTAGGGGATATTATCCATTTTTTCATAATTTGTACCGGGACCTTTACGCATAACCAGCCCATGATCAGCAGTGGTGTAGGTACAAAGGCTATCAATTCGGCTAAGCGTTACATCTGGTGCAATGCATCCATCCGGCAGAATAATGTCGGCATTGTTTTCGGTATAATCCTGTACTTGCAGCAAGCCCCAAAGGCCATTCTGTTTTGCCCATACGCAGCCATCGCGCGCGGGGGCTAAATCTTCATATTGCCCAGCGGAAATTATCTCATTGCCGTAAACATCCAGAACTAGCTTTTGTCCGGATTGATTTTTCACAACTACCATGCCAGATAAGTCTGCATAAGGATATTCAACAGTTTCGTTCATGATGGACAAACTCATCTGCGGCTGATAAATGCAGGGGATTACTAAAGCACCGCTTTGGTCGCAATATCCCCAGTTACCGGCTGCATCCTTTACCGCGATTAAAGATTCACCGGCCATGCAGGCATCCTGGTAGTCGAAATCGGTTAAAATTGTACCGTTTTTATCCGCAACGGCAAAAGGTGCAGAATTGTCAACAAGATAACCGGCATATTCATCATCCCAAATGCCTTGCTGGATGCCAACCAAATCAGGAGCATACACCTGTTCGATGGGCGTGCCACTAAATGTATAGACACCAATAGCAGAACGGTAAATCTGGCTGTCACCTAAAATCCACTGGATGCCATACCCGCCGTGCCCGCCCAGCATGGTTGTAAAAGGCATTTGCTGGGCAACCAGCTCCTGGTTAATCTGTTCTTCCAGGGCATTCAGCTTCTGGTAATCGTATGTATCATCTACCCCAATGGAGAGCTCCTGCTCACCATACAGGTACGGGATGCTTTCTGACAAATCTTCCAGAAAAGCATTACAGTTGGCAGCATTAAACAGGCTCCAGCGTTCGCCCCTGCGCACAGCGTACAGATTTCGGGCAGCGGCGTAACCGGCAGTGTGGGTTTCGCGGGAGAAGAGAGGAATCATCTCGTCAAAATCATATTGCGGCGGTAACTTCCAGTTGGCATTGCTAGTGGATGGTATAGCTGTGGCAACAGCTTCACTGGTCGGGGAAAGAGCAGCGGAGGAAGCAGGTTTATTTTCTGGCGCTGCAGCACAAGCGGTAAGCATTATTGCGGTGATAACACTGGCGGAAGATGAGAATAACTTCCTTTTCATGGCTTTTCACTCCTTGCGTAAATGATTTTTCGGTAAGATGAAGAAGTAATATAAGAAAGTGAAGTCATAAACCCTATAATATCTTATTTTATCAAAAATATCTGCTAATGGGAATAGCTAACAATTCCACATGGATAAATTTGGATAGTATGACAAAGATTGCAGAACTGGAGTGAAAGTCCGAATTATGGGATGAGTTATCTGCTATAATAAAGAAAAGCAAAACAGAAGGGAGTTTGATTATGCACCAGGAGAAAAAGATGCTGGCTCATATCAGTGAAGACGGAACCCGCGTCCAAACGGTAGCGGACCATTTGCAGGGAACGGCAGTCCTATGTGGGCAATTTGCAGCAGCCTTTGATGCCCAGCAACAGGGAACTTGGCTTGGATTACTGCATGATATTGGTAAATATAGTACAAAGTTTCAAAAGCGCCTGCAAGGTGGAGAGAAAGTGGATCACTCAACGGCTGGTGCACAGGTGGCTGCCCGATATGGTCAAATCCCACTGGCTTTTGCTATTGCGGGACACCATAGCGGCCTGCCGGATGGAGGAGGCCGAAGCGATACCGCGCAGGATGCGACAATGTTTGGGCGATTGAAAAAGAGCGTTGAACCCTATACCCAATGGACGAATGAGATTAAACTGCCGTCCATACCGCCCCAGCCGGAAATGATGAAGGAAAATCGTTTTACACAGGCATTTTATACCCGGATGTTGTATTCCTGCCTGGTCGATGCGGACTATCTGGATACGGAAAACTTTATGAGCAGCCCTAAACCGCGCGGACAAGGCCAGACAATGGATGAACTGCTGAAAAGGTTGAACCAATATACCGCAAAATGGAGCCATCCCCAGGGAACCTTGAATCAGCGCCGCAGTTCAATTTTGAGTGCCTGTACAACGGCAGGGCAAACAGGGCGGCGCGGCCTTTATTCCCTGACCGTTCCTACAGGCGGGGGAAAAACGGTAGCGTCATTGGCATTTGCGCTTTCGCTAGCGGTAAAGAACCATATGGACCGGGTTATTTATGTGATCCCTTATACATCCATTATTGACCAGACCGCGGATGTGTTTTCGGAAATATTAGGAGCAGAAAATGTTTTGGAACACCATTCAGGGGTGGACTACTCTGCCAAGGAAGACGATGAGCCGGCAGCCTACCGCAAAGCTTTGGCGGCGGAAAACTGGGATGCTCCGGTGGTGGTTACCACATCCGTGCAATTCTTTGAATCACTTTACGGCAACCATGCGTCACAATGCCGTAAATTACATAACATTGCAAATAGCGTGGTCATTTTTGACGAAGCACAAAACCTGCCGGTTCCTTATTTGCGCCCCTGCGTTGCGGCAATCGCGCAGCTGGTACAGCATTACCGCGCAGCAGCGGTGCTTTGCACGGCCACACAACCAGCTTTGCAGCCCTTGTTTGATGAACTGGCGCCTGGGCTGCAGATGACGGAACTTTGCCCACATCCCAAAGAGCAATATCAGGCATTCCGGCGTACAACGCTAAAAAATGCGCGGAGAGTTGGAACAAAGCCAGCTTGGCGCAGAACTGGCAGCGCAGGAACAAGTGCTGTGTATTGTAAACCGGAGAAAAACAGCACAGGAATTATACAATAACCTGTCCAAAGAGGGCAGCTACTGCCTGACAACATTGCTATACCCAGCCCATCGCAAACAGTTATTGCAGGAAATCCGGGAACGCTTAAAAGATGGGCTGCCCTGCCGTGTGATATCAACTTCTTTGATCGAAGCGGGTGTTGATGTGGATTTCCCGGCTGTGTACCGCGAGGAAGCAGGTTTGGATTCCATTTTGCAGGCGGCGGGGCGCTGCAATCGAGAGGGAAGACGCCCGGCGGAGCAGAGCTTGGTACAGATTTTCACATTGGAAGGACAGCATGTACCGCGCATGCTGGAACAGAATGTATCCGCAACGCAAAGCGTTCTGAAAAAATATGCAGATCTGGCATCTCTGGAAGCAATCGAAACATACTTTCTGTTTTACCGTACCTTAAAAGGAGATAAAAGACTGGATGAACAGCAAATTCTGCAAGGATTCGAGCAGGATATGGAAGGGCGCATTTTCCCCTTTGCAACAGCGGCAGAGAGGTTCCGCTTAATTGAAACACCTGCCGTGACCGTATACATTCCCCAAGGGAAAGGGGAACATTTGCTTGCACGATTGCGTGCAGGAGAGGTAAGCAAAACTTTGTTCCGTCAACTGGGGCAATATGGTGTTCCGGTTTACCCGGATCATCTGAAAACGCTGGAGAATGCCGGGGCGGTTTGCCAAATCAGTGAAGGCATATGGGAATTAACGGACGGAAGCCTTTACGATAACAACACGGGCCTTGCTATGGAAGCTGAAACGGGAGCAGCCTGGTTTGCATAAAGCAAAAGCGGCAGGGAGCCTGCCCTGCCGTTCTTGTGCGATAAAGTAAAATCAACTATTTCTATCCACGGCATAAGCTGCCGACACAACTTATTATAAAAGAAAACCGAATGAAAAGCAAACAAAAAGTATACATGATAAAAGGATTGACATTTGGTGCCAAGTAGCGTATATTGAAACTATGGCAAAATATAAATTAAAAACAACTGAAAATAGAAATGCAAAGGAGTTGATGCAGATGATCCAGCTGGAAGTATGGGGGAATTATGCTTTGCTCTCGAGGCCTGAGCTAAAAGTCGAAAGGGTTTCATATGAAGTCCTCACCCCTTCCGCGGCACGCGGCATAGTAGAAGCAATCTATTACCACCCCGGCTTACGGTGGAAAATCCGGAAAATCTATGTCATGAACCAATCCGCTTTACCAACATCCGTCGGAACGAAGTAAAAAGCAAAATTCTTTGTTCCGATGTACGCAGCGCGATGCAGGGAACAGGGAAAGAGCTTTACCTTGCCACGCCCCAGCAGATCGTTCAGCGTGCAGCCATGGTGTTGCAGGACGTTCATTATGTGATTGAGGCAGAATTTGAGATGACTGACCGTGCGGCACCGAGCGACAATCCGGGAAAGTTCCAGGATATTGTTACCCGGCGCATGTCCAGAGGCCAGTGTTTTCATGCCCCTTATTTTGGGTGCCGTGAATTTCCTGCCGCATTCCGCGCATGGCCCGGCGGGCCAATCCCGACCATTGAGGAAACACGGGATTTGGGATTCATGCTATATGACTTTAACTACACTGACCCGCAGAACATAACCCCGATGTATTTCCATGCAAAATTGGAACATGGTGTGTTGAATGTGGCAGACTGCGAGGTGTACCGATGATTTTACAGGCTTTGGTACAATACTATGAAGATTTGCTGGCCAATGGCAAAATCACGCGCCCCGGTTGGACAAGCGCAAAAGTCAGTTGGGCTTTGGAACTGGATGAAAACGGCCAACTGATGGCATTGCACCCCTTGCAGCAAGAGGAAAAGCGCGGTAAAAAAACAGTGCTTGCTCCATGTCAGCTGCAAGTTCCGGAACAGGTTAAACGCTCTAGTGGTGTGGCAGCCAATTTTTTGTGTGATAACAGTGCTTACATGCTCGGCATTGACGGAAAAGGCAAACCGGAGCGTGCAATGCAGTGCTTTGCCGCTGCAAAGGAGCTGCATCTTGCCATTTTACAAAATGTTCCTGGTCAGGCGGCACAGGCAGTGCGGAACTTTTTTATAAACTGGGACCCCAAGGCGGCGGAGCAGAATCCAGCGCTGGAACAAAGTCTCAAGGAACTTTACAAGGGTGGCAATCTGGTATTTCTGATTCGGGAAAACTATGTTCAGGACGATCCGGAAATACAGGAAGCCTGGCAGCGGCAGTGTGATAAGAACACGGATGCACCGGAAATCCGATGCCTGGTTACAGGGCAAAAGGCACCGCTTGCCCGCCTGCACCCGGCGATTAAAGGCGTGACTGGGGCACAGTCTTCCGGCGCATCGATTGTTTCTTTTAATGCGGACGCTTTTTGCTCATACGGACATGAACAGGGGGGCAATGCGCCGGTTGGCAGTTATGCGGCCTTTGCCTATGCACAGGCATTAAACTATCTGCTGGCAGACAGGGAACATGTTCAGCGCGTGGGCGATACCACCATTGTCTGCTGGGCAGCAGGCGGTGAGACCGCCTACCAGCAGGTAGCAATGGATGCATTGTTTGCCATGGATGCGCCTGTCAGCGAAAGCGATGTGCGAAATGCAGTGGACAAGCTGGTCCATGGACAGAGTGTAGAGTGGCAGAACGTGACACTTGACCCACAAAGGCACTTTTATGTGCTTGGCTTGGCCCCTAATGCGGCGCGCCTCTCGGTTCGCTTTTTCTGGCAGGATACATTTCAAACGCTGCTTGATAATGTGCAGAAGCATTATGACCGCTTAGAGATTGTGCGCCCCGCTTATGATAAATTCCCGCGGCTGGGGCTGTACTGGCTACTGCAGGAAACCGTCAACACCAATTCCCGCAGCCCATCGGCATCACCGCAGCTGGCGGGCGATGTTCTGCGTGCAATCCTGAATAATACAAGGTACCCGGCAACCCTGCTGGATGGCGTTATGATGCGTATCCGCGCAGAGCAAAAAGTAACACGCGGCCGTGCCGCTATTATAAAAGCATACTACCTGCGTAATGAAGATCCCCGTTGCCCAAAGGAGGTATTAACTGTGGGAAATAACAAGGAAACAAATTATCAACCGTATGTTATGGGTCAGCTTTTTGCTGTGCTGGAAGCAATCCAGATGGCGGTAAACCCGGATATCAATACAACCATCAAGGACAGGTATTTTAATGCAGCGGCTTCCACGCCGGCCACTGTGTTCCCAACAATTCTGATGCTGGCGCAAAAGCATATGCAAAAAATGAGCAAGCCACAAAAGATTTATTACGATAAGCAGATCGCTGCGCTGGCGGGCGGAAAACTGGAAGGAAGCTTTCCCGCACGGCTGACTCTGCCGGAACAGGGCTCTTTTATTCTCGGCTATTATCATCAAACACAGGAACGCTATACAAAGAAAGTGGAGGAATAACAATGGCACAGGCAATCAAAAACCGGTATGATTTTGTAATTCTGTTTGACGTTGAAAACGGAAATCCGAACGGCGACCCGGATGCAGGCAACATGCCGCGTGTCGACCCGGAAACGGGATATGGCATTGTTACAGATGTCTGCTTGAAGCGTAAGATTCGCAACTATGTCGAAGTAGCCAAAGAAGATGAAGCAGGATACCAGATTTACATTAAAGATCAGGTTCCCCTGAACCGCAGCGATAAAAAAGCACTCGAATACTTGGGCATTGATGCTGATGCCAAGGATGCCCTGAAAGTCGCCAAGAAAGATGACCCGGAGTTGGACCGTAAAATCCGGGACTTTATGTGCCAGAACTTTTATGATATCCGTACCTTTGGCGCCGTTATGACAACCTTTGTAAAAGGCGCACTGAACTGTGGGCAGGTGCGTGGCCCGGTTCAGTTGAGCTTTGCACGCTCGGTGGATCCTGTCCTCCCGCAGGAAGTGACCATTACCCGTATTGCCATTACGACCGAAGCGGATGCAGAGCGAAAAGGCACTGAGATGGGCCGCAAGTATGTGATACCGTATGGTTTGTACCGTGCAGAGGGTTATGTTTCGGCCAACCTTGCCCGCAAAACTACAGGATTCTCAGAGGATGACCTGCAGCTGCTGTGGCAGGCAATTCTGAATATGTTTGAAAATGACCACAGCGCAGCCCGCGGCAAAATGGCAGTTCGGGAACTGATCGTGTTCAAGCATGATTCGGAACTGGGCAATGCGCCGTCTTATAAACTTTTTGACGCAGTTCATGTCACACACGCAGAGAAAATCACTTTCCCGCGCAGCTACCATGACTATGTGGTGACCGTGGATGAAAATCTTCCCGCAGGGGTAACGTGCGAGAGGTTGTCGTAATGGTTTCCCCAGATGATTACCTGATGATGTCCGGTATCCAGCATTTCAGCTTTTGCCGCCGTCAGTGGCGCTCATACACCTGGAACAACAATGGTCCGAAAACCAACGCACCGCCGAAGGCCGCCTGCAGCATACCCGCTGCCATGATGTTACCCTGACGGAAAAACGCGGCGATTTGCTGATCGCCCGCGGTATGAGGGTCGTCAGCCACCGCTTAAAACTGACCGGCGACTGCGATGTGGTAGAGTTTCACAAGGATCCAAACGGCGTGTCATTGCAGGGCCGCCGCGGCCTGTGGCAGCCCATGCCCGTGGAATATAAGCATGGCCGCAGCAAGGTAAACGATGCCGACCGTTTGCAGCTCTGCGCACAGGCCATGGCGCTGGAAGAAATGCTGGTGTGCGAGGTGCCGGAAGGGGAAATCTTTTATGAAGAAACCCGGCAGCGGGAACATGTTTCCCTGACACCGGAACTGCGCAGCACCGCGCAGACCATGGCGGATGAGATGAACCGCCTGTTTGCGCGCGGCTATACCCCAAAAAGCAAACCCGGCAAGCATTGCAATGCCTGCTCACTGAAAGAGCTTTGCCTGCCGGCGCTGTATCAGCAGGCAGACCCGGCGGCGTATCTGCGGGAGCATATTGAGGAGGGCGCGCCATGAGAAAGCTGCTCAACACCCTGTTTGTCATCAATGAGGACGCTTACCTGACATTGGATGGCGAAAACCTTGTTGTTACCCGCAATAAGCAGGAAACCCACCGCTATGCCCTGCATACGCTGGAAGGCATCGTCTGCTTTACTTACGCAGGTGCCAGCCCCGCTTTGATGGGAGCTTGTGCCGGCGGGGCATTGACCTTTGCTTTTTTGACCCGTATGGCAGATTTCAGGCCCGCACCGTGGGGGAAGAACGCGGCAATGTGCTGCTGCGTCAGGCGCAGTACCGCGTGTCGGATGACCCGGCCCAGAGCTGTCGCTATGCCCGGAGCTTTATCCTTGGTAAAGTGTATAACGCACGCTGGGTGCTGGAACGCGCAACCCGCGATCATCCCCAGCGTGTCCCGGTCGAAAAACTGAAACGCACCTCCACCCAGCTGGCCGCCGCGCTGCCGCTGATACAGACCAGCGATGATCCGGAACAGCTGCGCGGCCTGGAAGGCGAGGCAGCCCAGCGCTACTTTGACTGCCTGAATGACCTGATTCTGCAGCAAAAGCAGGATTTTGTGTTTGAGGGCCGCAGCCGCCGTCCACCGCTGGACAGTGTGAATGCGCTGCTTTCGTTTGCCTACAGCATGCTGGCGCGGGAGTGTGCATCCGCCTTGACCGCTGTGGGCCTGGACCTTATGTTGGCTTTATGCACCGCCCGCGCCCCGGCCGCAAAAGTCTGGCACTTGACCTGATGGAAGAACTGCGGGCGGTTTATGCAGACCGGCTGGTCATCAGCTGCATCAATCAAAAGATCATCACGCAAAACACCTGCAAAAACAGGAAAATGGTGCCGTACTGCTGACGGATGATGGCCGCAAAGCTTTCCTGACCGCATGGCAGAACAAAAAGAAGGAAGAGATCACCCATCCGTTTTTGAAAGAAAAACTGCCCTGGGGGCTGGTGCCCTATGTTCAGGCGCTTTTGCTGGCCCGTGCTCTGCGCGGCGACCTGGAAGTGTACCCACCGTTTTTCTGGAAGTGAGGTGCCGTTATGTTGGTGCTTGTAACCTACGATGTCAACACCGAAACAGCCGCCGGTCGTCGCAGGCTGCGCAAAGTAGCAAAAGTCTGTGTAGACTACGGCCAGCGGGTGCAAAACTCCGTATTTGAGTGCCTGCTGGATGCCGCGCAATACACGATGTTCAAAGCAAAATTGACCGAACTGATCGATTCGGAATCGGACAGCCTGCGCTTTTATCAACTGGGAAACCATTACAAAAGCAAAGTCGAGCATGTGGGTCTGCACCCGGATTTTGATCAGGATGGAATCTTGTTTGCTTAGTGCGAGGGGAAGGCAATCATAAAATTCCCGGTTCCTTCGCACCAGAAAATATGGAAAAAACAGGGGCAGAAAGGGTAAAATACAGCCTTGCCTGTCAGCATGAAGATGCAATCCCCATAAAATTTGTTTCATATGCGAAAAGTGCCCCACTGTTTTGTGCACTTTTGCGGTCGTCTCCGCAAGGAGAGCGTGGTAGAAATGCCTTACTTGTCAAATGGCCGGCGCTCTGTCAAGGTTACGTCGCTCTACGCAAGGAGAGCCGTGGAATAGAAATACTAGTTTTTTCCCGGTAAGATTTGTTTGGCTTTCGCCGTT
>ENA-OQCF01000545-OQCF01000545.1-human-gut-metagenome-genome-assembly--contig:-NODE-545-length-14534-cov-5.302631_pt1 | contig 14534 bp, 21 predicted proteins | sample MGYA00242756_ERZ504573 | MGnify/ENA primary metagenome ERZ504573 (study PRJEB26092, sample SAMD00036240) | human gut metagenome | host: Homo sapiens | study: EMG produced TPA metagenomics assembly of... | reverse complement strand
TTTGCCACGCAGATAGACCGCCAGCCGTAACCCTGCACCGCAGCACAAACCCACCAGAATATCAAGCGATGCAGGCTGGGCAGAGGTTTGCAAATGCCACCGAGATTGTGCCATCATGGACATGATCTTATCGCCCCGTTCCTTGCCCTCGGAAAGCCGCCACGCTTCTCCGAAATTCGTTGCTACCAGACCCAGCAGGATATAGGGCAGACACAGCGCCAGCAGCTTTGTCAGTTTTTTCGTGGTCACAGTCCACGCTCCTGTTCCTTGTGCCGGACTTTGCCGGGAAGTTCTGCTGCTGCCTGCACCAGTTCATGCAGTTTTGCCAGCACCGAGGGGCGTTTGTCCTTGTTGAGCAAAGATGCCGAATACTCCTTGAACGCCGAGTGAAAGCTTCTGCGTCCGGGGCTTTGAAAAAGACCAGATACCGGGGCGGCACCTCGGAGGTGTCCTTGCGGATGGCATAGTCGATGCCGTACTTTTTGGCATAGCGTTCCAGCCCACGGATGCCGGTCTTGCTGATCTCCACGCTGGACACGCCCCGGTTTTGCCGCAACAGAGTTCGGACGCTCTGCTTGCCTTGGGACGCTTGGACTGGTACAGCCGAAACGCCGCTTTAACTGCCCGCAGGACAGTCCGGGCAGACAGCTTCGTGGTGGAGATCATAATGTTGAATGTCTTTTGTTCGATTTCTTCCTGCAATTTCACCACCATCCTTGCCGCCTGCATCAGCGCAGCCACGAAGAAGCCGCAGAGTGCGCCGAACTCAAAAAATGCGAAACTGATGAAAAAATTCAGCATAACACACCTCAGACGATGCAAATGCAGGGCAGCTTCTGATCGTCTGCCATGAGTGTAACGCTGTGGCTCGCCAGAAACTTCTGGAAACGGTACACGTCATCAATGGTAAGCGAAATGAAGTTCCCGTCCATGTTGGTGCGTACCAGAATGACCGGGCCAGTCAGGTAACGCTTGCCCGCCATCTTCAGAACCTGTGCCGGATTGTAGCAGAGCAGCAGCGAAGTGTCGGGAAGATGGATGCTGGCATCGCTTTCATCGAAGCAGGGCAGAATGTCAGGGGCTTCATCCAGAGTAATAACCGTCAGTTCCATATCCGGCGCAATGGCGGCAAAGTAGACTTCACCGGGCTTCTTGCCACCTGCCAGAATGGTGCAGATGCGCATATCAATGGTGATCTCCTCGGAACGAATCATACGAGTAGCGGTGTTGTTCATAGGCTTTTTCCTCCATGTTTGCAAAAGAAAAAGACCCAAAGTGGGTCTTGCGTTTTATCTGATCGTCAGCGTTCAGCTTCATGCTTGCGCTTTTTCATGCGCTGGTCGAGCATCTTGAGAATTGAATTTTCGATTTGTTCTGACGAATAGTTGCTCGGAAAATATTTTTTGATAGAATCGCTCCTGAATACAACTTTTTCGGTTTTACTTTCTTCCAAAAGCCCAATGATTTTTTCTTCCATCTCTCTCGGAGTAGAGCTTTCGGGAAAATATTTCCGCAGGGTATCGTTTTTGATAACAACTTTGTCCAATTCGTCCTTTTTCGGTTCACCCATCACGCAAAGGCAACGTCATACGAGAAATGACCTTCCTGCGCCAGCTTTTTGAGCCGTTGCGCCTGTGAAAGCGATGGGGCGTTTTGCGTGTCAGCCATAGCTTCAAGAAAATCTCGCTGCTGGCTTTCATCAAGATAAGAGAGTTCCACCGCAGGGTTAAATGAGATTTTCTTTTCGTCTACCATGTCCAGCAGTTCCGGGATAAGATTGGTTAAGCGGATAAAACGGTGTACTTGGTTGCGGCTATCACCAGCTTCTTGTCCAACAATATCAAGAGCTTGCAACTTCATCCCAACTTGGATGAAGTTAAATCTGACCTAGCACCTTGCCTTTTCAGTGCATCCAGTTTCATCTTATAGGCAAATGCCCGCTCACTCGGCAAAATCTGTTCGCGCTGAAGATTGGAATCAACCATGAGCAGAACAGCGGCATCGTCCGACATATCACGGACGATAACCGGCAGGGTTTTCAGTCTAGCAAGCTGTGCAGCGTGTTGGCGGCGATGGCCGGAAATGATTTCGTAGCCACCATCCGGGCGCGGACGAGCAATCAGCGGATTTGTGACACCCAACTGCTTTATGCTTTCTACTGTGCGCTGCATAGCTTCATCATCGAGCACCTTAAAGGGATGGTCTTTGAACGGATACAACTCATCAATGGGAATTTGCTGTACCTGTTCGCGCTGTTCTTCCTGCCGCGTTTCTTCGGTGGAAAAAATATCATCGTAGCTGTTCAAACTGACGTTTAAGCCGTTTTTCGGCATCGGCCAACACCCCCTTTGCGATGGAATGATAGGCTTCTGCCACTTTGCCTTTCGGGTCATACTGGAAAATGCTTTTTCCGGTCGTGCTGGTTTCGGCAGCGCGGACAGAACGGGGAATTGTCTGGTCGAACACTTTCAAATGCTTTCCGTAGGCTTGCCGAATCAGATTGCTGATTTGCTGCCCATAGATGGTGCGGCTGTCCGTCATGGTGAGCAGGATGCCCTCAATTTTCAGTTTCGGGTTTATCTGCCGCCTTACTTTCTGCACGGTTTGAAGCAACTGCTCCAGCCCTTTTGCCGAAAGATATTGTGCTTGCACCGGAATCAGTGCGGAATCTGCCGCTGCCAGCGCATTGACCGTCAGCATACCGAGAGAGGGAGTGCAGTCAATCAGAATATAGTCGTACTCGCGTTTTGCGCTTTCCAACACCTGTTTCATCACTTTCTCCCGCTCATGGTATTCACCAGAGCCACTTCCAGTCCGGCCAGTTCGATGTTGGCCGGGATAAGTCAACGCCCTCCGCATGGTGCAGAATCCCTTCGCCGGGTGGAATACACTGGTCGTTCATGGCTTTCTGCATAAGAGTGGAGAGTGTAGTGGGCAGTGCATCCGGGTCTTGCCAGCCCATACTGACAGTAAGCGAACCCTGTGGGTCAGCGTCCACAAGCAGAACTTTCTTGCCCTCCATTGCAAGCCCTACGCCCAAATTTTCACAGGTGGTGGTTTTGCCCGTGCCGCCTTTCTGGTTGATAACGGCTATCGTTGTTGCCTTTTTGGAAATTTTCATCACCTCCGAGCTGCTAAATCATGGTTGACTTTGTTTTGATAATAGAGCTGTATTGTGGTTGGAGCATTGAATAGTGCGGCCAGAAGGTACTGCTTCATATTCCGTATCGGGGAAGTGTTCGCTGCCAGACAGTCCAGTACGAAGCGGATGTGGTCTGCATTCAACTTTTTTAGCCGACTGAGCACAACTTCGGCGGGCTTATCATCGCCAGCGATTCTTATGAGTTTACGCTTGCTGTCACAGGTGTCCACCAGCAAATCTACGATCTGATAGATGGTATCTTCATCATCCGGGTAAAGCCGGAGAAGAAGTTCTATCTCCAAAGAACGTGAAAAATATTCTTCGAGCAGTTTACGATTCTTCATTTTCTCCAATTCATCGGAAAGGATAGGATTCGTATTATTCCGCTCTGTCTTACTCTTTTTATTCTTATTACATCGTGATTTGGGTGGGTCTTGACAAGCGTTTTTAGGACTTCCAGATTCGTGATTTTCACGATTCTGGAAACGCTCATTTGAAAGGTCTGACGAAAAGTTTTTCACATACACCAAACTCGGTTTGCCCAGTCCACGGCGTTTTCGTTCAATTAAACCAAAATTTTCAAGTTCCCGGAGTAGCTTGGTCGCTTTGTTGTCTGCGCAACACAAAGCCCTCTTGACATCCTCGATCGTGAAAATGATGAACACCCGGCCTTGCTTGTCGAACCATTCATTTTTAACAGAAAGGCTCATGCGGTCAAGCAGGATGCCGTAGAGTGTTTTGGCATCGGTTGACAGATTTTGAAACCGCTGCTCCTGAAACAGTGCTTTGGGGATGCGATAGAACGAAAAAAGTTTTCCGGCCTGTCCATAGAAGTAGTCGAGCGTCATACAGTTCTGTCAAGGATGAAAAAATGACGATGTTTCATTGACATGGTTGACAAATCCTCCTTATGAATAATTCGTGCAAACAAAAAAGCGCAATCTCGATTTTTGAAAATCGGAATTGCGCCATGTAACTTAGTAGGGGAGAATGGTCATTTGTCAGGGTCGGTTGACCACAATTTGACCACAAAAGAAACGAAACATCTTGACATCTAACGAAACAGAATGATAAAATAATTTTGAAATTTGATGATACTGCGTACAAGTGGTATCGGAGTGTCCATTGCGTTTTTGAGAGAAGCACAATGGGGTTCAAGAGGCCGTGAGTTCGATTCTCGCCACTCGGACCAAACAAAAATAATCCGAACTTGTTTCCGATAGGAGATGGGTTCGGATTATTTGTTTTCTTCGGAAAATTAGCGTTTGCGAAGCAATGAAAGCCCCAGTGGGGCTTTTAAGCGACGGAATGGTCTGCGTTAGCAGATGGAGGGGCTTTGCCCCGACAAGTTCCATGCAGGTGTCCGTGGAAGATGAAATCCGAAATCATAGATTGACCGACATAAGCCACAACATGATTTCAGGAGGACATGAACATGAAGTACGATGCAAGAGCCTGCAAGTTCAACATGGACACCGGGTGCGTGGAACTGCTGCTCCGGGATGGGAAAATGATCTCTATTGACTGCACCGGGGTTGAAGATGCGCTGGACGTGACTATGGCACAGAGGTCGGAATTGGATTACCTCATCTACGATGATCCGCTGGGCTATGCGGACTTGATTCTGAACGGTGACCCGGAGGGATACTTGAAAAACGTAACCGGGAGCCATGGGTTAGAAGATTAAGAAAAATGCCGTTCCAAAAGCAACTGGAACGGCATTTCTTATTTTTCGCCATTCGGAATCTTCTGTCCCCGCAGCTCCTGTCGGATGGCACGGAACTGCTCCGGCACATCCGCATCGGTCATTGCACCGGGGACATCCACTGTCCCAGCGGCTTTAGCGGCTTCATAGAACCAGCATTTATACTCCACGGTCTCCAGCGTATGCTGTAACTGCTGAATCTGCTGGGTGAGTACCTCCCGCTGATGCCGGAACATTTCCAGCCGGGTGTCAATGGTGTCGTCTCCCTGCATGGAAAGCTCAATATACTGCCGGATATCCTTGATGGACATTCCGGCTTTTTTCATGCAGCGGATGACCTGCAGCCACTCGAAGTCGTTTTCCCGGAACATCCGAATGCGCCGGAGGAACGCTCCACAAAGGGAAGTAACCCTTCTTTGTCGTAGTAGCGCAGGGTGGAGCAGGTACGCCCAGCTTTTGTGCCATTTCGCCTACGGTATAGATCATCTGAAACCTCCGTTTTTTCAAAAAGCCCTTGACTTAAAGTGCGCTTTAAGTTGTATGATAAAATCAAACTTTATCAACATCATAATGCGGATGCACTCCGCTGTCAAGGAGGTTCCTATGAGCAAGAAGGTATTGATTTTGTCTGGCAGTCCCCGGAAGGGCGGTAACTCTGATATTCTATGCGATGAATTTCTGCGTGGAGCACAGGATGCCGGGCACAAAGCAGAAAAGATCCGGGTCGCTGAGAAAAAGGTGGCTCCCTGTTCCGGCTGCTACTATTGCAGCACCCACGGCGGAGCCTGCGTCCACAAGGATGATATGGCAGACATCCTGCAAAAGATGATCGATGCCGATGTCATTGTGCTGGCAAGCCCGGTATACTTCTACTCCATCAGTGCCCAGTTGAAGGCAGTGATCGACCGTACCGTGGCACGGTGGCTTGAGGTCAAAGACAAGGAATTTTACTACATCACCACCATGGCAGACGAGGAAAAAGCCTCTGCGGACACTACGCTGACCTGCTTCCGGGGCTATGCAGACTGTGTGGAAGGTGCCGTGGAAAAAGGCGTCCTTGTAGCAAGTGGCGTTTACGAGCCGGGTGCGGTGCGAAACACCTCTGCAATGGCACAGGCTTACGAGATGGGGAGGAACGTATAATGGCAGTAAAACAGACGGCAGGGCGGGATGCTCTGGGCGAATTTGCACCAAAATTTGCAGAACTTAACGATGAGGTACTATTCGGGCAGGTGTGGAGCGAGAGGACAAACTCTCCCTCCGGGACCGCAGCCTTGTGACGGTGGTGGCACTGATGGCGCAGGGACTGACGGATTCCTCGTTTCGGTATCACCTGACGGCAGCGAAAAACAACGGTATTACCCGGACTGAGATTGCAGAGATCCTGACCCATGCGGCGTTTTATGCAGGCTGGCCCAAGGCGTGGGCGGCTTTCCGCATGGCCAAGGAAGTCTGGGCAGAGGACGCTGCAGAGGATGCCAAGGCAAAGCACCAGAGTGAAATGGTGTTCCCCATCGGTGCATCCAACGACGGGGAACACCATATTTCAGCGGAAAAAGCTATCTGGCCCCCCTGTCCACCGCACAGGTTGGCATTTACAACGTCACCTTTGAGCCGGGCTGCCGGAACAACTGGCACATCCACCATGCCGCAAAGGGCGGTGGGCAGATCCTTGTCTGCGTGGCAGGCCGGGGCTACTATCAGGAATGGGGCAAAGCTCCGCTGGAGCTGCATCCGGGCGATGTGGTGAACATTCCCCCGGAGGTCAAGCACTGGCACGGTGCTGCACCCAATTGCTGGTTCTCTCATCTGGCAGTGGAAGTGCCCGGCGAAGACACCTCTAACGAGTGGTGCGAGCCGGTGCCGGAAGAAACCTATAAGGAGTTACGGTGATGCGGTTTGATGTACACCCAACCACGATGAAACAAAAACAGGGTGCGTCCACCCGGACGCACCCTGCCAAAAGCTACAGACGATAGCGATATGTACAACAGGGAGTTCCCCAGCGGGAACTTCCTGTTTTTCGTTGTTTGCATGATGAGCCTGCTCTGCCTGCCATAGGCAAGCTCGCGTTTTCGCAGCGCAGCGGAGCAATGAAAGCCCCAGTGGGGCTTTTAAGCGACCGAACGGTCTTGCGTTAGCAAGATGGAGGGGCCTCCGCCCCGACAAGTGACCGCTGGCCTTCCGCGCTGTTCCAGCAGACAAGGATGGCCGGGTAGAATGCCCGCGCCAGACGGTCAATGACTTCATCGGGATAAGGGGAAGTATTTATGGACTTTTTCTTTTTGTTCAAACGCACGCTCCTTTGATCGTCCCACCGTGGCAAAGTCGGGCGAGAAAATCAAAGTTCCAATTTTTATCAGGCGCAAGGGCGCGGAAGTTTTCCACCCTGCACTTGCGGCTGGTGGCTCATTGATGGCTTAAAGCAAAAAGCTCTAGGCTTAACCCCTCTTCTTTGCGGATCTTTCTGATTCGTTCTCCAACAAGGGATGCTAGTTCGGCTGGTTCAGATTCAGGCTGATCTTTCGCTTTTTTCACAGAGAACACCTCATTTGCGGGCAATCATCAGATGCCACGGAACGTAAAGGTGAACTCCACAGGCTTGGTCACATCAGGAATATACTCCGGGTGGACATTGGCGCCCCAGCTGTCATCGCCGCCAACGCCCATCTGCTCGCCCATAGCACGGATGACCGTGTAATGGACCGGGGGCAGCTCGTAGGGATGCTTGGCACTCTCCATTTCATGGGGAGTGTAGGGCAGCGCAGAGAAGAACATGGGCTTTGCGGCATCTGCGGTAAACAGCAGCCCGCGACCCTTGCGGTCCACTACCTTTGCCCAGCGCACAGCGGTCTTTGCACCGCACTCCTGCGGCACAAGGTACTGTGCCATGTTGTCTGCGACCTTGTTCTGGTAAATGCCCAGCTTTGCACCATGCTGACGATCCCAGTAGGTCTCCGCAGGGCCGTTTCCGTACCACTCCACCGTGTCGTAGTCAGCGTCGATCTTGAACAGTACGCCGAACTCCGGCATTGCTGCAAGTCCTTCCACCGGGTCATAGTGCAGGGTGGTCTGGATGCGGCCATCACCGAACACACGGTACTGTAAGCTGCACTCTGCTGCGGGGCTGGTCTGGAGGTTATAGAGATAGGTCACGACTACGCTGTCGGCTTCCACCTCGCAGGTGGGGTTCTGGAGGATGGTGCCGCCATGAACAGACGGGATCTCCTTGCCGATGCCCTTGGCGGTAGCGTACAGGCTTGCCAGCTTCCACTGACCGCGAACGCCGCCCATGTTGTTGCCGCAGTCGTTGTCGGTGGGAGCGCGCCAGAAGTTGGGACGGGGAATCTCCTGAATCATCTCCTTGCCGGCATAGCGGTAGGAAGTCAGACCGCCGTTCAGATCGGAGAACAAAACATCGAAATTCTCGCCACGGACACCGATGTTGTGTGTACCGTGCGTAACGGTAAACGGCGTGACCTTCTTGCTGGGAATGGAACGAACCACAGCGATCACACCCTGTCCAAAGGCGACTTCATGACCTTTCTTTGCCCAGCTGGTGTCCTCCTTCAAACGGAAGCTGATGGTCACTGCATATTCACCGGGGAGCGCAGGGACTATAAACGGCAGCGGGAAGCTGGAACGCTCTTCGGGAGCAACATCAATATTGGTCAGTTTCTGCTGCTGATACAACTTTCCATCACGATGCAGCAGTGCAACGCAGTCGAAAGCATCCGTAGAGGTGAACAGGTTCTTATTCCAGACTTCGAAGCCAGAGTTGTCGATGGAAATGGCGATGTTCTGATAGCAGAACTTGACCTCCTGCATCTTGGGAGAAGGAGCACGGTCACCACCGTAGCAATGCCGTTTCCGCTGAAATTATAGTCGGTAGGACGCTCACCGAAGTCGCCGCCGTAGGCTTGGAACCACTTGCCGTAGCGGTCTTTTTTCCAGATGGACTGGTCGATGTAATCCCAGATGAAGCCGCCCTGATAGCCGCAGTTCTTCTGGTCGGCAAGCTCTGTGTACTTGTGCAAAGCACCGTTGGAGTTGCCCATAGCATGAGAATATTCGCACTCGATATAAGGCCGCTTATCGCCCTGTGCCAGATACTCTTTAATGTCCTTCACAGTGCTGTACATATGGCTCTCGATATCGGTGGTTTCGAGGAAGCGGGGATCATTGACCACACCTTCGTAATGCACCAGACGGGTGTCATCAAAGCGGCGGACCATCTCTGCCATCTGGAGCAGGGTCTCACCGCCAAACGATTCGTTGCCCAGAGACCAGATCAGAACAGCAGGATGGTTTTTGTCACGCTGGTAAGTGGAATTCATGCGGTCAAACAAGACAGCTTTCCACTCCGGCTTATCATTGGGCAAAACGCCCTCGATGCCGCGAAAGCCCGCCTGATGGATATCCCATGTGCCATGGGATTCCAGATTGTTCTCTGCAATCAGATACAGACCATACTCGTCGCACAGGTCGTACAGTGCATCCTGATTCTGGTAATGGCTGGTGCGGATGGCATTGATGTTGTTCTGCTTCATGGTGATGATGTCCCGAAGCAGTTCCTCATGGGTGTGTACGCCCACAGCACGACCCGTAATGGAGCTGAACTCATGACGGTTGGCACCCTTGAACACGATGCGCTTGCCGTTGAGCAGCATCCGATTGTTCTTCAGCTCGAACTTGCGGAAACCGACTTTCTGCCCGGTCACCTCTACCAGATGGCCTGCATCGTCCAGCAGCTCGATTTTCAGTTCATACAGAGCCGGGTCCTCTGCACTCCACAGGTGGGGGTTCTCCACCGCATGGCTGAACAGAGCAGAACCGCCGTTCAGTGCGATTTTTTCGGAGAACACTTCCAGTTCACTGCGGCGCAGGGTCAGACGGGCTGCGCCCTTTCCCTCCGCCTGCAGTGCAACTTCCAGCGTGGAATGAGAAAAATCATCCCCGGCAAACAGCGTTTTGACGGATATATCTTCCAGATGCACGGTGGGGATGGCGTACAGCCACACGCTGCGGAAGATGCCGGAGAAGCGGAAGAAGTCCTGATCTTCGCACCAGCTGGAGGAAGTCCACTTGAACACCTGCACAGTAAGTTTGTTCACGCCCGGCTGGAGATAGGGAGTCAGATCGAATGCGTGTGCGGAGAAGCTGTCCTCGGTGTAACCCACATAAGACCCGTTCAGCCAAAGAGCCATGCCGCTTTCCACACCCTCGAACTCGATGTGGACGGGCTTGCCCTGCATGGATTCCGGCAGCTCGAAGTATTTTACATAGCTTGCCACCGGATTGAACCGCTGCGGGATCTCACCCGGCTGTACTTCTTCACGGCCATCCCACGGATACTGAATATTCGCGTACTGGGGAATGTCGTAGCCCTCCATCTGGATGTGTGCCGGAACATGAATGTCATCCCAGCCGCTGCAATCGTAATCCGTCTTTTCAAAGCCGGGGATGGCACTGGTGTAGTTCTTTGCGTAGGCGAATTTCCAGATACCGTCCAGCTTCAGCGCCAAAGAAGAGGAGCCTGTCCGATATTCTTCGCGGGAAGCGTAAGTACGGAAACTTGCATGAGCATTCAGCACGTTTTCCTTGAAAAAGGTGGGGTCTTTTACTTTTGCAAAATCAAATGCAGCCATAGTATTTCCTCATTTACCTTTTATAATTTTATAATATTTCTCCAGCCTCCCCGGAGGAATCGCTGGATTCCTCCGGGGAACAGCAGATGAAGGAGAAATGATAAGGGCTTGTTATCAGACTGCTTCACGCAGTTTTTCATTTGCTTCTTCGACCTTCATACGAGAGAGAAGGAAGGTGATGATGGCATCCAGAGCAAACGGAATCACCAGATACATGATCTTCAGCATATTGATGCAGGAATCCGGCTGAACGGTCAGAGCGCTGTCAAAATGGCTTGCTGCCAGCAGCCAGCCGGTGATGGCAGTACCCAGACCGCCGCCCAGCTTCACACCGAGAGAAGTGCAGGAGTACATCGTGCCATCCACGCGCTTATGCTTCGTCAGCCAAGTATATTCAGAGCAGGCTGCGATCACAGCGTTCATATCGCCCTGCCAAGGACCCTGACCAAGAGCTGCGATTGCAGTAAAGAGCAGCATCAAGGTCACATTGCCGCTGCCCATGTAACCAGCTACAGCAACCAGTGCACGAGAAATTGTTGCCAGAGTATAGCTCATTACATTCAGCTTATACATTCCATTCCACTTTGCAACCAAGGTCGGGGTGAACACCAGTGCGATGATCAGAGGAATGTTGATTGCCCAAGAGAATACACCGAACAAATTCTGGTTGCCAAGGATGTAGGTTGCATAGTAGGTGCCCATGCTGATCATGGCACCGTAGATCTGCTGCAAAATGTAGGTGACGCAAATCATCATATAATATTTGTTACCAGCAAGCAGCTTTGCAGCCTGAACCAGATTGTACTTTTCGTCCTGCTCGATTTCCTTTTTGTCGGTGGTATCCACCAATTCGCCTTCCGGCAGTTCCTTCACGGAGAGAACGGAGAGGGTGTTGACAAGCAGACCGATGATGGCGTAGATGATTGCAACAGTGCGCCAACCGGCAGCACCACCGCCCAATGCCGTAACAGCACCCAGCGTGATGGACTGGATGAGCAGGCTGGTGGCAAAGGCGAACATGAAACGCCAAGAACCCATCTCGACCTGTTCGGCACTGTTCTTCGTGACGAGAGCAGTCAGTGCAGAGTAAGCAATGTTGTTGGCAGTGTAGAATACAGCGTTCAGCAGAGTATATGCGATCAGAAACCATGCGTACTGTGCAAACTGTCCCAGATTGGTCGGGATGGCGAAAATTGCCACCAGCGTAATGGCACAGCCAATGTAGCCGTACAGCATCCAAGGACGGGCTTTGCCCATCTTAGAATGCGTTTTGTCAATCAAAGAACCAAAGAAAATGTCCGTCACACCGTCCAGCAGTTTGGAAACTGCAATCAGAGTGCCGACAATACCGGGGTTCAGGCCAACGGTGTTGGTCAGATAGATCATGACGAAGGAGGACAGGAATGCATACACACGTTGCCTGCAATATCGCCTGAACCATAGCCGACTTTATTATACCACTTTAGATAACGTTTTTCAGTCATTGTGCTTTCTCCCATCTTGCTTGTTTTGTGTGGGCGCGACCAATCTGCTGCGCACTTCAGACTGGAATTCTCATTACGCAAGTTGCCCAAATCTCTTGCGTTCCGTCTGAAAATATTATAGAATCTAATGGAACGAAAAGATATAGACAAGATGGAACAGAATATGCACAAAATCAAAGAGTTTGTAATTTTTTGATAGAACATTTACCAAATCGCTGTAAAATCTCTGAAGATGAGGAGGACGCAGGGATGTATTTCAACTCAGGATATTTGAACAACTCTCGTTTGGATTTCAAAGACTACTCAAAGCCGCTGGTCGTAGGCAGCTGCGGCACTTATCGCTTGAAAAAACGCCCTAAGCTACCTACTTTTTGGGCAAAGGGTCGCAGAGACTATCAAATCCTCTATGTGGCATCTGGTAAAGCACACTTCTGGTTCGATGGTGTCGAGGAAGTGGTGACTTCTGGACACATGGTGCTTTATCAGCCGAAAGAAATCCAGAAGTATGTCTACTATGTAGAAGATCATCCAGAGGTGTTCTGGATTCACTTTACAGGATACGATGTCAAAAACATCCTGAACTATCACGGAATACCCTTGGACAAGCACGTTTTTTACAGCGGCACACTGCCGGATTACAAAATGCTGTTCCGAAAGATCATCCGGGAACTGCAACAATGTGAATATGGCTATGAAGACTATATTGCTTCTCTCTTCAACATCATTCTGCTTTTAGTAAGCAGGCAACAGCAGGAAAGCGAGAAAACAACTACAAGCATCCCGGAAGAAATCGAAGCCGCCGTTGCCTACTTTAACGAGAACTATAACACAAAGGTCAGTGTGGACGATTACGCAGAATCGCTGCATATCAGTACGAACTGGTTTATCCGTAATTTTAAGCTGTACATGAAAATAAGCCCTGCACAATACATCCTGTCCCTTCGGATGGTAAATGCACAAAGCTTATTGGAGAACACCGAATACAATATTGGAGAAATTGCAGAGATCGTAGGGTATGATAACCCACTCTATTTTAGCCGGGTATTCAAGAAAGAGTATGGTGTCAGTCCGGCACAGTACCGAAAGAATCTGGAAGAATCTACTGAAAAATGAGAAAGATTCCTTGATTCAGAAGTTCCTGCCTGTTGAGATGTACCTGACATATCAAGTTGACGGCGAACCGTTGGAACAGCTCCCGAATGGATACAGCGACCATTATGTGCCGGATGGCTTTGTACGAGATTAGAGTGTATACAAGGAGGTCTCTTTATGTTGGAGCATTTTTTCAAATCGCTAGTTGCAACAGTTTCTGACCCTTACCAATGCAATCGCATCACGGATGCGTTGGCGGCAGCTGGAATTAAATTCTATTGCAAATCCAAAGATGTCAATCGGCATAACACATTTGACCAAGCGAGAATTGGAACTCTCGGCATAAAACCGAGGTATGTCACAGAGGTGTTTGTGGACAAAGAAAATGCTGATATGGCTCTGCACATTATACATACTCTGTCATAAGCCCGGAGTTCCCCTGCGAACAAAATATTCCGATATAAAAAGGACGCTGCCGCCTCTGGGTAAGAGGTTGCAGCGTCTTTTTGGTATCAGAGGGCGAATGATCTGTCAGATTGGACGGCCTCCCAACGAATGCGATGCTTTTAGCTTGCGTCTTTCTGTTCGTCAAGAATGCGCCAGCCGTCCATCAGGTCTGAATTTTCCATAATAAAGGTGTGGGCAGTATCCTGTCCCCACGAGTTGTCGTATTTCAGCATCAGATAATCGCTCAACTCGGTTCGATTTTTGAACTTCAACAAGCGATACGGCTCCTGAAAAGCGACCTTTTCGACGAAATATACTGCATCCGATGTGGGAAGCATAACGCCGACATGACCGATCATAAGAGAATTGTCCGTTTCAGAGAACTGATCGTGCAGGACTACGGAGACAAGACGAATCTTATCATCTTCCGCGAAAGAGAGACCGCGTTTCTTCCATTCCTGCTGAATCGTTTTCAAATGGGTAGGAATATCGGTCGTATTGGTGGTTTTAACCGGGGCGAACAGCGCATCAAACTTTTGCCGTTCGTCGCCGCAAAGGGATTCTGGGTCAGAATCCAGTGTTTCATAGTCCATAAACAGGGTGTCCTCGGCTGAGTCAAGGTCTGCCTTGCCCGTGACAGTGATAAAATCACCGAACAGCCACAAGCAGTGATCCGACAGTTCCAGCCGGGGAAGGTGTCATATTTTTCCGTCCATGCGTCCTGCATGGAGTAAGGATCGTATTTCAGATCCGAAGGCTTGGCATTTTCAAACCCTGTGGTGAGCCATGCCGGGTCCACAGCATTGTTGAACTTTTGCACATGATCAAAGAAGGTCTGTATCCGTAGGTCGATACGCCGGCATCCTGCAAAAGTTTGGAAAGAAGAGCTTGTGTATCCGAATCTGCCAAATTGGAGTATTCAATTTGCTGAAGGACGGGCTGAGAAGTTGAGTGCAGCCTCCTGCCAGAAGCGCACCGCAAAAAAGTGCAGCGGTGCAGACAAGAAAAGTTCGACG
>ENA-OQCF01000544-OQCF01000544.1-human-gut-metagenome-genome-assembly--contig:-NODE-544-length-14546-cov-2.647063_pt1 | contig 14546 bp, 18 predicted proteins | sample MGYA00242756_ERZ504573 | MGnify/ENA primary metagenome ERZ504573 (study PRJEB26092, sample SAMD00036240) | human gut metagenome | host: Homo sapiens | study: EMG produced TPA metagenomics assembly of... | reverse complement strand
CTACTATTAACAGAAAAAGTGGCCTAAAATGGGGGGTGTTGGAGAAAATTTCTGCCTTAAAAGTACGCCTCTACTCACTAGCCAGCGAGAATAGCCAAAAGCCAGCAAAAAACAAATGAATTATGTATTTCTGCCACTGATTGCAACGGCATATCGGTGACAGAAAGATCGTTTAGAGCGATTCTTCGCGGTTTGGGGTAGTGGAAGTCGTTTTGTGGAGGGACTTTTTCTGCTGAAACTGCTCCAGCTGTTTCAGCACCGATTCCTTCTCCGGCATCTTACCGCCCGGTGCAGAAAGCTGTTGCTTATTCAGCACCATGTCGATATACTTGCGGATATTTTTCAGTGCGGAGACGTCCGGCTGCAAGGTTTCCAGTTGGGTGTGCAGCTCTGCGCTGCTGGATTGCAGCGCAGAAAATTCGGCATCCAATGCCGAAAAATCCACCGCTGTGCTGCCGTTCAGCTTCATCAGGGTGCGGACGACTTTGTTGAAGGTGTCCAGTTCTTCCTTGTGCTGGGCAGCATAAGCGTCCTTGGTCAGCTTAAAGTTTTTCTTAATAAAGGTGTCGTGGATGGGCTTTAGCTTAGCATAGACGGCGGCAGCGTCCTTGATTTGGGTGATTGCCCGCATACGATTTTCGTTCTGCTTCAACTGCCTGCGGAGAGGAGCGACGGTCTGGTTTAAGCTGTCAATGGCTTGGTTCAAATCCTCAATGGTGTTCAGGGAATGGGCTTTCAGGTAGTCCACCGTCTGCTTGACTTCCTCGAAGTCCCGAACGGTGCATTTCAGCTTTGCCTTGCCAGACCAATCGCTGCGCTGCTCATTGCGAAGGTTGAAGTAGTCCACCAGCAAATCAGAAAGCGTGGGTTCCTTCGCCTTTTCCAGAGCGTCCAGAAGAAGCTGCTTCTTTTCATTCAGGTCTGCGATCCAGCGTTGCAGCCCACGAATCGCACTGCGGATGGACTGCATCAGGCTATTGGCGGCTCGAATATCACGATTCAGATTGCCGAGAAAAGTTTCGATGCCGCGTTTTTTCCATCTGGTGTGCGGCGGGACCAAGGTGGAACCGTTGGTATCTGCTGGATGCCCTGCCGCTCAAAGGAGCGCAGAATGCCAAAATGAAGCCCTGCAACAAGAGAATAAAATGTTGCAGCAACATATTGATAAATATTCTTCTTCGCTGAATGAAAAGTCCAAAGAACTTGAAAGATTGGGACTTTTAGGAGAAGAAAACCAACGATTGCATGATCGTGAAAGATTCCTGTGTAACCAACTGATAAAAAAGACAGATATTCTTTACCGTCTAAAGACAAAGCCCCAATACATGAAAGACGAGCAATGGGAAGAGGTAAAGGAAACAATGAATCTATTATTCGATAATTATATAGTAAGGCTTTCCACTCTTGTACCTTCATTGACAGAAAGCGATTTGCAGATATGCTGCTTCATCAAGTTGGGAATAGCCAATCCGGGAATAGCTGATTTGCTGGGGATAGAATCGACTTCGGTATCTAAAAGAAAATTAAGATTGAAAGAACGTATCACTCAAAAGATAGGAGCATTCGGCAAAGGACAGACACTGGATCTGTGGCTATGGGAGTTCTAGGGAAGCAACTGTCCACATTCCGCATTCGCACAAAGAGGTAATATTCTAATTATTAGTATATTATCTCTTTTTTAATTGTCCATATAACGTACATATCCGGTCTATCTGTTTTTCATTCTAAATCCATAACTTTACAGCATAACAATCAATCAATAATATTATTATGAAAACAACTAAAGAATTAAATATTTGGAGTTTGCGTATGGTATTATTCACCATATTGCTTAGTGGTTTATCGGTGCAGAAAGTGTATTCTTTTTGTAATAGTACAGAAATCACGATGCATGGGAATTGGGAAGAAGTTCATGATAAAGTAGCAACACGAAGCCTGCCATCTATTCCCATCACAGCCTGCACCGATGGCCAGAACATCTACATTGAAAACACATCTCCGGACTGTGACATACAAATTACCATCACCGGTAATCAAACAGGAGAAGTGATGTATGAACAGTTAGTGCCCCAAGCACAAACAAGCTATATTATCATTTCCATAGCCAGTTTCCCATCCGGAGAATATACATTAGAACTAACTAGTGAAGATGGGAAATACTTGGTTGGAGCTTTTAAAAGATAACCCTAATTATTCACCCTAAAAAACTACAAAGACCATGAAACGAGTAGACCTTAAGAAAATCCTCTATATGGATTTTCTTATCCGGCACAAGTGCACAGGCACATCCAAGGAATTTGCAGCAAAGATGGATATGTCACGTTCCACTCTCTTTGAGTACATTGCCTATATGCGCGATGAACTGGAAGTGTGCATCCTTTTCGATAAATTCTTAGGAACATATTATTATGATGGCAAAAATCTATATACGTCATTAGGCTTTAAAGTAGTAGGATAATACGAATTGAAATGTGATGAGAAAAACGGGTCATGTTTGAATTTCTTTTTGATATAAAACCGGATGCAGGCAATGTATGTCCCACCACCCGACTGGCATGCTTGATTAGTGAACGGGGAAACAAGGTCTATTATACCGATACCTCCGACTCCGTTTTCACTACCGGTTTGCTGCGGAAAGGAATAGGACGCATCATTTATCCACATGATTTCCGATGGTTTACGCCACATTTGGCATTGCTGGACTATCAACTGCAAGATAAGCAGCAAGTATATAATGAATATGACATAAACTATCTGTTTATAGCCATAAACAAAACTGACAGAAAGATAGACCTAATGCCGGAAATGCCTGTCGTCACCCTGCCGCCTATTCCTTATAAATTGCTGCCGCAAGGTGCAAAAGACGACGATTTCATCGACAAACTGACGGAAATAAAAGAAGACCGTTCACGCACTGTTATTATAGGCTTGCTGGAAGACGAGGAAGAAGAAAGAAAAGTGAACACCCCCTCACATACGGAATCATTCTACAAAGCCATAAAGCAGAGTGCGAGCATCCATCCGCAATATCAATTCATCCTGCTGACCAATCATGGAGAGGTGGAAACCCGGTTGTTTTCATTACCGCCCAATATAGCCATTTACCGCCTGCCCCGCCTGCAAGCCCTGTTGCCCTTGTGCGACATGGCGCTTATCACCGGAGGAATAACCCACTGGACGGAATGCACCTTTGCCCATGTGCCCATGGCAGAGTTCACGCCACAGGAAATAAACAAAATTACCCCCGTGAAACTGGACAGGCAGATCATTGATCTACTGGCAAACCGGGAATACATCATAGAACGGCAAAAACACCTGTGCGCCTTCTTTGAGAGCGAAAGTGAAAGGATGAACGAAATAGCCGAACTGGCTGATAAACAGAGTAAAACAAAAAAGACAATTATGAGCAAATTTCCATTCTACAAACAGTTGGACGGCATGGACTGCGGCCCCTCCTGCCTGAGAATGATAGCCAAATATTATGGAAAGACATTCTCCGTACAGCAGTTACGCGAGCAATCATACATACAGCGCACGGGAGTAAACTTGCTAGGTATCAGTGAAGCGGCAGCCAGCATAGGGCTGCGCGCCACCGGTATACGCACTTCAATGGAAAAACTGAAACAACAGTCAAAACTGCCATGCATCATCCACTGGAACCAGGAACATTTCGTGGTCCTCTATAAAATAGAAAAGAAAAGGGGCAAAACTTGGTTCTACATTGCCGACCCTGCCTACGGATTGCTGAAATATGAGGAACAGGAGTTGAAAAAATGCTGGATCGGTACACACAACGGAGCGGAATAGAAAAAGGAATTGCCCTCTTGCTGGATGTTACCCCGCAATTTTATGAAGCGGAACCCATAAAATATGAAAAACTGTCCTTGTGGTATCTGTTTCACTATGTACGTCCCTACAAAAAGGCGATGATGCAGCTCATCATCGGCCTGCTGGCAGGCAGTTTGCTGCAACTGGTCTTCCCTTTTCTCACCCAAACTATTGTAGACCAAGGCATAGGCACAGGAATCTGAATTTTATACAGCTCATTTTGGCCGCACAACTCATGCTGGTATTCAGCCGCACACTTATTGAGGTGATCCGGCGCTGTATACTGCTCCACATCAGTACGCGCGTCAACGTGTCGCTCATCTCGGATTTCCTCTCCAAGCTGATGCGGCTGCCCATGAGGTTCTTTGACAGCAAACTGGCAGGCGACTTGATACGCCGCATCGAAGACCACAACCGCATCGAGAGTTTCCTCACCCAGTCCGTGCTCAATATTTTGTTCTCTACCTCACGGTAGTCATCTTCGGTATCGTACTGGCCATATACAGCTGGAAAATATTCCTCATTTTCATTCTGTTCAGCGCAGCCTATATGGGTTGGGTAAAGCTGTTCATGCGCAAGCGGGCCGACTTGAACAGGAAGAACTTTGAACAGATGTCCGTCAATCAGAATAATTTGATGCAACTCATCTACGGTATGCAGGACATCAAGCTGCTGGGCTGCGAACAGCAAAAACGCTGGGAATGGGAAAACATACAAGCTTCTCTCTTCCGCATTAATATGAGTTCACTCAACCTGGGGCAGTGGCAGCAGGTGGGAGCCGTACTTATCAACGAAGTGAAAAAACGTACTGATAACAGTTCTCTCTGCCACCGCCGTACTACATGGAAGCATCACGCTGGGTGTGATGCTTTCCATACAGTACATCATCGGACAGATGCAAGGGCCTATCAGCCAATTCGTTTCCTTCATGCAGGACACGCAGGACGCGCAGCTCAGCCTGGAACGTCTCGGAGAAATACATGGCAAGCCCGATGAAGAGACAGAAGGCATGGACCAGGATACCCAAATATCAGGCAAAGACCCGATTCAATTGCAAAATGTAGTCTTTACTTACGGATCAGAAAAATCGAAACGCATCATCAAAGGGCTATCGCTGGACATACCAGCCGGAAAGACTACCGCCATCGTGGGCCTCAGCGGCAGTGGGAAAACAACGCTGATAAAACTGATGCTCGGATTCTATCCTCCCACCGGAGGAGCGGTGATGATAGGCAATCAGTCGCTACAAAAAATCAGTTTCAAGGAGTGGCGCAAACATTGTGGAGTAGTGATGCAGGAGGGATTCATATTCGGCGATACCATTGCCAACAACATAGCGCCGGATGGCAGCATGATAGACAAAGAACGCCTGCTGTATGCCGTAGAGATGGCAAATATACGCGAGTTCATCGAATCCTTGCCTTTAAAGTATAACACCAAAATAGGTAACACGGGGCAAGGATTGAGCCAAGGGCAGAAGCAGCGCATCCTGATAGCACGCGCCATTTACCGTAATCCCGATTACCTGTTTTTTGATGAAGCGACGAATGCGCTCGATACGGACAATGAGAAAGTGATACAGGAAAATCTGGAGAGATTCTTCAAGGACAAAACGGTGGTCATCGTGGCGCACCGCCTGAGCACCGTAAAGAATGCCGACCAGATAGTGGTACTGAAAGAAGGGGAGATAACGGAACGGGGCACGCACGAAGAACTCATTGCCCGGCAGGGCGATTACTATAGGCTGGTGAAGAATCAGCTGGAACTGAGCGCTTAGGAAATTAAAAAACGAGAATTGAGAATTAAAAAATAATAGCAATAAGGTATGGAGGAAATCTATAAACCTAATACGGACGGACCGGAAAAGGTAGAAGTATATAGCCGCGAAAACAATGATATGCTGGGAGATATGCCCGAATGGTTGATCCATACGGGAAGCTACATCGTATATGGACTGATTGTTTTTCTTATTGCAGGCACGGCATTATTTAAGTATCCTGACACAATAAGAAAAACGATAACCATTGATGACTTGGGAAGTGCGGAATGGATCACTGCCAATCAGGCAGGAATGATAGACCGCTTTTTTGTGGAAAACCAATCACCTGTACAAAAGAACGACACGCTGGGCATACTGAAAAATACTGCCCTACTGGAAGACGTACAAACATTTTGCCGCGTACTGACCAAAATAGAATGGTACTACCGCACCAACGACATCAAGTACCTGCAAGACTATCCCTTTGACCTCATCATGGGTGAAATGTCTTCCGCCTACGAACAGTTCACCCAAGCCGTGCGTACGTGCGTGATGTATCAGGAGTTTGATATCTATCCGCAGAAGAAAAAATACCTGGATGAAGAACTCCGGATACTGGAAAGTACCGGTAAGGCAGATGCCATGGCGGTGCTGAATGTGAAACGCGAACTCTTTGAACTGGATATAAACCACCGGATGGAGACTGCCAAAAACCTCCGGATGCTGGAACTGGCTTACGAAAACATGGTGAACAGCCTCCGCACGTGGGACAAGAAGTACCTCATCAAAAGCCATCACGACGGCATAGTGGTATGGGGAAAGACATGGGGCATGAGCGCCCGGGTAAATGAAGGAGACACCCTGTGCACCGTTATCTCCAAGCAACAGGGGAATCCCCTCGGGCACATCACTCTTTCACAAGACGAAGTGGCGGAAATTGCCGTGGGTGACAAAGTAAATATCGAACTGAACAAATACCCCACCCACTCGTATGGCGTACTGCGGGAAGAATCGCCTCCGTCTCTTTTGTGCCTTACAATAAAAGTTATGCCGTGGAAGTGGACTTTCCGGACGGACTGGTGACAACCAACAGAAAGGAAATAAAATATGAAATAGACATGTCCGGCCGGGCGGAGATCATCACTTCGAGCCGGAGCATACTGAGCAGGATTTTCGCACCCGTGTATGAATTGTTTTCCACCACGGAGTAACACCGTTTTTTTCACTACAGAGAATAACCAACTTAAACAAAGAAGAATATGAAAAAAGAAGACCCCGACAACAAGCAACCGGAATACACCCGCTATTCCGAAGATGAAGAACAAGTGCTGGACTTGAACGAACTGATGGACGTACAAGGTGGCATAGATGACAAGGAGTTATCCAAATGTGGCCTGGGATGCTATACAGGCGGATTCGTCGATCCTACAAAAACACAAGATGAAAATACCGGAAATGAATAAAGTATATGTGCTGAACCCTCATTATCATCTGAGACATGATATTCACAGGGTCGCATTATTCTCCAGTACGGGGACAGATACCGACTGCTCCCGGAACTGGCATACTTTTATTCACCCGCTGCAAGCTGTCATGCTGAGTTTTTTCACGTATGACAGACCTTTGCAGACAACTCTCCCTCTGCTGTGCGACTTCTTCTGCCGGAGCAAGGAGGAGATGATCAAATGGGTATCGGACTTCATTGATAATCCGACCCCCATTTATACCTCCTCCCAGCAGGGAGAAATTTATTTTCCCAAACGTATATTGATTGAAGCGGAAAAGGCAGGCAAAGCATTGCGTTTTGACCGGCTGCAAGCAAATTCTTTTGTCTGGAAAAAACTGGATCTTACTACAAGAAGGCTGTATTCCGGTCCGTTGCTCCTCACATTCATGCTGACCAACCAATGTGTCACGCATTGTAAGTATTGCTATGCAGATACATCAACGCAAATAAAATCCCCACTCACCACCCAACGCATGATGGAGCTGATCAAGGAAGCTTCAGACCTGCAAGTACAACAAGTAAATCTGATAGGTGGTGAAATATTCCTGCATAAAGACTGGAAAATCATATTAAAAGAATTGGTAAAACGGGGTATTGCCCCCGAATTCATATCGACCAAAATGCCTGTAACCCAAAAACTATTGCAAGATGTACAGGAAACAGGGTATCAGGGAATTGTTCAAATTTCACTGGATGCCATTCATTCCGAAATACTGACCGCCTCGCTGGGAGTAAACGGGAACTATGCCAAAGAGATGCTTCACGGCCTGCAATTACTGGATGACAGCGGACTGAATTATCAGATTTCATCTGTGCTGACCAACTACAATTGCCAAGTGAATGTCTTGGCGGAATTACTGCATGAATTATCTCATCTGAAGCATATACGCGACTGGCGTATTATCCCCGCCAGTAATTCCATATACAAAGAGTATAATGTATTTTCGCATTTGAAACCTACTAAAGCGCAAATTACAAAGGTATTCAACCAAATACGCCCTCTTCTCACACAGGTTTCCTTTCCCGTGATTTTAGGGAAAGAAGTAACCGATAAAAACTATCAAGATACCTGGGGTGGAAGCCGGTGTTTCAAAGGAAGCGAATGCTCTGCATTGACCACTCATATGTTTATATTGCCTGATGGTAAAGTGACTGTATGCGAGCAACTTTACTGGCATCCACAATTTATCATAGGGAATGTAACCACACAAAGTCTGAAAGAAGTCTGGCATTCCCCTCAAGCCTTGCACCTTTGTTCCTTGTCACGTCAGGATATCAACAAAGAGAGTCCATGCAGGGAATGCCGTCTTTTTGAAGACTGTTTCAGTTATCAGAACCGTTGTTGGAGTGATATCATAAAAGCTTATGGAAAGGATTGTTGGGATTTTCCCGATCCGCGTTGCTGTTTTGCTCCTGCCATGAAAAATAAATTAAGTTATGACTGAAGACGAACTTGACAGAATAAAAAAATCATTTGTCCGTTCCAGTGACGAATGTCCCATGGAAGTGGCCTGTCTGCTCACTGTCATGAAATACTATGGCGGTCAACAAGATGCACGCACACTAGCCGAATGGTGTAAAGTAGATGGAAAATATACGTTGATGGGTATGAAACAGGCAGCTATACGTGCAGGAATGGAAGCGGAAATCTGCTTGCAGAACATGGAACAATTGTCCACCAGAAAATTTCCTGCCATACTTTTTGCCATCAATGATTTCGAAGTACCGGGATATGTGGTTTGTTATGGCATTCATGAAGGCCGCTTCATTATTTGGGAGCCGGGATTCGGCCCTATGCAATATTGGGAAAACCAAATGAAAACATTATGGATAAGAGGAATAACTCTTACTCTGTTTCCCACCCACGAATTTATGCAGAAAACGGATTTTCAACTAAAATGGTGGGAGTTATATCCGTGGAGTAGGAAATGGAAAAGAAGACTGAACCGCTGGTATGAATATATCTGGCTAAATTATCCCTGGTTCAGGGAAATGGTAACACAGACTAAGACGGAAATGAATGGAGCAAGCCAAGTCCAATTATTCCATAGGGGCAGATTGAACCCCTTAGCCGTCAAACTAAGTTTTTATTACATACGATTCTTTTGTTCTGTGGAGACCAAAGCCCCATTAGTAGGTGATAAAACCAGCGAGGCAAAAATCTTATCATAGTCTGGTGCATTAATCATATTAATTAAAGCAATCGTAGGATCATCTTCTGAATAAGCTCCACTAAAAGAAATAATCGCATCTTTAACATATTGATATCCGGCTGATAAGTATACCCATTTATAAGTTGTTCCTAAAGTTATATTATGAGATAAAGAAGGTAATAAAAATGGATTACCACCCTCATATGTATACCGATTAATATACATTACATTACTTCGCAACTGAGCATAATATGGACGAGAGTATAATAGTTGCGCATCTGAATATAGTTGTATTGTTCCCATATTTGAACTAGTGCAAGGTAGAAGAATAGTGGAATAGCCAACTGAAGAAATTGGTAATACTCCTTTTGTTTCATTTGATTTTATATTAAAAGCTCCGGTTTGATCACTGATAGTACCTTGTAAAAAAGTAAAATCAGGCAAAGAAAACAACACTATATTGGCAAACTCTAGTGGCTGTTTTTTTTATCCACTATTATTCCACTAATCATCTGTGCATGTATGCAAAGAGAAACCAGTAAGAGGCAGAAAGTTATATATAATTTTTTCATAACAATATCAATTATTTATCGGTTAAACCGGAACGCAAATGACACAAATCTAACCTCCGGCAGGTTTATATCCATGCTGTACTGTTATTAATTTGTATCATTTGTGTTCCAATTTTAATTTATAGAACGAAATAAATCCGCGTTCCATCCATTAACTCCCATTTATCATCCGGTGGTATGATGGCGGATAATCATTATGTATCATGCATCGCCGCATCTTACATATCTTTTACAAACAGACCTGTTAAAACCGGATGTGTCAAAACTAAACTATCCGCTATATCCTCCTTGGGATTGGGCTGAAACATCTGAAGGATTTTTCGGCCCGAACTTACGGTGCATTACTTCCGGAGTCGTGGACGGTGGTTCGGGCAGACAAATATGTAAAAGTCCATTCCATTGGGAATATATGAAATGATAATCCTCAATCATACCACAAAATATTTGTTTATAGAATGGGATGACGGATGGAACACGGATTTTTTTACTTTACCTGTCATTGGGTTTGCAAGTACAAATTTAAATTTTAAGTCCGTTTTTGTCCGCTTCGTCCGTGTAGTTCGCATTCCATCCCCCCGTTTTATAAATTTCCATTTATCATCCGGTGGTATGATTGCGGATAATCATTTCAAATAAGATAAAATATGTTATTTCATATTCTTCATTTATTCTTCCCTTCAAGTATTCATAAAAAGCATATTGCGCCCGTACCGGTTCTTCTTCCGGATTCCTTTTCAACACATTATTCAGATTTTCATCCACCCAACCGGCTTTTTCTGTTATCTTTCAACTGAATAGCCAGCATATCTATCAGTTGTTGTTTCAGATCTTCGTCAAGAATGGGGGTAACGGCCTCTATACGCCGGTACAGGTTGCGCCTCATCCAGTCCGGCGAACCCATGAACAGAAGCGGTTTTCCTCCATGGTGGAAATACCACACCCGGGCATGTTCCAAAAAGCTGTCCACAATGCGAGTGATACGGATATTTCTGCTATAAGGCTGATTGGGAATCAAGCAGCAGATACCACGTACTATCAAGTCTATTTTCACTCCTGCCTCACTAGCCTTATATAATTCATCTATCATGCAGGATCTTGCAGCGCATTCATTTTCAAGATAATCCGCGCTTCTTTTCCCGCCTTTGCCATATTTATCTCATATCCGATACGTCTTCTCAGTTCCGGCAGCAGATTAAAACGGGCTACCAACAAACGCTTGAATTTGGGTTCAGTCACTTCTTTCTGTAATACCCGGAATAAAGTATACAGATCATTCACAATAATCTCGTTGGAAGTGAACAAACCGGAATCAGCATATATCCGGGCAGTCTTCTCATTGAAATTTCCGGTACTGATATAAGCATAGCTGCGAGTCTGTTTTCCCTCTTTGTTATACCGCAGTACAAGTGCCACCTTGGCATGCACTTTCAATCCCGGTATACTGAAAATAATATGTATCCCCGCCCGCTTCATCATCTCGCGGTAGCCAAATTGTTTTCTTCGTCAAAACGGGCCTTAAGTTCTACAAAAACAGTTACTTTTTTACCATTCTGCGCAGCAGCAATCAGCGTATTGATAACAACCGAGTTTTCCGCCACCCTATATTGGGTAATCATGATCTCCTTACAGGACGGGTCATGAACGGCCTCATACAGGAAATGGATGAAATGTTCAAAAGAATGATAAGGGAAATGCAACATCAAATCCTTCTTGCTCACATAACGGAATATGGATTCTTTCTCATCCAAACAATTCAATGTCATGGGACGAGGTTTCAATTGGGTACAAAGTTCCTTACTGGGATTAGGCAGATGAGCCAAATCCTCCAAGTTCAAGTGTTTGTCTCCCGGAACCAAATCATCACGATTGATGCCAAATGCATCGACCAGAAACTCCAGATAATCCGCAGGCATCTTTCGGTCATACACAAAACGGCATACAGCACCTATTTTACGCTTTTTCACCTTTTTACGCAACTGTTCCACCATTACTTCGGAACTGGTTGCATCATCCACGAAAATATCGGCGTCACGAGATATCTTGCAACAATAACTGCAATCCAAATCATAGCCCGGAAACATACGGTTGATATTCGCCTTTATAATATCTTCCATATACATCAGGTAAAAGTTTTCTCCCTGTCGGGGAAGTTCTATGAAACGGGGAACTTTGCTATAAGGCAATTTGATAATATAGTATTCCTTTTCCCCCGTGTCTTTGCGCGTCACGCGTACCGACAGATACAAACGGTTGTCACGTAAAAAAGTCTTGATTCGATTCTTGCATACCGGAACAGGTTGAAGATAGGGAAAAATTTCTTCCTTAAAGAAATTACTGATAAACTCCTGATGAAAAGGCTCTACCTCCTGTTTACTTTGATAAAAAATAATATGATGCCTGCGCAAAGCCGGAACAATCTTATGCTCATAAATGCGGATACGGTCTTCCATCTGGCTATTGACAGCTTCGGTTATCTGATGTATCAGGTGTCTGGCTTCTTCCTGTGTCATATCATCACTTTGGCCACCGGAAGCGATGGCTTTATGTTCCGCTACACGAATCTTGTAGAATTCCTCCAGATTAGAAGAATATATAGAGATAAAGTTAATCCGTTCATACAACGGAAGGGAGTCGTCATCCGCCTCCAACAACACGCGATAGTTGAAAGACAACCAACTGATATCACGCTTGAAATAATGATATTTGCTCTCCATATTATGCTTAGATTTGTTCCAAATATAGTACCTTTGTCGATAATAAACAAAAAAACTATGACAAGAATCGGATTATTATCGGATACTCATGCATTTTGGGATGACAAATACTTGAAATACTTTGAGAATTGTGATGAAATATGGCACGCCGGAGACATCGGCTCGGTGGAAGTCGCCCGGAAACTGTCCGCTTTCCGCCCCTTCCGGGCTGTATATGGAAATATTGACGGGCAGGACATACGCAGACTTTATCCTCAAACCAACCGCTTCACCGTAGATGGTGCCGAGGTGTTGATAAAGCATATAGGCGGATATCCGGGCAACTATGATCCTTCCATCCGCGGCAGCCTGCTGGTGAAACCTCCCCAGCTTTTTATCAGCGGACATTCGCATATATTAAAGGTGAAATATGACAAGACACTGGATATGTTACACATCAACCCGGGAGCAGCAGGTATTTCCGGATTTCATAAAGTGAGAACATTGGTACGTTTTTGTATCGATAATGGAGAATTTAAAGATTTAGAAGTAATAGAACTGGCGGATAAGTTGTAAGATTAAAAAATCTTTCCGAACTTTGCACGCACTAATATCAAAAACAATATGAAGACTTATCTCGTTACAGGAGCTGCCGGATTTATCGGAGCCAAACTATTTAAAATACATCCTGGCCAAACATGACGACATCAGGGTGGTGGTACTGGATGCCTTGACTTATGCCGGCAATCTGGGAACTATTGCATCAGACATTGATAATGAACGTTGTTTCTTCGTAAAAGGAGATATATGCGACCGTGATTTGGCAGACCAACTATTCTCAGAATACAAGTTTGACTACATCGTGAATTTTGCAGCAGAAAGCCATGTAGACCGCAGTATTGAAAACCCACAATTGTTTCTGCAAACTAATATTTTGGGAACTCAAAACCTGCTGGATGCGGCCCGCCGTGCCTGGGTGACGGGAAAAGATGAGAATGGTTATCCTACCTGGCGTAAAGATGTACGTTACCACCAGGTATCTACAGATGAGGTATACGGCAGCCTGGGAGCAGAAGGTTTCTTTACTGAAACAACTCCTTTATGTCCGCACAGCCCATATAGTGCCTCCAAGACAAGCGCTGATATGATTGTCATGGCTTATCGTGATACTTACAAAATGCCGGTAACCATTACCCGCTGTTCCAATAATTACGGTCCGTACCATTTTCCCGAAAAACTGATTCCGCTGATCATTAAAAACATTTTGGAAGGAAAGAAACTTCCCGTATATGGTGACGGAAAGAATGTACGCGACTGGTTATATGTAGAAGACCATTGCAAAGCCATCGATTTGGTTCTGCGCAAAGGTCGCGAAGGGGAAGTATATAATGTAGGCGGACACAATGAGAAAGAAAACATAGAGATAGTAAAACTTACCATAGCCACTATTCACCGGATGATGACGGAAACTCCCGAATATCGCAAAATCTTGAAGAAAAAAGAGTTGAACGATAAAGGTGAGATTTCTATCGACTGGATTAACGAATCATTAATCACCTTTGTCAAAGACCGTTTGGGACATGACCAACGTTATGCTATCGATCCTACCAAAATCACTAATGAATTAGGATGGTATCCTGAAACAAAATTCGAAACAGGTATTGTAAAAACAATCCAATGGTATCTGGAAAATCAAGCATGGGTGGAAAATGTAACAAGTGGCGATTACCAAAAGTATTATGAAAGAATGTATAAAAACCGATAAAGAATACATCTTATAATATTTAAAAAAGTCCCCGATAAGAAAGGCGTTCTTATCCGGGGACTTTTTTTATCTTAATATTTCCAACACCAGATTTCAGCTATAATAAAACAATAAATAGAATTTGATATAGATATGTTCAACAACATAGCATATTCACTTTTATCTTCGATTCCTTTCGTATATTTTTGCACCTACAAGATAATTATAACACAAACAGTGCACTAAAAATAAAATAAAGAATCATTTTAATATTTATAAATATAAAATCA
>ENA-OQCF01000542-OQCF01000542.1-human-gut-metagenome-genome-assembly--contig:-NODE-542-length-14579-cov-2.505605_pt1 | contig 14579 bp, 15 predicted proteins | sample MGYA00242756_ERZ504573 | MGnify/ENA primary metagenome ERZ504573 (study PRJEB26092, sample SAMD00036240) | human gut metagenome | host: Homo sapiens | study: EMG produced TPA metagenomics assembly of... | reverse complement strand
GATTATCTATATTTCGGCTATCATGTTCTTCGCAGGCATCTATGGTTCTTTACCCGCCGCAACACACTGGCGATACTTATCAGCATCGAGCTGATTCTGAATGCCACGGACATCAACTTTCGCGGTGTTCAACCGTTTCTTATTCCCTGGAGGCTGGAAGGATATTTCTTCTCTTTATTCTCCATTGCCATCTCGGCGGCCGAAACGGCTGTAGCCATTGCATCATGATCAACATCTACCGTAACATCCGCAGCATCCAGGTGAACAAACTGGATGAGATGAATGGTAAGAGCCAAAATCGCCAAACGATGTTTCTTGAATAGTAATAATTGATAAACATAGTATATATGGAATATACAATATTAATCCTTCTGCTCCCTTTCCTCTCTTTCCTCGCCCTGGGACTTGGAGGTAAATGGATGTCGCACCGCATTGCCGGCCTTATCGGAACTGCAGTACTGGGCCTGGTCGCAGTGCTTTCCTATCTCACCGCAGGAATGTACTTCAGCGCTCCCCGCCTTGCTGACGGTACGTACGAGACGCTGATGCCCTATAACTTCAAATGGCTGCCCTTCACAGAAAGCCTCAGTATCGACATGGGCATTCTGCTTGACCCGATTTCGGTCATGATGCTCGTAGTCATCAGCACCGTTTCGCTGCTAGTACACATATACTCTTTCGGTTACATGAAGGGCGAACGCGGTTTCCAGCGCTACTACGCCTTCTTGTCGCTCTTCACCATGTCCATGCTCGGACTGGTAGTGGCTACGAATATCTTCCAGATGTATCTTTTCTGGGAGTTGGTGGGCGTGTCCTCCTACCTGCTGATTGGTTTCTACTATACGAAACCCGCAGCTATTGCTGCTTCGAAGAAAGCATTTATCGTTACCCGTTTTGCTGACCTAGGTTTCCTTATAGGTATCCTTGTCTATGGATATTATGCCGGCACATACACCTTCAGCCCCAATGAGATGGCGCTGGCAAAGGGCGGTGCGGCCATGATTCCGCTTGCCTTGGGACTGATGTTCATCGGTGGCGCCGGAAAGAGTGCCATGTTCCCGTTGCACATCTGGCTGCCCGATGCCATGGAAGGTCCTACGCCAGTCAGTGCACTGATTCATGCCGCCACGATGGTGGTTGCAGGGGTCTATCTGGTGGCACGCATGTTCCCGTTGTTCATAGAGTATGCTCCCAGCGTGCTGCACATCGTGGCATACGTAGGAGCTTTCACGGCATTCTATGCCGCCAGTGTGGCATGTGTGCAGAGTGATATCAAACGTGTACTGGCATTCTCCACCATCTCCCAAATCGGTTTCATGATGGTGGCGCTGGGTGTATGTACATCAGCCGACCCGCACGAAGGGGGACTGGGCTACATGGCAGGCATGTTCACTTGTTCACACATGCCATGTTCAAGGCATTGCTGTTCCTCGGAGCGGGTAGCATCATCCATACCGTACACAGTAACGAGATGTCTGCCATGGGCGGACTGCGGAAGTATATGCCCATTACGCATATCACGTTCCTCATCGCCTGCCTTGCCATTGCAGGTATCCCGCCGTTCTCCGGATTCTTCTCCAAAGATGAAATCCTGACGGCATGCTTCCAGTTCAGCCCCACTATGGATGGATTATGACAGTGATTGCAGGTATGACAGCATTCTATATGTTCCGTCTTTATTATGGTATCTTTTGGGCCGGCTCAGAGCCGGGACAAGTCGGCAAGTGATGGGGGCGACAGCCACGTGCCTCACCCCCACGAGAGTCCACTGGCGATGACCTTGCCCCTGATGCTCCTGGCTGTTGTTACGATAGTTGCCGGTTTCATTCCTTTCGGACACTTCATCAGTTCCAACGGTGAAGCATATAGCATCCATCTTGATTGGAGTGTGGCAGGTACAAGTATCGTCGTAGCAGTGGTTGCCATAGCCATTGCCACCTACATCTATGCAGGTAGCCGGCAGCCCGTTGCCAACGCACTGGCACGCCGTTTCAAAGGCTATGGACAGCAGCTTACCACCGCTTCTACCTGGATGAAGTTTACCAGTTCATCACCCACCGCATCATCTTCGGCTGCATCTGCCGCCCCATCGCCTGGTGGGACCGCCACGTGGTCGACGGCTTCTTCAACTTCCTTGCCTGGAGTGCCGAGGCTACCAGTGACGAGATACGCGGTCTGCAGAGCGGACGCATCCAGCAATATACATTTGTATTCCTGCTGGGCACGCTGGCATTGATACTGCTACTATTGCTATAACCCGAGATCTTTCAATCGTAAATCGTAAATCGTTAAATCATAAATATAAAGATGAACTTTTTATCATTATTTGTACTCATCCCCTTGCTGATGTTGCTGGGTCTTTGGCTCAGCCGCAACATCGCACAAATACGTGCGGTGATGGTGACCGGTGCATCGGCTCTGCTGGTTCTTTCTGCAGCATTGACCGTAATGTACCTCAATGCACGCCACGCCGGTGCCACGGATGAAATGCTGTTCCGTGCCGACATGGCCTGGTATCCTGCACTCAACATCCACTATTCGGTAGGAGTAGACGGTATTTCGGTAGCCATGCTGCTGCTTTCGGCCATCATTGTCTTTACCGGAACATTCGCCTCCTGGAGGCTGCAACCGCTGACTAAAGAATATTTCCTTTGGTTCACCTTCCTTTCCATCGGTGTGTTCGGGTTCTTCATCTCAATAGACTTGTTCACCATGTTCATGTTCTACGAGGTAGCCCTCATTCCCATGTATCTGCTTATCGGTGTATGGGGGTCGGGACGCAAGGAGTACTCTGCCATGAAGCTGACACTGATGCTGATGGCGGCTCCGCCTTCCTGCTTATCGGTATCCTGGGTATCTACTACGGTGCCGGAGCCACCTCTATGAATCTATTGGAAATAGCACAGATGCACAATATTCCCATCGAACAGCAACGTATCTGGTTCCCGCTCACTTTCCTCGGTTTCGGTGTGCTGGGCGCTCTGTTCCCGTTCCACACATGGAGCCCCGACGGTCACGCCTCCGCACCGACTGCCGTATCCATGCTCCATGCCGGTGTATTGATGAAGCTGGGAGGTTACGGTTGTTTCCGCATAGCCATGTACCTGATGCCCGAAGCTGCACAGGAACTGGGATGGATATTCCTGATTCTTACCGGAATCTCCGTAGTATACGGCGCATTCTCCGCTTGTGTACAAACCGACTTGAAGTATATCAACGCCTACTCTTCCGTCAGCCATTGCGGTCTGGTGTTGTTCGCCATTCTGATGATGAACCAAACAGCTTGCACGGGTGCTGTTCTGCAGATGCTCTCTCACGGACTGATGACAGCCTTGTTCTTCGCCCTTATCGGTATGATATACGGACGTACCCATACGCGTGACGTCCGCGAACTCTCCGGTCTGATGAAGATTATGCCTTTCCTGGCTGTCTGCTATGTAATCGCCGGTCTTGCCAATCTGGGATTACCCGGACTCAGCGGTTTCATTGCCGAAATGACCATCTTCACCGGTTCGTTCCAGCATCCCGATACGTTCCACCGCGTGTGGACAGTCATTGCATGCAGTTCCATCGTGATTACAGCAGTCTATATCCTGCGACTGGTAGGAAAGATTCTCTATGGCACCTGCACTAACAAACATCACCTCACTTTGAGCGACGCTACCTGGGATGAACGCACAGCGGTCATTATCCTCATAGCATGCGTTGCCGCCCTTGGTATGGCACCATGGTGGATTAGCGGCATGATTGGAGACAGCGTATTGCCGATAGTTAATGCACTGTAAATTGTAAATAGAAAATTGTAAAACAATAAATACATAGTCATGGATTATTCTCAATTCCTCCTGCTCAAAGAAGAGCTTTCGCTGATATTGGTCATCGTCATCCTTTTTGTCGCCGACCTCTTCATGAGTCCGGATGCACACAAGAATGACGGCAAACCGGTGCTGAACACAATGCTGCCAGTTGTTCTGCTGACCATACATACACTTATCACCATCGTTCCCGGTCCTATGGCCGATGCCTTTGGCGGCATGTACCACAACCAGCTATACAAAGCATCGTGAAATCCATCCTCAGTATAGGTACACTGATTGTATTCCTGATGGCCCACGAATGGATGCGCCGTCCGGACACTGCCATCAAACAAGGTGAGTTCTACATTCTGACACTTTCCACCCTGCTGGTATGTACTTCATGATTTCCGCCGGCCACTTCCTGATGTTCTTTATCGGCCTGGAAACGGCAAGTATCCCAATGGCAGCATTGGTTGCCTTCGACAAATACCGCCATCACTCTGCCGAGGCAGGTGCCAAATATATTCTCACGGCACTGTTCTCCAGCGGATTGCTGCTATACGGATTATCTTTGATTTACGGTACGGTAGGCACTCTCTACTTTGCCGACATACCGGCACGCCTCACCGGTGACCCGTTGCAGATTATGGCATTCGTATTCTTCTTCTCTGGCATGGGATTCAAAATATCACTGGTGCCTTTCCATCTTTGGACAGCAGACGTTTACGAAGGTGCTCCAAGCACGGTGACAGCCTATCTGAGTGTCATCTCTAAAGGCTCTGCCGCTTTCGTACTGATGACTATCCTCATCAAGGTATTCGCTCCGATGGTGGAGCAATGGCAGGAAGTGCTGTACTGGGTTATCATCGCCTCCATCACAATCGCCAACCTCTTCGCCCTGCGCCAGCAGAACCTGAAGCGGTTGATGGCTTTCTCCAGTATCTCGCAAGCAGGTTACATCATGCTGGGTGTCATCAGCGGAAGCGCACAAGGTATGACGTCGCTGGTATACTACGTGCTGATATATATGTTCGCCAATCTTGCCGTATTTACCGTTATCACGATTGTGGCACTGCGGCAGGCAAGTTCACACTTGAAGACTATAACGGGCTGTATACCACTAATCCGAAGTTGGCGTTCTTGATGACGCTGGCACTGTTCTCTCTGGCAGGCATCCCGCCGTTTGCGGGCTTCTTCTCGAAGTTCTTCATCTTTGCGGCAGCTTTCGAAGGCGGCTTCCATCTGCTGGTATTCATTGCCTTATCAATACAATCATCTCGCTTTATTACTATCTGAAGATTGTAAAGGCAATGTACATCAACAAGAGCGACGAACCGATTGCAGCATTCCGCAGCGACAACTATACACGTGCCAGCCTGGCCATTTGCACGCTGGGTATTGTGGTACTGAGCATTGCAAGTGTGGTATATCAATCCATCGATAAGTTCTCATTCGGATTATAACCGGAGGGTATCATCACTCACCACAGATTACGCAGATTGACACAAATTATCTTTAGAAGTTCTGATAATCAAGAGCTTTGAGTTATATTAATCTGCATAATCTGTGGTGAGTGTGTATTTGGGCATATTTTCATACTATACAACCGGCAGCATAAACCAAAAGCATGAGCCTTTCCCCGGCTCACTGTCCACACCGATTGTGCCACCCAACTGTTCTATAATACTCTTGCTGATAGAAAGCCCCAGACCCGTACCATGTACAAACGTATTCAGCTTTATAAAACGACCGAATATCTGATCCTGCATTTCCGGCTCGATGCCAATGCCCGTATCGGCCACATAAAAACGTAAACGAGTTTCATCTACCTTGTCATATCCTACACAGATACTTCCCGCAGTGGTGAACTTGATGGCATTGTTGACAAAGTTGGCTATGACCTGATTCAAACGGTTACGGTCACTGACAATCCGGCATTCCGGCAGATGACGGTCGAAAAGAACTTCCACCCCCGGTTTAGCCTTCATCTTCATGAAGCGCACGATGTCCTCACACAGCACGTTCACGTCCAGCTCTTTTTCACAAAGTCAAATGTCCCGGCCTCTATCTTGGACAAATCCAGTATATCGGAAATCAGCTGCAACAACAAGTCATTGTTTTCTTCGATAATCGCCATATACCGCCTTTTTTCCTCCATGTCCCCGGTCTCTCCCATCAGACTGGAGAAACCGACAATCGCATTCAGAGGCGTACGTATCTCATGACTCATATTGGCAAGGAAGGCACTCTTCAAACGATCGGCGGTTTCTGCCTTCTCTTTGGCTTCAATCAACATAGCTTCCGTCTCCTTCAATTCCGTAATATCATAGTTGACTCCTATCAGTTCTATTTGTCCGTTCTCCGGTTCAAACAGATTGACGACCACATTGGTACGTACCCAATTCCATTTCCCCTTCTCGCCCGGACGCTCAATACGCATCTCTCCCTGAAAATGTTTGGCTTCACCCACACGGGCCTTACAGAAGAAATCGAGCATCCTTCTGCGGTCGCTGGGGTACATCTTGCTATATATCCCCACAATATCCGCCAACTGGGTATTCTCGTCCTCTCCCATATTCTTATACCATTGCTTGATGGCATAGCCTTTCCGGTCAAGCAAGTTCAGCTTGGCATAACCTACCTTCGCATAATCCGATATAAGCAAGAAGAAATTCTCGAAATCACAGATACGGCTCATGGCATCAATCCGTTCCGTATTGTCAATGTTAATCATGCATAGCCGGTAAAGTTGCCTTTACTGTCATACACCTTGCTCACTTTCGTATAAAGATGTATCACATCCTTCGGCTGTTTGGAAGTGGAGTAATACCCTTCAGTCCGGTCGAAAGCATAATTCAGGCGGAAGTCGACCATATCCTCGGTCTGTATACGTTCTGCCAATTGGGTGGACACATTCGGGTTCTCGAATAAGTTCACTCCAATGACATCCTGTTTGTCACGGACCCCGAATATCTCCATATCCTTATTGTTAATATCTACCAGGAATCCGTCTTTGTCATAGATTTCCACCCCGGCCGGTATATTGGCAAAGATATTCTTGAACAGTTTTTCGCTATGATCCAAAGCCTGATGAGTCTGTACCGAGTCTGTCGTATCGAGGAATAACGCCACCACTTCATTCTTCTCCGGAGAGTATATCACCACATGGCAGTGCTTGTTGGTGAGCTCAAAACACATGTCCATTTCCTTATGTGTCCCGGTGTTCACTATATCAAGCAGATATTCCAGCCTGGGGGCCGCCTCTCTTGAAAAAGACGAGGCAGTCTTGCCGATAAACGCCGACGCGGTTTTTCCCAGAAAATCGGCAAAGATAGAATTCGCATCTGTCACATAATACCCGTAGGGATTGTCCTTTTCATCACAGACAATAGACATCCGTACATACCCCAAAGGCATATAGCGGAACAAATTGCTGAGGAAAGTACGTTCGCGTACAGCCTCATCCTTCGTTTTACGCAATTCTATGCAAATGCTGATGACATTTGCCAACGAACTAAACCATTGATAATCCTCGTTAGTCCACATTCGGATACGGTCTACCAAATCAATGCCCCATATATCCCCATACCTGGTCATTGGCAACCAGCGGAGTTACCATCAAGGACTTTATATTCTGTTTCGCCAGAATTTCATATTCGGCATAGGCGTGCTCCGGCAGTTGCCCCAGTGTTTCCAGCAGAACGGGCTTTTGTGCCATAATCTGTGACGTCCACCACGGCAGGCTGTCGGCTTGGACTCCCTGAAGCATTTCTTTCTCAGGAGCCACTCCTGGAGCCACCACCTCGTATGTGCAGCTCTGGTACCGGCACATCTCATCGTATTGGAATATATAGACACGTCCGCCGCGAAAGAAATCAAGAATATCTTTCAATATGTCGTAAATGCCCGCGCTTATATCCTCGTCTTTCAGGAAGCGGAATAGGGAATGGGATATTGAGGTCTGCCGATAAAGCAAATCGTTCACTCTTTGCAAAGCCTGCTTCGCAGCCTCCTCCTTCGGCATCTCTACGCGCTGCAACACTCCGAAAGCCTTCAACGTACCATCCGGCAAATACTCCTTGTATCCCACGCGCGAATAGACCCAGACCACTCCTTCGGTAGAATAGATGGGAAACGTCTGTTCATAGACCTCCATATTCTGAATGGCAAGGAACTCCCGGCTGATACGCGCCCGATAGTCTTCGCGTATCATTTTACCGAAATCCTCAAAGCTCAGGTATTCCCCTTCCAAGCCTAACAACTTACAGACATATTCGGAACAGAGATACTGCCTTGAAGAAAAATCAGCCTCCCACCAACCTATCCGGCCAAGGATGGAAAGACGCCGGAAACGTTCACTATCGTCACGATGAACAGCCATATATTTATCAATATTGGTTTGAGATACAAAAATAGCCATAAAACTCTAATAAGCAACCATTAGAAACTTTTTTCGTCCCAAGCAGCCTATATATAAGGATAACAAACAATCCGGAAAAATGTGCGGTAACCGAATCGTAATAGATTTGAAAATGAAACGTATGTTCCATGTATCACCGGTGTAACGTCATTGCCTCATCTTTGCAGCGGATTAAAAAAACGTACAAAGAAAAGAGATGAGCATGAAATTAGACTTGGGAAAGATTTTCTTCCTTATTTTATTCCTCACACTTTCCGTCATGGCTGCCACGGCGGGAACCATCAAAGGGACAATCACCGACCGACAAACCAAGAACCGCTGACGGGAGCCACCGTGCAAGTGAGCGGAACGGTACAAGGCGCCGTCGCCGATTTGGATGGTAACTATACACTGGAGCTGAAAAACGGGACCTATACCCTCACCGTCCGTTACATCGGCTACAAAGACATGACGATAAAAGCCGTAGAGATAAAGGGTGAAACCGTGCTTAACTTCGACATGGAGCCGGACACGCAAACCCTGGGCGAAGTGCAGGTTACCGCCAAGAAGAACCTCGAAGGCGAACGCGCCTTGCAAATGGAACGGCAAAAAGCGACCCTCGCCATCGAAAACCTCGGTTCCAAAGAGATGTCCCTCAAAGGTATCGGCAATGTGGAAGAAGGAGTAAAGAAAATAACGGGTATCTCCATCGCCAGCGCCGGACAGCTTATCGTCCGCGGACTGGGTGACCGCTACAGCACCACCACGCTGAACGGACTGCCCATCGCCTCGCCCAACCCGGACAACAAGCTGGTGCCACTCGACCTGTTCCCCTCGTCCACCGTACAGAACATCACTGTCAGTAAAGTGTATGACGCAGCCGCCTTTGCCGACTACAGCGGTGCGCACATCAACATCAGCACCAAAGAAAACATACCGGAAGATTTCTTCCAACTGAGCCTCAACACGGGTGGGAAGTTCAACACCTTAGGCAAAGACCGCTATCAGATGGACCGCAGCGGCTCGCTCCTGAAGACACCCGGCGTAGACGCGGCCGCCCTCGACATGCCCTTGATGGAGTTTGACAAATACGTGAAGACCCACAATATCTTCGATACCTCCTTTGCCGCCAGCAAGAAGAGTTCGTTGCCCGAACTGGGCGGAAACCTCGGTTTCGGCAAGAACTTCGGTATAGGCAACCAGACACTCAGCCTGCTTGCCTCCTTCAGCGCCAGCAACGGCTACCAGAACATGGAAGATGCCTTCTACAAGACACTCGAAGCCACCGGCACCGTGCAGGACGACTTCTCCTACGACAGCTTTGCGCAGGAACTGAAGCTCGCCGCCCTCGGCTACCTGGCTATACCCTGCGCCGGAGCGACCGCATAGCTACACTTCTTCTACGCCCGCAACGCCATCGACACCTATCAGCGCCGCGAAGGTACTGATGCCGAAGGACACGAGCTGACCGGCAGCAACAACATCATGCACATATACACCCTGCAAAACCATCAACTGAACGGAATCCATAACTTCGGCGAGAGCGACAGGTGGCAACTGACTTGGGGAGCTCGTACAGCAAGACCGGCAGTGAAGAGCCCGACCGCCGCCAAGTGATGTACGTCAGGGACAACGACGCAGCCTCAGGCTCTTCAAGCTGAACCGCCAAGAGACCATGCGCTACTTCGGCAGCCTGGACGAAGAAGAGTGGAACGCCAACTCGCCATGCGCTGGAAGTGGAACGACACCAGCCACCTCAAGCTCGGCTTCAACTACAAGGACAAGAACCGCGACTATAGCGCTACCCGCTTCTACTACAACCTGAACAAACTGAACCCCGTCATCACCGACATCTACAACACCGACGGCTTCCTCAACCAGCAGAACATTGCCGACGGACAAATCGTGGTACAGCGTGTGATGCAGCCCAAAGACAGCTACCGTGCCGGAAACGAAATCTACTCCACCTACCTGCTGACCGATTTCTATCCCACCGAAGCCCTCTTGGTGAACCTCGGCCTGCGCTACGAAATGAGCAAGCAATGGGTGCGCTACGCCAGCGACGGCGGCGACTGGTACTCCCGTCGACGCAATTTAGACAAGAACGACCTCTTCCCCGCCCTGAACCTGAAATATGCGGTGAACCCCGCCAACAGCATCCGCTTCTCTGCCTCGCGCACCGTCACCCGCCCCTCGTTCATCGAGATGGCACCCTTCCTCTACCAAGAGTCCTACGGTTCGGCACAAATCCGCGGTAACGAAGAGTTGCAGAACGGTTACAACTACAACTTCGACCTACGTTACGAACGCTTCGGCAAGGACGGCGACATGCTCTCCGTGACAGGCTACTTCAAATACCTCGACAGCCCCATCGAACGCATCCAAGACCTGCAAGGCGGCGCCACGCTGCACAGTTTCAAGAATGCCGACAACGGCATGGCTGCCGGCGTGGAGCTGGAGATGCGCAAACGGCTCGTCAAAGACCTGCGCCTGGGTGCCAACATCAGTTACATGTACACCAACGTGAAGCTGCCCCAAGGCGGTGCCTACACCAACAAGGAACGTTCGCTGCAAGGCGCATCGCCCATCCTTGCCAATGCCGACCTCACCTACTCTCCACGCTTCGGTGAAGACAGGCAACTCAACCTCGCCCTGCTCTACAACCTGCAAGGCAGCCGCATCCATGCGGTAGGCGTGTCGGGCCTGGGCGATGTCAGGCAACAGACGCTGCACACGTTGAACTTCAGCGCCGGATATAGCCTGAACAAACACTTCAACCTGAAGCTGCAAGTGAACGACCTGCTGAACCGCGATGTCATCTTCAAGCAAGATGTGCCCACCACGGGGCAGGAGATGGAAGTGGAACGCTACCACAAGGGAACGAACTTTGAGGTGGGAATAAGCTACAACCTATAAAGTCTCCCACCCTCCCCCTGAAGAGAACGGAGAACACTCTTTGACAAACAAGCTGATTTAAGAGAATCAATCTGAATGACAGACAGATGAATTGAATATAATAACTAAAACAATTGAATCATGAAAACAATGAAATGGAAATTCTACTCTCTGGCCTTTGTAGCCGGAATGTCTATCCTCACCGCTTGCAGCAGCGACGACAACAACGACAATGACGGCAACGACGGCAACGGAAACGGCAATGAAATCGAAAACGGTACGATACTGAAAGGTACCATCACCTCCGACGTGACCCTGGCTGCCGGAAACACCTACAAGCTGAGCGGCGAATACATCGTAGAAGAAGGCGCCACGCTCCACATAGAGGAAGGCGTGAAGATTATCGCCGTCTACGATGACATCGCAGACTACATCCTCGTGAAACAGGGCGGTAAAATCAACGCCGTAGGCACGCCGGACAAACCCATCGTAATGACCAGCGAAAAAGAAGAACCGGGCGCATGGGGAGGCATCCACATCTGCGGACGCGCCCACACCAATGCCGAAGGCGGCAAGGGAAGTTCTGAAATAGGTGGCGCCGTTTACGGCGGCAACGATGATGCCGACAACTCGGGCACGCTGCAATACATTCGTCTGGAATACACCGGCTTTGCCTTCGATGAAGAGCATGAAGCCAACGGTATCTCTTTCTACGGCGTAGGCAACGGTACCATCGTGGACCACTGCCAAGCCTACAAAGGTTCCGACGACGGCTTTGAGTTCTTCGGCGGCTCGGTAAACGTGAGCAACCTCGTAGCCGTAAGCTGTAGCGACGACTCCTTCGACTGGACCGAAGGCTGGAACGGCAAAGGCACCAACCTCGTGGCTTACCAAGAAGCCGAATCCACACTGGGCTACGACTGCGACTGCCTGATGGAGTGCGACAACAACGGCAGCAACAACGCCGCCACTCCCGTTGCCCACCCCGTATTGAAGAACCTCATCCTCGTCGGCAACGGCGGCAGCAAGCAAGGCATCCGTCTGCGTGCCGGCACGGAAGTGGAAATAGACAACGCCAAGATCTGCGGCAAAGGCCAACCCCTGACCGTGGAAACCGCCCTTACCGAAAACGCCCTAAAGAACGGCACTTCCAAGCTGACCAACATCACCCTCACCGCCGAGCTGAGCAGCAAAGAAGGCATCTACACCCATGCCGACTTCATCGCCGTGACAAGCAACAAGGTGAACGCCAACCTGAGCTACAGCTCTTTCGAGGACATCAGGAAAGAATGCAGCTGGATGAACGGAAGCTGGGTGAAGTAAAAAAAGAAGCACTCGCAAGACTATAAAAAAACACACAACTTCTTCAACAGCGTGCCCCTCGAATGCCTTTCCTGCTTCAAGGGGTACGTGCTGTTTCAAGAAAGAAACTAAAAATACCGTTTACTTCTTCTTCAGCTCCTTCTTCAATTCTTGAACCTGAAAGCTGAACAAGTCCAGACGACGGCAAACGCGCTGCATGAAACTGCCTGCCGCCCTGAAGCAGATACGCGAAATGCGCACTTTATCTGCCGTGCAGTCCTCTATCCGTTCCACCGGTTCGCTGGTGATGGAGGGGAAAAAATTTCCAAGTCCCTTGATGTTCACCGTGCGTCCACTGGCCAGATAGTCCGCTATAATATCCGGCAGTTGCACCAGCACGGACTGGGCATCGCCCACCTGCAGGGAGCTGACAAAAGCCAGTCTCTTGGCAAGTTCATCGTTGCTCACCGGTTCAGGCTGAAGCACTTTTGATGCCGCATAGTAGCGCACCACTTCCTTGTCTCCACTCTTGTCCACCTTCTTGCGGACCACATAATTCATTGACATACCAATCTTTCTTTTAATTAGGTTAGCAAAAAAACGAAAGATATTCCCACCCGGCGTGAAACACATCTACAGCCTACGCACACAAAGCCTATACCTTACGGTAAAGACTCCGTGACCGAATACCTTTCACTATATAACTGAATACCTAAAACACCCGGATGTATTGCCCCAAAACATGGGGATGTTTTCACCCAAAACACCCGGATGTAATACCCCAAAACATGGGGATGTTTTGGGAGAAAAGATAGGGATGTTCTGACCTTTCAGTATAGGGTTCAAAGGTAATGACTCCCTATGAGAAATACAATAGATATAGGTCTTTTTGATGGTCGGAATCAAGCTCCTTTTTCTTCGGAAGCAACAGGCAGTATCCGCTGGAAATCTCTGCCGGACGGAGACTGGAATACCTGCAAATCGAATTCGGGGATAATTGCCAGCACATGGTCGAACACATCCGCCTGCACCCCTTCATAGGCACCCAATCCTTCAGCGCACAGAAGAAATAAAGCTCTATCGGGATACCGCGGTCGGTAGGCTGGAGTTGGCGCACCATGCAGGTCAGTTCCTGATTTACATCGGGAAGACTTTTCAAATAAGCCGTCAGATACGCCCGGAACACACCCAGATTGGTCTGGCGGCGTCCGTTGACGAGGATGGAGTTATCGATGCCGTTTTCTGCATTGTACTTTTCAATCACTTCCTCCGTCTGCTCCACATAATCTTTCAGCAGTTGTATCTTGCGATATTTTGCCAGCATCTCCGGGGTGCAGAAACGGACGCTGGTCATGTCGATATTGATGCTGCGCTTCACTCGCCGCCCACCGCTCTCGCGCATGCCGCGCCAGTTCTGGAAGGAGTCGCTGACAAGCAGGTAAGGAGGGATGGTGGTAATGGTATTGTCCCAGTTGCGCACTTTTACGGTGTTCAGTGTCACTTCTATCACCGTGCCGTCGGCGCCATACTTGGGCATGGCAATCCAATCGCCCACCTTCAGCATGTCGTTCGCCGAAAGCTGCACCCCGGAGACAAAGCCCATAATGGAATCCTTGAACACCAGCATCAGGATGGCTGCCGAAGCACCCAATCCGGCAAGCAGCGAAAGCGGGTCGCGGCTATCAGCTCACCCACAACCACAATGCCACCCACCAGCCACAGAATGACCTGCATGGTCTGCAACATCCCCTTTAAAGGCGGTCGCGGAACTGCTCCCTCTCGCTGTATACGCTATAAACGGCTTTCAGGAAGGAGTTGACGAAGCTCAGGAAAGTAATGATAATGTAAATAAGGCAGATACGCCGGATAAAATCCATTGCCGATGAACCGACTTCGACAAATGCCAATGGGACAAACAGATAGATGATGACGGGAGCCACCATGCGGCTGAGGTGCACCATCACTTTGCGGTCGAATACGATGTCGTCCCATGTAGCTTTGGTCTTCTTCACCAGTTGTGCCACTACTTTCAGCAGAATTTTCCGGCATAGGGCATCCGCCAGAAAAGCAACGGCAAGTATCAGTGCGAAGGCTATGAACTGGTCGAACATGTCGGCACGGGAAGGGGATATGCCCCACCCGATTAAAAGGTCGTCTATCTTCTTCAATATCTCCATAATCATATG
>ENA-OQCF01000540-OQCF01000540.1-human-gut-metagenome-genome-assembly--contig:-NODE-540-length-14590-cov-2.319021_pt1 | contig 14590 bp, 16 predicted proteins | sample MGYA00242756_ERZ504573 | MGnify/ENA primary metagenome ERZ504573 (study PRJEB26092, sample SAMD00036240) | human gut metagenome | host: Homo sapiens | study: EMG produced TPA metagenomics assembly of... | reverse complement strand
CCCGGCCAGCAACTCTGCCGCGTGGGAGGGGGTCGTGCCGGGGCGCGGCGGCGTGTGCCACAGCCCATAGACGGCCTCCAGCGCCGCGTACAGCGTGCGCTCGCCATCCACTGCGACAAAATCATAGAGGTACAGCGGGAAGGCAACGCTCTCCCCCGCCGCCAGCGTCAAGCAGTTTTCACCCATCGGGCGCGGGGTTTGATGTTGTGGGACTGCACAAACAGCCAGGGCGCGTTTTCGTACCCCAGCGTGTAGCCGACACTGCCCGTGTTCAGTGAGCAGGTAAAGCCTGCAAACTGTGCGAACGTCCCCGCCCTGCCGGGCTGCCAGGGTTGCAGCACGCCGTTTTGGCGCACGAAATATGGCGCAGCCGAGAGCCCATACCACCGTCCGCCGTCCAGCAGGAAGGCTGCGGGGTGGCTGAGGCGATCAGCGCGGACCATCCACCAAGGCGATGCGGGAAACTCCGGTGTACCTGCCCGCAGCTTGGGTAGCGGTTGTCAACGCGGATCGGGGCCTCACCGCGATTGCGGCCGTAGAGGAATCCGGGCAAGAAAAAGCGCGGTGCATCGCAAGCAACGCAGTGTTCCAGCTTAACAACGCCGCGCCATGGGGCGGCGGCGTTGTTGGTCAGCGTCACCTGCCAGACCGCCGGATCGGCCAAAGTCGAAACGCCATGGTCATAGGCAAAGTCCAGCGTCAGCGGCGTTTCAGCCAGCGGGCGGTAGTCCTCATCGTCCGCCGACCGGGCCGTGCAGGCAAATTGCATCATCATCGGATTCTCCTTTTTTACTATATCAGAACGCCTTACAGCGGCCAAATGCGGTATCGGCCGCTGAGGGCCAGCAGGGCAAAGAAGTACAGGCAGTTGTCGTAATAGCGGCGTGGGCATCCCGCAGGGGCGTGTTCCAGAAACGGCGCACGCAAACCTCGGCGTTGGGGCCGCCCGCCGCCAGGCTCGCCTGGGCGTTGGTGGCCGTGATGGCCACGGGTGCAGGCCTCCCGGCAGCGGTGTGCCATCGATCTCCCAGATGCCGTTTGTGCGGCCGCACAGCGTCTCGCAGAAAATTTTTGCAGCCGCTCGGCGTTTTCGGCCTGCCACGGGTCGGCCCCGAACCAGGCGTAGTCCAGCGCCATGTTGGCGATGGTGCGGTAGGCATCGCTGTAATACAGGTCGTGGCGCTGGTCACGGTCCGAGCGGTTGTGGGGCGTACCGTCGTAGATGGAATACTCGGCGCAGAGACCGTGACCGGGTGGCACGCTTTATGGAGAAATGCGCGGCTAGCCCGGGCAGCCTCGGCCAGAACGGGCGATCCGCCTCGTCGGCCCACAGCGAGAACAGTGTATAGAAGTGGGGCAGATGGTAGGACGGATCGGTAAAATCACACTCGGTGATAAATTTGATAAGGTGGTTCTCGGGGTCCCACATCGGGCGGCCCGTGCCGGGTTTTTCGCCCTTATGCAGGCAGCTGTGCAGGATGCGTCGGGCCATGGCGGCGTAATCATAGATTCCGCTGCCGCAGCCCCAGCGCCCCGCCGCAAAAAAGAGCGCCATGGCAAAATATTCTTCGCCGTCGGGGGCTGGGCCATTGGCGTTTGGGGTGCCGTCGGTTTGGCATGACCAGGCAAAGTACCCCGCGTTGGGACCGTCCTGCATGTACATATAGTGCATGACCCAACTCCACAGTGCGTCAAATTCGGCCTTGTGATCAGTCTGTACGCAGAGCATCATGCCGTAGCTCATGCCCTCGGTACGGACGTCGTGGTTGCCGTGTCCTCGATGTAGGCAAGGCCCGGCCCGGTGGGGTGGTAGAAGCGGTGGGCCTCGTCCCCATAAAAAATGGTATGAAACGTATTTTCAATGCGTGCGTCGATCTCCGCCTGCGCATAGCCCAGCTCCGCAAAAACGTTGCGATAGTGTGTGGGCAGGGTAACTGCTGCCATAAATCGGCCCCTTTCGTTGTTCGGTTTTGGCTCAATATAGCAGGTTGCGGCGGCAAAATCAAGGGGGTACCGGGCTCGATTTTCAACAGGGCAACATAAATACAGCACCCCCTGCATCCCACTTATAACGCGGTGCAACTGTGGAATTTAGCGCAAAAAATGACGCATTTTGCAAGAAAAGCCCCGTCGTTTTCGGGACTTTCGGCTTTTACAATGCTTATTTTGTGCTATTTTTCAGGACGTGCAAATAGTGGCGGTGCCGAACAAGCGCAGCAGGTAGGAAAAATTCGCGGCACAGTATGCACCATTTATCCATAATGATGACACGAAAGTTACAATTCGTTTCTCGAATCGCACAAAAACTGTGTTTTTCTTTCTAGCACATTGCACAAAAAACAATCGGCAAGCCTGTAAAAACAGCAAATATTGATAATATACATAGCAAAAAATGAGAAGCATGCATTCTCGGAGTGCGGTATAATAATGGCAGATGATATGTTTGGCCTGTGATGAGCCCACCAAACATAAGACACAGACAATTCAGAAAAGAGTGAAGAAAACGGTGTTGGACAAGATCGCACCCAAGGACCAACGGCCAAACGCCCGGGATTTTATGTGCTGCTGGACAAGCCGGTCGCGGCCTGCCGAGCAATGACGCGTAGGCCGCCACCCCGTTTATATCAATGGTGACCGCCTTGTAACTTTCGCCAAGATGGTCGGCGGCATTGACGATGAGAACATTCTGGAAATGCTTCGCACGGCCAAGGGCTTCCGTAAGCTCGTGCACAGCGTCGGCGTCAGCATCGTCGGCGACCTGCCCGACAAGGTCGTGACCTTCACCCTCGGCTTCTCCGGGGAACTGGGCAGCGGCGGCAGCCGCAACAGCATGAAGATTACCACCGATGGCACCGAGCACATCATGGTCATGGATGAACAGCAGTGGTCCGACAGCGACGAGACGCCGCAGGAGTTTCTGTTCGAGCTCGTCAAACCGAAGGACATCGCCACGGCCACCGTCAAGCTCTACTTGAACGACGGCTACACAGTCCCCGAGGTTGACCCCGACCCGCCCGTGGCTTTCGATACGCCCGCCTACGGCGAGATGATCGCCCGCAGCTGCCTGAGCACCGGCAACAACATCCGTATCAAGCGTGTGTTGCAGCAGCTCCGCGATGGCAAGCCCACGACGATCGCCTTCCTGGGCGGCTCCATCACACAGGGCGCGGGTGCGGTTCCCTCGCAGGAAATGTGCTACGCGCGCAAGACCTATGAGGCCATCTGCGAAAGGTACACACCCGACCACGGCGCACATGTCCGCTACATCAAAGCGGGCGTCGGCGGCACGCCCTGCCAGCTCGGCATCATCCGCTATGACCGCGATATCACCCGCGACGGTGCGGTGCAGCCCGATCTGATCATCGTCGAGTTCGCCGTCAACGACGAGGCTGACGAGACGAAGGGCCTGATGCACGAGAGCCTGATCCAAAAGATCTGGTCAGCCCCCAATGGGCCCGCCGTTGTGATGCTGTTCAGCGTTTTTGCCAACGACTGGAACCTGAAGGATCGCTTGGCTCCCATCGGTTGGCGGCATGAGCTGCCGATGGTCAATGTGCTGGACGCCGTCAGCCCGCAGTTCCGCGTTGGTGTCGGTGAGCGCAGCGTCATCACCCGCCGCCAGTACTTCTACGATGTGTTCCCATCCCTCCAACAGCGGGCACCGCATCATGCGGGACTGCCTCATGTATATGCTGGACCGGCTGGACAAGCAGCAGGAAGGGCCTGCCCCGAAAGAGCTCGCCCCTTACTACGGTTTCGACTTTGCCGAGACGAAGCTGCTGGACCGCAGTGTGAACCCTTTGACGCGGTCATCGACCCGGCTGCTTCACCGAGACGGACACCGATTTACAGAGCGTGCCTTTCGACTTCGAGGATGTCAACACCCCCGAGTTCCCCCACAACTGGAAGAAGGGCGCGGGCGACAAGCCGTTCACGATGGACATCACCTGCCGCAGCATCCAGCTCGTTTTTAAGGATTCGGGCAGCAAGGAGTTCGGCGCGGCAGTCGTCACGGTAGACGGCAAAGAGGTCGCGGCCTACGACCCGCGGCAGGCCGGTTGGACCCACTGCCATGCGGCCATTATCTTAAAGGAAGAAACCGCGCAGCGGCACCACATCGAAATTAAGATGCAGGAGCCGGGCACGGACAAAGTATTCACCATTTTAGGCTTCGGCGTTCTGTAAAGGACACGGAAGAACAGGAGAAAGCACTATGAAGAGAACCAAGAATCCCGCTAAAGAGGCTGAGTACCGCAAGCGTGCGACCGACCTCGTTGCGCAGATGACCCTGCACGAGAAGGTCAGCCAGATGCTGAGCTGGGCTCCCGCGATCGAGCGTCTGGGCATCCCCGCTTACAACTGGTGGAGCGAGGGCATCCACGGTATCGGCCGCGCGGGCACTGCCACCGTCTTCCCCCAGGCCATCGGCATGGCCGCCGCCTTTGACGAGGACATGATGGAGCAGGTCGGCAACGCCGTCGGCGTTGAGGCTCGCGGCAAGTACAATATGTGCCGCGCCACGGCGACCGTGACATTTTCAAGGGTCTGACCGTCTGGGCCCCCAACATCAACATCTTCCGCGATCCCCGCTGGGGCCGTGGCCACGAAACTTACGGCGAGGATCCGTTCCTGACGAGCCGCCTCGGCGTCCGCTTTGTTGAGGGTATGCAGGGCGACGATCCCGATTACCTGCAGGCCGCCGCCTGCGCCAAGCATTTCGCCGTACACTCTGGCCCCGAAAGCGACCGCCACCACTTTAACGCCATCGTCTCCAAGCAGGACCTGTGGGAGACTTACCTGCCCGCCTTCCGCGCACTGGTCAAGGAAGCCGGCGTTGAGGCCGTCATGGGTGCGTACAACCGCACGAATGGCGAGCCCTGCTGCGGCAGCAAGACCCTGCTAAAGGATATCCTGCGTGACAAGTGGCATTTTGACGGCCACGTTACCTCCGACTGCTGGGCCATCAAGGACTTCCACACCGGTCACATGGTCACGGATGGCCCTGTGGAGTCTGTCGCACTGGCCGTCAACAACGGCTGCGACTGAACTGCGGCGACCTTTACGTTTACCTTGAGCAGGCCGTCGCCGAGGGCAAGCTTTCCGAGGAGAAGATCGACGAGAGCCTGACCCGCCTGTATGTGACCCGCATGCGTCTGGGTATGTTTGACGCCGAGGATCAGGTTCCTTATAATAAGGTTGGCTACGACGTTGTCGACAGCGCCGAGATGAAGGCCCTGAACCTGAAAGTCGCCGACAATATCATGACGCTGCTGAAGAACGACGGCACGCTGCCGCTGGACAAGTCCAAGCTGCACACCGTCGGCGTCATCGGCCCCAATGCCGACAGTCGCAAGGCACTGTTGGGCAACTATGAGGGCACTGCCTCCCGCTACACCACCGTGCTGGAGGGCATTGAAGATTACCTCGGCGACGATGTGAAAGTCCGCTACTCGCAGGGCTGCCACCTCTACGCCGACAACATCCACGGCTTGGCCGAGTCCAACGAGCTGATGAGCGAGGTCAAGGGCGTCTGCGAGGAGAGCGATGTCGTTATTGCAGTCCTCGGTCTGGATTCCGGCCTTGAGGGTGAGGAGGGCGACAAGGGCAACCAGTTCGCCAGCGGCGACAAGCCGAACCTGAAGCTCCCCGGCCATCAGGAGGAAGTCCTGAAAGCCTGTGTTGAGAGCGGCAAGCCTGTTGTTCTGGTTCTGCTGGGCGGCAGTGCATTGGCTGTCAACTATGCAGATGAGCACGCAAACGCATTCTCGAAGCCTGGTATCCCGGTGCCCGTGGCGGCGAGGCTGTGGCCCGCGCTCTGTTCGGTGAGACGAACCCGCAGGGCAAACTGCCTGTCACCTTCTACCACAGCGACCGCGACCTGCCGGAGTTTACCGACTACGCCATGAAGGGCCGCACCTACCGCTACATGGAGAAGGAAGCCCTTTACCCCTTCGGCTACGGCCTGTCCTACACGAAGTTCGGCTTCAAGAACGCTGCTGTCAGCGCGAATGAGGCGGACTCCAACGGCCTCGATGTGACGGTGGACGTCACAAACGAGGGTTCTGTTGCGGGCCGCGAGAGCGTGGAGGTTTACGTCAAGGCCGAGCGCGAGAACACCCCGAACGCCAGCTGAAAGGCCTTGCCAAGGTCGAGCTGCAGCCCGGTGAGACGAAGCAGGTCAAAATTCACCTGCCGCTGGCCGCCTTCGCCCTCTGCAATGAGGAAGGCACGCCGATCGTTGAGGCAGGCAGCTACAGCGTTTATGTCGGTGCTTCCCAGCCTGATGCCCGCAGCGTAGCGCTGATGGGTCAGGCCCCCGCAAAGCTGACCGTCACCCAGTCCGCAACGCAGGCCCTTGACCTGTGATTGATGTTAGGAAGGAGAGACTGAACCATGCCCAAGACCGCACAAAAAGACGCTTCTGTGGCCACTGTCAAGAAGCAGGGTGCCGCGATGAAGCACATTAAAAAGTACTGGCAATGGTACGCAATGATGTTCATTCCCATTGTGTACTACATCGTGTTCCGCTACATCCCGATGTTCGGCAACATCATTGCGTTCCGCCGCTACCGCGCCGGCAGCAGCATCTTCGGCGATGAATGGAGCGGCCTGAAGTACTTCAACCAGTTCATGAAGGATCAGAACTTCTGGCGTGCGTTCAAGAACACACTGCTGTTGAACTTCAAGTATCTGATCATCAGCTTCCCGCTGACGCTGATCTTCGCCCTGTTGTTGAACGAGGTCAAGAATGTTCACTTCAAGAAGATTGTGCAGACGATCTCCTACCTGCCCCACTTCATCTCGATGGTCATCGTTGCGGGCATGGTCCGCGAGATTCTGTCCACCAGCGGTCCCATCAACAACCTCATCACCAAGCTGGGCGGCGAGGCCATCACCTTCATCTCCCTGCCCGAGTGGTTCACGACGATCTTTGTTACCACAGGCGTATGGCAGGGCCTCGGCTGGGGCACCATCCTTTACTTGGCTGCCATGTCCGGCATCAACACCGAACTGTACGAGGCTGCTGAGCTGGACGGCGCAAACCGCTTCCAGCAGTGCCTGCACGTTACCATCCCCGCCATCCTGCCCACCATCTCCACCCTGTTGGTTCTGAACATCGGCAGCCTGTGCGGTTCCGCCGCTTTCGAGAAGGTCTTCCTGCTGTACACCCCCACCACCTATGAGACGGCGACATCATCGCCACCTACGTCTACCGCATGGGCCTTGGCTCCGGCAACTACAGCTACGCAACGGCCGTCGGCCTGTTCCAAGGTGTCATCAACCTGGTCCTGCTCACGGTTGCCAACAAGGTCTCCTCTTGGCTGACCGGCAGCGGTTTGTGGTAATTAGGAGGATAAAATAATGGCAAAAGCAACTACTATGGGCCCCATGAAGATCAAGGAATCCGCCAGTTACCGCGTGTTCAAGGTCTTTAACGCCATCATCCTGACGCTGATCAGCGTTGCGATGCTCTACCCGTTCCTGTACTTGGTCGCCCAGTCCTTCTCCTCTACGGAGGCGATCGTTGCAGGCGAAGTCGGCCTGATCCCGAAGGACTTCAACATCTCCACATATAAATACGTCATCACCGACGGCAAGTTCATCCCCTATTACGGCAACACCATTGTGTACTCCATCATTGGCACGGTCTGCGCTCTGCTGTTCAGCGCCCTGCTGGCCTATCCCCTTTCCAAGGCGGAGCTGTACGGCGGCAAGGCAATCAACAAGTTCATCATTTTCACGATGTACTTTGGCGGCGGCATGATCCCCAACTACATTTTGATGGTTTCCTTGGGTCTGCGCGATACCGTGGCATCCTTCATCCTGCCCGGCATGATCTCCACCTACTACGTCATCCTGATGCGTTCCTTCTTCCTCACTCTTCCCCGTGAGCTGGAAGAAGCCGGCGAGATCGACGGCCTGGACAAGTGGGGCGTGTTCTGGCGCATCGCCATCCCCCTGTCCAAGCCCATCATTGCCACCATGACACTGTTCTACGTCGTCCAGTACTGGAACGACTGGTTTGATGCTTTCCTCTACTTGGATACGACCACGAAATGGCCCGTTGCTACTATCTGCGCCAGCTCATCAGCAGCGCTTCCGGCACAAGTGCTGATGCAGGCGACGCCATGCAGATCGCTTCCAACATCAAGTCCTGCGCCATGGTGCTGACGTCCGCTCCCATCATTTGCATCTACCCCTTCATCCAGAAGTATTTCGTGCAGGGCATGATGCTGGGCGGCGTTAAGGGCTAACGTTTTCGCGTTAGTGCTCTGCGTCCCGTTTTTCCACTGTCTTAAAACCGACGCCGACTCCGGCGCGGATGAAAGAAAACACCTGTTTTCCCAGGGCCTTCCGGGGAGCAGGAAAAAACGTAATGGAGGTTACGAAACATGAAAAAGCTCACATCCCTCGTGCTGGCTACCGGCATGGTGCTGTCTCTGGCTGCCTGCGGCGGCTCCGGCAGCTCCACGGCTGCAAGCACCACCAACACCGATGGCAGCACTGCTACCACCGACACCGCTGCTGCGGACGAGTCGAACCTCGGCTATGAGTACGGCGAGCACTTCCACTCTGACGAGCCTGTCACCTACACGATGTTCTTCAACGACAACCCCGCCTATCCCATGAACGACAAGTGGATCAGCGAGGGCGTCTTTAAGGCCATCGAGGATGCCACCAACGTCCATCTGGAACTGACCGTCGTTGACAACTCCAACTACACCGATAAGGTTTCCTTGGCCGTTTCTTCCGGCACTTCCCCCTACATCATCCCCAAGATCTACTCTGAAACTGCGTATGTCACCGGCGGCGGCGTTGTCCCCGTTTCCGACTATGTCCAGTATATGCCCAACTACTCCAACTTCGTCGAGGAGTACAACATGCAGGACGACTTGGCCACCATCACGCAGGCCGACGGCAAGTACTACCGCCTGCCCGGCCTGAAGGAGACCTCTCTGCAGGATTACACCTTCCTCATCCGCAAGGACATTTTTGACGCTGCCGGCTACGATGTCGCCGAGCTGGAAAAGGATTGGACCTGGGACGAGTTCGCCGACGTGTTGATCGGCGTCAAGAAGTACATGGTCGAGCAGGGCATGTGCGGCGAGAATGACTACATCTGGTCCGATATGTGGTGCGGCCAGACCTCCGGTTACGGTCAGGGCGGCAACCTGCTGAAGCTGCTGGGTGCCTCCTACGATATCAACACCGGCTGGGCCATCACCACCAACTACGGTCTGGTCTATGACGCCGACAGCGATTCCTTCGTTGACGGCTCTGTCTCCGACAAATACAAGCAGGCCTACACTGTCCTGCAGAAGCTCGTCCAGAACAAGGTCCTTGACCCCGAGACCTGGACCCAGGATGACGACACCGCGCTGAACAAGTTCTACCGCGGCGAGACCGTCATCATGTCCACTAACCGTGCCCAGTACGCCACCCAGGACTCCAAAATCAAGGAGCAGCTGGGCGAGGGCAACTACGAGCTGTACCGTACCCTCGTTCCCATCGGCACATCCGACTATCAGGCCGAGAACCAGCGCCTTGAGTGCGGTATCATGATCTCTTCCAACGCTCTGAAAGAGCTGGGCGAGGACGAGTTCATCAAGATGATGCGCTTTGTTGACTGGCTGTGGTACTCTGACGAGGGCCTGACCCTGACCAAGTGGGGCAAAGAGGGCGAGACCTACACCGTCACCGACGGCACCTATAGCCTGACCCCCGGTTACTACTGCAACGGCCTGTCCATCGCACAGACCTCCGACGATCAGATCGACCTGCGTGAAGAGCTGGGCTACGCCTGCGGCAACTTCATGTATTCCGGCAACACCGAGCTGCTGACCAGCAACTTCAGCGAGGATCTGCGTGACTTCTACGACCGTCAGGGCCAGTACCGCAAGCTGCGCCCGCTGGATCCCACCGTTACCTTCGATGAGGATCAGATGGAGATGCTGAACCTGTGGGGCACCCCCATGACCGATACCGTCAACGCTTGGACCTGCAAGTTTGCCATGAATCAGGCCGACATCAACAACGATTGGGATACCTACGTTGCTGAGGTCGAAGCCAGAACATGCAGAACATCGTTGATATGTACAACGACACCTACAACGCAAGCAAGTAATTTGTTTGGAAACTGACTGTCCCTGCGACAGTGATGCAACTGCCGGGGGCAGCCTCACGTAACAACATGGGGCTGCCCCCGGTTTGCTGTTTATGGTATGCAAGTACCGCGCCCCGGTGACGGGGCGCACCGTGTGTGCCCGACACGGCCATGTCGGACCTGCACGGCACTTCCCGTCACATCCCCCTACCCTTATTAAAAGGAGCTGTTCCTTATGAAACGCACCGATTTCAGCGTCGACTGGCTGTTTGCCGCCTGCGCGCCGGATACCGAGCTGCTGCCTTGGAACGCGCAGTTCACCCCCGTCGACCTGCCCCACGATTGGCAGATTCGCCACGCGGACGATCTGTACCGCGACGGCACGCTGTTCTACCGCAAATATTTCTTTGTCACCGATGTACCCGGCACCCGCCGCATGCTTTGGTTCGGCGGGGCCTACATGGATACGACCGTTTTCGTCAACGGCACCGAAGTCGGCCAATGGAAGTACGGCTACACGTCGTTCTGGTTCGACATCACCGACGCGCTCCATGAGGGTCAGAACGAGGTTCTTGTCCGCTGCAATCTGCGCCACCCCAACTCCCGCTGGTACTCCGGTGCGGGCCTGTACCGCAATGTGGAACTGTGGGAGGCTCCCGACCTCCACCTGATGCCCGATGGACTGTATGTAGCTGCCAAAGAGGGCGACAACGGCGCTTGGATCGTGGCCGTCACTGCCGAGGCGGGTTCCGTCACCGCCGCCAGCACGGGCCGCACGCTGACGCTGCATCTGACCGATGATAACGGCAGCCTTCTTGGCACTGCCGCCATCCCTGCCGATGCATGGGCCGCTCTCCCCTCCCCCGATGGCTGGCGCACGGGCAAGGAAACCGCGATTTACAAAGCCTCGCACACCTTCACGCTGCAAGACCCCGCTTTGTGGGACTTGGACGCGCCGAGCTTCTACCACATCACGGCAGAGCTAACCGGCGCCGATGGCGTTACCGACACACTAACCACCCGCTTTGGCTGCCGCACCATCGAAGCCACACCCGACTGCGGGCTGCTGGTGAATCACAAGCGCGTTTTGATCAAGGGCGTCTGCATCCACCACGATTTCGGCTGTCTCGGTTCGGCGTTTGAGTACAGCGCCGCCAAGCGTCAGCTTGAAATCCTCAAGTCCATGGGGGTTAACAGCATCCGCACGGGTCACACACCGCCCGCGCCGCAGTTCATGGATCTGGCCGACGAGATGGGCATTTTGATGGATGTCGAGAGCTTCGACTGCTGGCGCAGCGGCAAGAACCCTTACGACTACGGTCGCTTCTTTGACGAGTGGCAGGAAAAGGATGTTGCTGCCTGGATCCGCCGCGACCGCAACCACCCAAGCCTGCTGTTCTGGTGCATCGGCAACGAGATCTACGACACCCACGCGGGTCCCGAGGGCGCGGACACAATGCGGATGCTGCTGGCCGAGGTCGCCGCGCACGACCCTGCGCGCAACGGCATCCCAACGCTCGGTTCCAACTACATGCCGTGGGAAAATACACAGCACTGTGCCGATATCATCAAGGTCGCGGGCTATAATTACGGCGAGCGCCTCTACGCCAGCCACCACGAGAAGCACCCCGACTGGGTCATCTACGGCAGTGAGACGTCGTCCATCGTGCAGAGCCGCGGCATCTACCACTTCCCGCTTTCGCAAAGCCTGCTGTCTGATGCGACCTGCAGTGCTCGAGCCTGGGCAACAGCCGCACAAGTTGGGGCGCGGAGAGCTGGGATGTCTGCCTGCAGAGCGAGCAGCGCTGGCCATTCACGCTGGGGCAGTACCTTTGGACCGGGTGGGATTACATCGGCGAGCCGACACCTTACCACACGCGCAGCAGCTATTTCGGCACGATTGACACGGCAGGCTTCCCGAAGGACGCCTACTACGTTGTGCAGGCCGCGTGGCTCGACCCCAAAACACACCCAATGGTACACCTGTTCCCCTACTGGGACTTCAACGAAGGGCAGCTGATTGACCTCTGCGCTTGCACCAACGCCCACAGCGTAGAACTGTTTGTGAACGGCGAGAGCTTGGCCGCAAGGTGCTGGACTCCGCCAAGGGCCGTACCGCCAGCTGGCAGGCAGCCTACCACCCCGGCAGCGTCAAGGTCGTAGCCTACGATGAAAACGGCAAGGTCGTGGCAACCGACGAGCAGGATTCCTTCGATGACAGCGCTATGGTCTGCCTGCAGGCTGACCGCAAGACGATTTCCGGCGATGGCCGTGAGCTTGCGTTTATCACAATCACAACCCGCGACAAGAACGGCAACCCTGTGCGCAACGCGAACGACTGCGTGACGGTCCGCGTAAATGGCGCGGGTGTGCTGGTGGGCCTTGACAACGGCGACAGCGCCGACCCCGACGAATACCAGACCGACAGCCGCCGCCTTTTCAGCGGCATGCTGCTGGCCGTTGTGGCGGGCAATGGCCGCACCGGCACGATTACCGTGGATGTCACGGCCCCCGGCCTGCGCCCTGCAGTGCTGACGCTGAACGCCGCCCCGTTTGAGGGCCCCCGTCCGCCGTCGTCTGCCGCCGCTGACCTTCGGCGGCAGCACGCAGGAAATCCCTGTGCGCAAGCTGACCCTGACCGCCGAGCGCACAGCGCTGGACAAGGAGCACCCCGTAACGCACATCACCGCCGCACGCCGGCCAGCGGCAGCAACCTTCACCGACATCGAGTGGCAGTTGACCGACGACAAGGGTGTGCCCGCCGTGAACGCGGCCATGCAGCCAGACGGTGACGTGCTGACGGTGACCGCCCTGGGCGATGGCACACTGCGGGTTCGCGCCCTGGTGCGCAACGGCCACGATGCGCCGCAGCTGATCTCCCAATTGGAGTTGTCCATCTCTGGCGTCGGTCAGCTGCACAAGAACCCTTATGAATTTATCTCGGCCAGCCGTTTTGATGCGTCCTTCGGCGACATCGGCAACGGCAACGAGCGCGGCGTTTCCACCTCCCGCACGGGCCGCAGCTGGGTGCTGTTCGATGATATCGACTTTGGCCCCGATGGTGCGGATACGGTGGAGCTGCCAATCTTTGCGCTGGACGGAGAACCAACGACCTTCCGCTTCTGGGATGGCGAGCCCTACGCCGAGGGCAGTACAATGATCGGCGAGCGCGTCTACCACAAGCCCAAGCAGTGGAACGTCTACCAGCCGACACTTTCAAGCTGGACAAGCTCCTGCGCGGCATCGGCAAGTTTGCCGTGGAGCTGAACGTGAAGGTCCACATCAAGGCTTTATCTTCACCCGTCATTCTCGCGCATGGGATACCCTGGCTGCGGGCGCGTGCGATGCCGTCTATGGCGATTCCTTTACCCGCGACGGGTCGCGTGTGCTGGGCATCGGCAACAATGTCTCGCTGCTGTTTGACCGCATGGACTTTGGCGAGACCGGCTGCTGCGGCATCCGCATTACGGGCCGCAGCCCGTTGCCCGCCAACACGGTCCATCTGATGTTTGCCGCTGCAGACGGCGGTGAGACCGAGCGCCGTGTGGTCGAGTTTGGCCCACAGCCGATTGGGGCGAGCAAACCTTCACGTTTGAGCCCGTCACGGGGGCGCGGCAGGTCACGTTCCTCTTCCTGCCCGGCACGCAGTTTGACTTTGATTCCTTTACATTTATTTGAGGCAACTACCTATGAACCACGAAATTTATGCGGACCATGCCGCCACCGCGCCCATTGAGCCGCTGGCGCTGGAGGCCATGTATACCGCATACCAAGAGTACGCGAACCCCGCCGCACTCTACCGCAGCGCCCTGCACACCAAGCAGACCGTGGAAAAAGCACGGCTGACCGTGGCGGAAAATCTGGGCTGTACCCCCGACCATATATTTTTCACCTCCGGCGGCAGCGAAAGCAACACCTGGGCCATCCGTGGCACGGTGCCGCAGGGCGGCCATGTGGTCACAACGCCCATCGAGCACCACTCGGTTCTGAACGCCTGCGCGTCAATCCGGGACGACGGCGGCCGCATGACAACGCTGGAGGTTGACGGGTTTGGCCGCGTTGTACCTGAGAGCTTGACCCGCGCCCTGGCGGCCCACCCCAACCTGGTCAGCTTGCAGTACGCCAACAACGAGGTAGGCGTTGTACAGAACATCCCCGCGCTGGCAGCGCTCTGCCGTGAGGCGGATGTGCTGCTGCACGTTGACGCTGTGCAGGCTGCGGGACACCTGGCCATCCCGCTGGACGGCATCGATTTTCTGTCGGCGTCGGCCCACAAGTTCGGCGGGCCGAAGGGCATCGGCTTCTTGTATGTGCGCGAGCCTCGCAAACTGCGCCCGCTGATTTACGGCGCAGTCAACAGTACGGCCTGCGCCCCGGCACTGAGCCCGCAGCGCTGATTGCGGGCTTGGCCGCAGCGTTTAAGGTCACCTGCGCCGAGCGCCGCCAGCGCACTGCCAAAAAGCGTGCCCTGGCCGAGGAGTTTTG
>ENA-OQCF01000539-OQCF01000539.1-human-gut-metagenome-genome-assembly--contig:-NODE-539-length-14596-cov-1.379708_pt1 | contig 14596 bp, 22 predicted proteins | sample MGYA00242756_ERZ504573 | MGnify/ENA primary metagenome ERZ504573 (study PRJEB26092, sample SAMD00036240) | human gut metagenome | host: Homo sapiens | study: EMG produced TPA metagenomics assembly of... | reverse complement strand
ATGAGCGCCTTGTCCGGGCTTTTCGCTCCTTCACCCGATCCCGTGCCTGGCTTCCTCCAAGCGGTGCTTTGCCTGCAACAGTTTCTTTTCTTCATTTGTCATGGATTTACCTCCGTTTCTGCCAGATCAGGTCATAGCCCAGCACATCGGCCAGCTCCACAACCTCCTTGTAGCGGATGGATTCCCGCTGGAGCTTGGCGGACAGGTTGGAAACGCTGTCCGACCAGCCGTATTCCTCATGGAGCCGGTCAACTACCTCTTGCATGGTGTATCCCGCCCGGACAATCTGCGCCTTAATCTCGTTACGTACCGTCATAATCAAAAATCCTCCTAAATTTACTTAGTAAAAAAGCGAAGCCGGTACACTCTCTGGCATAACCGCTTCGCTGCGTCGTAAAAAATTCTCTTGTCAACAAATCCTTTTAAAATTGCTGGTGTGATGTCCTGCCCATAAATCGCACCTTCTGACTTTCCCGTTCCGTGTGACTTGGCTTGAAACTGTGCATTTTCCCGTGATTCCATGCACCTGTTCACCGGGGCGAGAATTACGGTTTCGCAAAATGATTTCTTCCAATCGTCAAATACTTTTCGATTCTCACTTGCCTTAATTTACCTCTCCGATTTTGTCAGTGATTTTGAGATATAACCGCTGAATTGCTATAAAAAAGAGAACAACGGTCAATCAAAGTGTACGTACGTACAGTGTCCGCTCCCCGGTATTAGCGCCGCCATTCCTCCGGCACATCTTCCGGTACGTACGTACGCATCGAATCACCGGAAAACACTGATATATGATTTCTCACCAGTACCTCAATCCCCAGAAAGCCACGCACCCGCCGTCCGGCTGCGTTGGTCACATTGTTGCAGTATTCCAGATTGTACCGGCTCTGGCAGGCAATCAGGGCTTCGCTGAAGCTGCGGGGTTTCAGGGCTGGCAGGTTGTTTTCGGTGCAGTAAATCTGGTATGCCTCATACAGCTCTTTTGGAGCTGGCAGATAGATCGGCTTTCAGGCGAACATACCCGTCAGAATCCAGAAAATCGTACACATTGTTGTTGTCCCGTTTGACTGCCTCCCGATTCTCTCTGGTGCGGTCACTTTCGGTGAATTTGAAGTTGTTGGCTGCCAGCCGCTGCAATCCCTCAAAAGCCCACAGCAGAATGCCCTCCACTTCGGCTTTCATCTTCTCGGCAAGGTCAGGATCGTCCACACGGCCAGCCGGTTTTTCTTTTGTGGTCAACACCAGTTGGCGGCGGTAAAACCCATCGCTCCGGTCAAACAGCGCCTGCAAATCTCCGTTGGAGAAGGCCAGCAGCCGGGCGCACATCCATCCCTGATAGCTCTGCTTGCCCTTGCGCTCCAAATCCATTTTGCCCTGAGCGTGACGATGGACTTGACATAGTTGGTTTGGCGCAGGGCTTCCATCCGCATATCGTCATCCACGCACAGGAGGATATGTTCCAAGTCAGCACGGGCAAATCGGTTCTCCGATATTTTCCCGATGCTGCCATCCTTCATGTTCGAGCCGAACAAAGCTCCCAGCACAGCGCCGATCTGCGACTTTCCCTCGCCGCCGTTGCCTTTTATGACCATCATCGCTGTCCCTTGTTGCTGGGGATCAGGCAGTAGCCGATATATTCCTGCAAGGTGGGGATGTCCTCCGGGTAGAGCAGGCCATCCAGAAATTGCAGCCAGAGGACAGGTTTCGGAGCGTTGGGGTTGTAGGCCACGGGGAAACGGTTGCGGACGATTTTCGGCTTTCCCTTCGCAAAGGTCCCATCCAGAAAAAGTGTCCCGTTGGAAAGGTGAATCCGGTCCGGCTCCGGGGGAAAATCCTCCACCAGCGCCGCCAGCTTCATCAGCTCCACAATGTTGCTGATTTTGCGGGGGATATTGCTGACCGCACAGCATTTCAGTTCCTCAAAAATCTCTCCCCGCAGGGGCAGCTCATCGGTCACACGGCCTTCGGGCGTGAAAAAAGCCCCGTTTGTGAAGATAATCTTGTGTGTCCGCAAGAACTCTTCACAAAACAGGGCTTCGTTGATGCTTTTTCCATCAAACCAGACGGGCATCCCGTCAAGCTGCGCTTTGTTTTTCATGGGCCTCGTCCTCCTTTTTCAGCCTGTCCAGCCGTTCCTCCAAACCGGCGATCAGGCCATCCTTGTTCAGCATCTCTACGATTTTCACTCGCTGTTCCAGTTCGGCGGCAATGAGCAAATCCGCCAGATACTCCACATAGTCCAGCATCTGGCAGGCTTCCACAAACCGGTCATCCAGAACCTCTTCCGGTGTCTTGGGTGCGTACTGCACCTTCCAGCTTTCCAGAAGATGCAGATAATTGCATAGCACCCGCAGGCAGCGCACTTCTTCCTGCCGGTATGCTTTCAGCAGAGGACGTTTCGGTTTGGGCAGAGCGATTGCTGCCGGTGGTTTGTCCGGGTCAATCCCGAAGTCATAAGCCAGCTTCTGCGCTGCCTCGTAACTACTCAGGTCAAATAACCTCGCCACAAGGTCAATCACATCACCGGTTACTCCGCAGCCGAAGCAGTAAAATTAACGCTCGTTCAGTTTCATGCTGGGGTGCCGGTCATTATGGAACGGACAACAGACCATGCGGTTTCGACTGACTTGCAGCCCATAATAGGTCGCCGCCTCCGGAACACAAACAGCTTGTTTTACCAGTTCAAACAGTGTCACTGTCGCTCACTCCCTTCCGAAAAAAATCCTGGGTGCCGTTTTTTACCATAGAACCTCTCTTTCTTGCGCTTCCGGCGCAGTCGTTGTATAATGTTGATGTAGTTCCGAAAAAAGTAATCTGATTTTAGATTACCCTTTCACTAATAGGAGAAATCCGGGGTGCAAAACGGAACCATTTTTGAAAAATCACAAAATATTTTTTGAGAGAGGTGAGGTCATGGCGTATCTGTCTGATGATGAGCTTCTGGATACCGAGGGTGGCTTCACCGTATGGGACGATAAAATAGGCGCTGGATCGGTGGAAGAAACGCTGGAACAGGCGCTTGCGGAAGAACGTCTGGCAGAGCTGGAAAGCGAGCTGGAGCAGGACGAGCATCCCAGAGACTATCATGCCGAGCTGGAGGACGAGGAGGAAGAAGCCGCACCCACCAACGAGAAACGGCTCAAGCGGGAAATTCGCGCCGAGGCTCTGCGGCGGCTGGAGGAAGCAGCCCGGACAGAATCCGATTTTCTGACTGTGGTAGACGAGTGAACAAGCTGGACAGGAACCGGGAGCGCAGGGAGCGGGACCACGAAAATCTCCGTGGGAATGTGCCTCTGGAATATCAGGCAGTGCCTGAGCCGAAGCTCATTCCCCGCTGGATGAACAACCCCGCATACCGTCAGCTGATGGCCGGGAACTTTCTGGACATCCTGTTTGACTGCCCCTATGAGATGCACAACCTGACCGCTGATCCCTTTATTTCCCGCATGGTGGAGGAACTAAGCGAGGAACACAAGGAAGTTTTGTATTTTCTCTCTTTGCGGTTGTACAGCACCACCCGGCTTGCCGCTGTCCGTGGCAGTCTGACCGCAATATCCGCAAACTGCGAAAAGCCATCCACAAAAAATTGCAGCGCCAGATGTATGACCATCTGTGCAGCAAGCAGAAGCATGGCGGCAGCTTGACCTTGCGGGAGCGCCAGTTTTTGGAGGAATACTCGAAAATTGCAAGGAAACAGGGCAAGGACGCCGTGATCCGGCGGGAGAACAAGACCAAGCGCAGAAAAAAGAAAAACCGCCCCTGATAATTGGGACGATTAAGGAGAAAGGGCGTGTATGATGAAAAATTTATTTGAACAGTCCCGTTCCCATTGGGTGCGGTACGATCATTACGAGCTGAAAACAGCGGAAGATGGAAAGCGGTATATCACCCCCGGCAAGGGCGCAAAGCCGGATGTCTACAATCCGCTGAAAGAGGTCCCCAACATTGTGCTGGATGCGCTGAATGTGGGGATGCTGATGATGGGACGCAAGCCGGAAGCAGAAGTGGAAAAGGCGGTAATGGAGTTTATCACCCGGTACGGCCTGCTGGGGCTGATGACCGCCCTGCCCACCACGCCGTCCTTTATGGACTATGAGGCGGTGTACCTGCCGAAAAACCACTTTATCAAGGAAGAATCCATGGCGACGGACAAATATCTGTCCCTGTTTTATCCCTTTGATCAGCTGGATTTGGTGAAGAAAGGCATTGAATCCACATGGAATGTGTCCGGTGACCGGACGATGGTTGCCCTGACCATGACCTTCATGGACGAGCCGATGGCGAAGAATATGAGCTTCCAGCGGGAATATGCGGAACCCTACGACTGGGTTGCCCAGCAGTTCAAAGATTGGGCCTTTACACTGACCACCGCCATTTTGTACTACAATGACTATGATTCCATTGACGAGGACGCACGGGGGCTGTATCGCAAGGCCATGGCTGCGTTCGGCGGGATTGCCCCCAGCTACCACATTGAGCTGTTGGATAAGCCCACCATCTATTGGGATTTCCATTCGCTGCTGCTGGGCATCCAGATGATGTTCAGCTTCATGCTGGTAGACGGTGACCAGCCCCTGCGCCTGTGCAAGCACTGCCAGAAGGTGTTCCTGGGCAGCCGGTCCAATGCCGCCTTTTGCAGCCCACGGTGCAAGAACCAGTATAATGTCTACAAGAGCCGGGGAAAGAACCGGACGGATGGAGGTGACGAGGAATGAGCGAGGAACAGGGACTGACCCCGTATGAAACCAGAGAAATCCTCTTTTACAAGACCGAAAACGGAGAAGTGCGGGTGGAAATCCTGCTCTTTCCTAAAAAACTTGTTTTATGTCTGTGGATAGGGGAATGTAATATCCACAGATTTTGTTCACTATGTGTTTATACGATGCCTTGTACATTCAAAAAGAAATAAATGCCTGTAGCTATCATTAATAGTCCTAATATAGCATAGAAAAGTCGTGCACGCTGACGCCCTGCATTACTGACAATGAACTGTGTGTTGTGTGCGGTAAAGAACCACTCCCAATTAAATAAGGCTGCCAGAACGGACAATAGTCCTACCAATACGAATATGGCTTGGATCAGATAATGCATTCCCATAATTTAATGAATTTGGCTGTAGGGGCAGATTTTGTTCGTCCCTACAGTGAATATTTTTCTTTTATTCAGCTTCAAAGTGCATGATGCGGCTTCCATCTTCAGATTCTTCAATCTCGACTTTTACAGCATTGCCAGGCAAAAGTTCTTCTACCAGTTCCGGCCATTCGATGAAGCAGAGGGCACCGCTATAGAAATAATCCTCATATCCCATGTCGTATACTTCGTCCAGTTTCTTGATACGATAGAAATCAAAATGGTAAATAAGTTCACCGGTTTCATCCGAACGGTATTCGTTGACAATGGCAAAAGTTGGCGAGTTGATGACATCTGTTACCCCCAGCTCTTCGCATACAGCTTTGATAAATGTTGTTTTACCGGCTCCCATCTTTCCGTAGAAAGCAAAAACGGTATTATCACCCATAGCTGCGATGAATTGTTTGGCAGCTTCGTGGATAGAGTCTAAAGAATTGATTTTAATTTCCATATCCATTGGTTTGATTGAGTTTCTTTTGTTTGCAAAGGTACATGCTTTTCCCCATTTTGCAAAAAGTATAGATGAGGATTGAAAAAAAGATTATTGCTGCACCCGAAGGAACTTGTAATTTATAAGAAATGAACAGTCCACCTAAACAACCTGCATAACCGGTGATGACAGACCACCAGATAATTTTCTTGAAACTATGGGTAAACAAATTGGCGGTCATTTGCGGTAAAGTCAGCAGGGAAATGGCAAGTACTATACCTACCATGCGGAGGCATGATACGATGGTCAGTGCGATGAACATCATCAGAATATATTCAAATAAAGCTACCGGTATACGTTGGGAACGGGCGAATTCCCGGTCGAAAGCGATGCAAATGATAGGATTCAGAAATAAAGTGAAGAATAGTGTCAGCAGCACGGAAAGAATGGCAAGTAACAGAATGTCTGTGGGCGTAATGGTCAGAATGTTGCCGAACAGAAAGGCGGATAAATCGGGAGTGAATCCTGGAGCTAGAAAGCTAAAGATAATACCTACTGCCATACCGAAAGTCCAAAACACGGCGATAGCGGAATCTTCGCGCATATCTTTCCGTTTGCTTAACCATTCTACCCCAAAGGAAGAGAGTACGGAGAAGATTGCAGCAGATAATAGAGGGGAGATTCCTGCGTATAATCCTAGGCCGATACCTCCAAAAGAGGCGTGGGTAATTCCTCCACTGATGAATACCAAACGGCGCGTCACAATGTATGTGCCGATAATGCCACAGGCAATGCTGGCAAACAAGCTTCCTAGCAAGGCATGTTGGAAGAAAGTATAATGCAAAAGTTCTAATATATCCATATTTTTTTTCAGTGGTTTTTATTCAAATGGAGACTTTGCTTGGTGTAGGCGGATTATTTGAATCTTCGTTCACCTACAATCAGGAAAAAGCTCGTCTTTCAACTCGTCCGGCAGTTCTATTCCACGCAATTGCAGGCTACGGCTCCATCCGGCTACTTCATCTTCTTTACAAGTGTACATGATTTCCCGAAATTCTTCCACTTCTTCTTCATTATAACCATTTGAGGGACGGCCGCGAAAGCGGTCCAGTTCCTCGTCATCATAATATTCTATTTTTTTGCTGACAGCGGCAAGCAGGCTTTCTTTTTCACAAATTTCATGTTGCCCACAACATTCAGCGTCTGCTTCCACTATTTCGGGAGCAGCCTTCAATTCTCCGCTTTCTATCTTTTTTTGTATCTGGCGGTTGTGTAAAACTCCCACTGTCATGGCGATACCTGCCAAAATAATCAGACCAATAATAAGTATGAGCATAACTTTATACCTCCTCTATTATAAAACCAGCTTTCTTTAAATCTTCCCAATAGTAAGGATAGGATTTTGAAACGACCTGTGGATTGTTAATCCGGATTTCGGGCATTACTACACAAGCCGGAGCGAATGCCATAGCCATACGGTGGTCCTCATAAGTGTCAATGGCAACATCAGCGGTCATTTCACATCGTTCACCTTCCCAAGACAGAATACGATCATCTGTTTCATGAAGTATATATCCTAGCTTTCCCATTTCTTGTATCAAGGCTGCCATACGGTCTGTTTCTTTAATCTTCAAACTTTGTAAGCCTGAGAAGCGGAAGGGAATATTCATTAACGCACAAGTGACGACAAACGTTTGTGCCAAATCCGGTTGGTTGATGAAATCATAATCCAGCCGTTCGGTTATTTTATCGGTCTTTTTCAATGTTACCGTTTTATTTCCATAAATACTTTCGATTCCTAGTAACTGGAAAATTTCAGCCACTTTACTGTCCCCTTGATAGCTTGTTTCGAATAATCCCGGTAAGATGATTTCCGCTTTGTTGGAAAGAGCGGCTATCTGATACCAATATGAAGCTGCGCTCCAATCACTTTCCACGTAGAAAGGTATGGATTGGTAGGGTTGCGGCTCAACTTTTAGTTGATATTCATTGAGCCATTTGGCTCTAGCACCAAAATCGTTCATCAGCTGCAGGGTAAGGTTGATATAAGGGCGGGATATGATTTCTCCTGTCAGTGTAAGGGTCAGTTCCGTTACTTAGTATAGGGGCAATCATCAATAAGGCTGAGATATATTGAGAACTGACATTACCCGGCAGGCTGATGGTATCTTTCTGCAGTTTGTGCCCGGTGATACGCAGAGGAGGATATCCGTCATTGATTATGTTATTCAATTTCTGCTCCCAGCTCACGTAAAGCATTGACCAACACCTGGATAGGACGTTGTTGCATACGTTGTGTACCAGTGATGATCCGTGTTCCCGGAGTGACGGACAAATAAGCAGTAAGAAAGCGCATGGCTGTTCCGGCTGCCATAATGTCTATGGTATTTTTGCCGTCATTTAAGGCGTGAATCATTACTTGGGTATCATCGCAGTCAGATAGGTTCTCAAGTTGGAATATTCTATTTCCCAGTGCATTGATTATCAATGCACGGTTGCTGATACTCTTGGAAGAGGGGAGCTGGATAGTTGTATGTATTTGAGCGGGTGCCGTTACTTTTATTTGCATCATACCTTATATAATATAATAATGTGTATCGGATTGCAAAGGTAGGAATATTATCTTAATACTTGAAGGTTGCTACTTAAAAAAGGAGACCGGAGAGTATAAAAAAGCCGGGAACATGGAAAGGTGGTTGTTTTGTTCCCGGCCCGGACATATAGTGAAAGTTAAGCTATAGTGATGCTTGAATCCAAATAAACATCTTGAATGTATTTAGCAATTCAATTCCGTCTTTCATTGGTTTTTGAAAGGCTTTACGTCCACTTATGAGACCCATACCTCCGGCACGTTTATTGACGATTGCTGTTATTACTGCGTCTTTTAGATCAGAACTGCCATGAGATTCACCTCCAGAGTTGATTAATCCTACACGTCCCATGTATCCATTGGCTACTTGATAGCGACAGAGGTCGATAGGATGTTCTGAAGTCAGTTCGGTATAAACTTTATCATTTGTCTTTCCGAATTTAATGGCTGTAAAACCACCGTTATTGACCGGTAATTTCTGTTTTACAATATCTGCTTGATAGTAACTCCCAAATGATTGGCTTGTCCGGTCAAATCGGCTGCTGCATGATAATCTACACCGTCTTTTTTAAAAGCATTGTTACGTAAGTAACACCATAAAATAGTAGCCATGCCTAGTTCGTGGGCATATTCAAAAGCTTCCGCTATTTCAACCAGTTGTCTGCGGCTCTGTTCAGAACCGAAATAGATAGTGGCACCTACTGCTACAGCTCCCATATTCCAGGCTTCTTTTACAGTACCAAACATCACTTGGTCGTAAGAATTGGGATAAGTCAATAATTCATTGTGATTTAGTTTGGCAATAAAAGGAATCTTGTGGGCGTATTTGCGGGCAACGGAACCTAATACTCCGAAGTAGAGGCTATGGCATTACAGCCCCCTCAATAGCGAGTTTTACAATATTTTCCGGATCAAAGTAAAGTGGATTGGGGGCAAATGAGGCTCCTGCTGTATGTTCTATGCTTGATCTACAGGAAGAATAGATACATACCCTGTATTTGCAAGTCGCCCGTGTCCTAACAGGGTTTGAATACTGCTCAGGGTACGAATATTGCGGTCTGATGATATCCAAGTATCATCAATGGTGCTTGAAGAAGGGATATGGATTAATGATTTATCTATAGTTCTACAGGTGTGCTCTAAATAAAATGCTGCTTGGTCACCCAATAAATTTGTTATTTTACTCATACTCTTTTTTCTTTAATTGATTAATAATCTTTTATCCATAATGTTTTCTTTCTAGTATAAAAGCGTATGATTGCGCTTGAATGCACTATTGAAAACACTATTTTGATGTATTCTCCATTCTGTGATGGAGGTTTCGGGACAGCGCAGGAAAATTATTTCCTGCCACCGGGGGTGGTTTTTCCTTGATCGGCTACAGCTTCCATTAGTTTTTTTATTTTTTCCGGATCTCCCAAAAAGTAGTCTTTCTTCAAATTCAGGTCATTATCAAACTCGAATACATACGGAACAGCAGTAGGTAGATTAAGACCTACAATTTCCTCATCCGGTATATGTTTCAAATATTTAATAATTCCTCTGAGGCTGTTTCCGTGAGCTACTACCAGCAGTTCGTTTGCTGTAGCTAGATTGGGGAAGATGATGCATTTCCAATAAGGTAATATACGTTCTACTGTTTCTTTCAGAGATTCGGTACGTGGAAGATCTTTGTCAGGAACTTCTTTATAACGGGTATCTGTTTTCGGATTGCGCGGATCATCTTCCGGTAGGGCATTGGGGGCTACGTTAAAACTACGGCGCCATATCAAGACTTGTTCTTCTCCGTATTTAGAAGCTGTTTCGCTTTTGTTTAATCCTTGCAATGCGCCATAATGTTTCTCATTTAGGCGCCAACTTTTCTCTACAGGTATCCAGTCTTGATCCATTTTATCTAGGACACAGTTTAATGTTTTGACCGCACGCTTTAAAAAAGAAGTGTAAGCTTTATCAAAATGAAATCCTTTTTTCTTTTAAGAGTATACCTGCTTGGTTGGCATCAGCGATACCTTTTTCGGTTAAATCTACATCTGTCCATCCTGTAAAACGGTTGTCTTTGTTCCAAGTACTTTCTCCATGGCGGAGTAATACGATTCTTTTCATTTGTTCTCCTTTCTTTATTACCCGGTAATACATTTTCTGTTGGTGGCAAAATTAGTTGTAGCATACATACTTATCAATACCCATTAATTATGAATTTAACAGCGGAAGGCAAGGTTTTGTTTCTCTTTTTATTATTTTTGTACTTTGTAATTAAACACATGCCATGAAAAGAATTAAAACAGGACTAACGGGATTTATATTAGGAGATTAGGTTGGGAAATGGCCTTACAGGGGAAAAGGAAAAGGGACATTTAAACCTATGTGGACAAAATCTTATCTTCGGGGAGACAAATGTTCAGGAAATACTTCGATGTTATTATGTGCTTTGGACAGTCGTTGTAATTTGGAACTTTATCAGCAGAATTTAAGAGATTGGTATTTTAATAGAAAGTATACAGGAGAAAACATTGAGTTTGATATTGATCAGGTGACCCAAAAAGCAAATCATGAAAAATTTCAGGGGAGTGTCTTCGGATTCTAATAGCGGCAACCGTAGTTTGATGGGATGTTGTGTTTTGGCTTTTTCGCCTTTATCTAAAGAGGAGATTTTTCCTTTTATTAAGATTACTCATAATAGTCGTTATAGCTTTAAGTATACTTGGTTTTTTATTGAGTTTATTCGTTGCCTGTTGGAGTATGAAGATAAAGGACAGGCATTACAGCAGGCTGAGCAGAGATGTGATGTGGAGGTTAACAGGCAAAATCTTTGTAATGGAAGCTTTGTTGTAGATACGGTGGAGTCAGTGGTCAATTGGTTTATGGCAGGAAATAGTTATAAGGAGTGCGTATTTTCGGCTATAAACTCAGGTAAGTCAAGTGATGCGGTAGGAGCATTGACAGGTTTGCTGGCGGGAATATATTATGGATTAGAATTAAAGAATGGAGTGAAAGGGTTTGAAACAATGGAATCTTATATTGATTCATTTATCCAGTACCTTAATCATCCCACTCTTTAAATTCCAATGAAAGTTGTTCCCATTGTTTTTTTATTTCTTCTTTTTCTTCTTTTGGATTAGATACGGATAGTCCGATAAGGCGGATGGGGTGGCTTTCATAATCAATTTCTTTCAGTAATTTTTTTGCTAAAGGAAGAATTTTATCCATGCTTGTCAGTTCACTGTCTTGAGTGATGCTGCGGGTTATTTGGTTAAAGTCATGGAATTTTATTTTTAAAGTAAGTGTATTACCACTGAAATTAGTGCGTTTCAGTCTTTCTAGCAATTCGGTGACTACATGATATAGTTCAATGATGGCGGAAGAATGAAGAGAAATGTCTTTTTCCAATGTATGTTCGCATCCTACGGACTTACGGATTCTTATGGGTTCTACAGGACGGAGGTCTATGCCTCGTGCAAAATCGTAATATAGATTACCTGCTTTGCCAAACTGTCGGGTAAGCATTTCTAAAGTGCAGGCTTGTAATTGGGTACCATTATGAATACCTAATGCGTGCATTTTTTGGGCTGTGACCGGACCTACTCCCCAAAAAGATTCGATGGAAGATGGGCGATGAAATCCAATGCTTGGTCGGGATGTATTGTACATAATCCGTCGGGTTTGCGGTAATCCGATGCTATTTTGGCTAGAAATTTGTTATAAGAGACCCCGGCTGAAGCTATCAATCCCAATTCTTTGCGGATACGCTTTTTTATATCTTTGGCTATATCTATAGCAAGTGAAAAGCCTGCTTTATTTTCAGTTACATCCAGAAAGGCTTCGTCTAGTGACAGAGGCTCTATGATATCTGTATAGGTATGAAAGATATCGTGTATCTGCCGGGATACAGCTTTATATACATTCATTCGCCCTGGAACAAAAATCAGTTCTGGGCAAAGTCTTTTGGCTTTTTGTGATGACATGGCGGAATGTACTCCGTAACGACGGGCTTCGTAACTGGCAGCAGCTACCACACCTCGTTCTTCAGCGTGTCCCACAGCAAGCGGTTTTCCACATAATTCGGGGTTGTCACGCTGTTCTACCGATGCGTAGAATGCATCCATATCGATTATGTATTATTTTGCGTTCGGACATCTTCATGAAATTTGTAGAGCAAAGGTATGAAAAAGGTTTTTGGTTGATGAGTTCTTTAACAGCTTTATTTGTTATATTTTCATTAATGTTATTTCTGTATAACGAATACGAGAGAGGCACATAAGAACTGCCCCTTTTATTTATCTGATGATGCGAAATTTCCGCTGGACCCCGAATATTGGTTTCGGTAAGGTAAGATCAATGTTGGGTAGTATAATAAAAAGAAGGAGTTAGTTTTCACTAAACTCCTTCATGCTCAGCTTGTCGGGGTGACTGGATTCGAACCAGCGACCACACGCCCCCCCAGACGCGTACTCTAACCGGGCTGAGCTACACCCCGTTGTTTTGTTTAACGGGTGCAAAAGTACGTATTTACGGGGAATTTACAAAATTTTCAGGCGCTTTTTTGCTCAAAAAACGTTTTTTAATTGGCTTTATTTATAAGTTTCTGTTGCTCAGTGGAATAGTTGATGGCTGTAATGGTATTAGATTTCCTTTATTTGCATTAAGTTATTTCTAAAGTTTTAGGAATATGTTAGAGAAATGGAAAGTTTTTGGAATTCGTGGAGTGCTATTTTTTTTAACTTTTTTTATGAATCATTTATAAGATGTTTGTACTGTGGTCTTTTTATTTTTGCACTTGATTTATTAATTTATAATTAGTTTGATATGGCAACATTCAAATTATTGCTTCATTCGGCAAATAAAAGAAAGAATGGAAGTTATCCTGTCTCGTTGCGGATAACAAAAAACATGAAGCATAAGTATATCTCTTTAGGTCTTTATGGCAAGAAAGAAGAATGGGACGAAAAAAGTGAGCGTTTCCGTTGTGACAAGCGTGTCTGTCCTAATTACAAGGAGTATAATGCGCGATTAGTCCAATTATTGGCACGTGTTCAGAATGTTGAACTTGATTTTGAGCATGATAAAATAGACTGGACTTTGAATCAGTTTGCTGATGCTTTTTTATATAAGAGTAAGCAGGGTAAGTTTCTTGATTTTGCAGTTCTCTGCATAGAGGAGATGAAAGCCACAGGACATATAGGTAATGCACACGTGTGGGAGAGGCTCCTTTATAATCTGAAGCTGTTTGATAAGAAACTTCATGTGCTCTGTTTTCAGGAGATAGATATAAAGTATGTGAATTCCTATAATCAATTCATGGAGAAGAGAGGATGGAGCGGTAATACCCGTAAACATGATATGAAAACCTTGAGTGCTATATTGAACCGTGCCATCAAAACAAAGGAATATTCAGGTAATTCTTATCCTTTCGGGAAAGACGGTTTCTGTATCTCTGCTTTGGAGGAAGAAACCCGTAAAAGGTATCTTTCACAGGAGTACTTGGACAAGCTGATGAATACTGTGTTTGCGAATAAGCCTAGAGAAGTGGCAAGGCGGCTTTTCCTGTTTTCCTATTTTTGTTATGGAATGAGCTTCATTGATATGGCATATTTGAAGCGTGATAATATAAAATCGGAAGGAGGAGGAAAATACCTTGTCTATAAGCGTCATAAGACGGAGCATAGTAAAAACGCGAGATTCATCAGAATCCCTTTGACAAATGAATTGTGCCTGCTGCTTCAGTGGTTTCGAGATAATACCTTGTTGGTAAGTGATTATTTGTTGCCTTTTGTTTCCAAGGATTATGTCGGTGAGAAGCTGTACAATCATCTTCGCAGCAGATTGGGCAGGTATAATGAGAGACTGAGAGAAATAGGAGAAGAATTGTGTTTTCAAGAGAAATTAACAAGTTACGTCAGCAGGCACTCTATGGCAATGACTTTACAGAGCAGTGGCGTTCCCCGTGAAATGATTGGTCAGGTGATGGGTCATAAGGACTTGAGCACGACAAACACTTATTTGGATAGTTTTGGAGATGCTGAAATAGAGAAAGTTACATTGAAATCATTATATAATAATAAAGAATTAAAATTATGAGAAAGAAAAAAATATGAAAATTTTATCGCGAAATTGATGATGACTAAAGATATTATTGATGCTGCCGAATTGGAGAAACACATCCGTAATGTTGTCGGCTATGATAAGTCTTCGCTTGAAAAAGAATATTTTCGGATAAATGAACTTATTGAAAATCAATATGAAAAATACGGCAGTAATAAATGAGGGTGATAATATAGAGGCTTTTAGAAGAGGTTATTATGCTTGAACAAGTTGTCTGTCACTTTAGAGATATCCGTAATAAGATAAATTCGCTGGGATATGAAAAGGAGAGTGGAATTGGAATACGTATTCAGCAGGATTGGAATTATGCCGCGCATCTATTGATTGATTTGTTATATTTGGAAATA
>ENA-OQCF01000538-OQCF01000538.1-human-gut-metagenome-genome-assembly--contig:-NODE-538-length-14600-cov-1.948939_pt1 | contig 14600 bp, 18 predicted proteins | sample MGYA00242756_ERZ504573 | MGnify/ENA primary metagenome ERZ504573 (study PRJEB26092, sample SAMD00036240) | human gut metagenome | host: Homo sapiens | study: EMG produced TPA metagenomics assembly of... | reverse complement strand
GGCTGCTGTCCGGAAAGAGTTGGAAGAGTTGAAATCCGGGTTTGTTGGAGAGCAGGAATTGGAGAAAGTAAAGAACAAGTTTGAGTCTACACAGATATTCGGCAACATCAATTATCTGAATGTTGCCACGAACCTTGCCTGGTTTGAACTGACCGGGCAGGCGGAAGACATAGACCGTGAAGTGGACAATTACCGCTCTGTGACGGCAGAACAGCTTCATAGGGTAGCCCAACAGACCTTCCGCGATGAAAATGGGATTGTGCTTTATTACCAAAAAGAAAACCTTTAGTATGAGAAATTTATTTGATACGTATAAGCAACACTACAAAGCATTGCTTCTCCTGGGACTACCCATTGTGGTGGGGCAGTTGGGAGTCATTGTGCTGGGGTTTGCCGATACGCTGATGATTGGGCATCATAGCACGGAAGAGCTGGGTGCCGCTTCTTTCGTAAACAATCTGTTTACTCTCTGTATTATTTTCAGTACGGGGTTCAGCTACGGGCTGACCCCGGTTGTGGGAGCTTCTACGGTAACCGCCGTTTTGCCGAAGCCGGACAAGCGTTACGGTGCAGTCTGGTGGCCAATGTGCTGGTAGCTTTATTGCTGACTCTTGTCATGGCTGTTCTGTATTTCAATGTGGAACGGCTGGGGCAGCCCGAAGAATTACTGCCTCTGATTAAGCCTTATTATCTAGTGCTGCTTGCTTCACTGGTTTTTGTCATGTTGTTCAACGGCTTTAAACAGTTTACGGATGGCATCACCGACACCAAGACGGCCATGTGGATTCTGCTTGGAGGGAATGCGCTTAACATCGTAGGAAACTATATTCTGATCAATGGAAAATTGGGTTTCCCGGAGATGGGATTGCTTGGCGCGGGTGTAAGTACCTTGTTCTCTCGCATTGTGATGGTCGTGGTCTTTGCGGTGATTGTGCTTCGTAGTCGCCGTTTATCCGTTATAGACTCGGATTCATGAGGCTGGGATGGTCGACACCGATGTTTAGGAAACTCAATGCTCTGGGCTGGCCTGTCGGTATGCAGATGGGAATGGAGACCGCTTCCTTCAGCCTCAGTGTTGTCATGGTGGGGTGGCTGGGGACACTTGCTCTGGCATCACATCAGATAATGCTCACTGTCTCTCAGTTCACCTTCATGATGTATTATGGCATGGGTGCTGCAGTTGCTGTGCGTGTCAGTAACTTTAAGGGGCAGGGCGACGGGCAGAATGTGCGCCGTTCGGCGTATGCTGGCCTTCACGTCATCTTATGCATGGAAGTGGTGCTGTTGAGTATTGTCTTTGCACTTCGCGGTCAGGTCGGAGGATGGTTTACAGATAATATGGAAGTGTCCGGTATGGTAGCCGCTCTCTTCTTTCCGTTCCTGATTTACCAGTTCGGTGACGGATTGCAGATTAATTTTGCCAATGCCCTGCGTGGTATCTCGGATGTGAAACCGATGATGATTATTGCATTTATATCCTATTTTGTTATATCTTTGCCCGTAGTACCTCTGCGGTTTCATCTTCGGCTGGGGACTGACGGGGGTCTGGATGGCTTTCCCGTTTGGACTGACCAGTGCAGGGGTGATGCTGTGGCTGAGATTCCGTAGACAGACCAGGGAAAGGATTTGATAATATGAACAGTGTCTCCAAAGTAAAGATTGCCGTAGGCTACACTTTGTTGCTGGCGGTATTGTTTTTTTCCTTGTTCTTCGTACACCGGGAGATGGAGAACCTTATTCTTACCGATGACCGCGATGTACAATGGACAGACAGCGTACTAGCTTTGATACGCGAGAAGGATACCAATACGATAAGAATGCTGCGTACGCTGAGTGAGGCGAATGACAGCATGGTATCCACCAGTGACATTGAGCAGATAATTGCCCAGCAGGACTCAGTAGTGACCCAGCAACGTGTGCAGCACCGTATCATTACACATCGGGATACCGTCGTGACACGCCCTCGGAAGAAGGGTTTTTTCCGTCGTTTGGGTGAAGTGTTTGTCCCCCCAAAGAAAGATACGGCTATCCAGGTAAAGACCTCCCTCGAATTTGCGACGGATACGGTGATTGAACCTTATAATCCGGCCGATTCTTTGCATGAGAAACTGCGTGCTGTGGCCCAGCAGAAAAAAGCTGTAAGCACTGTTATACAACGACGTAAACGCTATCTGCAACGCTTGGACCATATGCTGACCGCTCGTATTGACAGTTTGCTGAAAGATTATGAGACGGAAACTCTGCTGCGTGCACGGACGGAAGCCGAGTATCAACAGGCGGTCCGACGCCGTTCGGCCAAGATTATCAGTGGCATTGCCGTAGGTGCGGTATTGCTTTCCGTTTTTTTCCTTATTATCATCGGCCGCGACATAACCCGAAGCAACCGGTACCGCCGTGAGTTGGAAGAGGCCCGCCGTCGTGCCGAAGATTTACTTGCTGTCCGTGAAAAACTGATGCTTGCCATTACCCATGATTTCAAAGCCCCGCTCGGTTCTATCATGGGCTATGCCGATTTGCTTTCCCGTCTGACGGTGGATGAGCGCCAGCGGTTCTATCTGGACAACATGAAAACCTCATCGGAGCATTTGCTGAAGCTGGTCGTTGATTTGCTCGACTTCCATCGTCTTGATTTGAACAAGGCTGAAGTCAACCGGGTCACTTTTCATCCTTCCCGCCTGCTTGAAGAGATACACGTAAGTTTTGAACCGCTTACGGCTGCCAAAGGGCTGGCGCTTCATTGCGACATTGCCCCGGAGCTGGACGGTACCTATATTTGTGACCCCTTGCGTCTGCGTCAGATTATCAACAATTTGCTGTCCAATGCCGTGAAGTTTACGGACCAAGCGGTATTACCATACTGCCCGTTACGAGGACCGTCGACTGGTAGTTGCCATTGCTGATACGGGTAGAGGTATGGAGCCTGCTGACCGTGAGCGTATCTTCCAGGAATTCACCCGATTACCGGGTGCTCAGGGTAAAGAAGGGTTCGGACTCGGACTTTCCATCGTCCGTATGTTGGTACAGTTACTTGAAGGTACGATTGATGTAGACAGTGTACCAGGTAAGGGAAGCACTTTCACGATATATATTCCTATCTATCCCGTAAGGAGCGAAAGGCGTAGAATGAAGGATGAAGAATTGGGCTGTGTTGTCACGCCGGAGGGCAATTCTTCATTCTCCGTTCCTTGTTCTTCATTGAAGAATGTCCTCCTTATCGATGATGACCGTATTCAACTTACCCTTACTGCCGCCATGCTTCAGCAGAGTGGTATAAATTCTGTTTCTTGTTTACAACTGGATGAATTGCTGGATGCCTTGCGCACTGCAACCTTTGATGTTCTGCTTACTGATGTGCAGATGCCTGCTATTAATGGTTTTGATTTACTGAAACTGCTGCGTGCTTCGAACATACCGCAGGCACAGTCTGTTCCGGTGATTGCTGTCACTGCTCGCAGTGACATGCAGCGTGAGGAATTTACGGCGCATGGCTTTGCCGGATGCCTGCATAAGCCGTTTACCGTCAGTGAATTGCTGCATGAATTGAATGTGGAGGACAAAGGGAAGGAGGTTACGGAAGCTTCGGCTTGCCCGGGGTATAAATTCTCTTCGCTCACCGTTTTTTCGGTCGATGACCCCGAGGCCGCAAAGTCCATTCTGGAAAGTTTTGTGGCTGAAACCCGTCTCAATGCGGAGCGTTTGCAGAAGGCTGTGGAGAATGAGGATGTGGACGAGATGGCTGCTGTCTCCCACAAAATGATTCCCCTCTTTACGTTGATTGGAGCTACGGAACTGGTTGCATTGCTGAAACTGTTGGAAACTTCGCATGGAGTGCCTTTTACCGGAGAGTTGAAAGAGCACGCCCTTGCGCCCTCGTTTTGATAGAGGATGTCATTACTCAGGCAACAGCTTTTCCGTAATGGGGGGAACAGAGAAGAATACATGATTTTTCTCTATCGGGAACCAAATGTCGAAAGAAATTGTTTTACTTTGTAGGACTTTTAAATACGATGAAAGATTGACGTTCCGATGAGAAGAAAATGGTTGAGAATAGCACTGTGGTGCTGCTTACTCCTATTATACTGTTTATAATATTGATGATACTGCTCTATGTGCCTCCCGTACAGAATTTGATACGGAAGCAGGCTACAGCAATTGCATCAGATGCTACGGGTATGGACATATCTGTGGAGCGGATTGACCTTCGCTTTCCTTTGAATTTGTTGGTTCGCGGTGTATTGGTGGTACAGCCTGCCGACAGTGCTGTTGAGGTGCAGCATCCCGATACTTTGCTGAATCTTGGAAGTTTGAACGTGCGGGTGCAGGCATGGCCTTTACTCAAAGGGAAAGTGGAGGTGGATGACATTACCCTGAAACAAGTTGCTGTTAACTCTTCCAATTTAATGGAAGGTATGTGCATCAAAGGGGTACTGGGGCATTTCTTTTTCGAAAGCCATGGCATAGACCTTACAAAAGAAGATGCTATTCTCAATAATATAGAATTGAGCGATACCCATGTGCAGGTAATGCTTGCAGATACCACTGAGACTCCCAAGGACACTACTGACACTGCGTTAAACTGGAAAGTCACACTCCATACCTTGAAGTTGAAGAACGTCTCGGTCGATTTACAGATGCCATTGGACTCCATGGGGCTGAAAGCCCATATAGGAAATGCTGAGATTGCGGACGCTGCTGCCGACCTGAAACACCAGTTCTATGGCTGGAGAAAATTCCTGCTGACTGGAACTTCTGTCAATTATGATACCGGCGGCCGGGGATGCGATAGGTTTCGACCCCTCGCACATTGCTCTTCACGACATTCGTATGGGCATTGATTCTGTGATGTACTACGGTAGAGATATGAATGCCGTTATCCGGGAATTTTCCATGTATGAGCGTTCCGGTTTGAGTGTAACTTCCCTGACCGGGCGGTTGTTTGCCGACTCTACCGTTATCCGTATCCCTTCTTTGAAGTTGCTGACACCTCATAGTGAGATGAATCTTACGGCACAGACTTACTGGGAACTGATAAATATACCTACCACCGGCCGTTTGACAGCCCGTTTCAATGCCCGTATCGGCAAACAGGATGTACTGCTTTTTGCCGGTGGCCTGCCGGAAACTTTCAAGGAACTATCCGTTCCGTCCGTTGGTGATTCATGCCGGTACGGAAGGAAACCTGAAGCAGATGCAGATTTCCCGTTTTACGGCTGAGCTGCCCGGAGCCTTTTCGTTGAGTGGGGGAGGAGAATTCTGGAACCTGACCGACAGTGTGAAACGCAATGGAAACATGGACTTCGAGATGCATACGCAGAACTTGAACTTCCTGACCGGACTAGCTGACATTGCTCCCGATGGCTCCGTCATCGTGCCGGACAGTATGCACCTTGCGGCACGTGTCGGTATGGAGGGGGCGCAGTGCACTGCCGCCCTGAAACTGCAGGAGAAGGAAGGCGCCTTGAATCTGGATGCCGCCTATAATCTTGCTACGGAAGCCTACCATGCGACCTTGCCATCAACAACTTGCAGGTGCATCACTTCCTGCCCAAGGACTCTATTTATACTCTTACGGTAAAGATGTCCGCTAAGGGACAAGGGGTGGATGTGGCATCACGAAAGACTGTGGCTGCTTTGAATGCCTCCTTGGAAAAACTACAGTATGGCCATTGGGACATTTCCGGTGTGGATGTGCATGCCGGACTCAAGTCATCCGTTGCTACTGTCCGTCTTGCCAGCGATAATGTTCTTCTCAAGATGCAGGGAAATGCAGATATGCGTCTTGACCGCAGCTATCTGGATGGCGCTTTGGATTTGAATGTGGAAGAGGTGAATCTGCATAAGCTGGGGTTGGTGCCCCGACCGTTGAAACACCCATTTGCCTTTACAATGGGAGCGGAGGCACGTCATGATTCTCTCGAGTTGAGGCTTGATGCCGGTGACTTGAATCTGCGTTTCCGCGCTCATAGCACGTTGAAGAAGTTGATGGAACAGTCGGATAAATTTGTCTCTATCCTGACAAAGCAGATTGATGAACGGCGTTTGGACCATGCCGCTTTGCGACAAGTCCTTCCTTCAGCCGGCATGTATCTGGAAGCCGGTAACCAGAATCCCGTCAGCTATTTCCTGGCTGCAAAGGTATTTCCTATAATGATTTCAAACTGAGCTTCGGATTTACTCCGCAAGTCGGCATCAATGGACGTACAGCTGTTCACGGATTGCGCATGGACTCCTTGCAGCTCGATACGATATTTTTTACAGTGAAGCAGGATACTGCCCGCATGAAGTTGCAAGGTGGTGTCATAAACGGTCCCAGAACCCGCAGTTTGTGTTCCGCAGTACACTGACGGGTGAAGTCCGTAATGAAGATGCGGAGCTGACTGTGGATTATGTGGATGGAAAAGGGCAGACTGGTGTGCTGTTCGGTATTAACGCCCGTCCGTTGACCGAAGGACATGGTCGCGGTGATGGTGTGCTGCTGAACCTTATTCCTGCCGAGCCGATTATCGCTTTCCGTAAATTCCACTTTGCGGACAATAGTAACTGGATTTATCTGCATAAGAATATGCGCGTCTATGCCAATATTGATATGGACAGCGACGATGGTCTGTGTTTCCGTATGCAATCCGACAAGAATGATACCCTTTCCTTGCAGAATATAAACGTAGAATTGAGCCGATTGCGCCTGGATGAACTTACGGAGGTACTTCCTTATATGCCTCGGCTTACGGGATTGTTCTCCGCCGAAGCAAATTATATACAGACTGCCACTTCCCTGCAGGTGTCCGCCGAAGCCAATGTAGAGAAACTGACCTACGAACGCCAACCGGTTGGAGATATAGGTCTGGGGGCTACCTGGTTGCCGGGCGACAAGAATACGCACTATTTGAATACCTATTTTACACATGATAACGAAGAAGTGATGACCGCCGACGGTATCTTGACGCAGAAAAACGGAAAGGATACTCTGGAAGTGTCCACTCGTTTCGAGCATTTCCCATTGAAGATGGCCAATGCATTCATCCCTGACCAAATGGTGGCCTTTACCGGAGATATTGATGGAGGGCTTTATATTTATGGTTCGCTGGACAAGCCTCAAATGCATGGTGATATTGTTTTGGACAGTGTGTCTGTCTATGCACGCCAGGCGGGAGCACGTTACTGGTTCGACAACCGTCCGGTACAGATAAAGGACAATCAGTTGATATTCGATAAGTTTGCCATTTATACCACCAGCAAGAATCCGTTTACGATTGACGGTAAGGTTGATTTCCGGAATATGGAGCGTCCTACTGCCAACCTCAATCTGCTGGCAGAGAACTATACGTTGCTGGATGCACCGCGTACCCGCGAAAGTCTGGTATATGGAAAGGTGTTCGTTGACTTGCATGCCACGGTGAAGGGACCGCTTGACGGGCTCACGATGCGTGGAAACATGAATCTGCTGGGCAATACCAACGTAACCTACGTGTTGACCGATTCCCCTTTAACGGTGGAAGACCGTCTCAGTGGGCTGGTTACCTTTACCTCATTCACCGATACGACGTCGGTAAAGGCGGATGAAGTTCCTGCCATGTCGTTGGGAGGATTGGAAATGTATATGTCCGTCCATATTGACGATGCTGTCCGTCTTCGTGCCGACTTGAGTCCCGACCGCAGCAAATACATCGAACTGGAAGGTGGCGGTGATTTGAATATGCAGTATACTCCCCAAGGGGATATGAGCCTTACCGGACGCTATACCCTTTCGGGTGGCGTCATGAAATATTCGCTGCCTATCATCCCCTTGAAGGAGTTTCAGTTCAATCCCGGCAGTTATGTGGATTGGCGAGGGAATATTATGAATCCTACGCTAAGCCTAAAGGCTACGGAACGTATGCGTGCTTCTGTGGCCGACGGTGACGGGGACGGTTCGCGCATGGTGAACTTCGATGTTTCCATTTCCATCAAGAACAGGCTTGACGCTCCCGATCTTATATTCGATATTTCGGCGCCCGAAGATGGTACAGTAGAGAATGAGCTGCAGGCAATGGGGGCAGAAGAGCGTAGTAAGCAGGCTATTGCGATGCTTGCTACGGGTATTTACTTGAATAGCGGCGCCAAAGGAGGAGGTTTGTCAATGGGAGCCGCCTTGAACTCAGTGCTTCAGAGCCAGATAAACTCCTTGGCGGGAGGTATAAAAGGTGCCAATATCAGTGTAGGTGTGGAAGACCGTACCTCTGCTGAAACGGGCGACACGCAGAAAGACTTCAGTTTCCGTTATTCCCAGCGTTTCTTCAACGATCGCGTACAGATAGTCATCGGTGGAAAAGTATCCACCGGGGCCAATGCGACGAACGATGCGGAATCATTCATTGACAATATATCGCTGGAATACCGTCTTGATGCGTCGGGTACCCGATATGTCCGTGTATTCCATAATAAGAACTACGAAAGCATACTCGACGGTGAGATAACCGAAACGGGTGTTGGCCTTGTGCTGCGCCGGAAGATGGACCGGTTGGGTGAACTCTTCATCTTCAGGAAGAAAAAGATAAAACCGGAGGCTGAAAACAGCGATATGAAAAAGTAGGAATGTGATATGAAACGACTGATATTATATATTGCAGGATTGATATTTCTGGCAGGTTGCTCCACCACGAAGCACTTGCCCGAGGGGGAGATACTCTATACCGGACAAAAGCCGATGATTGTATTGAACCGTAGTGAAACGTCTGTTGGCGAGATTGCATGGAAGAGGTGGAAGCCGCCCTTGCTACGGCACCGAACAATTCGTTGCTGGGGAGCTCTACTATCCGCTATCCCTTTCCTTTCGGACTGTGGATTTACAATGGTTTCCAGAAGTATGAGAAGGGACTCGGAAAGTGGATATTCAATAAATTTGCCGCCACTCCGGTGCTTCTGTCTACGGTGAATCCCGATATACGTCAGAAGGCGGCGGTTAACTTGCTGCGCGATTACGGCTATTTCAACGGAAGCGTCAGCTACAAGACATTTATCGACCCGAAAGACTCGCTGAAGGCAAAGTTGCAATATACGGTGAACATGCGTAATCCTTACTTTATAGATACGGTGTACTATCGTGGTTTCAACCAACGTACCACTCGCATTATGGAGCTGGGGCGCGACGTTCCCTTATCAGTCCGGGAGAACAATTCAATGTGGCTGATCTGGATGGGGAGCGTACCCGTATCAGTACCCTGCTGCGTAATGTGGGCTGTTATTATTTCCGTCCCGACTACCTAACCTATCAGGCCGATACCATGATGGTTCCCAATGGGCATGTCCAGATGCGCTTGATTCCCGTTCCCGGTATGCCAAAGGTAGCCGAGAAGCAGTTTCGTGTGGGGCGTAAATCCGTCTATCTTCTTGGAAAGCAGGGGCAGGAACCCAATGACAGCATGGATTACAAAGGCTTGACCATACATTACTACAACAAACCACCGGTACGTCCCAACATGCTTTACCGTTGGTTGAACTATCAAGGTTATCGGCGGAAACGTCAGATACAGGACAGCGCAGGTATTGCCCGCCAGCGTTCTATGCAGAGTTTGTATAGCTTATATCGTCAAACCCGTATTCAGGAGCGCCTGGCAAGCGTCGGTATTTTCCGTTATGCGGAGATGCAGTATATACCGCGTGATACGGCATTTGTGTCTGATACATTGGATGTGAAGGTCATTGCCGCGCTCGATAAACCCTACGATGCGGAATTGGATTTTAATGTCACTATGAAGAGCAATAATCAGACGGGACCGGGTGCCGCTTTTACGGTGACGAAGAATAATGTCTTCGGTGGCGGTGAAAGCTGGAATGTGAAGTTGAACGGTTCGTACGAATGGCAGACGGGCAAGGCAAGCTCTTCTCTGATGAACAGCTATGAACTGGGTATCTCCACTTCGCTTATCTTTCCGCGCGTGGTGTTTCCCAGGATGGGCGACCGTGAGTATGACTTCCCGCTACAACGACTTTCCGTTTGTATGCCGACCAGATGAACCGTGCCAAGTATTATAAGCTGTTGGCTTTTGGCGGTAATGTCACTTATGACTTCCAGCCCAAATCGACTTCCAGGCACAGTATAACTCCTTTCCGGTTGACATTCAATGTACTGCGCAATCCTACTGCCGCTTTCGATACACTGCGTGCCGAGAATCCGGCACTTTACGTTAGTTTGCGCGACCAGTTCATTCCTGCCATGGAGTACACCTATACTTATGACAACGCTTCCGTGCGCGGCAAGCGTAACCCCATCTGGTGGCAGACCACCGTTGCGTCGGCCGGTAACCTGACTTCTGCTGTTTACCGTATTTTCGGCAAGCCGTTCAGTGAGGAAGGGAAGAAGCTTTTCGGTGTACCTTTTGCACAGTTCTTGAAGCTGAACTCGGAATTCAGGTACCATTACCGGATAGACAAGAACCAGATGATTGCTTCGCGTATTGCGGGAGGGGTGATATGGTCGTATGGCAACGCTACGACCGCACCTTATACGGAACAGTTCTATATCGGTGGTGCCAACAGTGTGCGCGCCTTTTCTGCACGCAGTATAGGTCCGGGCGGTTATCCTCCCGAGACGGATAGGAAATATACCTATATCAACCACGTGGGTGATATTCGCATGGAAGCCAATATCGAGTATCGCTTCCGTATGATTGCCGACTTGCATGGAGCCGTATTCTTGGATGCCGGCAATGTATGGCTGATGCGTAAAGATGAAAACCGCCCGAATGGTGAATTTACGTTGAAGAATTTCCCGAAACAGATTGCTTTGGGCACGGGATTTGGCTTGCGTTACGATTTGGACTTTCTTGTTTTTCGTCTGGACTTGGGTATCGGGCTGCATGATCCGTATGATACCGGGGAAGTCGGGGTATTATAATATTCCCAAGTTCAAGGACAGCATGGCGTTGCATTTTGCCATCGGTTATCCGTTCTAAATGTACCTTTTTGAACGGATAGTGGTAAAGAATGAACTAAAACTCCCTTCTGTCAGCCATAAATTTTTGTACATTTGCAGCCGTTATCAACTGTGATATACTAACCTTTTTAAATAATAACTAAATATGAAACCAACTTTATTCTTATTGGCAGCCGGCATGGGCAGTCGTTATGGTGGCTTGAAACAATTGGACGGACTGGGCCCGAATGGCGAAACTATCATGGATTATTCTATTTACGATGCCATCAATGCCGGTTTTGGAAAGCTCGTTTTCGTAATCCGTAAAGATTTTGAGCAGGATTTCCGCGACAAGATTATTTCCAAATACGAAGGCCATATCCCCTGCGAACTGGTATTCCAGTCCATCGATGACCTTCCGAAGGCTTTACCTGCCCGAAGGCCGTACCAAACCTTGGGGAACCAACCATGCTGTAATGATGGGTGCCGATGTAATAAAGGAACCGTTTGCTGTTATCAACTGCGACGATTTCTACGGTCGTGATTCCTTCCAGGTAATGGGCAAATTTCTTGCAGCCCTTCCCGAAGGTTCCAAAAATGTATATTCCATGGTAGGCTTCCGCATCGGTAATACATTGAGCGAAAGCGGTACCGTATCCCGTGGTTTGTGCGGAACGGATGCAAACAACTTGTTGACTTCTGTAGTAGAGCGTACCAAGATTCAGCGTATGGACGGCGAGGTGAAGTACATCGATGATAACGGTGAATGGACTGCCACTCCCGAGACGACTCCGGTCAGCATGAACTTCTGGGGCTTTACTCCCGATTACTTTGCTTACAGTGCAGAGTTTTTCAAGAGCTTCCTGAGCGACCCGAAGAATATGGAGAATCTGAAAAGCGAATTCTTCATCCCGCTGATGGTGGATAAGCTGATTAACAATGGCACTGCTACCTGCGAAGTGCTCGATACAACCAGCAAGTGTTCGGTGTGACTTATCCCGAAGACCGTCAGAGTGTAGTCGACAAGATTCAGGCTTTGGTGGATGCGGGTGAGTATCCTGCGAAGCTGTTCTAAAGTAAGACGGAAGGATAACTTGATTCGCATTAATTTATTGGGTAAAAGAACAAAAGGACAAATATGGGGAAGCGTTTGCCAGAGCTATATTTGTTCTTCTGTTTTCTGTTCACGAGGTGTCTGGTGCAAGCATACTGAAATGTTGGAACAGAACCCTGCATTGGGCTTACCGATATTGGAACCTTTGAAATCAGATTACTCCAAGTATGCCCGGAACAGCGTAGGGAATTGGTTAAATGATGCAAGTAAGACGCAAATCCGGATTTGTAAGGAAGCTTTGCAGGCGTTGGGAAAGTGAAACGAAAGAGACCAAGTATATCGTTAAGAAAACGCTGAGGACTGTCGGTAAATGAGTGTCTGTTCCAAGGTATGGGGTGAGTTTTGGGCTTACTGAATCGATGTGCGGGAAAAAGGGCATTATATCCTCAAACATAAATCGTTATAACCAAGTGATGAAACAATTAATTGCATGTTGCGGGTTGGATTGCGAAAATTGCGCCGCCCGTATAGCCACTGTCAATAATGACGATGAGCTGAGAGAGAAAACTGCCAAAGAGTGGAGTGTGCTGAACAATACGCCGGAAATTACGCCGGAAACCATCCATTGTATGGGGTGCCGTGCAGACGGGGTGAAGTTTGCCTATTGCAGCGATTATTGTGCTATCCGCAAATGTGTGTACGAAAAAGGTTTCAATACTTGCGGCGACTGTAAGGAACTGGATACTTGCCAGGTGGTAGGTGCGGTTCTTCAGCATGCGCCCGGTGCAAGGGAAAATCTTTATTAACCGTAAAATCTTTGATTAAATAAAATATTGCTTATCTTTGCAGTATGACAAAGACATTTAAATCGGATTTGGTTTTGTAAACAATCTGTGTTCCCTGCACAGATTGTCCCCCCTTCGTTTACTCTCGGATAACTTCTTTCGAGAGTGTTTTCCTATTGTTATAATTCAAGTTTAATCCGCATATTATGCTGAAGGTATTGTGATACTTTCCGTATATGCAAAATATAGTAAGAAAATGAGTAACGAAAATAAAACTATCCACGATTTCGAACTTAATTTAATCTGTGACTTTTTTCTCCAATATGGAACGACAAGGCCCTGGCAGTCCTGAAGCGACGTTGAAGGCATTGAGCTTTGTAGACGGTCTTACCGATGAATCCTTTATTGCCGATATCGGCTGTGGAACGGGTGGCCAGACAATGGTAGTAGCTGGCCATGTGCCGGGGCGGATTACAGGAATTGACCTTTTTCCCGGCTTTATTGATATCTTCAACCGTAATGCAAGGCAGTTAGGCTTGCAGAACAGAGTAAAAGGAATTGTCGGTTCAATGGATGCCCTTCCTTTCGGTGAGGAGGAGCTGGATATGATTTGGTGTGAAGGTGCTATCTATAACATTGGCTTTGAACGTGGCTTGAAGGAGTGGCGTAAGTATCTGAAACCGGGAGGGTATATTGCCGTCTCCGAGAGTTCATGGTTTACGGACGAACGCCCTGCGGAAATCAATGACTTCTGGATGGACGCTTACTCTGAAATGGATACACTTCCCAATCAGGTGACCAAGTTGTACAAGGCAGGTTATCTTCCCGTTGCTACATTCATTTTGCCGGAGAATTGCTGGACAGAGCATTACTTTGCTTCAAAGGTTGCGGCTCAGGAGATTTTCCGTAAGAAATATGCCGGTAATAAAATTGCCGAAGAGTTCAGCTTACTCCAAATGATTGAGGATGAACTGTACGGCAAGTATAAGGAATTTTACGGTTATGTGTTCTTTATTGCCAAGAAGGTAGGCTGATGACGGACTTCTCTTATTGAGGAATGCGGGTATTCTCAGGACAGAATATCCGCATTTTGGGTTTTGAGTAGATTTTATTGTTTTGAGGATGTACGGAACTTCTGAGGAGGTATTCCCGTATGACGTTTAAAGAATTTGTTGAAGAAGGCCGCATTATTAAAACCTAGACTCACGGCTATATCCTTTATCGGAGTGTTGGCGGTACAAAGCTGTGCTTTGGCATCCATGATGATAGTATTGTTGATGATTTCCATGGCTGTATGTCCTGATTCCTTTTTGACAAGGCGGCAAAGAGCTGCCGGCTCATATTCATTTTCAATGCATAATAGGACACTTGATGCTCCCGGACATAGTCTGTGTGTACCAATCGGATAAAAATGCGGTATTGGTTGAAATGCCTGCTGCCCGGAGTCTCTTTTATCCTAGGGTGTTCCGGACAGAGTTCGGATATGCCTTGTAACAGATATGCCAGTAGAGTTTGCAATGAAACTAGACTTGAGGGGCTTTCTGTTCTTTGATAGAGGTGTGACAAATAGGTCATGAACTCAGCATAAAGCTGGAAGTTCTTTTTCGATAGAGGAAAAATATAGTGTTTACCTATAATGTGAAACTTATCCATCATGACCTTACCGACTCCTGCACTTTGGATAAGTTGTTTGGAAAATATGACGACATATATTTCAGTATCGTCTGACGTGTGTAGTAATTGGTACGAAGGTCTCAGGAGGAATAGCCTAGGAGAACGTTAGCTTCAACCTTGAATTGGGTATTGGTTTATGATGGTTTTCAGAACGTCCTTTGATACACAAAACGAAGATACTGGCCTTTGGTGTGGT
>ENA-OQCF01000536-OQCF01000536.1-human-gut-metagenome-genome-assembly--contig:-NODE-536-length-14602-cov-8.009810_pt1 | contig 14602 bp, 17 predicted proteins | sample MGYA00242756_ERZ504573 | MGnify/ENA primary metagenome ERZ504573 (study PRJEB26092, sample SAMD00036240) | human gut metagenome | host: Homo sapiens | study: EMG produced TPA metagenomics assembly of... | reverse complement strand
CTTTTTTTTCTTTATTCTTGCTACTTCTTCTACGCTTTCCTGCCAAAATATTTACTCCTTAAATCCTTTTACTATTTCCTTAAAGATACGTCCGCGCTCCTCATAGTTAGGAAACATGCCCCAGCTTGCACATGCAGGTGATAAGAGCACTGCATCACCTGAAACAGCATGCTCATAGCAATAATTTACTGCATCCTCAAACGTATCCTTCTTTACAGTATTCATGAATCCGTGTCTGTGTGCACACTCTTCGATTTTATCTGCAGTCTGACCGATAAGCACAAGTTCCTTTACTTTGCCGTCAAAGGCTCTATCCACTCATCATACTCCGATTGCTTATCATATCCACCGCCAATGAGAAGTGTCGGTCTGTTCATGGCACGTATACCCTGAATGGCTGCATCAGGATTGGTGCCCTTTGAATCGTTGTAGAATCTGACTCCACGCTTTTCGGTCACGTACTCTATCCTGTGCTCAACTGCCTTAAATACCTTAAGCACCTCGACAATCTTATCCATCGGTACCCCAAAGCTTATAGACATGGCACACGCTGCCATCACATTCTCAAAATTATGCTTTCCAAGGAGATTCAGCTCATTTACATCAATTACCTCATCGCGTACACCGTCGTGTGCGTATATGATGATATCTCCGTCCAGATAAAAGCCCTCTGAAAGCTCAGACCTACTGCTGAAAAATATAACCTTAGCAGGGCACTTTGCTGCAAAATCTCTAAGCACCTCGTCCTCGTAGTTTAACACGCAATAATCATCTGCTGTCTGATTTTTTGTGATATCCTCCTTTGCCCTGATGTAATTTTCCATAGTATGGTGTCGATTCAGGTGATCTGGTGTGATATTTAAAATTGCGCTTACATGTGGCTTAAAGGTATCTATTGTCTCGAGCTGGAAGCTTGATATCTCTGCAACCGTTACTGTCTCACCTGTGCTTCCTGTGACCATTGATGTATAAGGGATTCCGATATTTCCTACCACTCTCACATCCTTAAAGTAATTCTTCATTATCTCACCTGTCAGGGCTGTAGTGGTCGTCTTTCCGTTGGTTCCTGTGATAGCGATGATCTCACCTGCCCAAATGTGTATGCAAGCTCTATCTCACCCCATATTTTAACGCCCCTGTCACGTAAGGAATTGACCATAGGAATGTCTGTTGGTACTCCCGGACTTAGCACAGCCACATCAAACTCATCAATCTGTTCATCTGTCAGGTCGCCTAAAATAAGCGGCACCTCCTTAAGCTTTGGTGCTTTCTCATAAAGTGTTTTTGAATCCAGTTCTTTATTTCCATCAAACAATACTGTATCGATGCCATTTGCGCACAAAAGCTCTGTCGCTGCAATGCCACTCTTTCCTGTTCCGACAACAAGTACCTTTTTTCCTTGTAAGCTCATTTTTATTCCTCCATCTTTTATTGCAGCCATCCGTATGGATATGTTTAACAAATCAAATTCTCTAAACGACTGCCTTAATCATTAAATTATAGTATACGTTATTTAGTTCTATTTCGCAAGAGCCCGTAAATCAGTTACACACTCCTATCTCCTGTGCATACGGTATGATTTCCCTAAATATTTCAGCTGCAACCGGTGCAGCGATTGTTCCGCCATAGTATGCACCGCCCTTTGGATTATTTATTTTCACAAGCACCATAAGTGCCGGATCATCCACCGGATAAAACCCAAGGAACGAGGCTATATATACATTGTCACTTCTCGGAAGTGTCTGCGATGTAGCAGTCTTTCCTCCTATCGCATAACCTTCAACCTTTGCATTTTTTCCTGAGCCCTCTGCTACCACGCCCTCCAAAAGCTTTCGCAGTGTATCAGAGGTCTCTTCACTGCATATACCTGACGTCTGTTCAAAGGACAGCACCTCTTTTACCGTACCTTCGGTGCCATGAATCTCCTTACCTATATGAGGAGTAATTCTGTTACCACCATTTATAAGCGATGATACTGTTGTCATAAGCTCGATGGGTGTGAGCTGGAATGACTGTCCAAATGAAATTGTTGCAAGCTCCACCTGGCCTATCTTATCCGGCTGATGCATTATGGTAGCGGCCTCCCCCGGCAAATCAATACCTGTCTTATCAAGCAGACCAAACCTCATGAAATCAGCATAATACCTCTCACTGCCTATTCTAAGGCCTAAATCAATAAAGACCGGATTGCATGAATTCTGTATTCCCTGCACAAAGGTCTCACTTCCATGTCCTGTTCTCTTATGGCAGTGTATGCGTCTGTCCTCCACAGTAATATATCCCGGGCAGTAAAAGCGGTCATCAAGCTCACCACATCCTCCTCCAGTGCGATTCCTGCCGTAATTATCTTGAATACTGAACCGGGCTCATATGTATCACTTACACAGCCGTTTCTCCAGGCTTCATCATGGTTTTCACATGAAAAAGGATCATTCAAATTATATTCCGGGTAGTCGGTCATGGCATATATTTCTCCATTTTTAGGGTTTAAGGCAATTATGCTCACACTGTCTGCCAGGTTTTGTGCATATGCCATCATTGCATTTTTCTCACATACTCTTTGTATATTTATGTCGAGTGTAGTGACAAGTGTGTCTCCTTTTTTGGGAGCTTCTCTTCTCTCCTTGTAGCCCTTCACCTCCACACCTCTGCCATCACATACAGTGTATATCCGCCCGGGTGTGCCACGCAGAATTTCATCATATGTGGTCTCAAGCCCAACAACACCCTGACCATCTGCTCCTGCAAAGCCTATAGCCTTTGAAAACAACTCATTAAGCGGATAGTACCTGACACTTGACTCGTCAACCTTTACCCCTGCCAAGCCATATGATAGTATTTTATCGCCTGTTTTTTTAGAGACATTATTCTTTATTTTTTCAATGGATGTAACCTTATCCACCTTACTGCGGATAGTCTTTTCGTCAATCGAAAGCTCACTGCTTAAAACAGAGATGACTGCTTCCTTGTCGGTTATCTGATTGTGTATAACGCTTATGTTATATGCAGTTTCATTTGTCGCTATTATCCTTTCATTTCTATCCACTATATCTCCGCGTATTCCTGCAATATCACGCTCTCTTTCCTGAAGCGCACTTGCCTTTTTACTGTAATAATCGCCTTTTACTATCATGAGATAAAACAGCCTGAAACACAAGGCGATAAGAACAGCTGTCAGTATACTGCAAAATACGCATATTTTTCTTCTGTAGCGCGTATTGTTAAGTATCATAAACAAAAATGCCTCAATATTTTTACACTAATATATGCAAAAAATATTGAGGCTATTCTCTATTCGCCCTGCTCACCCTCCTGGGTGACCTTTTCTCCTGTCGGAGGATTTGCGCCTGTTATCGTAAGGTCAGCATTTACACCGGTCTGCTCCTCATCAGGTATATATTCATATACGGAAGTACTTCCTTTAATATCTCTCTGGTCAGGTTCTGTGCATAATTACTGTGAGGCTGATCCTGTACATTCGGCTGGTCGATTACAGTGTAAATAACAAGCTGCGGATCCTGCGCAGGCACACAGCCTATAAATGATACAAGATAGCTGCCCCTCTTTCTAAGGTGCGTTGTCTCATCATACATCTGCGCTGTTCCTGTCTTGCCTCCCATTGAGTATCCGTCAACCTTTGCCACCTTACCGGTTCCGTTTGCCACTACGTTCTGCAGGTAGTTTTTAAGTGTCGCACTTGTATTCTCTGACACTGTCTTTTTTAGCAGTGTAGGCTCAATTGTCTTTACTGTATTGCCGTTGTCATCTGCGATTTTCTTTACTACGTGCGGCTGATAATAATTGCCGCCATTCACCAGTGAGGAAAATGCACTGACCATCTCTATCATTGTACAGTTATAGTTCTGTCCGAATACGTTTGTCGCTAAATCGACAGGCTTTATATTGTCGAGTGTATACATGAGCGTTGATGTATTTGCCTCACCCGGCAGGTCAACACCCGTCTTTTGGCCAAAGCCAAATACACTCTGATAGTACAGAAAATTCTCTGCACCAATCTTATATGACATCTGCATGAGTGCATCATTACATGAATCCATGAGTGCCTTTTCAAGTGTCTCTATGCCATGTCCGCTACGGTTGACGCATGATACCTTTTCACTGCCAAACATCTCGTATCCATCACATAAAAATGTCATATCAGTAGTGAGTGTGCCTGTATCCAGTCCACATGCCACGGTAAAAGGCTTCTGTACGGACCCCGGCTCATATGTATGTGTAACACAGAAGTTCTGCCACAGCTTATTTAGTGCATCCATCTCCTGAGTACTGTCCTCTTTAAATGTCGCAAGCTGTTCCTCACTGTAATATGCACTCATATCCCTTGGATTGTTTAAATCAAAATTCGGATAATTCGCCATGGCCAGTATATCACCATTTTTAGGATTTTCTATAATGACTGCAATATTTTCTGCGCCAAGTCCTTCTCTTGCATTATTTGCATAAGTATCTGAGAACAGTTTTATCTTATCCTCAACAATCGACTGGATATTTGCATCTATAGTTGTGTACAGGGTATTTCCGTTTTGTGCAGCAATTACTGTCTTCTGGAAATCATTGTCTGCATTCAGATAGCCGTACTCCCTGCCATTTACACCATTTAAGGTGTCATTGTAATAGTTTTCAAGCCCGGTTGTACCTACATTTCCGGCGGAGGTAAAGCCGATAACTGAGCTTGCCAGTGTTTTAAACGGATAATTTCTCTGATACTCTGTCTCAAACCACACACCCTTGATGTTTGGGTTCTTCAGATTGCCCTTTTCGTCTGTTGCATCCTGCAGCTGTACAAATGGCTGAATTGCATCATATGACAGCTTTTTTAACAGTACAATATATTTGTTATCCTTGCTGTTATTTGCATAATCCTCAAGTGTTGCCCTGTCTAAATCCGGAAAGCACTGTGTCAGTGCATCTATCGTCGGAGTTATATACTCTTTCTTACTGGTCATAACCGAGCAATCAAGTACAACATTATAAACAGCCACACTCGTAGCAAGCACTGTGCCGTTTGAATCTACAATATTTCCTCTCTGAAACGGTATTGTTTTGCTGTCATATGACTGTAATGATAGTACCTTTTTAGTATATGCGTCTCCGCTTGTATATTCAATAAACATCAGCCTGCCAATGAGTCCAAGCATGGCTACAACTATTAACATAAACAACGCAAACAGCTTTGTTTTCATTTTGCGTCCGATTTTTCTTACCGGTCTTTTTCTTGTCCTGGCTGCCAATATGATTCCTCCAATTTATTCAGGGATATCACTGTACTGATCCATATAGTTGTTCTTATCAACTGAGTAATAAACTATTTGATCCTGTGAAGCATATTTCATACCAAGTCTGTTGATAGCTGCATCCTTGATTGCATTTAAATCGACAGATGTAGTAATCTGCTTGTATCTGGCATCATTATCAGCCTTCATATCATTTATCTGGCTCTCAAGTGCTGCAACCTCCTTCATCTGCTGTGTCACATTTGACCTTATCTGAATAAGTGAAACAGATACAAGGGCTGAAGCTGCCACACACGCTGTGAGAAAGGCTACAAATGCCCTGTTCATTGAGAGTGCTCTCTCCTGATTTCTTCTTGCAGATGTTCTTCTGTTTTTCTTTCTTCTTATTTCCTCAAGCTCTCTTGTCGATTTCTGTGGTCTTCTGACCGGTGCTGCCTCGTCAAGCTCTCTTACGGCATTCCCATTTATATAATAAGTAGTTTTATTCATTTAGCTGCTCCTTTTGCTGTCATTCTACAAATCATTCTTTTCAAACACACGAAGCTTTGCACTCTTCGAGCGTGAATTCTCTTCAAGTTCCTTTTCTGACGGAAGGATAGGTTTTCTTGTGATAACCGTTCCCTTCGATTTATTACCGCATACACATACCGGAAAACTCGGTGGACATGTACATGGATTTTCGTTTTTTTTGAAATTGGATTTTACTATTCTGTCCTCAAGCGAGTGGAATGTGATTATACATATCCTGCCGCCCGGATTAAGTAAATCTATCATGTCATCCAGGTTGTCCCTTAGCACATCAAGCTCATGATTCAGTTCAATTCTTATAGCCTGATATGTTCTCTTTGACGGGTGCCCACCGGTAGCTCTGACCTTTTGGGGTATCGCTGCCTTTATTATCTCGTTGAGCTCTCCTGTTGTCGTTATCTCTTGCTTTTGTCTTGCTGCTACAATGTGCTTTGCAATATTCTTTGCAAACTTGTCCTCACCGTAATCCCTGATGATACGGTACAGATCATTTTCGCTGTAGGTATTTACTATATCCCTTGCAGTAAGGGCATTCCTGTCATCCATACGCATATCAAGCGGTGCATCCTCACTCCTGTAGGTAAAGCCCCTCTTTGGTGTATCAAGCTGGAAGGATGACACTCCCAGATCCAGCATAATACCATCCACCTTTTCAATTCCGAGTGAATGAAGCACATTCTTCATATCAGAATAATTGCTTCTGACTATCGTTACCCTGTCTCCAAACTCCGCAAGTCTCTCTCCTGCCGCCTTTATGGCATCTGCATCCTGATCTATGCCTATCAGCCTGCCCTTGTCCGAAAGTCTCTTAGCTATCTCATATGAGTGCCCGGCTCCTCCGAGAGTACCATCCACATATATCCCGTCAGGACGGATGTTTAAATTTTCAATTGTCTCGTCCCTTAAGACTGAATAATGCTTAAATTCCATGTGGTCTCTCCATTTAAAATCAAATTCCTATGCCAAGCTCTGCCATATGATCTGCTATCTCATCCATATCGTCAAAATCAGAGTTCTCAAGGTATCTGTCCTTGCTCCAGATTTCTACTCTGCTGTATACTCCGACAGATACAACTTCCTTATCTATACCTGCGTATTCTCTTAAGTTCGCCGGTAAGAGGATTCTGCCCTGCTTGTCCACCTCACAGGTGCTGCGCCTGCAAAAAAGAATCTCATAAATTTTCTTGCTTCTCTTGATGTGAGTGGTTTGTCGCGAAGATTTTCCTCAATGCGATGCCATTCTTCGTTGGAATAGACGAACAGACAGCCATCTAAGCCCTTGGTAACTACGAACTCATTACCAAGCTGTTCACGGAACTTCGCCGGGACAATCATACGGCCCTTGGCGTCTATTGAATGATTATATTCGCCCATGAACATGGCATCCATCCTCCTTTTCCTCATTTTGAAGCTTTCCACCACTTCACTCCACTTATATGGTATTTCGCTCCACTTTCCACCACTTGATTACAATATTACACCTAACAGCCTACAAAATCAAGGCTTTAAGCTAAATTCCCATAAAAAAGCAACAAAAAAGACGCTCAGTCTTTTCGTGGACTTTGCGTCTTTTTTATAAAATACATATGAAATTTACTCTTTAGTGGAGGATTGTGGTGGAGTGTCCACCATTTTGCCCATTTTCATCTGCTTATATCTGACAATACCTATCCATATGGCTGATACTGCCACCAAAGTGGCGGCAAGTGCCATAGACACCGGATAATTGATATGCGGGATGAGAAGCTGGTCTGTACGCAGGCTTTCTATCCAGAATCTTCCTATACCATAGCCTAGTAAATATAGAAGAAACACCTCTCCGTCAAACTTTCTGTGCTTAAAATAAAGCATCAACAAAATAAATAAGCACAGGTTCCAAAAGGATTCATACAAAAATGTAGGATGCACCGAGATATACTCCACTCCGTCTATCACAGTTGTATGTGACATAAGCTTTTCAGTCAAATCCGATGTCCTGACAGCTGATACCGGAAGCTGCATGGCAAAAAGTCCGTCATAATAATCGCCAAATGCCTCCCTGTTGCAAAAGTTTCCCCATCGGCCAATCGCCTGTCCCAGTATCAGTCCAAGCCCCGCCGTATCACACAACAGTGGAAACGACAGCTTTCTGACCTTTGCAAAAACGAATGTGGTGATAATTGCTGCTATCACTCCTCCGTAAATTGCCAGTCCTCCCTGCCTGATATTGAATATGCTAAGCAGGTCATCCTTGTACAAATCCCACCTGAATACCACATAGTATATTCTTGCGCCTATCACCGAGCATATGATTGCCACAAGTGCCAGATCAAAGTATGTATCAGGATTTTGTCCTGATTTTTTAGCCACATAGCAGGCCACGCCCAGCCCCGCAAGCATACCACATGCTATTATTATGCCATACATCGCAATACCAAAGCTTCCTATTGATATGCTCTTTATCACATGCTGCAGATATATATGAAGATGTGGGAAATTTATATTATAATCCATATTTTTCCTTTCCTGACTGTAATTGCTGTCTGTCACACCATAATATATACAGCAGCAATCACAAATTACGAAAATATATGTACCCGGAGCACCATAAACCTGATACTCCGGGCAACTGTCATTATGCGTCTCTTAGTCTACGCCTGACACTCAAAGCTTGCACACTCTGTACTGCACTTGTTTGGTGTACAGTTTTTCTTGATGCCAATCTGATTGGCCATGCAGCTATTGTGATCATTGTACTTACACTTTGCCGCATCACAGTGCACATCTGTCTCCTTGTGAATAGCTAACTCTGCAGATACCTCACAGTCACAGGCCTTGTTTGAAAAGCTGCCACACTGTGTATCGCAGGCTTTCTTTGCCTTAGTTCCTTTCACATCGATTTCTCTGAGCTTACAGCAGTTATCTGCATTATACGCACATTTTTCAACATTACAATCAAGTCTTGTCATACTTTTGCCTCCTTTGCTTATGCATAGGCTAGTATGTCCTGATTGATTTTTTTTATGCTTTTTAATTAATTATCTGTGTTTTTCCTCTTCCGGAAGCTCAACTCTGATTTCCTTTGTACGGATTTCCTTGCAAATCTGGTCGATGAAATCTGAAAGTGGCTTAACACCCTCATTTCCTTCAAAACGGCTTCTTACCGATACTGTGCCGTCTGCCTCCTCGTCAGCTCCGACAACAAGCATATATGGAAGCTTATCCATACGAGCCTCTCTGATCTTGTATCCGATCTTCTCAGCTCTGTTGTCAACTGTCACATCGACATCATTGCGCTTAAGCTCATCTGCTACCTTTTTAGCATAATCAGCATACTTCTCTGAGATAGGAAGTACTCTTACCTGCTCAGGGCAGAGCCATGTAGGGAACTTGCCTGCGTAGTGCTCGATAAGCCATGCAAGTGTACGCTCATAGCAGCCGAGTGATGTACGGTGGATGATGTATGGACGGATTTTATCGCCGTTTTGATCAATATAGTACAGATCAAAATTCTCAGCAATAGCACAGTCGAGCTGTATTGTTACCATGGTATCCTCTTTACCGTATACGTTCTTGGCCTGGATATCAATCTTTGGTCCGTAGAATGCAGCCTCGCCATCGGCCTCAACAAAAGGAACATTTTCCTCAATAAGGATGTTACGAAGAACCTCCTGTGTTGAGTTCCAGTACTCATCATCTCCTAAATACTTTTCTGTGTTCTTTGGATCCCATTTTGAAAGACGGTATGTCACATCATTCTCGAGTCCCAGCACCTTAAGGACATATCTGTTAAGATTGAAGCATGCCTTGAGCTCCTCCTCACACTGGTCAGGACGGATAACATTGTGACCCTCTGAGATAGTAAACTGTCTGACACGTGTCAGTCCGTGCATCTCTCCCGAATCCTCGTTTCTAAACAGTGTGGATGTCTCACCCATTCTGTAAGGCAGATCTCTGTATGAGTGCTGCTTTGCCTTGTATACATAATACTGGAACGGACATGTCATCGGGCGAAGTGCCATAACCTCTTCCTCGCCGTCCTTCTCAGGATCTCCGAGAACAAACATGCCGTCAAGATAATGATCCCAGTGTCCTGAAATCTTGTACAGGTCTGATTTTGCCATGAGTGGTGTCTTTGTACGCACATAGCCCCACTCCTTATCCTCGAGGTCCTCAATCCATCTCTGCAACTTCATAATCATCTTTGTGCCCTTTGGCATCATAAGCGGGAGTCCCTGTCCGATTACATCTACTGTTGTGAAAAGCTCCATCTCACGGCCAAGCTTATTGTGATCACGCTTCTTAGCCTCCTCCATTCTCTCAAGATGTGCCTTTAAATCCTCTTTCTTATTGTAGGCTGTTCCGTAGATACGATGGAGTCTTGCCTTGTTTGAATCACCTCTCCAGTATGCCATTGATGATGCTGTGAGCTTGAAAGCCTTTACTCCCTTTGTGCTCATAAGATGTGGTCCTGCACATAAATCTACAAATCCACCCTGATCATAGAATGAAATCTCCTCACCCTCAGGAAGCTCCTCGATAAGCTCTACCTTGTACGGCTCATCCTTTTCCTTCATGAATTTGATTGCTTCCTCTCTAGGGAGTGTAAATCTTGTTATCTCATGACCCTGTTTGATGATTTTCTTCATCTCTGCCTCAAGTGCATCGAGATCCTCTCTTGAGAATGGCTGTGAATCGAAATCATAGTAGAAACCATCGTCAATTGCCGGTCCGATTGTGATTTTTGCATCCGGGAACAGATTCTTAACTGCCTGTGCCAGCACGTGTGATGCTGTATGTCTGATGACACGAAGTCCTTCCTCATCACTTGCTGTAATTATATTAAGTGTGCAGTCCTTGTCAAGAACTGTTCTTAAGTCAACAATTTCTCCGTCAACCTCTCCTGCGCAGGCTGCTCTTGCAAGTCCCTCGCTTATATCTTTTGCGATTTCATATACGCTTTTTGCTTCGCTGTACTCTTTTGATGAGCCATCCTTCAATGTTATCTTCATGGTTATCTCTCCTTTATTTTTAATATAAAAATCCCCGACACCGCATTGCTGCGACATCGGGGACGATAAGCTTTGTTACCGTGGTTCCACCCACATTCTTTCCGTCTGAAAACATACTGCTTGTCTGTATCCGACAGAAACTCATTTGACTATAACGGTGTCACCGGGCTTTATTGGAGCCACTCCAAGCTGGTGTTCGGTATATCATCCACCGGGGAGCTTTCACCACTCTTTGGACTTTGATTCTCGTCTTCCAAGGCTTCCCTCTCTGCTGCTTTTAATATACTTACTGTGCTCTTCAACGTATTGTTATTATGCTAATGTTCCTTTCAAAAAATGATAATATACTTATTTTTCTAATCTGTAAAGTACTTTATGCATTTTTTCCGCAACATTTTTTATATTTCTTGCCCGAACCGCATGGACATGGGTCATTTCGGCCGATTTTCTTACCTACTACCACTGTTCCTGACTTCTTCTGCTCGAGGTAAAGCGCATGCTTTGTCTCTGCGTCAAAGATTTCATCCCATGCCGGGAGATTGTAAAGCCAGTCTGCCTTTGCATCTACCATGTTCTTATAAAGCTTTTCTTTATCGAATGCAAGGCTTACCTTTGTGTCCTCATCCATCTCCTCGATTGGGTTTGGGGTGACAAGGCTGTCATTGATTCCGTCTAAGAAGCCTGTCATCTCCATGATTGATAACTCATATTTCTCAGCAAGCTCTTTGACTGTTCCCTCTACTGCCTCATCCGGATTTGCAAGGAGCTTCTCATATACACCCTTCTCCAAGAGGAAATAATGCTGCCAAAAACGCTGTAACTCTCCCTGATCTGCTTTGTCATTGTAGGCAATCTTGTGCCACTCTTCTAATAAAGCCATTTTTACTACCACCTTTATCTTTTATAAACTGATATGAGGCCAAACAGCCTCAACTTCACATATGGATGTATTATACCAAAATAACAGCTTGACGTCAATTTTGTTTTTTTATATTATAATTATTAAATAACTATTCAAAAACCACGGAGAACAATTCATGAAAAAGACAAAACGTATTCTGGCACTGATTGGCGCCATCCTTTTATTACTTTTATATGTTGTGGCATTTGTTGCCACTGTGCTCGATCACACAAGTGACATGCGCTACTGGAAGGCTGCCGTTGCCGCAACTATCATTATCCCGGTGCTTATCTGGCATATTCATTTGTATACAGACTTTTAAAGGGTTCTGATGATAAAGAATCCGATGATGTAACCAAAAAACCATGAAACGCAAAATCACACCTGAATTATCATCTAAAGACTGGAAAGAATTCTGCAGCCGGTTTCATTTTGATAACGATAAGCTGCCGCTTATCCGGGCAATATACACCGCAATGCTTCCATTGGTGGATGCCTTCGCATACTATTCCATAAAACAGGATTTGCCCGGGGTATCACTGGCACACTATGCCTACGGTCTCGTGACACTCGGAAACGGTGCAGACGAGCTGTCAGAGCTGTATTTAAACCATGAGCAGCTTGAGGAGGCCTACATAGCAGACTGTTTAAGCCTTATGCTTTTGTCAAACGCATATGAGCAGTTTGCAAAGGCTGTCGAAGAAGAAAGCTCTCTTTATGCCATTGAGCTGTCATTTTTAGGCGATGAATATCCGCTTAAGCTGCTGCCTGAGATTTTTGAGCACGTAAGCCTGATGGTATACATCTCACCGGTTCAAATATGCTCATGCCACTTAAGACAGCCGCCCTCATAATAAAGCTTGACTCACAAAAGCAGAAAAATATCAAAGAGCTCTGTAATACCTGCGCGAACTGTAAAAATCTGTCGTGCCCATCAAGAAAGGCCCCTGGTCCTAAGCTGCCACACACCTATGGTGCCATGCAGATTTTTAATATCAGACATTGAAGCCCTTCTTTTTCTCATATGAGCCTCTCAGTTTCTCAACCAGAAGTGTCAGATTCCTAAACAGTGACTCAGCCGCAAAGCCAAACACTATCATGAGAAGAATACATATATTTGACAAATCTGTCAGTGCAAACAGTTTCTTTAAGAAGAAACCCGAAAATACCAGACCTGCTATATTTCCGATAATAACAGCATATTTCATTCCATTTAGCGGCTCACTGATTTTAAAGAGAATCATAAAGCCCACTACTGAAAGTACAAGCGTCGCTATCGTTCCTATGCTTGCATCTGATATACAAAATACTTCTCCGCATACGACAAGCGCTCCGACAGCTATTACATCCGTAAGTCCACCCGGCAGTGCCTTTAGCATGACATTGGTGATAAAGTGTCCCTTTATCCTGTCCTTATTCTGCTCCAGTGCCAATAAGAATCCCGGTACTCCTATGGTAAACATACTGATGAGCGATACCTGTGCCGGCTCAAGCGGATACGTAACCATAAGAATAACCGAAAACAGTGAAAGTAACAGTGAGAATATATTTTTCACAAGAAACAGGCTTGCTGAGCGCTGGATATTGTTTACCACCCTGCGGCCCTCATACACCACATCCGGCATATGTGCAAAGTCAGAGTCCAAAAGGACAACCTGGGCTGCCTGGCTGCCGCCTCACTTCCCGATGCCATAGCCACACTGCAGTCGGCATCCTTCATGGCAAGTATATCGTTGACTCCGTCTCCTGTCATCGCAACTGTATGACCTTTAGCCTGTAAAGCCTTTACAAGCTGTTTCTTCTGCTTTGGTGTCACTCGTCCGAATACAGTATATTTATTCACTGCATCGGCTATTTTATCCTCAGTATCAAGTGTTGCCGCATCAACAAAGCTTTCTGCACTTTCTATTCCTGCCTGTATGGCAATCCTTGAAACAGTACGCGGATTGTCACCTGAAATAACCTTTATCGCAACACCCTGACTCTTGAAATACTCAAAGGTCTTTACCGCATTCTCTCTGATAGGATTGGCAAGTGCCACAAATCCAAGCGGAGTAACGCTGCCATTTATGCCATTCTCCACGTTTTCCCCATCATACCTTGCAAATAAAAGTACTCTGTCGCCTTTGTCAGCGTATGGTATTATTTCTTCCTCAATGCGCGCAAAGTCTTCGTGCATGATAAACTCCGGCGCTCCGAGCAGATATGTTCCATCAGAAAAGGTAACGCTGCCATATTTGAGACTCGACGAGAATGCCTGCTGTGAAACCGCTGTACGATGCAGTGCAGATGTATTATTTGTCAAAGCATCCGCCGCATATGCTTTTAGTGCGAGCATAGTCGCATTGTTGTCAACCGAAGCATTTGCATAATCTAAAATAAGACTTTTAAGCTCATCTAATGTCAAAGCTGTCTGTGTACCATCTGCTCCACTGTTTTTACAGAGAAAAATTTCCTTAAGCTTCATATCAGGCTCAGTAATTGTGCCCGTTTTATCCACACAAAGCACATCCACACGCGCAAGCGTCTCAATACTTTTCATATCATGAAGCAAAACCTTTTTCCTTGCAAGCTTCATAGTGCTTAATGCAAGCGCACTGTGGTCAGCAGATACAAGCCCTCCGGTATCATTCCTATAATCGCTGCAACTGTCGATGTAACGCTCTTTGTGATAGACTCGCCATTCACAAAATGCTCTGCCAGAACAATATAAGCCCAATCGGAATAATAACTATGCCAACCCATTTGACAATCAAATTGATGGAGCGTATCATTCTCTGACTGCTCCTTGCCGCCATTGATTTTGCCTCAAGGCTCAGCTTTGAGATATAATGATTCATTACCGACCTTTTCAAGCCGTGCATAGCACTCTCCCGATACAACAAAGCTTCCCGACATGACGAGTGCTTAGCCCTCTGTCTTTTCTA
>ENA-OQCF01000534-OQCF01000534.1-human-gut-metagenome-genome-assembly--contig:-NODE-534-length-14642-cov-5.046159_pt1 | contig 14642 bp, 11 predicted proteins | sample MGYA00242756_ERZ504573 | MGnify/ENA primary metagenome ERZ504573 (study PRJEB26092, sample SAMD00036240) | human gut metagenome | host: Homo sapiens | study: EMG produced TPA metagenomics assembly of... | reverse complement strand
TACCTTGTTAGCTTCGTGATGGCCGCAATAATTTTGGTAATGTCAAGACAGCCTCGCTGCCGTTGCGCTTGATGATCTTCATGGTGACTCCTCTTTACAAAAAAATAAATACAGTGCGTTCAAATACGAACTGTATAGAATGCGGATGAAATGCCGATTCGTAAATCGCCCGATTTGCGAGCAAGACTATAATACCGCACCGGGGGCAAAAAGTCAACCCATAAAACCACAAGATATAGTGTCCAGTGAGCGAGCTGAAACAAAATGTTCCGTTTTTATCGCCTCAACGTGCAAAAAAGCCCTGCCAAAAATAAGACTGAAATTTTGGTGATTTTGAGTGGTTCTACACAGTTTGTCGATGCAGCGTGCAAATATCTTCTTCGAAAATCATGCTCCCCCTTGCAGTATGCCCCCAAAGCTGGTATACTATGTCAGGGTTTGGGGGCGGAACGCCCGCCCGACACAAGATATGGGGATGTCCCCGCAGGAGAACACCATGAATTACGCAACCATTAAATATTGTGATATTGCCAACGGGGAGGGCGTGCGCACGAGCCTGTTCGTTTCCGGCTGCCGCCGCCACTGCCCGAACTGCTTCAATGCCGTGGCATGGGATTTCGGCTACGGTGCGCCGTTTACCAAGGAAGTTCGCAATGAAATACTGGAAAGTCTGGCCCCCGGTTACATCAATGGGCTTTCGCTGCTGGGCGGCGAACCGTTTGAGCCGGAGAACCAGCGGGAGCTGCTGCCCTTTATTAAAAATGTAAAGGTGCTGTACCCCAACAAGACGATCTGGTGCTACACCGGCAACAATCTGGAGCACGAGATCTGGCAGCCCGGTCCCGGGCGATGCGAGGTCACCGACGAGTTTTTACAATATATAGATGTGCTTGTGGACGGCGACTTTGTGCAGGACCAGTACGACATCAGTCTGCGCTTCCGCGGGTCGAGCAACCAGCGCATCATTGACATGAACAAGACCCGCGCAGCGGGCCGGTCGTTTTGTGGCAGGACGACCCAATTTTTGCGGATCACACGATGTAATGGAAAATTGCAAGGGCGGATTGCATATCCGCCCGCGGGGCGTCGAGGACGCCGCCCCCCCAAACCGAAAGGCAGAACTATAGGTCCGCAGATGTGCGGACCGCGGTTTCCCGCAAGAACCCATCTGCCTTACGCGCGAGGGCCGGGCATGCCCGGCCCCTACTGTGCAGTCACAATTAAAACAGGAGCAAAAACCATCCATCATGAGCACCACCTCAAAATCCAAAACCATGACCGAAGGGCCGCTGGCCAAACAAATTCTGCTGGTCAGCCTGCCGCTGGCTTATCCAACCTTTTACAAATTCTGTTCAACATGTCCGACGTTGCCGTTGTGGGCCGGTTCGCCGGCTCCACGGCACTCGGCTCCGTGGGCTCGACGGCGACGTTTGTCACACTGTTCACCGGCTTTCTGATCGGCTTGAGCAATGGCGTCAACGTGCTGGTCGCCCGCTTTTACGGTGCCGGGCACCCCAAGGACGTCAGCAAGACCGTCCATTCGGCGCTGCTGGTCAGCCTGGCCGCCGGTGTGCTGCTGCTGTTCGTCGGCCTGTTCGGCTCGCCTGCGCTGCTGGAGCTGCTGAACACCAAGGAGGATCTGCTGCCCGGTGCGATTTTGTACCTGCGGGTCTACTTTCTCGGTATGCCGGCGCTAGCGCTCTACAACTTCGGCAACGCAGTGTTCAGCGCTATCGGTGAGACAAAAAAGCCGCTGGCCTACCTGTCGTTTGCGGGCGTGCTGAACATCCTGCTCAACCTGTTTTTCGTCATCGTCTGCAAGCTCGATGTCGCCGGTGTCGCGCTGGCCAGCACGATTGCCCAGTGCGTCTCGGCAGGCTGATCCTGCACGCGCTGACAAAGGTCAGCGACTGCTATGCGCTGGATTTCCGCAAGGTAAGGCTGGACCTCAACATGACAAAGCGCATCCTGATGCTGGGCGTGCCCGCGGGCCTGCAAAACGCGATCTTTGCGATTGCCAACCTCTTTATTCAGGCGGGCGTCAACTCCTTCGACTCGCTGATGGTCAAGGGCAACTCCGCCGCAGCTAACGCCGACGCGATGATTTATGACGCTATGGCAGCGTTTTACATGGCCTGCGCCAGCTTTATGAGCCAGAACTACGGCGCGGGCAAGCTGGACCGCGTCAAGAAAAGCTACTTCATCGCGCTGGCCTACTCGTTTGGCCTGGGCGCGGTTCTGGGCGGCGGGCTGCTCGTCTTTGGGCGGCAGTTCCTGGCGCTGTTCACGACCGAGAGCGCTGTCATCGACGCGGGCATGAAGCGCATTATGGTCATGGGCTGGGCCTACTGCACCTCGGCGTTCATGGACTGCACGATTGCCGCCTCCCGCGGCCTCGGCAAGACGGTAGGGCCGACGGTCATCGTAATTCTGGGGTCCTGCGTATTCCGCGTTGCGTGGGTCTATACGATCTTTGCCCACTTCCACACGATCCCGGCGCTCTACCTGCTGTATCCCTGCTCCTGGGCGCTGACCGCCGCCGCAGAGATCGTCTATTTTGTTTTCAGCTACCGCCGCGCCGCCCTCCGTCTGCAGGAGCGCGATGCGCTGGCGCAGCTGTGAGAGCAGGGGAGAGGGCTGCTGTCATTTGCTGCATATCCCAAAAAATTACTAAAACAGTCTGTCATGTATATTTTGTATACCAGATATACAGAAAATACTTTTTACATACACCACTCCCACGTGTATAATAGTCGATGCAAGTAAAAGAGGAGTGGAAAAGTATGCAGTATACGGACCTGACAAGAAAGGAATTGCAGCGGGAGTACAGCCGCCTGACACGGAAGTACACGGACTTTATCCGCCAGCCGGTGGAGCTGGACCTGACAACGGAGGATCCGCTGCCGGGCTGCGCGAACCGCCGTGCGGTGAAGCATTTTGGCACTGTGCTGGACAAGGAGCTGCGCGATACCGGCGCAGCCCACCCCGCCCAAGCACCGGACGCCGTGGCGGCCCTGGCCACGATGCCCGGCTGTGCCCACCGCACGGTGGAGCTGTGCCGCAAAGCAGGTGTCCGCTTTGACGCCATCGACCACTGCACGGTGCTGGCGCGCACGATCCCGGAAGATATCCGGTCCGACGAGCTGACCCACGTTGCCAGCGTCTTTGCTGTCAGCGCCCGCATGGCTGCATTGGAGAGCCTGCAGGGAACGCTGATGAGAGCGTAAAGCCGTCTGCCGCCCCGTAAACCAAAAACCCGCATTGGCATTCAAAACCAATGCGGTTTTTTTATTGGTGCGCGTGGTGGGGATGACGGGCGGCTTGTAGGGGAACCGGTAGCGGATGTTGACATAGAACGGGCGGTCGTAGCCGCGGAACTGCCAGCAGGACGGCACGTCGAGCTTGTCAAACACGACGGCGTCGCTATCCAAGAATGAGGCCCTCTGCGCGGCGCTTTGCAGATTCTCGGCTGCGGAAAACCGATAAAAATGGAAATCCGCGGCTTTCCTTGCAATTTTCCGGCGAACATGCTACATTTAGTATAAAAACAAAAAGGGGCGTGCCGGGTATGATTCGTTTGGCCCTTGTCGAAGACGACGAGCTCTACCGCAGCCAGCTGCGCGAATATATTGACAAATACAGCGCGGTATCGGGCGAAAAATTTACCGTGACAGAATTTTCCGACGGCGACGAGATCGCACTTGGCTATAAGGCTGTCTATGACATCATCCTGATGGACATCGAGATGAAGTTTATGGATGGCATGATGGCTGCCGAGGAGATCCGCAAGGTCGACACCGAGGTTATCATTATCTTTATTACAAATTCGCCGCAGTATGCCATCAAGGGCTATGCCGTCGATGCGCTGGACTATGTGCTGAAGCCGGTCAGCTACTATGCGTTTTCGCAGAGACTTGGCCGCGCCGTGGAGCGCGTGGCGCGCCGCGCACGGCACTTTTTGCAGATCAATGCCCACGGCACGGCACATAAGCTGGACACCTCGGCCATTTATTGGATCGAGAACTGCGGGCATGACTTGGTGTTTCACACGGCGGAAGGGGAGGTGACCGCCCCGGGCTCCATGACGGAGACAGAGGAAAAATTGGCGCAGGACAGTTATTTCCGCGTAAACAAGGGCTGCCTTGTGAATCTGGAACACGTTGACCGAATGGACGGTGAGGATGCCATCGTCCACGGAGACCGTGTGCCGCTGGCCCGAGCGCGGCGCAAGGCATTTCTGGATGCACTGAACGACTATATCAACGGGGCAGGGTGACGATATGCCGCTGAAAATTCCTTATTATGAGATGGATATTCCGCGCCTTGTCACGGCGCTGGCAGACTGGCTGGCCTGCCTTTTGTACCTGCGGTTTCTGCCTCCGCGCTACGGCGGGGTCAAGCGTGCGGCGCTGTACGGCGGTGCATTGGCGGCATTGGCACTCTACCTTGTGGCCACCGACGGCTTTAACGGCTGGCGGTTCAATGTGCTGTACGCGGTTTCTGTTGCACTTATGCTGCTTTTTATGGCGGCGGCCACCCGTGCAGACCGCTGGCAGGTGGGGTATTTCTGCACGCGGGCGTTTATTCTGGCGGGTTTTGCCGGGGCGCTGACATGGCAGATGTATGTATATTTTGCGCGTTACATCGCAGCATTGCAAAGTCTGCCTGCGTTGGTGCTCTTTATTGCGGCGGGGTTCGGCATCATCTTCGGCCTGATGTGGCTTCTGGAGGATGGCGGCAGCACGGGCAGCATTCAGTTTGACATTCGGCCTCGCACGACCTGCATCGCGGCGGTCATGGCGGCGGCCATCTACATTTTGTCCAGCATCAGCTATACGCAGCTGAACACGCCGTTTTCGGCCCGCGGCACGATGGAAATTTACACAATGCGCACGGTTGTCTACTTCGGCGGCGTGGCGCTGCTGTTTGCATATCAATCGCAGCTGCGCGATTTATTGACACAGCGCGAGGCGGATGCCTTGCGGAACATGCTGCACATCCAGTATGAAAACTACAAAATCCGGCAGGAGAGCATTGACCTCATCAACCAAAAATATCATGACTTGAAGCACCAGATCGCGGTGCTTCGCGCCGAGAGCGGCGAGAAACGCAATGCCGTGCTGGACAATATGGAGCAGGAAATCAAAGCCTACGAGGCGCAGAACGACACCGGCAATAAGGTGCTGGACACGGTGCTGACAGGCAAAAGTCTGACCTGCCGCACCAAAAACATTCAATTGACCTGCGTTGCTGACGGCACAGCGCTGGACTTTATGGACGTGATGGACATCAGCAACCTGTTCGGCAATGCGCTGGACAACGCAATCGAGAGCACCGACAAAATCACAGACCCGGAGCGCAGGCTCATCCACCTGAGCGTGGCGAGGCAAAAAGGCTTTGCGGCCATCCGCATTGAAAACTGCTTTGACGGTGAGCTGAAATTTGAGAAGGGCCTGCCTGTCACGACGAAAAAGGATGTCTTGTACCATGGCTTCGGTGTAAAAAGCATACAAAACGCCGCCGCAAAATACGGCGGTACCGCGACAATTACGACCCGCGAGGGTTGGTTTGAGCTGCGTGTGCTGATTCCGCTGGGGCAGCCGCAGCAAGAATAAAAAATGAAGTTTTACGCCCTCTGCATCGGCAAACGCCGTGCAGGGGGCGTTGTTTGTGCGGAAAAAGTCTATGTTTTGATGCCGCATTAGGCAATGTATACAAAAAAGAAGCACAAAACATTGTGAAACCTGACGAAGCCAAAAACCGTTTGTGCGAAAAAGAGCGCATTTCGTGCAAATTATGCGCCGCCGCACGATTCTTGTGGTATGGTAGACTTACAGAAAAAAGAAGCAATCTCCGGACGGACTGCCCGTCCGACGAAGGAGGAGAACACATGTTTGAAATCACACGCCTGACGGTGGAGCATCTGGCCGCCGGCTGCGTGACCGACTGCTCCACACCCCGCATCGGGTTTTCCCTGAGCAGTGACCGCCGGGGTGCACAGTTGGCCGACGCCGAGTTGACCGTCGGTGACTGGTCCGCCCATGTGACCAGCGGCCAGAGCGCTGCCTACGTCGGCCCTGCGCTGCTGCCGTTCACCACCTACAACGTGCGCCTGAACGCCACCGACGACGCAGGCGAGACCGCCACCGCCACCACTGCCTTTGAGACAGGCCGCATGGAGACGCCCTGGAAGCCGGTGGATCAGCGACCCGAGTTACCACTTCACCGAGGCAAAGGTCAGCCCCGTGCCGATGGTTTTCCGCAAGGAAATCACAACGAACAAACCCATTGCCCGCGCGCGGCTCTACGCCACAGCCATGGGCATCTACGAGGCCGAGCTGAACGGCCAAAAGCTGGGCGAGCAATACTTCGCCCCCGGCTTCACGAGCTACAAGTCCTATTTGCAGTATCAGACCTACGATGTAACGGCACTTTTGACAGGCGACGACACGCTGACCTTCACGGTTGCAGGCGGCTGGGCGGTGGGCAGCTTTGTGTTTACCCGCAAAAACCGCGTGACTGCCGACCGTCAGGCTCTGCTGGCCGAGCTGCGCATTGAGTACACGGACGGCACGACGGAGACCATCGGCACCGACGCTACATGGCAGGTCAGCGAGAGCGGCCCCGTGCGGATGGCGGATCTGTATGACGGCGAGACCTACGATGCCACGCAGGAAATCAGCGATTGGCACAACGCCGCGCCCGAGACGCTGAAAGTTGCCCCCGCCATCACGGCGGACTACGGTGCCCCGGTCAAGGCCCACGAGGTGCGCAAGCCCGTGGCCGTGATGACCGCCCCCGACGGCGAGACGATTTACGACTTCGGCCAGAACCTTGCGGGTGTTGTCCGCATCAAATTCAACGGCAAGGCCGGGCAGGTCGTGACCGTGCGCCACGCCGAGATCCTGAACCCCGACGGCAGCTTAAACACGACCTTCCTGCGCACGGCCAAGGCCACGGCGACCTACACCTGCCGCGACGGCGAGCAGACCTACAGCCCGCGGTTCAGCTATATGGGCTTCCGCTATGCGGGGGTCAAGGGTGTCGACGCGAAGGATCTGGAAATCGAGGCCGTGGCGCTCTACTCCGATGTGGAGCACAGCGGTTCCTTCCGTTGCTCCAATGAGATGCTGAACAAACTGCAGTCCAACATTACATGGGGCGCCAAGTCGAATTTCGTTGATATACCGACGGACTGTCCCCAGCGCGACGAGCGCATGGGCTGGACCGGAGACATTGCCGTGTTCTCGCCCACCGCGCTGTACAACTTTGAACTGAGCCGCTTTTTGGAGAAGTGGCTGCGCGACGTCAAGGCCGAGCAGCTGCCCACCGGCGGCATCCCCAACACCGTGCCTGTGCAGGGCTACGGTTTCCCCGCCACAATGCCCGAGATGGCCGTGGACTGGTGGGGCGACGCCTGCGTGCTGGTGCCATGGGCTCTATACGAGGCCACGGGCAGCCTGGATGTGCTGCGTATGATGTACCCCACCATGCAGAAGTACGTCAAGGCGTGCTGTTTCTGGGCCGGGTTCGGCATCGGCAAGCACCGTTATATCTGGCACACGCCGTCGGTGCTGCATTTTGGCGACTGGGTCGCCCCCGATGTGCCGAAGATGAGTCAGTGGCAGGCCCGCAGCAAGTACACCGCTACGGCCTCCCTGTGCAACACCAGCGGTACACTGGCGAAAATTGCACGCATCCTTGGCAAGACCGAGGACGCCGCCAAGTACAAGGAGCTGAGCCGCAAGGTGGCCGATGCCTATTGCAGTGTGCTGACCGACGGCAGCGGCAAGACGAAGGAAGAATTCCAGACCGCCTATGTGCTGCCGCTGTACTTGAATATGTTCCCCGAAAACGTCAAGGCGAAGGCTGCCGAGAATCTGGTCAAGCTGGTTGAGAAGAACGACTACAAGATCGGCACAGGCTTCCCGGGCACGCCGTACATCCTGTTTGCGTTGGCCGACAACGGCCACGCCGACACTGCCTACAAGATGCTGCTGAACACACAGTGTCCCAGCTGGCTGTATGAGGTCCGCGTGGGCGCAACCACAGTTTGGGAGCGTTGGGACGGTCTGGACGAGAACGGCGAGTGCCCAATCGGTGACGACGGCACCGACATGATGATCTCGTACAACCACTACGCCAGCGGCGCGGTGGGCGCGTTCCTCTACCGCCGTGTGCTGGGTGTGGAGCCCACCGAGGCCGGGTACCGCAAGTTCAAGTTTGCGCCGGTGGTCGGCGGCGGCATCACCGAGGCTGAAGGCACGGTGGGTACGCCCTACGGCGTGATCAAGGCTGCATGGAAGATCGCGGACGGCGAGATGACGATGACCGTGGCGGTGCCCGTCGGCACCGAATGCACCGTCGTGCTGCCGAGCGGGGAAGAGAAGGTACTTGGCAGCGGGGAATATACCGTTACGGCAAAGGCGTAGCGTAAACAAATTGCTTATATACACAAACAAGGAGTGACTCTCTATCATGTCAACCTCGAAATCCAACTTCTGGTCCTCGCCGCTGACGAAGTCCCGTATCACCAGCGACGACGTCAAGATGCCGGAAATGCTGCTGGGCTATTTTATCGGCCCCTTCGGCGCACTGCTTTCCTCGGGCATCTTCACCAGCATCCTGCAGAACTACTTCACCGATGTCCTCAAGCTTGATCTTGGCTTTTTGACGACCTTGCAGCTGGTCTCCACGGTGCTCATCGTGCGTCCAACCTCATCGTCGGTCAGCTGATTGAGCACACCAAGCTCTGGCCGGCAAGGCACGCCCGTGGATCCTGCTCTCCGCGCTGACCCTTTCCGTCGCCAGTGTGCTGATGTTTATCGTGCCGTTTGAGGCATGGCCAAGATGGTCTGGATCGCCATCGCGTACAACCTGTACTACGCGGTCGCTTACCCCATCTACAACACCGCCAACTCCACAATGATCCCCGTTTCCACCCGTGACAGCAAGCAGCGCGGTGCGCTGGCTTCCTTCACCAACGTGGCGGGTCTGGGCGTTATGGGCTGCGGCTCGATGGTATTCCCGATGCTCGTTTCCTTCGCGCTGAAGGAGGACCAGCACCTGTGGTTCCTCACCATGCTGGCCGTCGCCATCTTCAGCGCACTGACCATCTACCTGCAGTTCCTCTTCACCCGTGAGCGCGTCACCGAGGAAGGCCGCGCCGACACCGAGACCCCTGCCAAGTCCGCCACGCTGGGCGAGCAGCTCAAGGCCGTTACCGGTGACCGCATGTGGTGGATCGTCATGGCGTTCTATATGCTGTTCCAGTGGAGCGGCGCGATGAAGAACGGCTCCATGAGCTACTTCTGCAAATGGGTTCTGGACAACACTTTCTTCGGCACAGCGGACGCATGGGGCGCCTCCCAGGGCCTGCTCAGCATCATGGGCGCTATCCCGATGGCCGTGGCTGCAGTCTTTGTGGTACCCCTGGCCAACAAGTTCGGTAAGCGTCTGGTCTGCGGCGGCTTCATGCTGCTGGGTGCCGCGGGCGGCATCATCGCAGGTCTGGGCGGCGGCAATATCGTGCCGGTCGCCATCGGCGTGGCCCTCAAGTGTCTGGGTTCTTCCCCGGCCTGCTATCTGATCCTGGCCATGATTGCCGACGTTATCGACCACATTGAGTACCGCACCGGCATCCGCACCGACGGTCTGACCATGAGCATCTACAGCTCCCTTATGGTCGCCGCCACGCCGATCTGCAACTCCATTTTCAGCGCCATGCTGAACGGCAGCGGCTATAACCAAGCCGCCGACGTCGCTCTGGGCACCGCCGCCCAGACCGCCAGTGTGCAGACCGCGATCTCTGTCAGCTATATCTGGGTCGAGACCGTCTGCTATATCATCGGCGCCGTCATCCTGATCCTGTTCTGGACGGTTGAGAAAAACCTGCCCGAGGAGCAGAAGGCTATCAAGGAACGCAGCAAGAAGTAACGCGCCCTACACGCGATTACGATATACACAAGGATACACAAGGAGGAAAAACATGAGTAAGAAAAAATCCGGCCGCCGCGTCTGGCGCGGCGTGACCACAGCCACGGCATCGCTGCTGGCGCTCAGCGTCTGCGCCTCGACCGTCGTGGACGGATTCCGTACTGACATTGACAAGTTCCTGGGCACCAAGAGCACCAAGCTCGTGACCGAGAACTCCGACGGCACTGACCTGTATACTTTCAAATCCGACTACACCTCCACTACCGAGCTGCTGCACGGCATTCAGGACGTGGGTGAGCGGATGAGCGAAGAGGGCAGCGTCCTGCTGAAGAACAACGGCGCACTGCCCTTGACCAAGGATGAGACCCAGAAGATCACCCTTCTGGGCTTCTCCAGCTACTATCCCGTACAGGGCGGCGATATGGGTTCCAGCCTTGTGGAGAACACCGGCACGGATGCCGATACAGTCGATATGGTCGGTGCCTTCAAGGCAAAGGGTTTCGGTCTGAACCAGACTGTGGCCGATATGTACGAGGCCCTCAAGCGACGTACAAATCCGAGGTCCAGAGCTGGGGCGGCACTGTGGAGTACAACCACATCACCGCACCCTCCACCACCGGCGTTTTCTCCAGCAAGGAGCCGAGCCAGGCCGCGATGGATAGTCAGGATGCAGGCTGGAAGGACAGCATGAATGACAACAATGTCATGATCGTCACGATTGCCCGCTCCGCCTCTGAAAACGGCAGCTACAACCCCGGCACCGCCGGTGTTGATCCCACCCAGAAACTGAACCAGACCGACCCGCTGGGCCTGTCCGACGACGAGCGCGACCTCATCAATGCAGCCGTCACCGCCAAGGCGGCCAACGGCGGCAAGGTCATCGTCCTATTGAACAATGCCAGCGCCATGGAGGTGCAGGAAATCGAGGACAACGTCGGTGTTGACGCCATCCTGCAGGTCGGTCTGCCGGGCGGCTACGGCTTCTACGGTGTGGCCGACATTCTCTCCGGTGCGGTCAGCCCCTCCGGTCATCTGACCGATACCTATGCCGTCAAGAACGCCAGCGCCCCCAGCGCCCAGAATTTCGGCGATCTGCAGTGGGCCAACGCCAACCCCGACATCAGCATGAACGATGCCATTGTCGAGGCCGAGAACATCTACATCGGCTACAAATACTACGAGACCCGCTACTTTGACACCGTCATGGGGCAGGGCAACGCCGCCTCCACCGTCGGTTCCTCCACCGGCAGCGCATGGAACTACGACGACGAGGTTACTTACCCGTTCGGTTACGGTCTGTCCTACACCACGTTTGAGCAGACCCTCGATAACCTGAATGTCGATCTGGAAAACGAGACCGTCACCGCGAACGTGACCGTCAAGAACACCGGCAGCGTCGCCGGTAAGGATGTTGTGCAGCTCTATGTCAGCCTGCCCTACACCGATTATGACAAGGAGCACGGTGTTGAGAAGGCTGCTATCCAGCTGCTGGACTACGGCAAGACCGCCGAGCTTGCGCCCGGTGCCTCCGAGACCGTGACCATCACCGCTGACATGCAGAATATGGCCAGCTGGGATTCCACCGCTGACAACGCGGCCGGTACCAAGGCTGCTACATTCTCGATGCCGGTGACTACTGGTTCACCATCGGCAACGGCGCACACGAGGCCGTGAACAATGTACTGGCCGCAGAGGGTCAGAGTGTGGACGGCAGCGCCGACAAGGCCAAGAGCTGGACGCTCGATTCCTTTGACGACACGACCTTTGCCACGACCAAAAACGGCACCGCCGTTGAGAACCAACTGGCCGACATGGACATCAACAGCTGGCTGCCCGGCACTGCTACCTATCTGACCCGTGCCGACTGGGAAGGCACCTTCCCCAAGACCTATAAGAATCTGACCGCCTCCGATGAGATGCTCGACATTCTGGACAATGACATCTATGAGATCAACGCAAACGGCGATCCGTCCACCGTCACCTTCGGTGCCGACAACGGCCTGACTCTGGCTGACCTGAAGGGTGTCACTGACCTTGATGATGAGCGCTGGAGTCTGCTGATGGATCAGCTCACCCTGGAGGAGGGCATGATTCGTCTGGGTCTGGGCGGCACCTCCACCAAGGCCATCGAGTCTATCATGAGCCCCGAGACTATCCAGAACGATGGCCCCAACGGCATCTACAGCTATCCTCTCGGCCAGTATGCCAACACCGACAAAGCCGGTGCTGACCCCTGCGCCGTGGATGCCAACGACCCCAACCTCCCATACAAATTCGGCACGATGGTCAACGAGACCGTCATTGCCCAGACCTTCAACAAAGACCTCGCCAACGAGTACGGCAAGATCTGCGGCAACTACAGCCTGTGGAGCAACCTGACCATCTTCTGGGGCTGCGGCACCAACCTGCACCGCTCCCCCTACAACGCCCGCAACCATGAGTATTATTCCGAGGATGCCGTCCTTACCTCCGGTCAGGCCGTTGCCTTCATCAGCGGCGGCAAGGAGTACGGCGTTATCATCGCCCCCAAGCATCTCGCCTTCAACGATACCGAGATCAACCGTACCGGCGTTTCCGTCTTTATGACTGAGCAGCAGGCCCGCGAGAACGAGCTGCGCGGCACCCAGGCCGCCATCGAGGATGCCGGTGCTCTGGGCGTCATGACTGCCTTCAACCGTGTCGGCATCACCGCTGCCAACGCCCACACCGGCCTGCTCAAGAACATTCTGCGCGGCGAGTGGGGCTTCAAGGGTCTGGAGAGCCAGGACTTCATCATGAACCCCAACTACGCCGTGCTGAAGGAGTATGCCCTCAACGGCGGCACGATGACCACCTTCACCGGTGAGAACACGATGGCCGCTGTCAGCGAAAAGTTTGCCTACTGGACCACCGAGAATGTTGGTCAGGACACCGAGCTGATGAGCGCCATCAAGCAGGCCATGACATGGCAGGCCTACGCGCTGGCCAACTCCAACGCGCTGGACGGCATGGCCAGCAGCACCCGCCTTGTCAGCGTGCGCACCTGGTATGACAACGCCCTCGTTGCCGTGCAGGTCGTCTTTGCCGCCCTGACCGTACTGGCCGCCGCCATGTATGTGCTGAATGACCGCAAATCCAAGAAGCAGTAAAGGAGTGCAAACCATGAGTTCTACGAATAAAAAGGGCGCAGGTCTGATCCTGTCGCTTCTGACCGCCGTTGCCGGTGCTGTCGGCCTTGGCTTCTGCATTGTCAACGCCGGGACTGATTCCTTCCGCAAGATCGGCACCAGCCCGGTTGTCATCGGCTGCGCCGTCATCGCCATCCTTGCACTGGTGCTGCGCGTCGTGCTGGACAAGAAGCTGGCCATTGCCGCCGATGCGATGAGCGTAGTTGCCGGTATCACGCTGGTCGTGGCTGCCGTACAGTTCATCAGCCCCCGCGTCAACACCATCGCCTCGATCATGACCTTTACGAACAACGCCCAGACGATGGCTGACCTGTCCAGCGCCATCTACGGCACGGCCGCGCTGCTGATTGCCGTGGTGCTGAACATCATTGCCGCGTTCACCAATGTGAACAAGCAGTAATTCTGCGCCATTCCCGCGTCACTTCATCGTGACAGCTTTTTCCTCATCCACACCCCGGGGGGCTTTCTCTCCGGGGTATTTTGTATTATGATGTAAAAAACAGATTTTTCTGAAAGGATGTGTTCCACCTGCGCCGCCTGATGCTTATTCTTGCCATGCTGGTTCTGCTGGCAGGCTGTGCCGCCGCCCCGGCAGCCCTGCGGTGCAGTGCCGCATCGTTTTGGAATCCTCGCCTGCGTTTACAGCGCAGACCCAGACCGCAGCCGTTACCCCGGGGCAGAGTGTGACCTTCACCCTGACCCCGGCCGACGGCTATACGCTGACGGGCGCAGACTATCCCGGTGCGTCGCTTACCCGCACCGGCGCGGCGTACATCCTGACGCTGCCCGATGTCCGCTACTCCGTTGCCGTGGCGGTGACAGCGGAAAAAAGCGATACTGTGCTGTATTATAACGACAACTGCGGCGGCGGCTGGGTCACTGTGCCCGTCACCCCCAGCCATCTGCGGCTGAACACCGCCATCGACGATGCGCTGTTCACCCGCCCCGGGTACACGCTGACGGGGTGGAACACCGCCCCGGACGGCAGTGGTCAGGCCGTTGGGCTGGGCAGCCGGACCGAGCCCGGCGCGCGGCTTTACGCGCAGTGGGCTGCTCAAAACGACGCCGCGGAGTTCACCTACACGGTTGAAAACGACGCCGCAGCTATAACGGGCTGGCAGGGCGAGGGAGAAGTGCTTGTCATCCCCGATACGCTGGGCGGCGCACCCGTCGTGGAAATTGCGGCGGGGGCCTTTGCCGATGCGCCCTGTAAAACAGTCATCTTCCCGGATACTTTGCGCCGCGTGCAGCCCGGGGCCTTCAGCGGCAGCGCCGCGGAGAGCGTGACCCTGTTTGACAACCTGCAGCAGATCAGCGATTACGCATTTGAAGATTGCACAAGCCTGCAAACATTGTACATCAATGCCGCGACTGCGCCGTCTACAGCGGCAGCTACTACGCGACGTTCGCCGATAAGTACGACCGCCTGCTCTCATTGGCCGATACGCAGAAGCTTGTGCTGTTCTCCGGTTCCTCGGCGCGGTTCGGTATGACAGCGCCGTGCTGGATGCTGCCTGCCCACTTTATGAGGTCTGGAAC
>ENA-OQCF01000532-OQCF01000532.1-human-gut-metagenome-genome-assembly--contig:-NODE-532-length-14669-cov-3.255192_pt1 | contig 14669 bp, 19 predicted proteins | sample MGYA00242756_ERZ504573 | MGnify/ENA primary metagenome ERZ504573 (study PRJEB26092, sample SAMD00036240) | human gut metagenome | host: Homo sapiens | study: EMG produced TPA metagenomics assembly of... | reverse complement strand
CGAATGTCTTCCGTGGCGAGAAGAATGCCTATTAGTAAAACGGGCTGTTCTTAACGATCCTTCTCGATGAGGGTCCTTAGTAATTTAGCAGTTAAAAAAACTTTGTTTTTGCAGCCTGTTATTTCCGTCTGCCGGCCGGAAATGGAACATAGCCGGCACTAATGTTAGATCAGAACCCTTGTCCTTTGTGAAAAGTGCAGGGGGAGCTCCGGGAACGAGAGCGCTTGTTCCCGGAGCTTTAATAATAAAGAAGATTATCCGATTAGGATTTATTCAGCTTTAAAAATAAACGCGGATTATACAATAACCCGTAACAGGAAGAATTTTTATCTATATGATAGTCTGTTTCGGTGTGTCGGTACCGACCGGATGATCTTAGTAAAAAACTTCCCTCTGCCAGTAGTATCACTCTCTACTTGAGAGCTGAAACGAACACTGGCAAAGGGAAACCTTGGAAAAAGAAATTACCTTTCCAAATATCCGAACACCCCTTCCGCGTCAAAACACGGACAAGCCTTCGGGATGCTTCCGCTCATATCCCTATGTCCCCTTATCCGGGCACCGGGAAAGAGCTTTGCCAGACGCATCAGCAACAAGGTAAGCTGTTCTGTCTGCTCTGCGGTCCGGGTGTCTGCCGGATGTCCGTCCGCATCCAGACCGCCCTCGTAGCAGATGCCGATGCTGCAACGGTTCCAGGGACGGCAGTGTGCCCCCACTTCCAGCAGTTTGCGGTGCTGGGTGATGGTGCCGTCGCGACGGATATAGAAGTGGTAACCTACAGTCCGGAAACCACGGGTCTTATGGTCACGAAGTAATTGCTCGGCAGTATAGTCTTTGTCACAACGTGTGGCGCTACAGTGGAGGATGAGGTATCGCACTGATTCGCGTCCTTGCATCAGCGGTCCGTCCTCTACGGTGAGAAGTTGGCGTTCGTTTTTCATTTCTTCCTCACCGATTATCATTGGGAATGTTTCTTGTATCATAATAAATTGAGAATTGGAAAATGTTGTGTTTGTTCTTTAGATGAGGGATGCGCAACTGGTAATGCCCAAAGCGGTGAGTGCCGCGATGGCTGCCTGGATAACTGCCCGGAGGATTTGTGTCCAGGTGATTTTCTTGGATTCGTGGTTGGATTCATTCATGGAAATATCTGTTTTTTGTCAGTTTAAAATGCGAATGGAACAAAAGGAGGTTACGGAACTGGCGGACGGACACGGGGGAGTGAAAAGAAGAGTCCGTGTCGCCCGTGTTCCATAATCACATCATGCTATCTCTGTGGAGCGGAACAAGCCGGTCAGCTATTTTCGTCTGCCGGTTCGCCGGAGGCGGCTGGAATGCGGGAGGCGTCAGCGTCGTCAGCGGCAATGCCGGCGGCAGAAGAATTGCCCGTCAGGTCTACCGTAGTCTTTCCGGCCTTCAATGCCTTCACTACTTCGGCGGCTGCCTTGCGCGTGGGAACCAGTTGGAATTCGGCATCTTGGCGCAGGTTGTTGAAACGGACGCCCGGAGCCCACAGTACGTTCACCTCGGTGATGTTCTCCACAGTGAACTCTGCCATCGAAGGGGCGCCGAGGCTTCGGATACTGTTCGAAAATACGCCCAGATCGCCCATCTGTATCTGCTGTCCGTTCAACAACTGCTCGCGCAGGCAGTCCACGGCAAGAATAAGGATGGCTTGGATATCGGCGCGCGAGTATACACATCCGTGGCTGGCAATGTGGTAACAGAACTTGTCCAGTGTCATTACTTGTGAGTACTGGGCGTTGGCATACGCCTTCTTGGCCGCGTCTTTGTCGGTGGGGTTACCACGCATGCAGGTGCTGTAGTTGATCATGATAAATAGGGTTTTAAGAGATGAAAAATAAAAAATGAATTTCGTCAGTGAAGAGGGAGAATACTTTACTTTTCTTGCGGATTGCACGTAGGTAACGTGTAAGGCTGAAGGTTAGTAACGTATGGGGTTACATGTTAGTAACATGCTAGGCCGAAGGTTAGTAACGTATCGGCTCCCTCATTGTTGACATTGCAAAGATAGGTACTGTGAAATGCGTGCTGACGCTTTATGACACCTTGTGGCACTTTATGGCTTTCATCCTGTTCCAAAGAGCTTGCAGGGCTATCCGGGGCTGCCCAGATGCCGGTTGATCAGTGTCACCTGGCGGCTCGTGAAGACTTTTTGCGAGGTATGGTAACCCGTTGCGGATAACTCTTCCATCAAAGGGGGACAGCCGTTTATCCACCTCATCAGATGCCGGGTGGCTATCCGGGGATTTGAACCGGGAAAATAGAGCAGAGCCAGGCTACCTTTTGTCATGGATGGGAAATAAAGGAAATCTTTCATATTTATACATTTTAAATTCAGGAATCTTGCAAACTTGCAGAACTTGCACTCTCTCTCACACCCACACACGTACGTGTGTGCATGCGCGCGTTGAATTCGTATTCGCCACGCCCCACTTTGACCAGCTGTCCGCGTTCGGTCATACGTTTCAGCAGCGAGTCCACCGAGCCTGCCGGAACTCCTACCTGTTCTCCTTTGTCGATGGCTTCGTTGCGGGTGAAGCGCAGGGGAAGGCAGTCGAACAGGGTTTCGGGAGTCATGTTCGCCGATGGTGCGGTGGGGGTTCCTGCGGGCAGGAGCGAGAGAATGTGGCATGCATGGCGGTACAGAGGTTCCACCAGGGCCAGCACGGCATAAAAGTCGTCGGTGCGGATGGAGAGGTTGAATTGCGGTACGATTTCCGTCTGCTATGTTTTCTTGTGGAATATGGGCCGACGGGGTCAGTCCGGGACAGTTCAGCAGGGTACGCACGATATTTTCCTGTGGTTCACCGCTCCTTTCGCCTCCCGGCAGCAGGGATTCCAGAGAGCGCAGCAGGGCGATAATGCTTATGATGCGGAAGATATTGATGGCAATACGGGTTACGGCGCTTTTCATCTGGTTGCCGTGAATGGCGGAGGCTCGTCCGAATACGCGGGCAAAGTGGAAGTTGAATATCTCTTTTTGCTCGTGGGTGAGCTTCATGTTGATGTTGCTCACCGAAGCGGTGATGGCGTCCAGCACTTCTTTCCATTGTGCCCCCCATTTCAGGAAACGGGAGTCATAGTCTGTATCCGCTTCGTTGAACTGGTCTTCCCATTCTTCAATGGCAGGCATATAGTAGAACAGCTGGCGAGAGAACAATCCGTTTTCGGCCGATGGGATAAGGGGCTTGATTTGTGCAGGCGTGCCGCTGAGAAGTACGCAGAGGAACGTGACGTTACATTCGCGGTATTCGTGATTGGTGCGCCGGTTGTAGCCAGCCGGTCATGGTCGAAACATTTCCGGAGGAGGTCGCTCCAGTGTCCGTGGTCGCCTCCAATGGCGGTGCTCACGGTGTCGGCCTCGGTTTCGCATATCAGTCCTACGCCTCCGGAGTCCATCAGGTTTTCCTGTATGCCTGTACCGGTATTGTCGCCGGCTATGAGGAGCATTTTCAGCTGGGGCTGTTCGGGTTCGGGGGTATTTGCCTTTTCCTTCCCCAAAGTGTCCCATTTGGTCTTTTCCATGCGGTAGGTCTTTATTTTTTCCCGGTAGGTGTCCAGCAGCGCGTTGTGTATGGGTTCTGCCAAACGGCGTACCTAGGTCAGCGCACCTTTGCCGGAAGCGGGAGGCGCGGTGACGAATACTTGCAGACAGGGATACTTGTGCTTTCGTCCGTACACAAAACTTACCAGTTTGTTGAGGGTGCTTCCCAGCACGGTTGCCGCACCCAGCAGCAGGATATCCCGTTGGGCGGGAGAGTTACCGCAGTCTATGATTCCTTGCAGGAAGGCGGGCCAGCGGTAGTCGGGGAAAGAGGGAAGTCGGGCAGGGAGGATGGTCTTGGACACGCCGTCGGACAGGGGGGAGGCTGGGTCCGTGAAAACGGCATCGGGCGGAGTCCCGTCGGAAGCATCCGGATGGGCATTATAGGATACGCGCGCACGTGTGTGGGTGTGGAGAGACTGCAAGTTCTGCAAGTTTGCAAGTTTCGGTCCATTTTCACCCCGGCCACCTCTGCCAGATGGAAGACGGTTCCCAAGGAATTTCTGCCTGTTCCTTTGGTCAGGGCATGTCCGTACAGTTTGTCTGCTTCATCGTGGTGGTACTTTTCGGATATGCGGCAGATGCGGTGGAACCGGGTGCGTCCTTCTTCTCCGCAACTGTTGGCTATGGCAAAGGCCAGCGGCATATATTCCTGATAGGTGGGGGCCACATTGACTCCCGCTTGTTCGATGGCTGTTACCAGCTGTTCCAAGATAGAAATAGAATCGTTCATTTTTTAATATTTATGGTTATTGATTTTCGCTTCTCCGTCGTGCGACAGAAAACAGGCTCTGGACAAGTCGGCATTGGCCCTGTCCACTTTCAGTTCGTATTTCCATTCCAGATACTCCCATGCGGTGTGCAGGGCATTGTCGAAGGATTCTTCCACGCTCAGGAAAGGGTTTATGCGGTAAGGGATAAACAGTTTTACTCCCTGGTTTCCGGGGCTGACAAAGGAAAGTACGGGGTGCAGCACTTCATCGGCAAAGAGGCGGTCGCGCCACATTGCCGCTTCTTCGGTGGAAGCCAGTTCGTCAATATCTATGACAAAGAGGCCCGAAGGAACTTGCATGCATTGCTCTTTGCAGTAAGAGAAGATACCTGCCGGAGTGACATACGGTAAAAGGGTCTGTTTATTCTTTCGGAACACTTGCTTGTCTCCGAGTCCGGCTCTGACTTTACGCGTCAGTTCTTCCAGTTGCGGATTGGTGCTGATGTAGGTATGAAGCCCTGCCACACTGCATATACATGTGGGTATTTTATTGGTGACGGGTGCATTGAAAAATGACATGATGTATTCTTTCATAAAAGAAATTGATTTTGATTTATCTGCACAAATATACGGGTAGGGAATGACGTATGGAAATCGGTTCATAACCGTTTACTATCTGTTTACTATTGGTGCATGCTATTGATTATATATTGATAAAATATGGATTTTGATTAACGATCTGTTGATAATAATTAAAGAATAGAGAAAAGAAATAGTATATGAATGAAAAACCTGATATGATGATAAATATTTATGGCGGAAACAATCTGATTGCCCCTGTGGCGTCTTCCGCCATTCAGAACTTTTATGGCGACCGGGGTGATGAGGCCGCCGACCAACCGGAAGATTCTGAGAAAACGGAGAGTACAGAAAGTGTGACGGATGAGAAGCCGGCACAGGAGCCGGCGGAACTGTCGGATGATGAATTTTACGTATCGGTCTATATACCCGATATAAAGGTGATGAGGGCTTACAAGATACTTTTGGGAGAGTGTACCACGGCACGCGAACTGGCGGTGGTGGTAGGAAAGATGCTGGCCGATGAGAACTGTAGGAATGTAGACAAACACACGGTGGTGAAAGCGGCTTTCATCAAGTCGTTGCTACCTTTTGCCAAACGGCTTGTGTCGGGCGGTACGATAGCCAATATACGGGCGCAGATTAATAATATGCTGGCTAGTAAATAATTTTTTCAGTTATCCTCTTACTCCATTGGCACGTTAGCAAATCGGCAAATTATTTATGTTGCGGGATTATCAGATAGAGATGAAAACACGTCTGATGGAAGCGTGGAAAGCTCACCGGAGTGTGATGGTGCAGATGCCTACCGGTACGGGCAAGACACATTTGCTGGCATCTGTGGTCAGTGAGTTCGTGTCTTCTGCCGGCAGCGGGGTATGCTTATTGCCCATCGTAGGGAACTGGTGGCGCAAATGGAGGAAACGCTGGCTAAATATGGTATCCGGAGGGAGGATACTCCGGTCAGGGTGATGTCTGTCCAATGGCTGTCCCGGCACTGGAATGAGGCGGGTGATGCTCCGGGACTGATTGTGATAGACGAGGCTCATCATGCCTTGGCCGCTTCTTACACGGAGATGTGGAAGCGTTATCCTGCCGCAAAGAAACTGGGTGTGACTGCCACACCTTGCCGCCTGAACCGTAGGGGGTTCACGGAACTGTTCGAGGTACTGGTTACTTCGTGGAGTATTGCCGAGTTTATTGAAAAAGGCGTGTTGTCTGTGTTCGATTATGTATCCATCCGTCCCGGCAGCGAGGAGCAGCGGCTCATTGACGGTCTGGAGAAACGGGGGGCCGATGGGGATTATCAGGTGAAAGAGATGGATGCGGTACTGAACAGGCGTCCCGGTATCGAGCGCCTGTACCGCAGTGTCAGGCAGTTTGCTTCCGGCAAGAAGGGGATGGTGTATGCCATCAGCATTGAACATGCCCGGCGGATAGCGGAGTATTACAGCAGGCGGGGAGTGAATGCGGTGGCTGTGGACAGCAAGACTCCTGCTATGGAGCGTAAGCGGATGGTGGAGGAGTTCAGACATGGAAAAATCGAGGTGCTGGTGAATGTGGATGTATTCAGCGAGGGGTTCGACTGTCCCGATGTGGAGTTTGTACAACTGGCCCGTCCTACTTTGTCACTGGCTAAATATTTGCAGCAGGTAGGGCGCGGATTGCGGAGATCGGAGGGCAAGGAGGCGTGTATGCTGATAGACAATGTGGGGCTGTACCGCATTTTCGGGCTTCCTACACAGCGATGGAACTGGGATGCTATGTTCCGGGGACGGATGGCGGGAAAGGGGAGTTTGCCCGGACGGATGAACTGTGATGCTTCCGTTACCGCTTTTCCGGTGGTGGAAAGGCCGGCTGAAGCCGGTGGGGACTTGGTGGTGGTTATGGAGCACGGGCGTTTGCTTTCTTCCATCAGAGAGCAGGCTTTGCCGGATGAGAAGGAGCAGTCACCGTCATGCAGGCTGAGGGCATTTGTAGATAAGGAAACAGGTCTTTGGGGATTGGAAAAGGGAGATGAGATGTTGCCGGACGCTTCGTTTAAAGAGATTTTGAGTATCAAAGGACGTTTTGCCGTGGGGAGGCTTCGGAACGGGTGTGTCCGGGTACTGGATGATACGGGGGCTTTGGTGGCCGAACCGGGGCATTGCCGTGAGGTGAGGTTTCTGAAAGATGATTTGTTGCAAGTCCGTCATGCCGGGAATTCGGTGTCTTATGTGGATTTACGGAACGGCCGGTGTTATTCTGTCCGCCCGCGTGTCCTCAGATACGGGAGCATAGAATTGTTACAGGTGAACCGTACTTATTACAGCAGGACAAGGCAGGTGTATGCCAATACATGCGGGTTGCCTTCTTCGTCCATCGTGTGGATGGGGTTTTATGTGAAGATGTACGATGGCAGAGTGCCTTCCCGATGCCGCCGCATGGAAGATGGAGGCTTTTGTTGTGAACCGCAGGTTTGTCTGTTGGAGGGGGATGAGGAGCGTGCTTATTACCTGAGCGGACGGTTGCCGGATCAAAGTATTGTGGTGATGGATGAGGAGGGACGGTATTATCATGTGGAGAAAGGGCATGGAAAGCGTTATGTGGCCTGTAACCGTCCGTCGGACCGGAGTGAGGATTTTGATGAGGCGGTGGCATTGCTCCGAAGACAGGCGGACGAGCGTGTGGAGAAACGCTTGCGTGAGGAGAAGTGCGAGTATGAACGGAAACGGCAGCGTATAATCAGCAGGAGTGTGGAGGCCGTACCTTTTCAAATAGGAGTGAAATGGGGGCTGAGGACAGCGGAGCGGATTTTGATTCCACCTGTCTATCGGAGGATATTGCATCCGGTGGGTGGTTATTGCGCCTATCAGGACAGCTCCTGCCAGTGGGGGGTACTGGCTGTAGACGGAAGGATCATTATCCGGGCCCGGTATATGGAGGTGGAGATAGACAGGGATGGAACGGCGCGTCTTACTTTGGTTCCGGGGAAGATGGAAACGGTGAAGCTGACGGACTGATAGGATAAAAAGCAGGGGATAACTTTTTGTCAAACCGATATTTGGCGATGGAATACGTGTCATTATGAAAAGTTTTGTAACTTTGCAGCCGATTTTTAAAAAGGAGATATTGATATGGAATTACCTGATGACCCGATGATGCTTTTCAGCATGGTGAATATGAAACTTCGTGACTGCTATCATTCGCTGGACGAGCTTTGTGATGATATGAATGTAGACAAGGAGCTGTTGGTGAAAAAACTGAAGGCGGCCGGATTTGAGTATAGTAAGGAAAACAACAAGTTTTGGTAGATAGAGGGATCAGCCCGTTCCGGAAGAATGTGTGGAACGGGCTGATTTTTTTATTGAGGTACCTATTGATTATTTTTGTATAAGTCCTGTTTCCGGTATTGCAACAGGGATGTTCCGGTATGCCGCTTGAAGAAACGTCTTAAGGTGGCAAGATTGGCAAACCGGGTTCTTTGAACGATTTCCTGTATGCTGATGGATGGATTCTCCAATAGTGCGTAAATCTCTTGCAGGGTATAATGTATAATCCATTCTTTGGGGGATTTTCCGCTTACCAGGGTCAAGGCTTCAGTCAGGTATTTGGAGGAAACATGCAACTTTTCGGCATAGAACGCCACTTCTTTGTTTTCTTTGTAATGCTTTAACAGCAAATCCAGAAAAAAGTATCCGATTTCTTCTTTATGCAAGGTGGTGACTTTATGTTCTTTTACCGTGCTGTAATAGTCTGCATAAAGTTCCAGAAAAGGTAATTTCAGCAGATTGGTAATAGATTCTTTTGTAAATAAATAAGTTGGCGAAGTGGCTCTGTTGTATAATAACCGGAAATAGATGGAGAACTGTTCCGCTTTCTCTTGGGATAGCGAATAGACGCAGTGGGTCTGGGTGTAGGTATGAAAACCGGTCGGAAAACGTTTTGATACTTCCATTGATCACGTCATAAAAAAGGACATTTGAAAAAGTACAATAGTCGATGGTGAAAGTCGGGCTGGATTTTATAAATGAAACCAGGAATCCCGCATGAAAATAAGAATATCGTTTGCGCAAATAACATATTTCCGGAGGCCAACCTGGATCTCGGCATTTCCTTCGGTACATATACCCAAAACTCCTGCCGGCATATAAGAGGGGTATTTGCTGAAAGGCACTGTGTGCGCATCCATATAAATACTGAAATCTTGGTCGGACAGTCCTTCTTTGGTATCCTGTGGTTTTGGGTTATTATATAACATACTTTGTATCAAATCTAGCTTCACAAAATTAGAATTTAATGATACATTCCACCGGGAGTAGTGGACATAAGGGAAAATAAAACGGAAAAAAACTACGTGTATTTGATTTTTTTAATATACTGATAGGAAAACAATTTGAGCTTTCCGTAAGTTGTAGGAGAACACGGAAAATTATTCTTTTTTACAGAAAGAAGGGTGAATTCAAAAAGACCGTTTGATTGGTTTTTGAATTCACCCTTTATGAATGGATCGGAGTTATTTTTGCGCCAGTAATTTGGCTATGGCACGGTCGGGTTTCCCGGTTTCTGTCAGGGGAAGTTTGAATACCGGAACAAAACGTTTGGGACGCCAGTAGGGAGGTAATTGATGTGTGCAGGTCTGTTCTATGTCGTCGGGCAGTTGTCCTTCGGCAAGCAGTACAATGATTTCTCCGAATTTTTCGTCGGGGGCGGAGGTGATCAGGAAAGGAACGGACAGGTGTTCTTTCAATGCGGCCTCTACTTGTTCTATCTGCACTTTTACTCCTCCTGTATTGATCGTGTTGTCTTTTCTGCCTAGAATGCGGAATTGGTTCTGTCCGTTTATCTCGGCTATGTCATTGGTCACCAGTTCTTTTTCGCAAATTTCGGGAGCGTATATCACCAAGGTGTTTTCTTTACTCAGACGGATCTGTATGCTCTCGAAAGGGGTGTACCAGTCTGAAGCTTCAGGACCGTTCAGTCTGCGTAGGGCAATGTGTGACAAGGTTTCGGTCATGCCGTAGGTAGACCATACGGCATGGGGGAAATCTTTTAACGCAGCGTTCAGTTGGGAGTCGATAGGACCGCCTCCGATAATGAGGTGTCTGATTTGTTGCAATATCGCTTTCTCTTCGGGAACTTGCAGTGAGTTATAGACTTGCATGGGGATCATGGCGGCAAAGACGGGTGCTTTTGTCAGGTCTTTTAAAGGATGTCCGGAGGGGGTGACAGGCAGCAAGTCCAGTCCCGCTACCAAGGCACGTATTACCACCATTTTTCCGGCAATGTATTGCAAGGGCATACAAAGCAGGGCGGAATCTTCTTTTTGCAGTCCGAGGAAGGAACAGGTGAGGCAGGCGCTTTCCATCATGCGTTCTTTTTCTACATACAGTTCCTTGGGTTTGCCGGTGGAGCCTGAAGTATGTACCGGCAGGGTGTCTGCCGGGTCAAACCATTCGGAAAGAAAGGAGAAAAGTTCCTGCCGGAAACTTCGGTTGTCGGCAGGGATATTCATTCTTACCATTTCAATTTCCCAGTTGGAGTAGGGGATGCTTTCTATCAGAATGGTCTGTTTGTTTCTATTGGTGCAGAATTTTGTCATTGTTTCAGCCAGTTTAGTAAGTCGGGTTCTTGTTCTTCGGGGTGGAACCAAAGGCAGTCTCCTTCGATGTGAAGCGGATAGTCTATATTGTCGGTAAACAGCAAGCCGGTACCTAGTCCTTGGGGGAGGGCGGGCTGCAAGGTGGCACACCATTGTGCGATGGCATTCAGTCCGATATTGGACTCCAGAGCGGAAGTGACCCATGAGCCGATGCCTCTTTCAGCCGCCAGTTCCATCCATTCTTCGGAGCCGCTGATTCCTCCGTGCAGAGAAGGTTTCAGGATAATGTACTGAGGACGGATGGTTTCCAGCAATTCTATTTTCCGGTCGCGCCGTTGATGCCTATCAGCTCTTCATCCAGTGCAATGGGAAAGGGGGTGGCGGCACAGAGCCGGGCCATTTCATTCCATTGCCCCGCACGGATGGGCTGTTCGATGGAATGGAGCTGGAATTCGGAAAGACGATGTAACTTTTCGAGGGCATCGGCAGGAGAGAAAGCACCGTTGGCATCTACACGCAGTTCGATTTGGGCTGGGGTGAAATGCCGGCGGATGTGCGCCAGCAGCTCCAGTTCCTTTTCAAAGTCGATGGCGCCTATTTTGAGTTTGATGCAGCGGAAGCCTTGCTGCATCTTTTCCCCGATGCGCCGGTACATCTCGTCAAAGTTTCCCATCCAGATGAGTCCGTTGATGGGGATGCCCTCTTTGCCTTTGCTGAACGGGGTGTGCCAGAATTGCAGGCTGCGTGCCCGGAAATGCAGCAGGGCGGTTTCCATACCGAACAGGATGGACGGATAGGGAAGCAAGGCTTCCCGGTCTATTTCCCCGTTCTTTTCCAAGTTCTTGCAGGCAGTGGCCAACACCTCGTCGTATGAGGGGATATCGTCACAACTCAGGGCAGGGAGAGGGGCACATTCACCCACGCCATAGTGGCGGCTGCCGGTGTCGGTGAGGAGGATGTACCATACATCCCGGGTGGTATATACTCCTCTGGAAGTACCTGCCGGTTGCTTGAAGTGTAATTGTTTTTTTATAATTCGGGTTTGGAACATTCTTATTAGTGATTAGTGGTTAATGGGAAGCAAGGAGGACTATTGGGTTGTCCTCCACCGGAAAAATGAACCACTGATTATGGGAACTTCGGATAATCCTGGAACCGTGGCTTGCGTTTTTCCAAAAATGCCTTTCCTCCTTCCTGTGCTTCCTCTGTCATGTAATACAGCATGGTGGCATCTCCGGCAAGTTCTTGTATGCCGGCTTGTCCGTCCAGTTCGGCATTCAGTCCGGCTTTGATCATACGAAGAGCGAGCGGGCTGTGCTCCATCATCTTTTCTGCCCATGCCACGGTTTCGTCTTCCAGGCGGTCGAAAGGAACGACTGTATTGACCAATCCCATTTCCAGTGCTTCCTGTGCGGAGTATTGACGGCAAAGGAACCATATTTCACGGGCTTTCTTCTGCCTACGATGCGTGCCAGATAGGAAGAGCCGAATCCGGCGTCGAAGCTGCTACCTTGGGACCTGTCTGTCCGAAAATGGCATTCTCTGAGGCAATGGTCAGATCGCATACCACATGCAGCACATGACCGCCGCCGATGGCGTAACCGTTTACCATGGCGATGACCGGTTTAGGCAGTGACCGTATTTGCTTTTGTACGTCCAGCACATTCAGACGGGGAACTCCATCTGTGCCGATATAGCGCCATGACCTTTTACGTGCATATCTCCCCCGCTGCAGAAGGCTTTGTCGCCTGCTCCGGTCAGAACCACTACATTGATATCCTGGCACTCGCGGCAGTAATACAGGGCGTCGCTGATTTCCGAAGTGGTGGTGGGGGTGAACGCGTTGCGGTAACGCGGACGGTTGATGGTGATTTTCGCTATTCCGTTGTAAAAGTCAAACAGAATATCCTGATATTCTTTGATGGTTTTCCATTCTCTTGTTTCCATTATTCATTTTTATTTTTAAGTCCGTGATAATATTCTCTTAACAGGGTGGTGTCTTTTTCCTTGTCGGTAAACACCTCCAGCAGCATGGGTTGCATCCGTGTCTCGGGTGAGGTGAATGGCTGCATCGCTTCTTCCAGCTCTTCTTCTCCGGTCACTTTCATGTAAATAAAGCCGCGTTCTTCCGCCCAGCCTTTGGCGGTGGTGTAATGCTCGGCTGTGATAAACTCCCTGGAACGGCTTGATTTGTCCATTCCAGGCAGGGTATGGAATATTTCTCCTCCTTCGTTATTCAGTAACAGGATGCGGATGTTGGCACCGTAATTTTGATTCCACAGTGCGTTCATGTCATAGAAGAAGCTCAAGTCGCCTATGATGATGAAATTCAGCTTGCTGGAAGCGGCGGCATAACCGATGGCGGTGGACAGGGAGCCTTCTATGCCGTTCACTCCCCGGTTGCAACAGATTTCCACCTGGGGAGGAACTGTAAATAACTGTGCATAGCGCACGGTGGAGCTGTTTGCCAGATGCAGGGCACAGGGTTCGGGCAATGCCCGGATGAGTTTTCCGATAACGGAGATTTCGGAATAAGCAAGGTCCGGCATCGGAATGTTTTTGCAATAGTTTTCCCACATCAGCGGATAATGGGTAGGTTTGTTGTCCAGCAGGAAAGCTATTTTTTCCAAGAACTCAAACGGATCCATCTCGATGACGGTGGTCAGGCAACCGTATAAATCGGCTATCTTCCCGTCGGCGGCAACATGCCAGTGTTCGCGCGGGGGATGATTGCGCAGGTATTTCTTCAATTGTTTGGATACGATGTGTCCGCCGTAGGTAATCAGTATTTCGGGGGCCATGTCTTCCTGGCGTTCCGGTGTCATGGAATAAACGGCGGCGTCGAAATTCTTGATAGGAATGCCGGGGATGGTCTGGTTGCCAGATGTTCCGTCAGCCAGGCGAAATGTTTATAAAGCGGTTTCACATATTTTTTTTCGAACAGGTAAATCAGATTCATCTGGCCTACCACGACCATGCGCTTGTTGTACTTGTTCAGCCGTTCGATCAGTTCCTTATAGTCACGGTCGTACACGCTCAGTCCCTGATAACGGGTGATGACACGTACTTCGGGAAGTGTTTTGGCGGTAAAGCGGTAAATGGGTTCGGAAATGGGTACATTGATATGTACAGGCCCTTTGCCGTGGTGGGTGGTTTCCAGTATGGCTTCGTTGATAAGGCGGTTGCAAAACCATTCGTCTTCCTCAGTATGTACTTCGGGCAGGTTGACAGACATCTTGACTAACGTTCCGAACACATGGGGCTGGGGCAGGGTTTGTCCGTCCATTTGTCCTATCCAGGCAGCGGGGCGGTCGGCGGAAATGACAATCAGAGGTACTTGTTGGTAAAAGGCTTCGGCTACGGCAGGGTGCAGGTTCAGCAGGGCCGAACCGGAAGTGCAGCATACTGCGGCAGGGCCTCCCCCTTGTAAAGATAGGCCGATGGCAAAAAAACCGGCACTGCGTTCATCGGTTACAGAATAACAAGTGAAGTCCTCTATATTGGCCAGAGTATGTACGATGCAGCATTACGCTGCCGGGACAAAGCACTATTTTCCGCACACCGTGCGCTTTGAGAAGTGCCACCAACTGAAGTATGTTCTTTTTGTCTGAATACATTATTCTTCTACTTTAATTGTTTCCATTTATTTACTTATAAAGTCAGGATGAAGGATGCTCCGCATCGTATTCATCTTGTCTCCCGTTTCCATCCATTCCGATTCTACTTCCGAGGAAGCCAGTATTCCTCCTCCTGCATACAGGATGGCTTCACCCGGCTTTATTTCCATGCAGCGCAGATTGACGTAGATATCGGTATGCCCCTCTGTGTCCAGCCAGCCGGTGAATCCGGAATAATAACTGCGGTCGTACCCTTCATTGTCCGGAATAAACCGGAAAGCCTCCTCTTTGGGCAGGCCGCAGACGGCGGGAGTGGGATGGAGTTCTTGCAATAAATCGCCTATATGGTCTGTATTTTTCAACAAGAAATAAAAATCGGTCTTGAGGTGTACCAATTGTCCGGCACGGGCGGTATAAGGACCTTTTTCCGTCATCTTGTTGCCGAATCTTTTGGCGATCCGGCGGATGTAATCAGCCACATAGCCCTGCTCTTCCCGGTTCTTCTTGTCCCAGTCTGTCGGCATCACTTCGTTCTGCATCGGCATGGTACCGGCCAGGGCACGGTGTGCCATTCTTTGCCGTGTCCGCTTAATAAGATTTCCGGTGTGCTGC
>ENA-OQCF01000531-OQCF01000531.1-human-gut-metagenome-genome-assembly--contig:-NODE-531-length-14693-cov-3.818893_pt1 | contig 14693 bp, 18 predicted proteins | sample MGYA00242756_ERZ504573 | MGnify/ENA primary metagenome ERZ504573 (study PRJEB26092, sample SAMD00036240) | human gut metagenome | host: Homo sapiens | study: EMG produced TPA metagenomics assembly of... | reverse complement strand
GCGGCACGGACGGCATCGTGACGCTTGAGGATATGACCGAGGAGCTTGTGGGCGATATTCGCGATGAGTACGATCTGCCCAGCGAGAAGGGCGGCGAACGCACCACCCGCACCGCGTTCGTCAATGGCGTGGCCACGATCGAGGCCAGCATGACCATTGAGGACTTCGCCGATCTGACCGGCATCGAGCTGGAGGACGGCCCGTACGAGACGGTCGCCGGCTACTTCCTGTCCAAGACCGGCAAGATGGGAGCGGTAGGCGACGTGCTGCATTCCGACGACGGCTACAACATGGTCGTCACCAAGGTGGATGGCCGCCGCATCGAAACCATCGAAGTCCGCAAAGCCGCGCCCCGGACCATGCGCCGCTGCCGGCCGAATCACAAAGCGACGATGCCAAATAGTCGCGTGATATTCACCACCTATTCGTTCGGCCCGGGGCATAACCAAAAAACGTAGAATGAAAGGGCAACGTTCCACCTACTGAAAGAAGGAACATTATGACACTTGCATTTGTTGTGCCGGGCCTTGATGAAGCGGCCAGTGAGAAGGCCATCGCCATCCTGCAGAACCGACTGAGCCAGGAGCAGGAGGCCGCTCTGGTCCTGAAGCACGCACACTGGAATGTGACCGGACCGAACTTCATCGCCGTGCACAAGATGCTCGATCCTGAGGTCGAATCCGTGCTGGCTCAGGCGGATGAGACGCCGAGCGTATCGCCACGCTGGGCGGCACGCCGGACGGCCGTACCGACGCAATCATGCGCAACCGCACGCGGAAGCCGTTCGACGTCGAAGGCCGCGCCGGCACCGAGGCGTATCTCAAGGCGCTGATCGAGTACTACGACGCCTTCATCGCCGACGACCGCAAGGCCATCGCCGAGCTGGACGAGCTGGATGTGATCAGCTCCAACGTCATCCAGGATCACGTCCAGCAGCTCGAGAAATTCCAGTGGTTCATGCGTAGCCACCTTGCATGACGCCTCGCAGCCGGCCAATACCGGCTGCATGACCGCTGACTTGCAGTAGCGTCTCTATGAGGGGAGTCTTCCGTATGGAGGCTCCCCTCAGCTGTCTCTGCGCCAACCGTCTCAGCCGTCTCCGCACGTGCACGGTTGGAAAAGTGCATGAAATACCGTCTTCCATGGTTGGAAAACGTAATTGCCGCACATGCGACGCGGGCAGGCCAGTGTATGGTCATTCGGCTTCGCTGGGACGTTGCGTGCGAAGTCGGAAGGCCACATGCTGTCCAGCGGTCCGCGCTGAGCCAGTTCGCAACAACACAACAACGCGTGAGGGACGTCCAGCACTATGGCAACGGACGCCCCTCACGCTGCGACCCCTCGGATCGCCTGTCGATTACTTCGCTTACTTGGCGAAGGCGAGCTTGTATTCCTTGGCCCAGTCATCGGTGAAGACCTTCTTCACCGCATCCCAGTCCCCCTGCCCCTGGGCGTAGTTGAGCTCCGCGGAGCGAGATCCTTTTCCCACTGGTGGGACACGGTGGAGACGCTGATGACGTCGTAGTAGCCGTTCTCCTGGTACTCGCGGTTGGCTTCGACCAGCGGGTTCTTGACGGTGTATGCCTCCTCGTCGAAGGTCTTGAACGGCGTGACCAGACCCATGTCCTGCGAGATGGATTCACGTGCGGCATCAGAAGTGACGAGCCACTCCAGGAACTGCTGGGTCGCTTCCTGATCCTTCTGGGAAGACTTGGAATTGACGCACCAGTAGTTGGAGATCACCTGGTTGAGGCCCTGCTTCTCCTCGCCGTCGACGCCCATGTAGATCGGCAGCACGCCGAGGTCCTCATCCGGGAATCCCTGATCCTGCAATGCGGAGTAAATCCATACGCCGTCCTGGAAGAACACCGCCTCGCCGAGCGCGAACTCCGAAGTGGCATCATCTATGGTCTTGCCTGAAAGCGAACTGGCCGGCACCGTTGCATCGGTGATGTACAGATCGTAGATATTCTGCATGTAGTCGACATACGTGCCCTTGACGGATTCCGGCACGGAGTTCATATCGACGCCGTCATCACGGTACTCGTAGAACAGCGGGAGAGAAGGCAGATGGAAGTTGTATCGGAACGCCGAGGAATCCATGCCGGCCGAAGTGAACGCGCCCTTGACGCCCATGTCGTCCTTGTGTTCCTGGATCTCATCGGCGACGGTCTTGAGCGCCTTGAAGTTGTTGAGACCGTCGATGGACTTGACCGATGACCACGATGCATCGAAATACTTCTTGAGCAGCGACTTGTTGTAGATGATGCCGTAGCTTTCCACCGCGTACGGGATGCCGACCGGCTTGCCGTCGGCGTTCTTGAGCGTGCGGTCCTTGTAGCTGTCAGTCAGCTCGCCGTAGATCTTGGAGTCGCTCATATCGGCGGCATAATCGAGCCAGCTGTACATGAAGCTCGGGCCGTCGGCCTGGAACATGGTCGGCGCCTCGTCCTTGGCCATTTCGGAACGCAGCGTCTGGTCGTAGTCGGTGGCCGAAAGCTGAATCTGGGTCTCGATGCCGGTCTCGTCCTGGAACGCCTGCGCCAGGGCCTCCCATTTCTCCTGCTCTTCCGCCTTCTTGTTCAGGTAGTACACACGCCCTTTGCTGCTGTCGACCGCGGTCGTGTTCCCGCATGCAGCCAGCGCCCCGAAGCTGAGCGCCGCCACTGATACCAAGCCGATTGCCTTGGCGATGGTGTTCCACGTTCTTCCTGTCATCATTACCTCCCTGTAATGGCTCTCCTTGCTCATGTGATACGTGCCTCCATGCACATATCCGTGTACGACCTTGCGGTCGCCCTGCCGGATCGGATGCCGGCTGCATCAACCATGCATTGATTGACACAACAAAATGATAGCGCTTACATTGCACACCGTCAACCGCCGCCTGCAGATTGCGCGTCACATCACATGCGCACAATACAGAACATTGGTAAACCATTGCAAACACAATCAAACCGTGACCGCTAACAACGCGCACATCGTGGTACAAAAGAATGTAAGCGCATACATATATGCTATTAATGTGTATGGGCGTACGTCGCAGCGATTGCGGCGGCGCCAGCACGGCTACAGTATCTGACACCGCCCACCACACAGCGAAAGGAGACATCATGGCGACAATCCACGACGTGGCCATAGCCACAGGAGTCTCCGACGCCACGGTATCGCGCGCATTGCGCGGCATGAATAGCGTCCGGCCGTCCACCCGGCAACTCGTGCTGGACGCCGCCCGTCGCCTCGATTTCACGCTGTCCCGCAGCGCATCATGCTGGCATCCGGCAAAACCATGCGCGTCGTCATGCTGTTCGGCTGCACGATTGCGTCATGGTTCAACGCGAGCTGCATCGAAGGCGCACTCGAAACGCTGGAACCCCACGGCTACGATCTTGTGCCCGTACGGGTCTGCGACCTGGAGCAACTGCATGGATTCTTCGCCGACCTGCCCAGCAACGGACGCAATATGGATGGGTTCATCCTCCCGTCATTCTCGCTGGACGACAGCGAATCGGCGTTGCTTTCCAGCATGCATATCCCCGCGGTCGCCCTCGACGCACGGAGCGCTTCCCGCCTGCCCGCATCCGTGATGCTCGACAACAAGCGTGCCATGAACGACGCCGTACGATTCCTGCGCCAACTCGGCCATCGCCGCATCGGATACGTCGCACATCCGAAACCGGCACCGTTCCCCGCCAGCTCGTATCTGCGCAAGGATTTCTTCCTCGACGCGATGCGCGAATGCATTCCCGACGCCGAACCGGTCGCGTTCGCATCATCCAGCGACATGGACGCCATGAGCGAAGATGAGGCCATGGCTGCCATAGCCGGCCGGATCGCCAGCAGCGAGCATCGGCCGACCGCGATCTGCGTCGAAACCGACGAAGCGGCGGTCGCCATCATGCGGCATCTGCGGCAGCTTGGCATACGCATCCCCGAAGACCTGTCGATCATCGGATTCGACGACCATCCGACCGCCGTAGTCGCCGGACTGACCACGTTGCATCAGGACCGCAGCACATGGCGCGACTGGCCGCGCAACAACTGCTCGCCCTCATGCGAGGCGAGCAGTTGAGCGAAACGGTCACCACGGTGAGAGCCACGCTGATTCCGCGCGCCACCACTGCCGCCGCACCATCCCTTCCGTGACTCACCCCCGGCTACGTAGCGACACGCTGGAACACGCCCGATTGACGATAGCGAACCGGTTCGATATCCTATAAATCAAACCGGTTCGACTGTATGCTTACGCAACGAGGCAACACCTGAGCCAGACCAATAATCCACTCCAACGCATAACGAAATGCGCTACAGCAAAACCGGCTGCACCAACGGCGACGTATGCAGTCCGGCACCCCGTACAACAACAAGTGCGAGGCGGCTCCGTGGCCGCAGATGAAGAAAGGAAATCCATGAATAAGCTGTCCAAAGGAATTGTCCTGATCAGCGCCGCAGCGTTGACGCTGGGACTGGCCGCATGCGGCTCAAGCACGAACAGCGACGCAGGCCATGTCTACTTCCTGAACAACAAGCCGGAAGTCGTCGACCAGTGGAACGAACTCGCCGACATGTACACCAAGGAAACCGGCGTGCAGGTCGACATCCAGTCCGCCACTTCCGGCAGCTACGAATCCACGCTGTCGTCCGAGCTGGCCAAGAACAACGCCCCGACCATGTTCGGCATCGGCGGCTTCGACCAGTACGCCAAGTACAAGAATTACCTCGAGCCGCTGCAGGACTCCGAAGCCTACAAGCTGCTCAACGAGCAGGGCAAGCAGATGGCCCACAAGGACGGCGACGACGTGTACGGCCTGCCGTACGCCGCCGAATGGTTCGGCATCATCGCCAACAAGAAGATCATCAACGAGTACGCCAAGAAGAGCTACTCGGTCATCAAGTCCTTCGATGACATCAAGGATTTCGCCACGCTCAAGAAGGTCGCCGACAGCATCCAGCAGCACAAGGACGACCTCGGCCTCGACGGCGCTTTCTCCACCCCCGGCCTCGACGCCTCCAACTACTACCGTTACGCGTCGCACATGACCCAGGTCCCGGTCGCCTACGAGTACATCGATGAGGCGTGGACTTCGAGAAGGAGCTCAAGGGCACCTACCTCGACAACTACAAGGCCCTGTGGGATCTCGAGATGAAGGACAACCCGACCGAGAACACCATGCTCGGCTCGGTCAACTACGAGGATTCCACCGCCGAGTTCTCCACCGGTCGCGTGGCGTTCTACCCGAACGGCGTGTGGGCCTACTCGCAGATCAAGGACAACGACGTGGCCGACGAGGACCTCGCCATGCTGCCGTACTACATGGGCTTCCCGAACGAAAGCAAGTATGCGGCGAACTCCATCTACGACATCTCCTGGTCCGTGAACAAGAACGCATCCGAGAAGGACAAGAAGGCGACGCTCGACTTCATCAAGTGGATGGTCACCAACGACGACGCCAAGAAGATCCTCGCCAAGGACATGGGCTTCGCCGTGCCGTTCACCACGTTCGACAGCGAAGACTTCCAGCCGGACAACCCGCTCACCAAGTCCGCACTCAAGCTGGAATCCGACGGTCTGACGCCGATCCACGGCGCCTACATTCCCGGTCAGGCATGGGCCGACGGCGTGGCCAACGCACTGCTCGAGTACGCGCAGGGCACTGGCGACTGGAACGGCGTCAAGAAGGCGTATCTCGACGATTGGACCAGCGCCTGGAACGACTACGAGTCCAACTTCGGCATGCTGCCGCCGGTGCACAAGTGATGCGCGCATGATTCGAGCACTTAGGCAGCAGGTGCGGCGACCGCCATTGTCATTGTCATAGACGAAGCAGTGGCATCGCGGCGACTGCCGCAACATAGGACGGTTCCGGCGTCGTGCGTCATGGGCGGCACCGGAACCGTTCGCGTAATGGTTCGTGTAATGGAAGGAATAGATTGACGATGATTGCCGACCTTGGTTCATTGATGACCCTACGACGTGAGTCCAGCCGTGCGATCAACGCGGAGAATCCGACCGGGGAGCCCGGCCGCGCGGCATCGCCGCCAGCGAACTGGGCCCGTCGCGCAAGGGCAGCCCCTGCCTGCGCAACATTCCCAGTGGCGAAACGGTCACATTGGCCGACATCGACGGCCCCGGCTGCATCCGTCATATCTGGATCACCGTCGACGAAAAGACCACGGACGCCGACTGTTTCGTGCTGCGTGATCTGGTGCTGCGGTTCTACTGGGATGACGAAAGCGAGCCGAGCGTGGAGTGCCCGCTCGGCGATTTCTTCTGCTGCGGATTCGGCCGCGCATGCCTCGTCAACTCCGAACCGGTGGCCGTGGTGCCCAACCGCGGGTTCAACATGTTCTTCCCGATGCCGTTCGCTAGGCACGCGCGGATAACGCTCGAGAATCAGCATGTGAACACAATCGGCGCGTTCTTCTATCAGATCGACTACAGCCTGTACGACGATCCACTGCCACCCGATACCGCCTACTTCCATGCGCAGTGGCGTCGCCAGCGGCTGACCGAGCTGGGCAATGATTATGTGGTGCTCGATGGCGTACGCGGCTCGGGGCAGTATGTGGGTACCTATCTGGCGCTGACCACGCTCGAACGGTACTGGTGGGGCGAAGGCGAGTTCAAGTTCTATATCGACGGCAACCGCGAATACCCGACGATCTGCGGCACCGGTACCGAGGACTACTTCGGCGGCTCGTGGAGCTTCGCCAAGCAGGTGAACGGGAAGACCGTGGAGCAGAACTACTGCACGCCTTACATGGGGTATCCGTATTACTCCGCGCACGATGAACTGGTGCACAACGATTATCACAACGACGACTGCCCGCCGATGCGCGGCTTCTATCGCTGGCACATCCCCGATCCGATCCGTTTCCGCTCCGATCTGCGCGTGACCGTGCAGCAGATCGGCGTGGGCCATCGCGGCTTCTTCGAGCGGCAGGACGACGTGGCATCGATCGCGTACTGGTATCAGCGTGAGCCGCATGCCGCATTCCCCACGCTGCCGGATCGTGTGTACCGCTGGCCGCGGTGACGAGCGCAATGAGACGAGGCGGGCGAGGAGCAGATTCCATGCTCTTCGCCCGCCTCATTGCGTTGGTGCGAAGGACGCCGAAGCAGCGCAGAGGATTCACGAAGCGAACTAGTGGTCTGTCTTGTATTCGTCTGAGCGGCATTGCCTCCTTTGACGGACCGTTGCCGTGAAGCAGACAGTGGCGGTACGTTGCCCCCTCTGATGGGACGTTGCCGTGAAGAGCTGTCTGTAGACAACATGCGAGTCCGACAAGCGAGCTAGCAGGCTGCCGCGCGGAGCGCGTCCATACTTGCGGGACGGGCTGGCAGCGTAGCTGACTGAGGGAGAGACACAAAACCGAAATCCTCAATCATTAGCGAAACAAACCACTGGGCCGCCTCGGAGCGGAATAATGCCCGCGACACGCAGGGAGTGACGTAATCGCGCGCGAAGAATGACACAGTTGTAAACGTTTATTGCAATCGATTGCAGTCTGTAAAACGGCGACAACAGTGGTAAAAATGTGCGGTTTTGATTACTTTGTCTATCCGAGGTTAGCCGTTCTGCCGAGAGATGGATTGCACTCGTTTGCATTCTTCTGGGAAACAGTGCACAATAGATTCTGTCGCCGGAAGCAACGGTGCCGGTGGCGCCGACTCAACGAAGATGGGACCGGTAGCATTTAGGGTAAGGGTCGAAGATGAATCGTACAATCAAATCCGCAGCAGCGATATTCGCCGTGGCAGCCATGTCCATCAGCATGGCCGCGTGCGGCAGCGACACCAACTCCAACGCCGAGGTCGGAGACAACGGCAAGGTCTACTACCTGAACTTCAAGCCGAAAGCCGCCGATCAGTGGAAGGACCTGGCACAGGCCTACACCGACGAAACCGGCGTAGAAGTCACGGTGGAGACCGCGGCATCCAACACCTACGAGCAGCAGCTCAAGTCGGAGATGGCCAAGTCCAACGCCCCCACCCTGTTCCAGGTCAACGGCCCGGTCGGCTACGCCAACTGGAAGGACTACACGGCGGACATGTCCGACACCGAGGTCTACAAGCAGCTGCAGAACCCGGATGTCGCACTCAAGGACGGCGACAAGGTCGTCGGCGTGCCGTACGTCATGGAGACCTACGGCCTGATCTACAACAAGGACATCCTCAACAAGTACTTCGGCCTGTCCGGCGCGAAGGCCAAGTCTATCGACGATATCGACTCCTTCAAGACGCTCAAGGCCGTCGCCGACGACATGCAGGCCCGCAAGGACGAGCTCGGCATCAAGGGCGCGTTCACCTCCGCCGGCTTCGACTCCAGCTCCGACTGGCGCTTCAAGACCCACCTGGCCAACCTGCCGCTCTACTACGAGTTCAAGGAAGACAACATCACGAGCAGCCGGCCACCATCAAGGGCACCTGCCTGGAGAACTACAAGAACATCTTCGACCTGTACATCACGGACTCCACCACCGAGCCGTCTCAGCTGAGCTCCAAGACCGGCGATGACGCGAACTCCGAGTTCGCACTCGGCGAGGCCGCCTTCTACCAGAATGGCACCTGGGCATGGACCAATCTGCAGAACGCCGGCATGACCGCCGAGCAGGTGGGCATGATGCCGATCTACATCGGCGACCCGGACGAGCAGGACGAAGGACTCGCCACCGGCTCCGAGAACTACTGGTGCATCAACTCCAAGGCCTCCGAGGCCGACCAGAAGGCCACCGCCGAGTTCCTCAAGTGGGTCATCACTTCTGACACCGGCAAGGAGGCGCTGAGCACCGAGATGGGCTTCACCACCCCGTTCAAGACCTTCGATGACATCAAGACCGACAATCCGCTGGTTGCGGCCGCCGTCGCCGATCAGAAGTCCGGCAAGACGCAGGTCAGCTGGAACTTCACCATGATGCCGTCCGAGCAGTGGAAGAATGATCTCGCAACGCGCTCCTCGAGTACGCACAGGGCACCCAGAGCTGGGATGCGGTCAAGACCGCGTTCGTGGACGGCTGGGCCAAGGAGTACTCGGCCGCGCACGCGTCCTGAGTCCGACTCCGGCGTGAAAGCGTTGCCCCAGTCGGCTGTTAGCCCATGATCACGCAACGTCAGCGAACGGGGTTTCGATACCATATCGGAACCCGTTTTTACGGCGAGGTCTGGTCAGCGGCTGAGGGATTCGTCAGCCCCTCAGCCCTTCGCCTCGGTCGTGCTGGACCGCACCAGCATCTGCGCGGGAAAGACCTCAAACGGCTTGGCCGTCTTCCCTGTCTCGATGAGATCAAGGGCTTTAAGCGCCGCGCATGTCGCCATCGCGATCGGATCCTGCCGCACGGTCGTCAATCCGATCTCATTGGCATAGAAGCTGTCGTCGTATCCGACCATAGACACGTCGAACGGTACGCGAAGGCCAGTGCGCGCCAGCTGGAACATGAGCGGAATCGCGATACCGTCTTCTTGGCATGCGATGGCGGTCGGCATGCGATCCATCGAAAGCAGTTCGGTGGTCGCCCGGCTGATGCGGTCATCGCGTCCGCGATGACGATGGCGGTCAGGTCGATACCGGATTGTTCGCAGACCTGTACGAACGATTCGTATCGCTGCTGCACGCTGAAGTGCAGCGTCACGGCACGATCACGGCGTCGGCGTTGCGCCGTATCGGCAGCATGTCGAAGAACTCGCGGCGCTCCTCAATGCTGAAGATCTGGAAGATCGACAGGTCATAGCCGTTCGCGTGGAACACCTGGTTCAGCCCTTCGATGATCGAAGCGCTGAACCATAGACGAATGTGATCGCTCATCAGCAAAGCCACGCGCAGCGCGCGGCCGGACTTGAGCACCATGGCCGAGCGGGAGGATCAAGAAGTTCAGCTCCTCGGCGATGGCCAGCACCTTGGCCCGCGTCGCTTTCGACACGAGCTCCGGTCGGGTGAACGCGCGGGAGACCGTGGAGACGGAGACACCGGCCTTGTTGGCCACATCTTTGATGTTGATTCCCATGCCGGTCTCCTTTGCAGTGAGATGCGTCTATGACACAACAATAAACGCGGACGGCGTCGACCATGTGTTGAGCAGTCGATAAGACAACGTTATCATATGTGTTATTCTGCATCGGAAATGCCAAAAATCAGTATTTCCAGCATTTTGCCCTGTGCTTAGGCAGCGAGGAAGGAGTGATGGACACGCTTTCTGTGACAACGTTTGACCATCGGTCATACGCGTGGTATGGTAACCTTAAACCGGTTCGATTTGGTGCTATTCAGCACTGAGGAGACTGAACAATCCCAAATTCGGACCACTCGCACGCAGTAGTGCGGGTGTGCTCAAGGAGGAGAAAGTAGGCTGGCATGATTTCTATGACTGGCAAAGCGATTCGCAGGTGGTGGGCACTGTTCGCCCTGCCTACGTTCGCAGCATTCATGATTGGTTTCGTGGTGCCCTTCATCATGGGCCTGTACCTGAGCTTCTGCAAGTTCAGCACGGTGACGGACGCCCAGTTCATCGGCATTGACAACTACGTCAATGCGTGCAGGACAAGGAGTTCTGGAACGCACTGGTGTACACGGTGCTGTTCACGATCGTGACGACCATCGTGATCAACGTGGCCGCATTCGCGATCGCATACATGCTCACCAAGCGGTTCGCAGGCACCAATATCTTCCGTTCGGTGTTCTTCATGCCGAACCTGATCGGCGGCATCATCCTGGGCTACATCTGGCTGCTGTTGCTCAACGGCGTGCTGGCCCACTGGGGTCGTTCAATCACCTACTCGGGTGTGTACGGCTTCTGGGGCATGGTCATGCTGTACTGCTGGCAGCAGATCGGCTACATGATGATCATCTACATCGCCGGCCTGCAGGCGCTTCCGGGCGATGTGCTCGAAGCCGCCGCGGTTGATGGCGCAACCAACACCCAGACGCTGTTCCAGATCACGATCCCGTTGATGATGCCGTCCATCACCGTGTGCTCGTTCCTGACCGTCACCGGTGGCTTCAAGATGTTCGATCAGAACCTCGCCCTTACCAACGGCGCCCCGTCCAACAGCTCCGAGCTGCTGGCTCTGAACATCTACCGCACGTTCTACGGCCGCGCCGGCTTCGAGGGCGTCGGCCAGGCGAAGGCCGTCGTGTTCTTCATCATCGTGGCGCTAATCGCCATCATCCAGAACCGTCTCACCACTAGCAAGGAGGTGTCCGCATGAGCGAGAAAGTCAAGCATCCAGTACTGTGGGCCACGCTGTTCACCATCATCTCGCTGGCTTGGGTGTTTCCGATCGTCCTCGTGGTGATCAACTCGTTCAAGCAGAAGGCATACATCAGCCGCAACGCGTTCTCCATCCCGACCGGCAAGGCGTTCGTCGGCCTGCAGAACTACACACGCGGCATCAAGCGCACCAATCTAATCGAGTCCTTCGGCTGGACCGTTGTGGTCACGGTCGGCGCAGTGCTGCTCATCCTGCTGTGCACTTCCATGTGCGCATGGTGATCGTGCGTGTGAACAACCGCACGGCGAAGTCCCTGTACCTGCTGTTCCTGTTCAACATGATCGTGCCGTTCCAGATGGTCATGTTCACCCTCTCCAAGATCGCCGATATGCTCGGCCTGAACACTCCGTGGGGCCTGTGGATCGTGTATCTGGCTTCGGTGCCGGTCTGGCCGTGTTCATCTTCACCGGCGTGATCAAGGGCATCCCGCAGGAACTTGAGGAATCTGCAATGATCGACGGCGCCTCCGTGCCGCGCATTTTCTTCCAAATCACGCTGCCGATCATGCGCCCGTCCGTGATCTCGGTCGCCATCCTGCAGGCCATGTGGATCTGGAACGATTTCCTCCTGCCGTACCTGACGTTGGACATGCGCCGGTTCAAGACCATGTCAATCGCCATCCAGTACCTCAAGGGTGGTTATGGCTCGGTGGATATGGGTGCCATGATGGGCTGCCTCGTGCTGGCCATCATCCCGATTATCATCTTCTACTCGTGTGCCAGAAGTACATCATCAAGGGTGTGATGCTGGCGCCGTCAAGGGCTGACGATTACAAGCCGAAGGGGGGCTTCCCGGATTGTTCCGGGAAGCCCCCCCTTCGTATGCGCACTGGAGCGCGACCCTAACTCTCTAGTGTCCTCCGTCGGAAGTTCGTTAAATGACTACCCCTCAGTCCCGCTTCCGCGGGACGGCCCCCTGACAAGGGAGCCATGCAAGCCGGCATCGGCTTCTAATGGGACGTTGCCGTGAAGCAGACAGCGGCGGTATGTGCCCCCTCTGACGAGGGGGGCTATCAGCGAAGCTGACTGGGGGGAGAGAAAAAGCTGGTCCTTCAGTTATTTATAAGGCAGACCACTAGCATCTCTAGGCATGCAGAATCATGCCAAACCGCAATTCGACTGACGAGCCACATATCTCGCTTACGAGGGGCTGATTTGGGGCTTATACAACCCCTCACGCCCACGTCACCACCGCGTATGCCCGCCCGCGCGCAGTCCTCTACAACGCGGCTACACCCCTCTCTGTACATCCACACGTCCAACAAGGCATACAAAAAGCGGCTTCCCGGGAGACCCGGGAAGCGCGGAGGGGAAAGAGGAGAAGGAAGAATTAGTCGAGCAGGATCCACACCGTGGTGTCCTGCGGCAGAGCGCCGTCAGCGGTCAGATCGCCGGAGGCGAGCACGACCTCACCGGCAGGCAGCGTCACCGCCGCCACACCGAAATTGGTGTAGCTGGCGAAACGGCGTCCGTCCGTGCCGGGGCGGGAGTACGCGATCACGTCGTGTCCGGCATCGATGGCCGCGCAGTCCGAGGTATCGGCGGTTGCGGTGAGTAGCAAAGCGCGCAGCTCCAGCGTGGTCCGATACAGGTTCAGCATAGACGCGTCATCAGCAGCCTCGGCATCGGCGGCATAATCCTTGTACCGCAGTGGCTGCGGCAGATGCGGGTCCGCACTGGCCGAGCCGTCGGCCTTCGTCGCCGGGGAGAATCCGAACGATGCTCCGGTGCCGAATCCCGCGTTCCATTCAGCGGGTGCAGGCACGTCGGCGGCGACCCACGGCAGAGGCACGCGGCAACCGTCGCGACCCTTTTCGATGAACCGTTCGCGGGTGAAGAACGGGGGTCGGATCCTCGAGACGATCCCACAGGATGTCCGCCACTTCAGGCAAGCCGAGCTCCTCGCCTTGGTAGATGTACACCGAACCGGGCAGGCTGAGCTCCATCAGAATCGCCGCGCGCACGCTTGGTGCCGAGCTCGCGATCTTCGAAGTAGCTGGTGCCGTCGCGCAGCAGCCAGTCCTTGGCGAGCTGGTGATGCGACGAGGCCGGCACTCGCGGCAGGCCGTAACGCGAAACGTGACGCGGCACGTCATGGTTGCTCATCACCCACGTCGTCGTCGAATCGTGCGCCTTCTCGGCGGAGCGCAGACCGACGAGGATTGCCGCACGCATCGCGTCCACATCCCAGTTCGCTTCGGCGAACTCGAAGTTGAACACCTGACCGAGCTCTCGGTGCTCGCATACAGATGCTGGCGCTCCGGCACGACCCATGCCTCGCCGACGGCGAATCAAGGCGGGTTGTACTCGTTGAACACCTCGCGCCATTCACGGTAGATGTCGTGCACTTCGCGGCGGTCCCAGAGCGGGCTCGTGAAGTCGTGGCAGAGGCCATGCTGCACGGCCAGCGGGTCCATCTGATCAAGCGGCGTGGATTCCAGGTCCTTGGCCAGGCCATGCGCCACATCGATGCGGAAGCCGTCGGTGCCGTGATCGGACCAGAAGCGCAGGGTCTTCTTGAACTCTTCGTGGATGTCCGGATTGTTCCAATTGACGTCCGGCGGCTGCTTGGCGAAGATATGCAGGTACCGCTGACCGTCGGGCACCTGTTCCCACGCCGGGCCGCCGAACAGGGAAATCCAGTCGTTCGGCGGCAGCTCGCCATGCTCGCCGCGGCCGTCTCGGAAGATGTAGCGGTCGCGTTCGGGCGAACCGGGTCCTGCAGCCAGCGCCTCCTGGAAGAAGACGTGCTTATCGGCGGTATAGTTCGGCACGATATCGACGATGACTTTGATGCCAGCTTCGTGTGCGGCTGCAACCATGGCGTCGAAGTCGTCCATGGTTCCCAGACGCGGATCGACATTGCGATAGTCGATGACGTCGTAGCCGCCGTCCGCCAGGTCGGAGGGGTAGAACGGGCTCAGCCAGATGGCGTCCACGCCGAGCGTCTTGAGATAGGGGATTTTCTCGGTGACGCCTGCGATGTCGCTAAGTCCATCACCGTTGGCGTCTTTGAAGCTACGCGGATAGACCTGAAGACGACAGCTTGCTTCCACCAGTCATCGCGCTTGTTATTCGCGGTCATGGGTTCGGCCCCGGGTTCTAAATAGAAGTGCAACACCTTGTCTAAGGTTGGAAGTGTTCGAAGTTTCTAACTTAAGAAGGTGTCGCACTCATGGGTCAACAGTATTCGCACCTGTCGTCCGAGGAGAGGATCCTGATCGAGAAGCTGCATTGCGAACAGCATCTGAGCATTCGGCGGACCGCGGAGAGGATCGGCCGGGACAAGTCCACGGTGAGCCGCGAGCTGAGGCGCGGCCTGTGGTTCGCGTCCAACGAGAACGGGTCGTACCGTCCCTACCGGCCGAAACGGCTGAAGACCGGGCCGTGGACCTCGGGTCCGTTCTATTCGGCGCTGGCCGCGCAGA
>ENA-OQCF01000530-OQCF01000530.1-human-gut-metagenome-genome-assembly--contig:-NODE-530-length-14699-cov-4.391985_pt1 | contig 14699 bp, 21 predicted proteins | sample MGYA00242756_ERZ504573 | MGnify/ENA primary metagenome ERZ504573 (study PRJEB26092, sample SAMD00036240) | human gut metagenome | host: Homo sapiens | study: EMG produced TPA metagenomics assembly of... | reverse complement strand
ATCAGGCACAAGCCCTCCCGCTGCCCCGCGTCGGCCGCTGCGCAGGCGGCGTTGTGCCGGGCAGACGGTCCACAACCTCGATTTGCAGGGCTTTCACCGTGGTCTCATCCAGCTGAGCGGCCACGGCGGCAGCATTCAGAACATCGACACTCTGCGCCAGCGTATAGCCGCGGTTCGTGACGGCCTTGATCGGGATACCGTCCCGGCGCAGGGCAGCCACGGCCTTCCATACGGCGGTGCGGCTCACGCCGAGCTGAGCGGCCAGCTCCTGCCCGGAGATATACCGCCCGCGCACAGCATCCAGCGCCGCCAGCACCTCTTGCTTGACCATTTTTGCCGCCCCCTTATAAACCCGACTGTAGGCCAGTATACCGCACCGCCGGCCGGAATGTCAACGCCTTCTCCGCATCAGGGTTGACAATCAGGGCAAAAAATGTCCCGCCGGGCAGACGGGAACGACAAAAGCCCCGCAGGCTCTCGCCTGCGGGGCTTTTGCTATGATGCAAACAGATTTAGTAGGAAAAGTCTAAACTTAGCGCTGGATACGGCCGGAACCGTCGCCGCCGGCCAGCTTCTCGACCTCGGAGACAGTGACCATGTTGTAGTCGCCCTCGATGGAGTGCTTCAGAGCGGAAGCAGCAACAGCGAACTCAACAGCGTCCTGGGTGCTCTTGCCGTTCAGCAGGGCGTAGATCAGGCCGCCGCCGAAGGAGTCGCCGCCGCCAACGCGGTCGATGATGCGCAGCTCGTACTTCTTGGAGAAGCAGTACTCGTTGGAGGCAACGTCGTACAGCATGGCGCTCCAGCCGTTGTCGGAAGCGGAATGGCTCTCACGCAGGGTGATGGCAACCTTCTCGAAGCCGAACTTGTCAGCCAGCTGCTTGGCAACGCTCTTGTAGCCCTCGCGGTTGATCTCGCCGGCGTAGATGTCGGTAGCCTCCGCCTCGATGCCAAAGACGTCCTTCGCATCCTCCTCGTTGGAGATGCAGACGTCAACGTACTGGCACAGGTCGGTCATGGCAGCGCGGGCCTGCTCACGGGTCCACAGCTTGCCGCGGTAGTTCAGGTCGCAGCTGATCTTGACGCATGAGCCTTGGCAGCCTTGCAGGCCTCACGGCAGATCTCGACAACGTTCTCGCCCAGGGCCGGGGTGATGCCGGTGAAGTGGAACCAGTCCACGCCCTCGAAGATGGCATCCCAGTCGAAGTCGGCGGTGGAGGCCAGCTGGATGGCGGAGTTGGCGCGGTCATAGATGCAGACAGAGCCACGCTGAGAAGCGCCCTTCTCGTTGAAGTAGATGCCGACACGGTCACCGCCGCGGGTGATCTTGCTGGTGTCAACGCCGTAGCGGCGCAGGCTGTTCACAGCGGCCTGACCGATGGCATGGGCGGGCAGCTTGGTAACGAAGGCTGCGTCGATGCCGTAGTTGGCCAGAGAAACAGCAACGTTGGCCTCGCCGCCGCCGAAGCTGAACTCCAGGTTGTTGGCCTGAACGAAGCGCTCATAGTTGAACGGCTGCAGACGGATCATCAATTCGCCAAAAGTAACGACTTTCATGGTGAACTCCTTTTACTTTAATAATTTTATAAAATAGGGGAGCGGGGCGTCCGGGACGCCGCCCCTACAGATTTACGGGTGGTTTTACGCCAAAATCAGCGCTGGACCAGATGGAAGGCAAAGCCGGCGATCTCGTCAGCAAAGTAGATGGCGATGGTCTTGCCGTCCTTGACGTTCTTGCTGTCCATGTCGAACTTGACGCCGCGCTGGCCCAGGTGTAGATGGCGCGGTCAACGTTGTTGGTCAGGATGGCGATGTGGCCGTTGGTGCCGCGGCCCGGCTTCTTCATGATCTCGAATTCCTTCTTGCCCACGAAGATGCTGCTGTTGCCGACCTTGACGGCCATGCTCAGCAGGTTGGCGATGGTCTCGGCAGTCTTGGCAGCCTCGGCCTCGTCAGCGCAGTTGATGCCGATGTGGCCCAGCTCCAGGCCCAGCATAACGTCAACGGCCTCACGGCTCATAGCGGTGATCTCGTCCCAGGCACCGGCCTTGATCTTGTCGCTCTTGCACATCCAGGTGCCGCCGACGGCGATGATCTGGTTGTAGCCCAGGTAGTTGTTGACGTTCTTGGCGTTGACGCCGCCGGTGCACATCCACTTGCAGGTCTTGAGGCAGCGCCGATGTTCTTCAGCTTGTCCACGCCGCCGTTGGCCTCGGCAGGGAAGAACTTGACGACCTCGCAGCCCATGTTCATAGCCTGCTGCATCTCGCCTGCGGTGGCGGTGCCGGGCATCATGATGCCGCCCTTGTCGATGACGTGCTGGCAGACCTCGGGGTCAAAGCCGGGGGCAACGATGAAGGAAGCACCGGCAGCCATAGCGCGGTCAGCCTGATCCTTGGTCAGGACAGTGCCGGCGCCCAGCAGCATATCGGGCAGCTCCTCATGGATCTTCTTGATGCAATCCTCGGCGCAGGCGGTGCGGAAGGTGACCTCCGCAGCCGGCAGGCCGCCGGCCATCAGGGCCTTGCACAGGGGCAGGGCCTCATCCACGCTGTTGAAAGCAATGACCGGAATAATGCCGATCTCGTAAACACGCTGCAAAACAGAATTCATAGCAATTCTCCTTCACTGATTGTGTGCGGCAGTCCGGCGCAGTATGCGCAGTGATGCCCGCACTTGGTTACTTTTATTATAAACGCAGCGGCGGCGGGCGTCAATCGGGCAAAAATGTGGAAGAAAGCGCACGATTTTTGTCGCATCCGCCTAGGATTCCGCTATTCGGAAAAGGGCTTGAAAAATCGGGCAAACTCTGCTATAATCGTTCCATAATGCGGAACGGCAGGCACAGTTTGTCTGCCGTGCAAAATTATGAAATTTTTGTTAAATTTCATCGGGAGGCCGGGATCATGGCAGAAAAAAGCGGCGTACAAAGCGTGGAACGCATCTTTCAGCTCATTGAGCATCTGGCGGCGCACCCCACGGGGGTCAGTCTGCAAAGGCTGGCAGAGGAGACCGGGCTGGCCAAAAGCACGGTCCACCGTCTGCTGGCCAGTCTGGTCGGGCTTGGCTACGTCGTGCAGGACGAGGAAAACGGCCATTACCGGCTGACTTTAAAAATGTTTGAGCTGTCCAGCGGCATTGTGGACAGCATGGACATCATGGGCGTGGCGAAGGCGCACTTAGAGCGGCTGTCCCAGCGCACCGGCGAGGCCGTGCATCTCGTCATCCGCGACGGGCGGGACATCGTATACATTTATAAGACCGAGAGCGGCCCGATGCGGATGTCGAGCCGTGTCGGCCTGCGCAGTCCGCTGTACTGCACGGGCGTCGGCAAGGCGATTCTGGCGACGCTGCCCGGCGACGAGCTCGAGGACATCTGGACGCACAGCAATGTGCAGAAGTTGACAGACAAGACCATCACCGATCTGGAGGAGCTGCGCAGCCAGCTGGTGGAGGTCCGCGCGAACGGCTACGCCATCGACGACGAGGAGAACGAGCTGGGCGTGCGCTGTGTGGCGGTGGCGATCCCCGGGGCGGACGGCGCGCGGAAAGTGCGTTTTCCATCAGCGGTCTGGCACCCTATATGACGCCCGAACGGATCCGCCGCATCGCCACGCTGGCGCTGGATGCACGAACGGATATTCTGGCGGATTTAGGTTTGAGGTGAAAGAGTAACGACAGCGGCCAGAGGCTGGCCGCCCTACGTCCTACCCGTTGACTGCTGCTTACCTGCGGGGCGTCGGGGACGCCGCCCCCTACAGGCATCATCGCAAACCTTCCGGCCATTTGTAGGGGAGGGATTTATCCCTCCCGCACCGCCTCGCCACTAGCTCCCGTTCCCCAATCCGCCTCATCACTCCGCCTTGTTCTCCACACCCCTCAGCAGATCCTCCGCCTCCACTCCGTACAGCTTGGCCAGGGCCAGCAAGTTTGTGGTGCTCGGGTCGGCGCTGCCGTTTTCCCATTTGGATACAGTCTGGCGGCTCACGCCAAGCGCCTCAGCCTCGACTCCTGCGTCATCTGGCAGCGGGTGCGGTGGGCCTTCAGCGTCTCGCCCAGGGTGCGCTTCACGGCCTGCTTTTCCTCCCGCATCTCCTTGCTGCCGATGTACTTCTTCAACGCCCGCACGATCAGCACAAACAGATAAATCACCGCGGCCGCCAGCGCCGCAAAAACCAAAATATTGAGCGCCGCCCCCCATGTTGCTAACAGCATTTTTCTTTCCTCCTTCACGGATTTTTCTGTTCCCAGTATACCAAACCCCGCTGCTTTACGCCATCAACTATCGCGTACATTTTCGCTTACATCACAAAAAACGCCTGTCTGCGTCATTCCCGCAGACAGGCCGTCTCCTTTAAATCCGCTTAAAACTGCTCCAGTATTGCCAGCAGCTTGTCAAGGCTGCGCTCGTTGAACTCCAAAATCAGAATGTCGCACCCCGGGTGCCCGGCCACATCCATCGTAAAGGTGTCGATATGCTCGCGCCAGCTGTTCGTGAAGCGCGCCTGCAGGTACGGCATGTAGTACTCGCTGAACGAATCCCCGATGACCCGCACGGCACGGCTGTCCTTCTCAAACATCCGGTCATAGCCCGGCACTACGTAGGTCTCCTCGGCGGGCAGACTGGCGTAGAGCGCCGCCACGTTTGCCATGTCACCGGTGGTCGTGCCGCCGGCCTCGACGGGGTAGCTGTCCGCCGGGCGCGTCGGCATGTCCAGCGCCTCAAAAATGCCGTCCAGCCCGATGAGCGCGCCGACGGCGTTCCAGTGGGTGTCCGTTTTGTAGTACAGCAGCCGGTCGGCGTTCTGCCGCGCCTGGCTGCGCAGCATGTCATACCGCCAGACCACCGGCACTGTCGTGTGGCTCTGCAGATAGGCCGCCAGCAGGTCGGTGCGGTTTTCCTCGTTCACAATGGGATAGCCGTCGGGCATGTACTCGCGGTAGATGCGGTCCTTGCTGGGCGTCAGATCCAGCACCAGCGTGCAGCCGTTTTCGGCCAGCTTATCACTCAAGATCTGCAAGCCCGCGCTGGCCTCGGCCAGTGTGTCGGCGTTGTCGTTCAGCTCGGCCAGCCCCTGATAGTTTGCCATCGGCTGCGCGGCGTTGGGGCCGTCCTTGTAGAACAGCCAGCCGTCCTTGCCGGGCAGCACCTGGTCGCTCTGGCTCGTGCCGAACAGCGCGTAGTCCAGCCCGGCGTTCACCAGCACAAACTGATAGCGGAACGGCGAGTTATCGACCAGAAAGTTGTCAAGATTGCGCGGCAGCTCCCGCAGCGGGCTTTGCAGCACCTGCGGCAGGCCGGTCATCAGGCGGTTTTCGTGACTGTCCATCGACAGTTGCTTGGAAAAAATATTGAACACCGGGAACGCCAGCCCGATGACGGCGCAGAACACGCCGATAAAGCCAATTTTGACCGCTTTACGCATGGCTCTGCACCTCCCTTAAAATTGAAAATAAATAAACGCGCTGTAGGTGCCTGCCGTGACGCGCATAAGTCCCAGAAACAGCAGCACGAGCAGCCCCGCCATCCCGGCAGGGACGGCGCCTTTTTCGCGTACAAAGCCGCCTTCAGCTTGGGGCACAGCGCCTGCACGGGGCCGCACAGCAGGAAGGACGCCGCTAAAATCAGCAGCAGCTTGGTGTCCGCAAAGGCCGCCAGCATATAGCCCTTGGCCCCGCTCTGCCATGTAAAAATGCCCTTGAGCACGGCCAGCCCCTCGGACAGGCCCGGCGCACCGAAGATCACCAGCGTCAGCCAGAGCAGCACCACCGTGTACAGGTGCCGGAACAGTCGCGGCAGCTGCTCCAGCGCCCGGCGCAGGCCCAGGCGCTCCATGCACAAAATTATGCCGTGCAGCAGACCAAACACCACATACTGCCACGCCGCGCCGTGCCACAGGCCGGTCAGCGCAAAGACGATGAGCAGGTTCAGGCAGGTGCGGCGCAGGCGGCAGCGGCTGCCGCCCAGCGGAATGTAGACGTAGTCGCGGAACCAGCTCGACAGCGAGATATGCCAGCGCCGCCAGTATTCGCCGACGGAGCAGGCAAGATACGGATACTCAAAGTTTTCCGGCAGCGTGATGCCGAAGAACTCACCGATGCCGATGGCCATATCGCTGTAGCCGGAAAAGTCAAAATACAGCTGCATCATGTAGGCCGTGTAGCCCAGCACGAGGATCGGCGCGGGCAGCGTGGCCGCCGGGACCGACGCGACTTTGGCGTAAATCAAAGCGATCTGGTCGGCGATGATGGCCTTTTTTGCAAGGCCCAGCACGAGCGCTTGATGCCGTAGCAGAAGCGGTCCGCCGAGACGCGGCGCGTCTCGCTGCCGGGGTCCAACTGCGGGGCCTGCTGGCCGTACCGCACAATGGCCCGGACGGCCCGTGGCCGAAGAACGCGAGGAACACCGCAAAACGGATAGGGTTCTTTTCCGATTCCACCTTGCCCGCGGCCACATCGGCACAGTAGCCGATGGCCGTAAACACGTAAAAGCTCAGCCCCAGCGGCAGGGCGGGGGAGAGCACCGGCAGCAGACCCGGCACAAGGGCGTTGACCGTCTCCGCCGCAAAGCCCGCATATTTAAAGCCGCCCAGCACCGCCAGATCCAGCAAGATCAACAAAATCAGCAGCGGCCTTTTGTGGGCCAGCCGCCCCAGCAAAAGCCCGCCCAGCCAGTTGATACCGGCCAGCAGCACCAGGATGGCCGCGCCCTTTAAGCCCGCCCACGCAAAAAACAGCAGACTGAACGCAGCCAGCACGGCATTGCGCAGCCACTTGGGGCACAGCCAGTAGACCGCCAGCGACAGCGGCAGAAAAACGAACAGAAATTGCACCGAAGAAAACGCCATAAAAAACACTGCTCCGCGCGGCACAGCCTGTGGCGATGCCGCTTCATAAAAATTTTACATCTGTAAACATTATAAAGGGTATGACAAAATTCGGCAAGGTCTGCACACAAAAAAGTTATTTTTCCGTCGCTCCCGCGCATTTTGCAGGAGATGGCCATAGACATCTACCCCAAAAATGACTATAATAAAGATGTATATGTGTGTAACGGAGGGGTCTGCCCATGGAAAATCTGATTTTCGGCGCATTCGCCACGCTGGACGGCTACCGCGAGGGGGACGCCGCCAATCTGGGCCGCACGGTCTATGACCGCTGCACCGTCGTGGCGCTGTGCAGCGCCAAGGCGCAGAACCCTGCCTGCACAGTGGCCCTGCTGACGAATGCTCCCGTGCCGGAGCCGTTCCGCAGCCAGCTGACGCAGGGCGCGTCGAGATCTGGGACTGCCCGTTTACCACCTACCGCGTGCCCGCCGACACCAATTGGGCACTGGCCTACTACAAGCTCTGCGCCATGGCGTGGGTGCTGGAAAACCGCGACTTTGCCCGCGCGGTGATGCTCGACCTCGACACCTTCACCCAGCGCCCGCTGGACGATCTGTGGCGGGAATGCGACGAAGCCGTGCTGCTGTATCAGGTCCCCCACGCCGCCAGCCAGACGATGACCGCCGCCATCAGCCGCTGCTTTGATGCGGTGGAGCCGGACGGCGCACCGCACGTGCTGACGCACTTTGGCGGCGAGCTGGTCGCGGGCAGCAGGGCGCGGCTTGCTGATTTTATATCGCTGTGCCGTGATTATTTTGAAGATCTGCAGGCAAAGGACATCACTCCGAGGGAGGGTGACGAGGCCATCTGGTGCGGTGCCGCCTACCGCAGTCTGCTGGCCGGTAAACCCGTGCGCGCTGCAAATGCCTATATCTTCCGCTACTGGCTTGGCGGGCATTTCTACTATGTATCGACAAATTATACACTCGACCCCGTCTGCATCCTGCATCTGCCGGGTGCGGCGAAGGACCGCCAGCTAAAACTGATTTACAATGGCTATGCCAGGCGTGGGGTTTTCCCGCCGCTGAACAAAATCTACCGCCTGTGCGGCCTGCCCGCCGCACATCCGCCGCTGCTGCGCACCGTATGGAGGCGGCTGCTGGCCAAGCTGTAAGGAGCTGCCATGTCCAGAAGAAAAAACGATTTGAGCCAGCGGCTCGAAGCTGTCATCAAAACGCTGGTGCCCCAGCAGGAGCAGAACCCCGACGACCTCGGCCCGATGATGCGGGCCATCAAGGCCGTGCACAGCATCAGCGATCACACCTCGACGACGCCCGAGGATCTGGAGCGCCAGCGCGCCGCGGAGGAGCTGTTTGCGCGGCTCGTCACGCCGGGCATCGGCATCCGCAGCGACAGCCTGACCGTGGGGAGCATCCCCGCCGAGTGGGTCAGCCTGGAGCACGGCCATGACCGCCGCCACGCCGTTTTGTACTGCCACGGCGGCGGCTACACCTGCGGCCAGCTGGGGTACGCCCGCATTCTGGCCAGCAAGCTGGCGCTGGCTACCGGGTTTGACGTGCTCTCGTTTGAGTACCGCCTTGCGCCGGAACACCCGTTCCCTGCGGCCATTGAGGATGCCGTGGCGATGTGGGATTATTTAATGTATATGGCTACGGTGCGCGGGACGTTATCGTCGCGGGCGACTCCGCCGGGGGCAACCTGGCGCTGGAGCTGGCTTTAAAGCTGAAGGAGCAGGGCCGCGCCCAGCCGCGCGGGCTGGTGCTGTTCAGCCCATGGACCGATATGACAGCCAGCGGAAAGAGTTACCGCACCTGCAAGACACTGGACCCGATGCTGACGATGGAGTACATCGCCGCCGTGCGCGAGGCCTACACCGGCCCCGATGCCGACTGGTCGCGCCCGTGCTACAGCCCGCTCTTTGCCGACCTGCGCGGTCTGCCCCCGACGCTGGTACAGGTAGGCACAAACGAAATTCTGAAGTCCGACAGTGAGCGCCTTGTGGAGAACCTGCAGAAGGCCGGGGTGTACGCCCAGCTGGAAGTCTACCCCGAGTGCTGGCATGTATTCCAGCAGATGCCGATCCGTAGAGCCGCCGTCGCAATGGAGAGCGCGGGGCGATTTGTGCAGAGGATCATTTGAGCGGGCTATAACCCGTAAAGAAAGTAGCAGTTCCCGGAAGGCAGCCGCTCCCGTACAGCCACAAAAGAAAGGACCATGCTCATGTCCGATTCCTGGTATAAAGTCGATAACGTCGCCAAGGTGTTTCTGGCTACGGCGTCCCAGCGCGACCCGCGGGTCTTTCGTATCTCCTGCACGCTGAACGAGGAGATCGACCCCGATACGCTGAATGAGGCCCTGCGCAGCACCGCACAGGAATGGCCGCAGTTTCAGGTCACGCTGCACCGCGGTCTGTTCTGGCATTATTTTGAGTCCACCGACCAGCTGCCCACCGCCCAGCCGGAAACCAAAGCCCCCTGCGCACCTCTGTACACGCCGGAGCGCCGCAATAAGCTGATCTACCGCGTAACGTATTTCGGGGCGCGGATCAACCTGGAAATGTTCCACGCCATTACGGACGGCAACGGCGGCCTGCTCTACTTAAAGTCCATCGTGCGCAACTATCTGGCGCTGCGCCATCCCGGTGAAATGGAGAACGTTCCCTCGCCCAACAGCGCCTCTGCCGGGGATATGGCACAGGACAGCTTCCGCAATTTTTATGAGGGCACCAAGCGGAAGAAACCCGCTGAAAAGCCAAAGTGTACCACCCGCATGGTTTTCTGCCCTACAGCCAGCTGCAGTTTTTTGAAGGACATTTAAGCTCTAAACAGGTGCTGGAACGTTCCCACGCGCTGGACGTTTCGATGACAAGCTACCTGGGCGCGTCTTTCATGCTGGCCATCTACCACGATATGCCCGCACTGGAACGCAAAAAGCCGATCTGCATCAGCCTGCCCGTCAACCTGCGCAACTACTATCCCAGCGAGACCGCGCGCAACTTCTTCAACTCGGTCTGCATCGCTCATACGCTGACGCCCGAGGACACGCTGGAAACCGTTGCCCCGGTCTTTAATGCCAAGCTGAAAGAGGTTTTAAAGCCCGAGAACATTCGCGCCCAGATGGATGCGTATGAAAAGCTGGAACACATCCCCGGCATCCGCCCGGTTCCGCTGGTCATCAAAAACGCGGCGGTCAAGTTTTTCACCGAGCTGGAAGACCGGCATGTCTCCGCCGTTGTCTCCAACATGGGCCGGGTCAGCATCCCGGAGGGTATGAAGCCCTATATCCACGATTTTGCAGCGTTTTCCAGCTGTAAGACGCTGTTCACTGTGGTCTGCTCCTACGGGGACGACCTTGTGCTGGGCACTGCTTCTGCCCTGCGCAGCACCGCCATTTTGCAGCGCCTTTACCGGGAGTTTGCCAAGGATGGCTGGATGTTACCCTGTACGCTACGGAGGTGGAAAGATGAATACCTGCCCGCATTGCCATATCAGGGTCGGCGGGGACACTGCCTACTGCCCGCTGTGCCAGAACCGCCTGTCCGGCCCCGCCGGAGAGCCGTATTTTCCGGCAACGGCCCCGCGCATCCACCGCGCATCCCTGCTGTATAAGATCGTGGCGTTCGTGCTGTCAGCGCTCATCGTCGTAGCCGGTGCCTTTGATTTCCTGCTGATGGAAGACACGCCCCACCGTCATTTCAGCATTTTGATGGCCGTCTGGGCCGTGGCGGTCCTGCGGGTGCTGCGCGCCGTGCTGCGCCGCCGCTTCAACGGCCCGCGGCAGATCTTCAATCTGCTGCTGCTCGTCTCGGCGCTGCTCGTCTTTACCGACTGGTTCAACGGCTACACGGGGTACAGCTTGGACCTCGTCGTGCCGATTTTGTGCTGTGTAGCGCTGGTCTGCAACTTTATTTTTGCCTTCCTGCGCAGCCGCTTTACAGCAAACGCGCTCGTGTATCTGCTCATGAACATCGGCATCGGCGTTCTGCCGTACATTCTGCTGTTCTTCCGCATTGACTATTCCGGCAGGCTGGACGCCCACAGTCTGCCGTGGGTCATCTGCCTGATCATAAGCGTCATCACGTTTCTGGGCCTTGTCATCTTCCGCGGCAGAGCCCTAAAAAACGAAATCGTAAAGCGTCTGCACATGTAACCATACCCCGCGTCGGCACAGTTCACACCGGCTGACGCAAGCGGATGCAAGCCTCCGCCCCTGCACGAGCCAAATAAAAAAGCTGCTGTCCGCTTGAGACAGCAGCATTTTTTATTTCTTGTCAAACGCTTCCCGGCGCTTTGTGGACAGGCGGAACATTTCCTCCAGCCCCTCGCGGTCATCGCGGACGAGCTTTTCCCGCATATCCTGCAGGGCGCTCTCAAACATATCGATTTCGGAAATCAGGTTGTCCTTGTTCCACAGGAACAGCTCCGCCCACATTTTGTCGTTGATATGGGCAATTCTCGTCAAATCGCGGAAGGAGTCGCCCGTGTAGTTCGCCAGCTCCGAGTTATCGGACGCGCACATCAGGCTGACGGCAATGGCATGGCAGAGCTGGCTGACATAGCCGATCATGTGGTCGTGCTCGGCGGGGGTCAGCACGCTGATGCGCTTGAAGCCCAGCTCCGCGGCCAGGTCGCGGCACCAGTCGATGCCCGCCTGGCTGTTCTTTTCCGTCGGGGTGATGATGAAGTTTGCGGGGGCAAAGTTGACCTCGGCGCTGTGGGCGATGCCGCTCGTCTCGCGGCCCGCCATCGGGTGGCTGGCGATAAATTCTACACCCTCCGGCAGGGCGGCCTGCACCGGCTCGACCACACCGCGCTTGACGCCGGACACATCCGTGACCATCGTGCCGGGGCGGATGAGTGGACCGTACCGTTTGACCCAGTCCAGCAGCACGGTAGGGTAGAGGCCGAAGATGATGCAGTCGGCCTCCCTTACCAGATCCTCAAAATCCGCATTTTTACCGGCGCGGATGTAGTCATGCTGCAAGGCATAGTCCAGCGTTGACTGGCTGTGGGTGATGCCGGTCACATTGTAGCCCTTCTGGCTCAGCACCTGCGCGTACTTGCCGCCCAGCAGGCCCAGACCGACGATCAGGTAGGTTTTGCTTTTATCCAGCATAGGAAATCACGCCTTTATGTTAAATTCTTCTTGTTTGTCGGTGTTCAGCTCCACCTTGGCGCCAAGACCGCGCAGCACGCTCCAGAACGCGGGCCAGCTCTTGTCCACGGCCTCGGCCCCGCAGAGCAGGGCGGGCAGGCCGCTGGCAATCGCCGCCACAGCCAGCGCCATGACGATGCGGTGGTCGTTGTGGCCGGACAGCGGCGCGTTCGGCGCGTGGAGCGCCACGCCCTGGATGTGCACGGTGTCACCGTCCACCTCGATGCGCGCGCCCATCTTCCGCAGCTCGGTCTGCATGGCCTCGATGCGGTCCGATTCCTTCAGGCGCAGGCGGCCCGCATTGCGGATGACCGTCTCACCGCTGCAAAAGCAGCCGAGCGTGAACAAAATCGGCCCTAAATCAGGGCAGTCCGCCAGGTCGATCTCCGTCGCCTTCAGCAGGCTGCGGTCAAAGTGCAGCCCGCCCTCGACGGGCTTGAATTTGCCGCCGCAGCGCTTTAAAATGTCCAGAATGACCTTGTCGCCCTGCTGGCTGTCTGGGTTCAGCCCCGTGATCGTGATGCCGCCGATGACGCAGCCCAGCACGGCCAGGAACGCGGCCTGGCTGTAGTCACCCTCGACGGCAAAGTCGCTGGCCGTATACCGCTGCGGCGCGGCCACGCGGTACATCACACTGCCGTTTTTGCGTGCGCGGCTCGTGACCTTGACGCCGAACTGCTGCAAGGCGTCAACCGTCATATCCACGTAGGAGCGGCTCTCGTAGGGGGCCAGTACCTCGATGCTGCTCTCGGACTCCATCAGCGGCGCGGCAAACAGCAGACCGCTGATGAACTGGCTGGACACGTCGCCGGGCAGGGTGAACCCGCCGGGACGCAGCCGTCCAAAGATCGTGATGCCCTCGGGCGTCTGCTCAAATTGCAGGCCCTGGCGCTCAAACAGCATCTGGTAGATGGCCTGCGGGCGGTCAAACAGCCGCCCCGCGCCGGTAAAGCGCACTTTCTGGGCCGTCAGGCTGAACAGCGGATCATGAACCGCAGTGTGGAGCCGCTCTCGTTGCAGAAAACCGGGCGTGTCACCGTCACAAAGCCGCCCGCCGTCCCGTGCCCCTTGATGGTCACGGAGTGGGCCTCCTCGGTGATTTTTGCGCCCAGCTGGGCCGCCGCGCCAAGCGTGGCGCGGATGTCCTTGCTGTACTCGATATTCGTGATATGCTGGTGCCCTCCGCCAATGCGGCGCACAGCACCGCACGGTGCGCTGCGCTTTTACTGGGGGGCACCGTGGCCGTTCCGCCTAAGCGGCTGACATGAATTTTCGCGTCCAATTTACATCTCCCGGCCGATGGCGGCAGCGACCTTGCGGCACTTGGCAATCACATCGGCGAACTTATCCGGCTTCAGGCACTGGGCGCCGTCGCTCCAGGCGTGCGGCGGGTCGTTGTGGACCTCGATCTCCAGACCGTCGGCTCCGGCGGCCACAGCAGCCAAAGCCATGCTCTCGATGTACTTATAATCACCGGTGGCGTGGCTGGGGTCAACGATAATGGGCAGGTGCGTTTTTTCCTTGATGACCGGCACGGCGGACAGGTCCAGCGTGTTGCGGGTCGCACGCTCAAACGTGCGGATGCCGCGCTCACAGAGGATAACGTTCTCATTGCCGCCGGCCATGATGTACTCGGCGGACATGATCCACTCCTCAATGGTATTCGCCAGGCCGCGCTTGAGCAGAACGGGCTTGTGCATCTTGCCGACGGCCTTGAGCAGCTGGAAGTTCTGCATATTGCGCGCGCCGATCTGCACAACGTCCACATACTCCTCGAACTCGGGGATGTGGACCTCGTCCATCAGCTCACTGACGATAGGCAGGCCGGTGATCTCGCGGGCCTTGACATATCCAGGATGCCCTCGGTGCCCAGACCCTGGAAGGAGTAGGGGCTCGTGCGAGGCTTGTACGCGCCGCCGCGCAGGAAGTTGGCACCGCCCGCCTTGACAGCCTTGGCCATCTTGATGGTGTGCTCCTCGCCCTCAATGCTGCACGGACCGGCCATAACGGCGATGGGCGCATTGCCGCCGACCCTGACGCCGTTGATGTCCACGACGGTATCCTCCGGGTGGAACAGGCGGTTGGCGCGCTTGTAAGGAGCGGACACACGGGTCACATTCTCGACCCAGGGGTTTGCCAGCACGTCCTTCTCGGCAATTTTCGTCGTATCACCGACAAGGCCAAAGACGTTGTAGTCGGTACCGCGGATCAGCGTGACAGACAGGCCCTGCTTCTCGAAGTTATCGACAATGCGGTCCAGCTCGACCTGGGGCGTACCTTTTTTAGTGGAAATAATCATGGGAGCCTCTTTCTTATATACTTTTTACTCTATGAACCATTTTAGTTGTAGGGGTCGATGCCAAGCATCGGCCCGCCGCCTGAAGACTCCCCCCTCGGGGGAAGCTGTCCGCCGCAGCGGACTGATGAGGGCAAACCTTGCGGGCACTGCTCCTTCTCGGCGGGCCTCGGAAGCTCTGCCTCATCCGGCGCTTTGCGCCACCTTCCGAGGGGGAAGGCTTTCACAGCCTCTCGTCCGCCTCAAACAGCTGTACCGCCTTATCCACTGCCGCGGTCAGCGAGCCGTTATTTTCCAGCACGACGGTGGAGGCGGCCTCATACAGCGGCGTGCGCTCGGCTTCAAGCTGCTTTAAGGCCGCGCCGCCCTTGGAGAGCGGGCGTCCGCCGGTAGCCAACGCC
>ENA-OQCF01000528-OQCF01000528.1-human-gut-metagenome-genome-assembly--contig:-NODE-528-length-14740-cov-1.663861_pt1 | contig 14740 bp, 13 predicted proteins | sample MGYA00242756_ERZ504573 | MGnify/ENA primary metagenome ERZ504573 (study PRJEB26092, sample SAMD00036240) | human gut metagenome | host: Homo sapiens | study: EMG produced TPA metagenomics assembly of... | reverse complement strand
CCGGACAGGGACTACAAGCATATAGGCAGCAGCACAGCAACAGCTCCACAACAACCTGTATATATTTCATATCTCTATTCATCGCTCATCATAAATCACTTCTCCTTTTTCATCGTAGCATAGTGGAAATAAAACCAATATGTTTTTCCGTATTTGGCTTGCAAAGAGGCACCATTACCACCATTCGCCTCGTACAGTCGGGTATAATCGCCAAACTCATCCAATACCTGAGGCGGAATATTCCACTTCCTCACTTCATCCAGTGGAGACTTGTTGCCCGCAAGATAGACAAGCAGTCCCTCGGCATATAGTCTGGAAGGTATCCGATGGGCAGCAAACTCTTGATAATCCCGGGCGAAAGCACCAATATCCTTATTCAGCAAATCAAAGCAGAGAAGGTAATCGCATGCCAACACATTATCAGGATTGTTACGCAACAAATGACGAAGTGAAAGCGGAATGTTGGCAGAAGAACGTAAAGTATCCGTTGCAGGCAACAACAACCGCTTCCGTTCCAGCCATTGGCAAACTTCGGCCGTCTGTTTTCCGGGAATACGCCGTTCTGCCCAATCACGGTAACACATTGTCTTTTGCAGGAGACGAAGATATTTCATGGCCGCCGCCTCATCACCGTTCACCAGGTTGATTTCCGCCAAACGCTTGACAGCTCTTGCCCCAGTGTGGTGCGGAGAAAAAATCATTCCCAAAATGGCGGCATGTTCAGCCATCGTCATATCTCCCAACGCAAACCAGACTTCATTGGCTGCATAAATAGTAAGGTAGGTAGAATGGGGAGCCACAGGCAGAAACAGCCCTTGCGAAGCCGGTTGATAACCATCCATCAGCTGGTCGGGAAGCCGGTTCTGCTGTGCATTCAGCAAATTATAATAATAGGCAGTGAACGGAGAACGGTATTCACCCTCTGCCAACAGTTTCCGTACTTTCTCCGAACGGCCGAAATACATTTCCGAATCCAACGCCAAAAGATATTCCCGCCCTAAATCGGGCATATTGTACCATCGTGACGACCAATCGCCACAGCCAAACAGCCAATAGCCGGACAATACCGCCAATATGCTTACCGGTAAGCCCGACTTCCACGAACGTCGCATGCAGCTACGGCACAACAACAAAATACCTCCGATACCGGTTAAAGCGATTGTGCCGGAAAGCGGATAACTCAATCCGCATTGCCTTCCTGCCTCCCAAGCCACCGCCAACACCGTAGGAATCCACGCCCAACGTCCCATGTACGGAGCCAACAAACGAAACACCACCACTCCCCAAAGCAACAGCACGACAGCCATTATGGTCGGGCCACCCCCTTCGTAATAAAAGAATTGAGTGAGGAAATCTCCTGACAGACGTGCCAGAGCCGCCGGATGCCGCAGATACCCGGCCAATGGTTCGGTGGCAAGCAAAAAGAGCTGTGTCTGCTCCCGATGGAACAGATGATAGGGCAATATCCGGAAGAAAAAAAGAAACAACGCCAAAGCACCGATTCCTGCCGCTCCCCATTCAATGTATTTCCTTCTGCAAGCTTTCATCCAACAGTTTTTGTTGTTCTTCCGTCAAGGAGCCACGCACCATCTTCCGCATGAATGTCCCCAACGTATTGTTTCCCTGCTCTTTCAAAAACAGAAAGTTCGTTTCCTGCTCCTGCATCCTCAGACTGTCACGTATCCGTATCAGATGCAGTGAATCTTTTCCGGTGGCATTCCGTAGTCCCGTCCGGATAAATGGTAAGCCTCTTGCTTCTTTTCCCTCCCCTCTTTCCATTTCTGAAGGGCATCATTTTGCGGAGTGCCCGTTACCGAACCGACAGAGTCGGCCTTCACATGTATGGTTCCCGGCTCCGTCACCACCAGCAGTTCCTGGATGTAGATACGCAGCAGATGGCGCAGACGCAACACCCTCATCTCCTCCCCTTGTCCGGAAAAAGAAAAAGAGGCATTGGTTATCTTTACAGAATCCACCCGCCCCGGTGCATTCTCCATCGGCACGAGGTATATCCATTCCCCGTCGTATTTCACCGACGGCAACGTTCCTTCAATCACATAATTCTGTCCGGAATTTCCACAACTTGCCCAAAGAAGGCAACTGATACAAAAAAGCAAGATACGTGTTTTCATCCTTATACATTAGAATTTCAACAAAGGTAGGCGTTTACCAACTGTCAGCCTAATATTCAATTAACCAAAGATAATATTTTTAATCAGAGATTTTCTTCATCGCCATACACTCCATTTCCACCAGCCACCCCGGGCGACAGACAGGAGCCAGCGTAATCACTCTCGGCGTATCGGGAAAGCGTTCATCAAACATCTCCTTTACTACGGTATAATCCGCCATATCACGCAGATAGACAATGATATGCCCCACATCTCCAAAGCCACAATCGGCCTCCTTCAATAAAGCCTCCACATTCTCCCACATCCGTTCTGTCTGACGGCGTACATCTCCGGCATACATCACTTCCCCACGGTTGTTGATACTCGCTGTACCGGAAATGAGTACTTGCCGGCGGTCGTCGTAATCCACCGCCGTTCCCCGTTCGAAACTGACTCCATACTCATAAGTGGGGTTCAGATGTGTGCGGGCATAGAGATATTTGATTTGTCCGGGCTTTAATCCCGCTACGGCAAAAGCGTCAAGCATCACCAATACTTTCGGGTCGGCATGACGCCCACCGATACCGGTACTGGCAATATAGTGCGTGTTCTCCGTCAGGTTCTGAGTGACAAACATCTCATTGCGCGCCTTGACCACACCGGCATAATTGCAATCCACATTCTGCACAAATATCCAGGTACGCAGGCAATTGTCGGCCAAGGTACACCCTTCTTCCATCAGTTGCATAGCATAGTCGTTGAGCAAAAGACGCATCTGGTATTCCGAATTGGCGGCACGGTTGAAGCTGCCTCCCATCCAGAGCTGGCGATAAGCACCGTGTTTCACTTCATACAGTCCGTTTGGCAGCACTCGTGTCTGCACATCGGTCTGCAGATATGCCCACAAAGCAATCTTGGTACCATCCAGTGGCGATTGTTCCACCACGGACAGCGCGCAATCGGAGCTTTCCGCCGTAGCGGCAAGCAACAGTTCCGCCTGGTTGGCGGCATCACTCAAGAAATATCTTTTAAAAACCGCCACGGCTCCGGGCAATTCTTTTTTCAGTAAAGCGGCATACGCATCCAGCACGGCATTCATCTGCTCACGGTAGGTCTGTTTCGGGTCGGTGGCATGTATCATCACATGGTATTCCGTCACTCCGCCGGTTACAACAAATGCAGCCACTTCCGCCCTGCCTGAAGGATAAGAGTATGATGTGTATTTCATATCATTAACGAGAGATTGTTTCAATCGCAAAGATAAGTTTTTTTATCCGACAAGGAGTAGTGAAAATCGCAACTTCGCTTGTTTTGTTCTTATAAAAAAGTTACTTTTATAGAAAAGTATAAAATATACAGTTATTAGGAGCAAAAATATTTATCACATCGGCATCCAGGACTTTGAGAAGCTGCGCAAAGGCGGTTATTTCTATGTGGACAAGACCGCCTTAGTATATAAATATTCACATTATTTCCCTATCATTCAGCCCTTTCCGGTGAAACTTCTTTTTCCTTCTCACCACCTCATATACATTGCCGTAGACGTTTCAGCCCCGCCTGCAGCTGCACTGAACCGAACTGCATGGGATTGCTGCCACGCATCAGGGCGGGATGCGCCTTTTGCAGCTCGTCGAAGATATCGGCAGCAGTCAGGTCAAGACTCTTCTTTGCCGAAACGGAGCACGGAACAAGTTGCAGACCGCTTCCTCGGCAAGACTGACACGATAAAAGCCTCGTTGTGCGCTTACAGCTTTCGCGCTCCGGCGGCGCTTTTCTTCCCGTTCCTCCCGGTTTCGGTATTTCTTTTTGTGCATGTTTCAGCCTTTCGGAAAAGGCTATCAGTTGTCCCGCTTTCTTCAAAAATCATTCCTGCCGACAAACATACTTATTTATGCTGCAGAGCCCTTTATTTTCAGTACTTTTACACGATTCTTTATAAGTGAACGACCCGAGTTATCCAATCGGCTGACCCAGGTCGTTCAATCGAACAGCCAGAGTTGTTCGTTCGGCCGACCGGGGTCGTTCACTTATAGAAAGACACTTCCGAGGGAAGAAGCAAATACGTTGAACGCACTAAAACCTATTGATATGGCAATACTATATGACTGGTACGAGAATCCGGGCACCAATGAGGAAGACCCGGAAGAAAGAGGCCTCCATCCTCGCCCGTTGCTCAACGGGAAAATAACCATGCGGCAGCTCTACAACCGCGTACATGCCCGCAGCTCGCTCACGGTGGGCGACGTAATGAACGCGATAGACTGTCTGACGCAAATCTGCGGCGAAGAACTGCGCGACGGGCACGAGGTGCACATCGAAGGGCTGGGCTACTTCGCCCCCACCCTGGAAGCCACACAGAAAGTGACCCGCAGCACCCCGAACAAGCACCTGAAACTCCGGCTGAAGAGCATCAGCTTCCGTCCCGACGTCAGGCTGAAACAAGCGATGACGGGAGTCAGTGCCATCCGCAGCAAATACACCCGCCACTCCCTGAAGCTTTCGGAAGTGGAGATAGACATGAAGCTGAAAGAATACTTTGCCGACCACGACGTGCTGATTCGCAGTGACTTCCAAGCGCTGTGCGGCATGGCACGCACCACCGCAAACGTCCACCTGAAACGGTTGCAGCAAGAAGGCAAGCTGAAGAATGTAGGGAAACCCACGCAACCCATCTATCGGGCCATGCCGGGATACTACGGTGTGTCGCGCGATGCAAAAACGGGGCGATGAGGGTGGAAAGCAGTTTCACCGAAAAAGCCGATGAACAGGAGGATAGGAGAAGGAGGTGAAGGGATAAAAAGGAACATTCTGCGCCCGGAAATCAAGGGTAATGCAAAAAGAAATGTGAATTGTATGCAGAAAGGCAATAGAGAAAGAATGCGAAAAGGCGAATCTCACGACCCGCCTTTTCCTGATTTAACCATTAAACAATTGTACTATTCGGTTAATGCATTTACAATTATCCGATGTTACGGACGACTAATGAGGTCGGAGGTAAGACAACTGCTTTGAATTTAATAGCTTATTTATAAGATCTAATTATTTTAAAGTGCTCCTTTAGAAAACACAGTGGAGAAGAATGACGTAGGAACTGTGAAAGCCCTACCTGCAGAAAGCGGTTGTCTAACATTTCCATACTCCCAATAAATATAATTTCCATTGGTAGCACTCAAAGATTTTATAGTATATGTGCCTGGATTAATGTAAAAGTAGTACCAAGTGTTTGAACTATGCTTTGAGTATAAGGAAGATCTCCTATATAAACCAAATTGAGATATCCTCTTGACGCTCTGAAAGTACTTCCTACGACAAACGTTCCCCAATTAGACTATGTCGTATAATCTCTAATGCAATCACACGATAAATTCCACGAGCCAAGAAATAACAATATGGAGAATCCTAGTTCACACGCTGTCAAAACATATTGTTTACCACTTTGTTTTTTATGTGATTATTACTTGAGGAATACGGGCGGATATTACCCGCCCGCACATCCAATATTGACTATTTTCTCTTGAAATTCCAGAACCATGCGGTACCACCTCCAGAAGTCACCCCTGGCTCAGGTGCGCAAAGCCGAAGTTCATCCTCTGTGATTTTCAAGATGTGATATACATACTGACGTGCATTTCCTTGATTAGGTTGTACGCCCAACAAAGGAATAGTACCAGAAAATTCAATTGTACCTACATCCCATCCAGATTGTACCATATCTTCTGAAACTTTTACAGAGCCACTTTCACCACGCTTGTCTGGACACCTGACAGACTAAGCGAGAACCAACCATTCAATCCGTCATCAGGTAGTCCCGCACCTATAGCCTGCCCATCAATTTCTCCACTACGGACAACCCACCAACCGGGACCTGTGTTTGACAGAAATCCACCATTACCCCAGCAGCCGTCTTCGGCTTCTGTATTCCAAGTCCAAGTTGTTGTGCCATAACCACCATCCGGAGTTGTACCAAAGATATCAGCATAAATAGCAGGAAGATCCGTGTACTCCGTTACTGCTATTGATTTGGAAGCCGATTTTGTAATGGAGCCGTCCGAATTAATGGCTGTTATATACACTTGCAATTCTTTATTAGGAGGAGCTACTTGAACCGACGGAGCCGTACCTTCTGCCAACTTGGTATCAGACGTAGCATCATAAACCTTCACATAACGTGACGGAGTAGGAACAATCCGAATGTTGTTGTTTCCCTGATTCTTGGCTACAAGTTCAAAAGTAAGATTTTCCGGTGTGACATTAGGATCCGGACTGATTTCATCCACTATCGGATCACAAGCCACCAGCAGCATTGCAAACAAAGGCATTGCGAATAATATCTTTTTCATATCTTTTTTCATTTTAAATTCATATTCTATTCTTGCCAACCATTATACTCAGCACTTGCATCCGTATAACCCGCATTTTGTTCTACCTTCCTTCATTCAAGAGGACTTGGTTTTCGGGAATCTTCTGGAAACCTGCCGTACCTTATAACGTGCGGCATAACCACCGTTCTGCGCCACATACGCTTTCAACCCCATTTGTATAAACTTTTGCTCCCGTCTGTCTTTCAAGGGCATCGGCAGCAATATGCCAACGGCGAATATCGTTCCAGCGAGTACCTTCAAAACAGAGTTCCCAACGGCGTTCATTCTGCAATGCAGCCAACGAATATGTACCAATAGGTTCAAGTCCGGCACGACTACGCACTCTGTTTATACCGCTAACATCTTCCTTCAATTCAGACTGCATCAACAATACATCCGCAAAACGAATCAAAACCAAATCATGAATAGAACCGGTTTGCATCAGATATCATTAATCCAGCCGTCGGCACCATACATTATCTTCTCAAATACCGGTTCAATCGTTTTATTTCCAGCCTCACCCGTATTATAAGCCATAATAGAACCTATTTTCATCTGATAATAATCTGTTTCTTGGATAAAGCCGTCACCACCACCTTTATTATAACTCGGCATATCCTCCGTCTTGAATACGGAGGCCGGACGACGGGCATCATTGTGTTCTGCCGCACTCCAATCATTATAAAGATTGGGAGCTACAGGACCGGCCCCCCATCCTTGTCCAAAGGGGAAAGAATTGGCCTGATCATTGCCACGTACACCAAAATGCAGAGCATAACCGTTACCATAACCGATAGTAGTGCTCCAAGATGCAAGTTTATTATATTTAATGGCAAACATGGATTCGGGATTTACCGCTGCATCATCTTCTACCATTTCAGCCCCTGACCGGCAGTAAACGGAAAATCTTCTACCGTACATCTATTGGTATATGCCCACAAATTACGAAACTCAGGAACAAGACTATAACCGGAATTATTCACACAATCATCAATATATCCAATCACATCCTGCTTGGTCAAAGTTGTCCCATCAGGCAAATCAACTGAAGTCAACGGACTATAGTTCGTACTAACCAAATCGTTCAGAGTTTCACCATTGCCATACATGCCGGTATAATACAACCAAGCACGTCCTAACATAGCTTCAGCCGTATATTTATCAACATGACCATCCGATTTACGAACAGCCGGCATATTTGCAGCCGCATCGCGAAGATCCTGCAGAATCTGCCCCCAGATAACAGCGGCAGTCGGAGGAGTAGTATCTTCGGGCAACAAAGCAGTAATCACCAAAGGTACACGGCCATACATAGAAGCCAACTCGTAGTAATAAAAAGCACGAAGAAACTTGGCTTCGCCCTCAGCCTGCGCTCTTACTTCCGGATCCATTTCAATACCGGCAAGAGCCTCCAACAACGTATTGGCACGGTTGATTCCTTGATAGCGAGCCACCCAGTAATCCTGCGTAGCATTTTGTACCCGTATTACAAAGAAGGTCTAAAGATTGCATCAACTTGTCATTGGGACCACCACCACCCAACATATCATCGCAAGCCAGCAGGGAATTATACAAGAAAGACTGCTGCGGAAAAGCATTGACATTATTCAGGTTCTGATATATGGCAGCTAAAGCCTGATTGGCATCTTCAGCCGTTTTAGGAAAATTGGTCGTATCTTTTTCCGTCAGACTCATCGAGTCCAGACTACAAGAAGTAAACGTTCCTGCCATCATCAAAGCTGCCCCTATTAAATATGCTATTTTTTTCATCATGTATCAATTTTAGAATTTAACATTAACACCTACCATATAAGTACGAGGTTGAGGATAGTTACCTACATCAACACCGGTTACCCACGGTTCTTTGTCATTGAGAGCTCTACCATTCTCCGGATCCATCCCTTTATAACCGGTAAAAGTAAATAGATTCTGTGCAGCAGCATACACACGAAGTTGCTGGAACGGACAGTTCTTCCAAATTCTCTTGAAATCGTATCCTATTGTCAGATTTTGAATGCGAACATAGTCGGCATCATCAATATAAATATCTGAAATGGCCTGGAAATTCTGTCCACTATTTCCCGGCGCAAGCAGCGGATATCTGTTTGAGGTTCCTTCTCCGTGCCAGTAATCGTAAACTTCTGTCGTATAGTTTTCATACTGTCCGTCTGAGAACTTTCTCCAAGAACGAGCCACTTGTGCACCAAAAGCGCCATAGGTTGTTACAGAGAAATCAAATCCTTTATATTCCGCACTTAACGTAAGCCCCATTGTCACGTCAGGATGAGGATTACCCAAATCAGTCTTATCATCATCATTAATCACCCCATTTCCATCAACATCCACAAACTTCAAATCGCCCGGTTTAATACTTGCACCTTGCTTAGAGTTTGCCGCATTGCCTTTACAATTCTGGTCAAGATATGCCTGCAAGTCATTCTGGTTCTGAATGACACCGTCCGTCTTATAACCATAAAAATAGCCAATAGGATGTCCTTCTTCCATACGGACAAACCGACCCGTACTCTGAGCCAACAAATCATTACCGCCTTCAATAAAATGATTGGCGTTATTAACCTCCGTCACTTCATTCTTATTATAGGCCATATTGACATTCACTCCATACTTGAACTCCTTACCAATCTGATCTCTCCAGCCCATTGAAAGTTCAAGACCAGTATTCTTTACCGTACCGGCATTTTGATATTGAGAAGAGAAACCGGAAGCCGCATTGGTACCCACTTCCACTAACAAATCTTTCGTCTGCTTGTTATACCAGTCCATGGTAAAACTCAGACGGTTATCCAAGAAACGGGCATCAATACCGATATTGGTCTGTTCTGAAGTTTCCCATGTCAAATCGGGGTTAGCCAGACGATTCGGGTAAGCTCCGGTTGTACCTCCATTCTTATCTGAGCCAAATGTATAAAGGCCATAATCGCCAAACTCGTAACCGGCACGCCAATTTGAATTAGGGATATTGTCATTACCATTCTGTCCCCAACCAGCACGGATTTTCAAGAAACCAAGCCAAGAAGCAGTATTCTTCATAAAAGCCTCGTTTGAAATAACCCAACCAGCAGAGAATGATGGGAAATATCCCCATTGATTGCCTTTCGCAAACTTAGACGAACCATCGGCACGAATGATAGCAGAAAACATATAAGTTTCCTTAAAGTCATAATTCAGACGTCCAAAATAAGACATCTTAGAACCATAATCCGAGGGATAACCATCTACTGTAGCAGTAGCTTTACGTTCTGTATTATGTAAATAAGCATGCGTAAAGTCGCCAAAAGCACTATTATAACCGGTTGCCTCTACTGATTCGCCATAAGTTGGTCTTGATTTAGAATACTCTGTACCAACCAAAACATCAAAATGATGTAAGTCTGTAATATCAAACCGATAACTCAACGTATTAGTCAAACTCCAGTTCCAACCCAAAGACACGTTATTTATCGTTTGGTCTTTATCACGGCTATCCCCCTGATTATTAATGCGGTAAACAGGAAGATATGAGCGCCATGAACTTGACCATTGTTTGTAACTAACCTGACCTTTATAAATAAGATTCTTAAGTGGTTGTACTTCCAGATATGCCGCTGTGTTCAGATTAAAATTCTTATTCTTATTATTCCCAGCCTGATTATATACATGTGAGCCATCGGATTAGAAGCATATGCAGTATAATCAAGTATACCATTAGCACTCGTTCCAAAATTCTTCAAATCATCATACATGAAGAAATCACCATTCTCATTATATACAGGAATCAGAGGAATAGCACGCAAAGCATTAGAAAGGTCATTCGAATATTGATTACCTAACTGCACACCTTGATTCTGTTTGTGCTGATAATATATATTCTCACCAAACTTTATCACATCCATATCTCCCTTACGGTATATCACATGCTCAGAATTAATGCGGAAAGTAAAACGACGATAGTCAGTCTTCACTGGACCACCGAATGCACCATCCTGATACTGATAGCCTATACCTGTCGAAAACTTGGAGAATTCAGAACCACCTGTTACATTCAACGCATGATTAGTAACCACAGCATTTTTATTCCGGAATTCTTTTACCCAATCTGTACCTGGATTGGTACCATTCTGATAAGCAGTCAGCAAATCAGCATCTACGAATTTTGACCAATCATACGGTTGGCCTCCATTATTATAGCTACTTGATCCATTACCGCCATATATTCTTTGGCATTCAGCATATCAGGCATCTTATATACATTTGCCCAGCCTATGTTTCCATCATAAGATACAGAAACCTTTCCTACCTTACCCTGCTTCGTAGTAACAAGGATAACACCGTTGGCACCGCTCGAACCGTAAATTGCACAAGATGCAGCATCTTTCAACACATCAATACGTTCAATATCGGCAGGATTCAAGGCGTTAATATCGCCACCGGCTACACCATCAATGACGTAAACTGGAGCTGTATTTCCGTTAGTACCAGCACCACGAATATTAATTTTAAATCCATCGCCTGGCTGACCGGAAACGGCCTGAATATTTACACCCGGAGACTGGCTTTGCAAAGCGCCCAATGCCTGCGTGGTATTTAATTTTGCGATGTCTTCACCTTTTACCTCAACCGTAGCACCTGTCACCAGTTTCTTCTTCTGAATACCATAACCTACTACGACTACTTCATCCAGCAATTCCGTATCTTCTTTCAGCTGAATTTTGAAATTAGTCTGGTTGCCTACTACGATTTCTTGCGGCTGATAACCGATAAAAGACACAACAATCGTTGCTCCCGGCTGAACATTCAATGTGAAATTACCGTCAATATCAGTAATAACACCATTTGTGGTGCCTTTTTCCAATACATTAGCACCGATAACCGGTCCCATTGCATCTGTTACAGTACCTGTGATTTTTTTTGCTTGCTGCACAGCATCTATTGCATCGACCGATGCGGCGAAAAGTTGCGGAGTATAAGTCAGGCTGACAGCCGAACAGATACCTACGAGCAGCGCGGTTCTTCTGAAATTTAAATTCATACTTATATTTTTCTTAGATTAATGAATTGGTATTGCCTGGCGGCATCTACCGTTTAATATAAGGTTAAACTTCTCTTTTTGAGGAAAAATTAAATATACCTTATTTATAAAGTGGTTGGTATACATATTACTCCTTTCCCATAAGCATTTTTCATTTCATTAACGGTTAAACATTATATGATTATTATCAAATTTCAATCAGGCTTGACAAAAGTTAGACTTTTGACAACAAACTTTATAATACTATCTTATCAAATAACGACACTCATTTAACATCCATTACTATTTCCCCTAAAAGTATAAAGCATGAATTCCACAACAGACAACTAAAAGCTATAAAAAACAGAAAGGGTTGCCCCGATACTAACCAGAGACACCCCTTTCCATTTTATTATTAAAAATTGCTATTCCATAGAAGGAAGCTCATCACGAGAAACGACAAATTCCTGGTTCATAGCATCCTTCCACCATGCTTCATCAGCATGGACTACCGGACTGCCGTCCTCATTTGTTCCGTCATACCACGGCATGAACCAACTCCAACGCGCACCAGATGCCCATTGTTCGGAAATAAGTCCGACCGTACCACATTCGCTCAGCGAAACAATCTTATTTCCATAATTTCCGGCAATGGAAGTATATTCTGAAACACAATCCGCAGTTTCCTTATTATAAATATCACGTCCCACGATGTCTACATATTGGTCTCCCGGATACCAATCGGCATCATCGCCCTCGGTAGTCCAAACCCAGATAAGATTATCCAATCCTTCAGTCTTGAAGTAGTTGAACATAGCAATCCACAGAGATTTAAAGCTGGCAGCATCCTTACCCCACCAGAACCAGCCACCGGCTGCCTCATGGAATGGACGCCACAATACCGGAATATCCGCATCTCTCAACAGCTTCAAGTAAGCGGCAGCATTTTTCAAATCTTCGGTAAATACCTTGTTTTCCCAAGTGCTTCACCGTGGCATTGGCAGCGTCAAACTCCGTATCTGCTTATAGAAGGCATAATCCTTGTTCGGGTCAAGAGCTGTACCGTTACTTTCAAGATAAACAGCAACTGCTGTATAATCATGTCCGCCAATGATGAGACCACCTTCTTGCAGGGATTTCAAAATATCCTCGGTAATCAACAATGTATAGTCCCCGGATATGTCAAAATAATCAGTTCCTGAAGCAATCTCGCTCCAACACTGTTTTTGAACGAACCTTGCGCCCCCTCTGCCACATCTTTCACAGCCACGCGTATCACCTGACCCACTTGCGCATCAGCAAAGACAGCTTTGCAGCATCATCCGTCATCTGTACATTTCCACTCCAATCACCCGGCATTACCGTCTCTCCTTTCCATATTTGGGTAGAAGAAGCTTCGCCTACAACTTTCTTGGGTACATTCCAATGCCACATGGCAGCTACGATGCCACCTTTGTCAGACCAATCCTTAACAGGAGTAATGTCACCGTAATTAATCCAGTCTGCTCCAGCTACAGATGCCGGCAGATGAACATAGTCGAAACAGTTGATAGCCGGATATTTTCCAGTCCATCCGTACACCTTTTCGGACATTTCCGTATTCCAGGCAACATCGGCCATCATGGCAGAAAGTGTCTTCGTCTCGAAGTTATCCAATAGATAATTGTACAGTTTCACAGCTTTAACCGAAGTAGCGGCAACCAGTGTCTTGTCCAAAGCGACAGTAGAAACTGAACCGATACAGCCGGAGCAGGCATTTGGTTCGGTCCTGTTACTATTCCTCGGGAATAGAAAGAGAACAAGCCGATCTCTCGCTTGGGAACATTCACTTTTACAGTTCAGTATATTGCTTGCGCCAAGCACATCGGCACTTATCAGTTCACCACCGGTAAACTGGATTTCGCTCAGATTGTCCGTTGCAAAGAATATATTCTTGTCATATTTCACCTCAATGGTGATTTCTCCCGTTTTCACTTTGGCAGCTCCACTCTCAGGAGTAGTAGACACCAATACCGGTGCATCCACTGCAGGGATATCATGATCGACATCAGTATCGCAGGAGGCAAAAATAAAGACCATTGCCAGGATGAGCATCCATCTTATATTTAAAGTTTTCATAAGCTAACAATATTTCTATTTTTTATTTTACTTCAATTGTAATTTTCTTTACAATCAAATATCCCCCTTGGAAAATAAGACCACCACTTTCCTGCAATGCTTTTAAATCATTTGCACCAAGTGAATAAGAATATTTGGTTGCTCCCGCCTCAATATTTACAGCATCTCCACCTGCAACCTTCTTAAAATCTGGCAATGTAGTCCAACCGTCACCTTGCCCCAATTTAAGTTGCCACCAAGTGCTCGATGTATCTTCTTCAAAATAGAAATTTAAAGTTTGTCCTACGACAACCGTATTCCAATCATATCCTCCCCATGCAAGGTCTTGACACCCATTTGCCCAGTTCCCTAGTACAACGAAACCTTCCCAAATGGTCGCTTCTGGAGCCAACACCTCCATCGTTACATCAGATGTAAATTCTTTACCCTCATAATTAACCATTCTAATAGCCGTCACACCAGTTGCCGCTGTTTTGGGAACCGTCATTTCGACCTCAGTTTCCGTACGTTTACCAAACGCCGTCACTTTAACTTCACCTATATAGAATGCTTCTACGGTATTCAAATTTTTACCCGTAATTACAAATTCACGACCTTGAACAACAGCACTCGGATTAATTGTAGCAATAGCAGGATCAGTGGCAGGAGTGATATTCAATATCAGAGTAGTCTTAACCTCCATTCCATTCTTTAGAATCAAAGTTGGAGCACATGTTTCCGCAACGCCCGGCACTGTTATGCCTAACAGTTCATCGCTTATATGATTATACTTCGCAAGCATTGCTGTCGGTGAATCCTCACCTGCAAAAACAATAGCTGAAACTAAATCCAAATCTGTACCAGCAATTATCAATGTATCACCAGCCGTCAAAGCAGCCGGAGTAAATACAGCAATGGTAGGCTTCAATGTTTTATAGGCAATAGTCACACTTTCTCCATTGAACAAATTTAAAGCAATATCTCCATCTTGAGCCAATTCAGGAACAGTAAGTGTTATCTGAGTAGCAGACGCTCCCTGTTTTAGTTCAACAGCCTCAGAAACATTCGGGAATGTTGCACTGACAATCAAATCTAAATCTTTACCTGTAATCGTAATATCAGTACCATTCTTTACTATTTCGGGAACAGCAGACAAGTCCGTA
>ENA-OQCF01000527-OQCF01000527.1-human-gut-metagenome-genome-assembly--contig:-NODE-527-length-14776-cov-2.400505_pt1 | contig 14776 bp, 29 predicted proteins | sample MGYA00242756_ERZ504573 | MGnify/ENA primary metagenome ERZ504573 (study PRJEB26092, sample SAMD00036240) | human gut metagenome | host: Homo sapiens | study: EMG produced TPA metagenomics assembly of... | reverse complement strand
GTGTGTAGGAAAAAATTTTAGTGTGTGTTCAGGGTACCCCTTAATACGAAAGCCTAAAAATACCAGGTACTAAATGCGGGGTACGGTAGCCCTTATTTAGAATGAAGCAAAAAAAGTAAGGGACAAACATCCTCTTACTTTTTAAAAAATTTTATTTTCTTTCATTTTCTTGTTTATCCCATGCATAAGCAAGAAAACTTAATATAATAAAAATAAAAATCCAACATAAGATTTCTAAAACAAAATTCATAAATCATATTTTAAGAGTAAGGAGTTAACTCCTTACTCTGATTAAACAATTTATTTTTTTACAATCTGTAAAGCCTTTTTTAAAATTTCTTTGTTTGTTTCTTTCATATTTTCAGAACAAACAGAAGAAAGAGAAAAATCGTTTACTTTGTAAACTTGTTTATAAAAATCTAAAAACGCTTTTTTTAGTTTTTCTAAGCGAGTTTTGTCCTTTTCTTGTGTCAAAGATTCAGAAAGAGAAAGAATGGTATTTCTAAACTTTTTTTCGAGCAACTTTTTTTCTCTTTATCTGAAAGTTCTGAAAAAATTTCTTCTTTGTAAATATCTGATTTTTTGACACCGAAAGAAGTTTTTAAAAGTCCCTCAGTAGATTTATTTAAATTAGCTAGAATATCTTTATAAAGAATATTGTTTGCTTTTGCTTGTGCTTTAGCTTTTTTAGCACTCACTTTGTTTACATTTTCTTTTGTAGAATTTTCAACAACTACATTTACATTTTCAACTGAATTTAATTTTTTTTCTTCCATAATAAAAATACTTGAATTTTTGAATTTATTTTATTATAACCTTTTCGATAAAAATTCAAGTCTTATTAGAAACTCGAAAAGGTTTTTTATTTCTCTATGCAAATATAAGAATAATATTTTAATCTGCAAAATTTTCAAAGATTTTTTTTTGAAAATTTTTCTCATTAAATTTTAAACCTCTTATCCCTTTCGGACATTACAAAGATAAGGACTTTATTTTAATCTACAAAATAATTCGAGAAAATTTTTTTGTTAAAAATGAATTTTATTATTTTAAGAATAATTTTCAGAAAATATTTGCATATCTAAAAATTTTTATCAAATTTCCCCTCATTAACCCCGCGGGTCCTAAATTGCCCGCACGTTGTCCGCTATATAATACCTGTATGATAACAGATTAAGGCCCTCTATGGTTCCCTTACTATATCCTCCTGGTAATCCTTCGTAACAAATCCCCATGGCCAGAAGATTCTAGGGAATTTTCGGAGGGCCTTTTAAGTGGCTATAGAATATCTGTATATTATATACCTATACCTGAGGCCCTATATGGTCGATAGTTAGCGTACTTAGGTAAGCCTTATAAGATCTATAGATAAGCCTAGTGGGTTTTTATATAAGGCTAGTAAGTATATGTGTAGTAAAGCTCTAGTACCTCTTAGGTAATTATAGGAAGTCTATAGATGGCCTCTTAGGTATGTACATAGAAAAGCCAGGTACCTTAGTTAGGCCTGGGCAATATTCTTATTCTTGGCAACCTATGGTACTATCTGAGTCTAGGATTATTATATGTTCTGATTCATATAGGGTATTTAGGTTTGTAGGTTTATCTGTTTGGCAATATGATATAAGAGCAGTATAGGCATCATATAAGAATATATGTAGGCCTTGGGTTAGATCTAGTTTATTGATCTCCTCTTGTTCTCTTAGAGTCCAAGTCTCAAGGCAATTATCCTTGAGAATCTTGGCTAGGTATTCGAAATTGGTTTCCATTGTGATATATGTATTATAGGGTTAGTATTCGCAATATTCTCGTTCAAGGTATATGTTGAAGTCTTTGAAAAGTTTTATACCAGGTATAGGACCATCCTCGTCTTCGTCCCAGGCATAGTATTCGATAAAGGTAGGAGTATAGCCTTCTACGTCTGTGATTAAGATTTCGTAATAGTAGTCTGGTTTGAAGTCTTCGATAAAGTTTTGGACAAAGCCCTGAATAATGTTAGGATTAGGCTCTCCACTGGTAATACCTGTAAGGATTTGTGTTAATCGGTTTGATAATTCTTCTGTGTTCATAGGTAATGGGTTTTAATAATTAATACTTTATATTTATTATGTTGCAAATATAAGAACAATATTTTAAATATGCAATATCCCAGTTTACCTTTCGAAGGCCCCTAATGTCCTAGAATTATCTAAAATAACCATAATATAAATACTTATGCAATTAACAACAATATTACTAGGATGGCAATTAAAATTGGCCCCTTGATTGCCTAGAAATTTATTAAATCCGAGCCTAAAATGGCATAAATTGTGTACCCAGTTTTATTAAATCCGAGCCTAAAATGGCCCCTCTAGGTACACAATTTTTATATAAATCCTAGCCTCTTGGCAATTAAAATCCGAGTCTAGGTACACAAAATCACAACCTAAATCCTAGATTACACAAACTAGCCAAACAGAACACTTTTCAATTACACGTGTGAAGCTAAAATACATACGTATCTAAATCCCACCCATATTAGTATATTATATATAGGCGTTACTAAAATAGCTACGTGTCAAAAAGGCTCATATACGTATCTCAAAAACTATTGCCAGAGTGTACTTTTTGCTTTTCTGTGATTTGAGGGGCCATGTAGGGTGATTTTATTGCCTAAAATGGCCTCTGGGGCCTCAAGGATTTAATACTTTAAATTTTGAGAACTATAGTGTTTGATATAGTAGAAGCAGCCAGATGGGTATGTTCCTGACATTTTCGAAAAACCCCCGTTGGTACACAGAAAAGAAGGGAAATCAAGATCCTAAGATATGTATATTAGTATTAGTTATATGTATTATATATTAATTGTGATATAGGAGATTTGTATCTTAGTTAGTGATATCTCAGATTAGGTGTATATGAGGTTAATTGTGTACCATTATTTGTATATTTCTTTGTTGGGAGTGGGGTAGGTATATTGGTTGTGTACCTAGTATCTGTATACTTGGTTTGTGTACACAGAAATACCTAGAGTGTTCTAGGCTCTAGGTATTCTTTTTATTTATCTTTTGTGGTGTTGGGAGAGGGATACTAGGTCTTCTGGGTTCTGAAGTATATCCTGTAGGTATGGGTTTATCTCTTGGATGTTATACTGGGCTTGGAACCTAGAGATGGTACCCTTTAGTTCATCTATTAGAGTATCATAGAGGTTATTGTATATTATCTCTTTGATTTTGGTTTGGACTTCTTTGTTTTGTTCTAAGGGTATTTGTCGGATGGTTGAGACTTGGATCTCTATTGATTTCTCTAGGTCTGGTACCGTTGGTAGGTTACCCATATAGTCTAGTCCAGAGATGAGTTCTAATATTTCTTCGTTGGACATAGATAATATATAGTTGGGCTCTTTGTATACTTTGCAGGATAATATTTGATTACCATTCTGACTGAGGGTGATTCTTGATGAAGGATTTGTTGTTTTCATTGTTTTAGTTATTTTTTAATTGTTCGAGTAGGTTTGATATCTCAAGTTGATGAAGGATTTCTGTTTTCTTGTGATTGGATTCCCATCTCTTGATGGCATTGTAATAACAGGTATATTGGGTTATCATCTCTTCCGCTTGGTCTTTGTCTTGAATAAAGGATTTTAGGTGTTTTTTGAGATCAATTACGATTATATCTTGGTGTTCTGGAGTTAATTGAAGAATTCCGAATAGGATAGCCTCTACCTGAGAAGGAGAATAATCATAGTATTGGTCATCCGTACCTTTGGTTAAATCCATGAGAATAAGATTTTCTCTCAAGTTTTCGAATAAGTCCTTCTCTGAAGCATAGGTAATAATATACCCAAGGAACCTCGTCAAAGGTTCGTCTTTCTATCTCGATTTCGTAAATCTCGATGTAGTCGGTAGTGTCATTAATAATGAGTCCATCAGCATAGTCATAAGTATAAATGGTATAGGGATTAAAAAGTAATTTCTTAAGGTCTTGGATAGTTTTGAAATGTAATGGTACATGATCTTTATCGGCATCATAACCATATTCGTTTTCTACTTGGTCTACCAGTTCTTGGTAAGCTTTACCTGGATGCTCTTCCAAGGAATTTTCCATTCCTTGGATATAAGAGCCTTCTACGATTACTGGGGTTGTTATTGTTAGTTTCATGACATTAGAATTCTAAGTTAAATAATTGAATGGTAAGCATACTTGGGAATTTCCCTCCTTCGTAATGAATGTTAGAAGTATTGGAATAATTATAGTAATCATCCTTTAGTGATATCTTGAGAATATCTAGTAGCAATGGATATAATTTGTACTGGTTAGCCCTTAACCATTCGTTGTATCTTGAATATCGAATTCTGAAGTAAAAGTAGCAGAGAGTTGGATAAAGGGTTTATCCAAAGAATCCGGGTTATGGATATTTGTCTTAAGCCAAACCTTGGAAAGCATGTGGGATTCCTTTTGCATTAGGTTGACTGAACCAGTATTTTGCCATTGTTCATATTGGTAAATTGTGATACCGGTTTTGAGTGCTGTTGTAATGTTGTTCAAGTTCATAACTGCCTAAATTTTAAATGAATAATATATTTCTTTTCTCTGATGCAAATATAATACTTTATTTTTAAATGAATAATATATTTCTTTTCTCTGATGCAAATATAATACTTTATTTTTAAATATGCAATATCCCTGATTACTTAGCTGAGGCTTCTATTGGGTATCTGATAGAGCCTTTTCTGGATAAGGAAGAGGTCATTAATGGATTTTACATATTTCGCATCTTTACGGAAGGCATCTGGATTCTTTTTCTTAAACTGATGCCACCAATCATCATATTCTTCAAGGGTTTTGAATACCTTGTTTAAATCCTTAGTGGGACCTGTTAATTGAATGTCTTAGGCCATACTTTAACATCTATTCTCTTACCTTCATCGAAGTATATACGAGATGGTATAATTACTTCATCTGGACCTGGATATGGAGTTGTGCTCATAATTTCGTTATTGTAAAAGTTATGTAATTGTCTTTAGTTATCACAAATGTAATGATAGCATTACCTTGTATTGAAATAGATAGAGATTCAGGAGTATCTGCTAATATGTAGTAACTTAAGAAGTTAGCTCTAAGCAAATTAGTAAGTACTCCCCTTAGTCTGAACAAGGTACAATTATCAGGATTACCATAAATTACTGATTGAAGGTATTGGTCCTGATGATTAAGATGGTACCATCTTAATCTAGTCAAGTTTAGTTTCTCGGCTAGATCAAATTGTACGATATTTAAAAGTCTTCTTATGGGTGTCATACTGTAAATGTGATTTGCATTATGTTTGAAGATATTCTGTTGATAGATTTGATATTAGCTTCTCCATCAGTAAAGTTCATGGCAAAGTTTACCAGAGCATCTGCAGCACCATTAGAAATATCGGGAGTTTGAAATAAGAAAGAGTATATTGCAAATCCGTCCTGTTTAGATATCATTGCAGATAATGCTAAGCATTGGTTTTCAACGTAGGCATTAACTAATAGATTCATTAGATTGTTGCTGTAATCTAGGATTTCCTCTAAGTCTAAGGAAAATAATTCTTGGATTTGAAGACCTAGGTTAGTAACTAACTTGTCTAGATGTTGTGTGGTTTGGAAGGTTTCATTATTTTTCATAATTGACTAATTTTAAAATGTTATTAATTATTTTTCTTATGCAAATATAAGCACTTTAAATTATATATGCAAATTCTGGAATACTAAGCTGAGGATATGTGTAAACGCTAAGAAAGGCAGATAGTTAGTCTGCCTTTCGAATTTATACTCTGTATCGGATTAAATCCCATTTATCGTTTACTAGCCTGAATATCCAGAGATAATGGTTAGTGAACTCTAATAGCTTACTGTATTCAGAGGTTTCAAATACCAAGAGATCTGAGTTCTTTTCTAGGATATTGAAATGGATAGTTTTATTAGTACCCTTTCGAAGGATTTCTCTAAGATCATTCTTTAGAGTATCATCCGAAATGAACATATTATATCGTTCTCCTATATAATCCAGATATTTATCCCTGATATCTGGATATATTCTAGACTGACTTACGTTAAACTGTTTCGTTTTCATCTTGATTTTCTTGATTTATGTTACGTTCGATAATGTTTTGAATACATATTCTTCTGCCTCTTCTTCTGTCTGATCTAAGATATGGGTAAGAGAATGATTAAGGAATAACACATCTGTATCATAATTCCTTTTGAATACTAATAATTCGAATTCCTTTAACCAATTGTACTGCATCAATTCCAGTATCTCCTCTAAACCAACATGGTCCGTATCCATATATCCTTGGCATTTATACCAGATATCTGTAAAGACTCCAGTAATATATTCTGGTATCTTGAATCTATCGGATACTTCATGGGCTGGAACTAAATCCTTAGCAGCTTGGTATTTTTCTTTGGTTATTACCATGTCTGATTTACCTGATAGCTTTCTACTGAGGTTAACTATAAGTGGTACCTTGTAGTATAGTAGGTAAGGTTCTTTGTCATATATCCAATATCTGTTTTTGTATTCCTGATAGATTAGTACATAAGGCTTATCTGAATACATGCCAAATAGTCTCATATAGGCAGATAGATAATTCTCTAGGTCTTTAGCACATTGTATATTCTGATTGAATACTACCTTAGTATCTTCTAGGTAGATTAGATTCAGGGAATAACTTAACTCTGGTTCCCGTTTACGAAATCTGTTGAATAGGTTTTTGATGTTCATAATGTCTAATATGTAAAATTAATGAATACTGTTCTGGTTCCTTTGAAGAAAGCTTCATGATTGTAGTCTTCGTATTTATGGCAAGCATAAGTTTTAGAAGACCTATCATAATGATCTCTTACCCATACTGGACTGGATTCAGAATCTTTTAATCTGAATAGTGTACCTGGTTTAAGCTGTTTTAATGTGGTTTTATCCATAATCTTATTATTTATTTTGATGCAAATTTAAGAATAATAAATTAATTATGCAATAAACCTCGATTACCTGTTGAGGAATTGTTCAGCTATTGAGGTAGGCTCTTTTTCTTCATATTGCTCCTCATCTAAATAGATATCCATTTCTGGGTCTGGATCCTCGGGATCTATGTTAGCCTCTATCTCTCTTCTTAATTCATGGTGTTCTCTTGAAGAGAGTTCCATAGCTCCCTTATAATCATCAGTAATTTGCCTCATCTCTGCAGTATTCAAAGTAAGGCCCTCTTTGGTAGTATCAATTCCCTCTTGCTTAGTAGCAACTACCTCGGGTAAAGAAGATAAATCATAGTGATCTGCCAATAATTTGGCTTCCTGTGGCTTGTCCATTATCTTTTGAGATTCTAGGATAATCTTTCTAGCTTCATCTATCGATATGCCTGGTTCTGATTTAATTGATTATTCTGGGTATCTCCAAATTGATTAAAGATATTGGTAGTTCCTCCACCCATAAATGTACGTATGATAGACTGTAATGAAGTAGAAGAATCTAGTTTCATCTTAAGAGCTTTATTCAATTCAGCAGATATGAATGGAATATAATGTCCTCCCTGAGATTCTCTTAGGATATTTACCTGATGGGAGATTTCCATTCTATCCTCTAAAGCCCATGCTACTTGTTCTCCCAATAGAGCTTGTAGCATTTCTTCCTGTCTTTCTTTATCCCAGAGCTTAGATTGCAATAATCTATCTCTCATAAATACTCGTATGTAATTGATATCTATACCTGTCTTTGTTGAGAAGGTATTAATATCATACATAATCCCACATAGCATACCATTACCCATCAACCAGTGATTAATAATGTAGTTGTATACCTTTTGTAAATCTTCAAGATTCTGACTCTTTTGGTATTCTGCTGCCATTGCAGTAGTTCCCATAGGTCTAGGAAATCTTTTTATGTTGTCTTTTGCCATTATACAAATATTCTTTTCTTATATCCTTAGATTCATCGTATCCAATCCTTTTAAGAGGACGAGCTACGTATAGTTGATAAATATTAGAATACCAATAACCAACTGCTATATTGAGTTCTTCATTTAAAGCCAAAATGAATTGAGTATCGGTAATCCTATCCCTAGTAAATATCCAGGTATAATTTCCTTCAAGGTTGGGAACCTTGTTATAAAATTCCCAACCTTTAATTACCTTAAAAATATTGCCATGAAGGTCAACGATTTCCTTTGCCATAATTGCCTTTTTTACCTCTCGAGGATTTTTTGTCTTGTTCACTAGAGTTATTTTTCATTTCCTCTATCCTTTTTTGTGTTTCTGGGTACCAGAGTTTTCTTAGGGGCACTACCTGAGTTGCAAAGAATGCCTTCCATAAATTCTGGGATAGAGGTCTTATACTTTGCCGACTGATTTCATTAAATTTATCCTCGAAGTGTTTTACTACCTTTTTAAAATCTGAATAATATATGTGACCAGTTGCTGGGTTTATCTTTTGTTGCCTTTGGCATACTTCTAGTAAATCTTCTCCCATTTTATTCATAAACTCCCCTCTATTAAATTGGAAGTTCTCTTGATCTAGTCTAAATATCTTTACGTAATCTTTTGTTTCCATTATATTATATCTCTGTTTCTAAGTGTTTAACATCATAGGGTAATACCTGAAATAAGTATCCCCTTTTATCATCCTCGTAATAGGATGACCATAATCTTCCTTTTAATCGGTATAAATCCAAGTCATAAGTTTTCTTGGGTATACCTGTGATAAATAATTTGTGATTGCCTCCTGGGTTAACTTCGAATTCCCACTGGGTAAAATTTCCTATGGTACCATAATCTGGCAATTTATTTCCCAGTAAGGTTGGTAAGGCAATATCCTTTACCAGAGTTTCTTTGGGGACCCTTTTCCCATTTACCCAGATCCCCAGTTGTGATTTACCGATATATACATCTTTTACTATTTCTCGAAACATAATTCAATGATTATAAATTTAACACCTTGACCTAATTCTAAGTCATTTATTGCATTAATATCCCTAGTATTATATTGAAGGTTTCTTAAAGAAATTCTAGATTCTTTCGATATCCTATAAGATCTTCTTACCAAGAGTAAAGCATTTCTCCAACAAGCAACCATAGAAGATACTGATCCAGAGAATAAAACCTTGCTGGTCTTATTTATCTCTACCATTTTTTCTTCGTATAGTTTTTGACTCTGAAGATACCATACTTTTATTTCTCTTATGTTTTCTTTTCTTCTTTCTAGAATCAGCTTTGACATAATCTTCTATTTCTTCAAGTTTACCCAACAATAAAAACCTTACGAACATATCTATAGGCCTGAAAAAGTAATTTCTTATATTCTCAGTGCCTAGATAATAATCATATACGATAAAGAATTTTTTAATCTTTCTGTGTTTGAGAGATCTTTGAACAAGGTAATTCTTTACACATCTCTTGTGAAGTTCTACCATGTCCTTTTCCTGTTTTTCCATCTCCTTATCGGAGAATATTCGATAGTCCATAACCAAAATAAATATGGGACTGGGAATTTGAAAATAGCAAACTAATGTGTTCCCAGTCCCGGGTTAACAAAGGGTTAATTATACTGCTTCATCTACCTTCAGTACTTTTTTCTGGAAGGTAATATATTTATTTTGGGCAGACTTGTATTCTTTAGAGTTATGATCTTGGATTCGGAGCATTTCCCTTTCTAATTTACGAAGTTCATTACGGGTTTGTTGTCTCCATTTCTTTCTTGAAAGAGTATCAGTAACATCATCTGGGTAAATGTATTTCACTTCCCGATTGGAGATTACTTGTTCGATGATATTAGGTTTCTGTTGTTTGGCAACTTCCTTGACAACTTCTTCCTTTTTAGTAGAAGCTTCCTTGGTAGTAGTTTTTACCAATTTTGCTTTGGGTTCTTCCTTAGCCTTAGATTCTTTAGTTTCTTTTGGCTTTTGTGTTTTAGAAGCCTTAACTTCCTTCAATGAGTTAGATACTTGGTTGTTAATTAACTCGGTTACCTTGTTCAAATTTACTTTTTTCATAATTGACTAATTTTAAAATGTTATTAATTATTTTCTCTATGCAAATATAAGAATAATATTTTAAATAGAAAAATAATTCTACTTTATTTTATCAATAGCTGAGGATCTCTAGTCGAGTAGGAAATCAAAGATTTCATCTGGGTTCTCATCTAGGTTTTCGGGATCATCATAGTAGGAATCTAGGCCTTCAGTAAAGATATCATATTCTGAAATAGATGATGATTTACCATATCTCTGATTATACTGTTCTACGGTTAATATAGTTACCTTACTGGGATCATGTTCATATTTCTCGGCATAAGCAGAAGCTTCCTCCGGTGATAAAGGTTTATCGGAAGTGAATACTTGGTAATATACTCTGGGTTTAGTATAATGAGCATCTAAAGTTACTTGTTGATAACCAGATTTCCTTGCGGTAAATATTATATTATCTGGAGTAACTCTTACTAGGAAAGCATATTGGTATAATCTCCGATTACTAAGAGAATCCTTTAGTTTCTTTATAGAATCTACTTTAGCAAAGAATATAGAATCTCTTCTTTTGCTTTCCTCATACCGTTTTACATTTCTAATAGAATCTTCTCTACTCTCCTTTACATAAGGAGGAGTTACCCTCCGGGTACTATTGGTGTTGGCAATAGTGAATCCCAAAAGAGTAACTCCCAGAATGGAAAACGGAAAAATAATATGTTTAGTTTTTGAGTTCATATCCTGTAGCTTCATATTGTCCTTTAATATGAGAATTAAGATATCTCCCTTTAGATTCGGCATTCATTAGTTCTTCGAAAGTTTTTCTGGGAACTAAATCATACCGGTAAACTTTGTTGCCCTTAAAAACAACCCATAAGTGTTTGTTTTTGTTGTCATACCCAATACCTTCTATATTAGAAGATTCTACTGGATTCATTTTAATACCAGTATTCATGGTAACTGATTCAAGATATTCTTCTCTGTCCATAATTTAAAGTTTTAAAAGTGTTAACTCCGGATTGTAATACGTTGGTATATTTTTGAATGATTGCCCATGCTCCCAAAACTCCTTGAGAATTATCTGTTATCCATTCTTCTTCCATTTTCCATAGGATATGAGAGCAGATATATAATTGATACTCTGTAAGATTTTTATAAGTTGAGGATATTCTATCATATCTGAATAGAGTTTTATCATATTATCTAATACTCCTCTTATTTCTCCCTCTTCAATCTGAAGAAGTTTTTTAAGAAGGTAATGGTCTGTATCCTCTAAATTTTTAGAGATATGAGTTAATGCCTCAACTTGGATTTGGGCAATGTTCTTAATAACCGTCTTGGTTTCTGCATCCATTTTTTCTTATTATTTATTTCGTTATACAAATATATAAATTTTATATATAATATGCAAATATTGCTGAGGTAGGTAGTGGATTATACTAAGATCTTAAGCTAGGGTTTACAATCCTTCTTATGGTCAATCTTGATACCTTGAATTCGTTAGCTAATCTACAAATCTTTTCCCTAGATTCATATCTAAATTTAATTTCTCTTCTTTGAGCTTTAGATAATTTAGCATTTGGATTAGCAGCACCTCTCCTAGATATACCATACATTGGGTTTTTATTTCCCTTGAGAGTTCTTCCATCTCTAATACATTGTTGCATATTATCTTTCTGTGTTCCCCAATAAAGATTCTTATACCAATTATGAGTTACTACATTATCTTTATGACATACTATTAGATAATTATTTGGATTAGGTATCCAAGCTAATGCTACTAACCTATGTAAATACCAAACATTTACCCTTTTTCTGAACAAAAAAAGGTATCCTTTTTGATTATGATTTGGTTTTACTTTTATGCCATTCACTATGAGTTAATTTACCAGATTTATGATATCTGCTCCATAAAGTACCTAATCTACTTATATAATAACCTTCTAAACCTGGTATATTATCTTTTTTCATTTATAAGGTCATTCTTGAAAATTAATCCATCCCTACCTTTCAATTTCTCATATACTGAATTAGGCAATAATACATCCCTAGACCATCTCAAAAAGAATTTTGATGGCTTCTTTTCTTGATTAAGGATTAATTGTCTCTGTTCAGTAGAGAATTTTACCCTTTCCTCTTCCAACATAAATGTGGCAATTTAGTGAACTCTGCCTGGGAGAATGATATAACTGATTTACCAATGGATGCTCTTAATGGTTTCTTCCTTTCTTTATAAAGGTACGGAACAATTTTCTTCGATGGTCCACCAAGGATGCTAAAACCGAAGATGACCATCGGATCGAATTTATCTGCCTTTGGATCTTTGGCCCGTTTGATACATCTTGCCATCCAGGAGTACGAATTTGGATATTGCTTATTGTCGGTTGCTTCTCCAACATCTTTCTTATCGAATTCAAATCCTGGAAAGTGATATAAGAAATCCTCAGTAAGGATGAATACAAATCCAAGATCTCTAAGATACTTAATAATATCCTGTTGCTTTTGCCTTCATTTACCATTTTTTCTACATCAGCAAGGATATCTTCTCTTGGGGATTCCAATTCTTTAGATTGAGTATTAGAGGGTCTTCCTCTACCTGCAGATTCTTTGATTGGTAAGTTACCAGATAATTTATCCAAGTATTCTTTGAATTGAGAAATATCTTGTTGATTAACAAGGGTTACTTCTATTCTTATGGGACCTTTATGTTGTACCTTTGGACCGGCATACATCTCAGTGCAAGCATCTACTAATCTATCAGATAAAGGATTACCATTTTCTGAAAGTGTAGTGATACGCAGTTTGGGTTTGAATATTTCTTTTTCTTCTTTCATAACTTTAGAGATAAAAAGGGCCTGGACAAAAATTATTGCCAGGCCCAAAACTACTAATAACTAACAAAACAAATATAAGAATGGAAATTAATCCTCGTCTTTGGCCTTTTTCTTCTTAGAATCTTTGGCCTTTCTATCTTTCTTAGAAGGCTTATCCTTTTTGGATTCCTTCTTAGGTTCTTCCTTCGGCTTAGATTCTTTTGGAGTCTTACCTGCAGCCAATTTTCTCTGAGCCATACGATATTTCTTCTTTTCTTCGGAAGTCATTTCTCTTCCGTCTACCAAAGGATAATCGTATTTAGTTGCTGTTCTACCTGAACTAGCTTTTTCCTTTTTCTCTTTTGCTTTAGCTTCCTTCTTAGCTTTCTTTTCATCTTCAGAAGCCTTTTTCATTTTTACCAGCTTCTTCTGATTAGCAGTGTCTTTCTCAGGATATTGGGCAGCAACTTTATCTCTTTCCTTGTTAAGTTTTGCCATAAGTTCTTTTTACTGCCTTACCGTGAGTTTTGTCCTTTGACCAATCCTTTGCAGGATCCAGGTTATTTTCTTTCAGGTAGTTTTCCAAAGCCTTTGCAGCTTCTGTGATTTCCGGAGTCTTATTAGCCGGTTTCTTTGCTTTTTTAGCAGGTTTTACTTTCTTTGTCATATCTTTATTAATTTATGAGTTTATATTCCTATAGAGGTGAATCCGAATTAAAGGTATGGATTTCCTTGATTTCTAGGATTTTTAATTCAATCCCTTTTACCATTGCACAAGTATGAAGATAATCAGATATCTCTCTTTGGGTTAATCCTGAGAAAATACTGGTTTTAGTTTCATTTCCCCATATATATTTCACTTCTAGAACTGGATTGTTAAGAATATCTTTTACTCTTTGTGATAAAGAATAAAGTTTTCTTTTCTGATACATAATATGGGCTTGGTGTTTCCTATATTCACCCATCTTATTCTGCTGCAAGGATATATGAGCTTGGTATTTATAGTATTTGATATCCTTGTATATTTCAGCAATCTGTGAAATTAAGGATGAGAAGGATCTTTTTCCCATTGTGGCCTTTTTATTTGGGATTGATATTCTAAAATCATTTCCTTAGCTTCTGATATTATGTTTTCTGTTAATTCCCTTTCTGAGGGATTTTTGCATACTTCTAGAAATGAAGTATAATCTTCTATCAGATTATTAAGTGCAATGATTTGTATATTCTTTCTTATCTCTTCTTTGGTTACCATAGGTTATGAAAATAAAAAAGCCCATCACCTTTATGGGCAATGGGCTTTGGATAATTGATATAATGTATAATCTTTATGGAGTTTAGTCTTCGTTTTCTTCAGAAGTTTCTTCTTCATCTACTTCCTCGTCAGTGTCTTTTTCTTTCTTTGACTTCGGAGTAGTGATAATACCATGTCCTTTCTTTGACTTAATTGCCAATTCTCCGGGAACAAAAGCAACCGATGTGTTTACTGGAGCACCATCTACTACCAATACTGAAGTTACCAATACTCCCTGAGCACCTTTCTTTGTTTTGATTGCATAACCGAAGTTCTGAACTTCTGAGTTATCAGAAATCTTGATAACATCGATTTGTTTACCGTTCGGTCTCTGACCTGCAGGACGGTTTTTAATAGCTTCCATACGAGCTTTGCGTTTAGCTTCTTTTTCGGGATCTTTTTCCTTAGCACCCTTTTTCTTGGTGTCTTCTTTTTTCTTTGCCATAATCTTAATAAGTTTTTAAAAGTTGTGTTATAAATAAGTTGTGACTTCTACATAACCTAATAGTAGTTAATTTTTAGGGTAGGAGATGATTCCTACCCTTTATGCTAGGTAAATGGATTATTTTTTACCCTTTTTACCTTTATCCTTAGCTTCCTTCTTAGCCGGCAATTTGATACCTAATTCTTTGGCAATTGCCTTACGAAGTTTCTCAATGTCTTCTTCATCGAAGTCGTCTGGATCAGTATCAAGGTCTTTGTCATCGC
>ENA-OQCF01000525-OQCF01000525.1-human-gut-metagenome-genome-assembly--contig:-NODE-525-length-14787-cov-1.665621_pt1 | contig 14787 bp, 18 predicted proteins | sample MGYA00242756_ERZ504573 | MGnify/ENA primary metagenome ERZ504573 (study PRJEB26092, sample SAMD00036240) | human gut metagenome | host: Homo sapiens | study: EMG produced TPA metagenomics assembly of... | reverse complement strand
AAGTAATCTCCGGAATATGCTTTATTTATCTAAATACCATTGGTTCACTCCGCTCACAGTAACTTAGCCAAAATTCATTCCAGATTGCCTGTGGCAATGGAATTTTGGCTTGTATGTCTCGGGATAGTGGTATGTGAACAGTAACATCCTTTACTCTAATGCTGAGCTTTTTCCGTATTTGCAATTGACATCTTAACAGGAAATGATTATGATATTTCTGACAGTGCTTTTTAGCTGTCCCGATTTCATATCAAATCAAATACCCTGTTGCCAGTGGGATATTTGATTTGATATGAAATGAATGAGGAATGGTGAAATACGAAGGAGAGTTAGAAGTTATGAGTATTTCCATGATTGGAATTGACCATAATATGGCACCGGTGGATATTCGTGCGAAATTTGCATTTACAAAGAAAAATGCCGGTGAAGCAATGGAAAAAATAAAGAATCAAAATGGAATATATGGATGCGTGATCCTGTCCACCTGTAACCGCCTGGAGGTCTGGGCAAGTGTGGATGATGAGGTGGATGTCTGTCTTTATGACTGCCTCTGCAGGATAAAGGGAATTACTGAGGATTCTTACAGACAATATTTTGTAGAGCGTAAGGATCAGGAGGCAGTTGAGCATCTTTTTTATCTTACCAGTGGTCTGAAATCACAGATCATAGGGGAGGATCAGATCCTTACACAGGTGAAGGATGCCCTGAATCTGGCAAGAGAGAATTTTGCGGCAGATGGTGTTTTGGAGGTTCTGTTCAGAATGGCTGCCACAGCAGGAAAGAGGATTAAGACAGAGGTTCCTTTTTCCCATGGAAATCCGTCAGTGATCCATCAGGCCATCGGATTTCTGGCAGAGAAAGGGTATTCTCTCAGGGATAAGACCTGTATGGTCATCGGTAACGGTGAGATGGGTAAGGTGGCTGCTCAGGCTTTGCAGGAGGCAGGTGCAGATGTGACAGTGACCATCCGTCAGTACAGAAGCGGAGTTGTGAATATTCCGCTGGGCTGTAAGCGTATTAATTACGGTGACAGAATGGAGTATGTGCGCAGTGTGACCTTGTAGTGAGTGCAACTGCAAGCCCGAATTTCACATTAAGAGAAGAATTATTCCAGGGAATCCGGACAAAGGATGACTTGATTCTGATCGATCTGGCAGTTCCCAGAGATATAGAGCCATCTGTTGGAAAGCTTCAGGGGGTCACACTTTATGACATGGACAGCTTCCGTATAGAGGAAGTTCCTGCAGAACTTCAGGAAAATCTGGAGGCAGCAGGCGCGATCGTAAGAGAGCAGATGGATGAATTTTTCCAATGGCTGGATGGAAGAGACCTGATCCCAAGAATTCAGGATATTAAAGATGAGGCAGTCAATGACCTGAATTTAAGGATTGCAAAGATATTAAAGAAAACACCTATGGAAGAGGATGACAGGCAGAATCTGGTCCATGCAGTGGATACGGCAGCAGGAAAAGTAGTAAATAAACTGATCTTTGGTCTGCGTGACAGTCTGAATCAGGAGATTTTCCTTGAGTGTGTGGCAGGACTGGAGAAAATATATGAAGAATAAGCCGTATTTTCCAATGTTTATAGACTTATCAGATAAGAATATCGTGGTTGTAGGCGGCGGAAACATTGCAACCCGTCGAGTGAAAACCCTTTTATCATTCACCAGAAATATCAGAGTCATTGCTCCGAAGGTCACCATGGAGATGATGGAGCTTAGCAAAGCCGGCTATGTAGAGCTGATCACACGTCCGGTGAAGCGTACAGACTTTGCGATGGCATATATGGTGATCGCAGCTACCAATGACAGAAAGTTAAATGATGAGATCCACAGGATCTGCAGGCAGGAAGCGTTTATGTTAATGTAGCCAGTGACAGGGAGCAGTGCGATTTTTATTTCCCGGGAATTTATATGGAAGAGGGACTGGTGGTGGGAATCACAGCAGCGGTCTGGACCATAAAAAAGCGCGCAGGATAAGAGAAGAAATCCAGAATGCCCTGGAGAGAGTTGCGCAGGAAGATGAGAATGAGGAGGAAAATGATGACTGAGGTGATCATTGGAAGCAGAGAGAGTAAGCTGGCAGTTCTCCAGAGTGAGATGGTAAAAAGTTACATAGAACAGAAAAACCGTGAAGAAAATGCCAGCTCTGAAATAACAGTAAATATCCTGACTATGAAAACAACAGGAGATATTATTCTGGACCGTACTCTGGATAAGGTGGGTGGAAAAGGACTGTTTGTAAAAGAACTGGACAGGGCATTGCTGGATGGTAAAAGCAATCTGTCTGTACACAGTCTTAAGGATATGCCTATGGAAGTACCAGAAGAGCTTCCGCTTCTGGCTTTTTCAAAGCGTGAGGATCCAAGAGATGTACTGGTGCTTCCTGAGGGAGTGTCGGAACTGTATCCGGATAAACCTCTGGGATGTTCCAGCTTAAGGAGAACTCTTCAGTTAAAGAAGCTGTATCCTGAGATGGAGGTAAAGAGTATCCGTGGAAATCTGCAGACAAGACTTCGCAAGCTGGACGAAGGAGAGTATTCCGGGTTGATCCTGGCGGCGGCAGGTCTGAAACGACTGGGTCTGGAAAGCAGGATCAGCAGATATTTTACACCGGATGAGATGATTCCTTCAGCAGGTCAGGGGATTCTTGCTGTGCAGGGGCGTAAAGGTGAGGATTATGGGTATCTGGACGGATACTGTGACAGAGATGCCTGGATTGCAGGAACAGCAGAGCGCGCATATGTAAAATATCTGGATGGAGGATGTTCTTCGCCTGTAGCTGCATTTGCAGAGGTGGACGGAGATGAGATCTTTATCCGCGGTTTATATTACAGTGAAGCTACAGGAAAGTGGCTTACAGGTCAGATCAGAGGTGCAGCAGAGGATGGAGAGAAGCTTGGAACAGTTCTTGCAAAGCAATTGAAATCTGACTGTGAGGGAAGATAAAAAATTTATAAAAAGAAAATTCTTGTGACGCAAAAAGGAGAAGAAACATGGCAGCTGGCAAGGTTTGGCTGGTTGGTGCAGGACCGGGTGATATCGGGCTTTTTACATTAAAGGGCGCAGCGGTTCTGCAGCAGGCAGATGTGGTAGTATATGACAGTCTGGTGGGCGAAGGGGTTCTGGCAAAGATCCCGGAGCATGCCAGACTGATTAATGTAGGCAAAAGAGCAAATCACCATACAATGGTGCAGGAGGACATTAATAAGGTTCTTCTGGAAGAAGCTGAAAAAGGAAATAAAGTGGTAAGGCTTAAAGGTGGAGATCCCTTTCTCTTTGGAAGAGGCGGGGAGGAACTGGAACTTCTTTCTCGAGAATGGAATCCCTTATGAGATTATACCCGGAGTGACATCTCCCATTTCTGTTCCTGCTTATAATGGGATTCCTGTGACACACAGGGATTTCTGTTCGTCCTTACATATTATTACAGGACATAAACGTGCAGGGCAGGAGTATGATATAGATTTTAAAGCACTGACTCAGACAAAGGGAACATTGGTGTTTCTAATGGGAATTGCAGCACTGGAGGATATCTGCAAAGGACTTCTTGCAGGCGGCATGGACCGGATATGCCGGCAGCAGTTCTTCAGAAAGGAACAACAGCAGGACAGAAGCGGGTGGTTGCTACTGTAGGTACCCTCAAGGAAGAGGTGGACAGACAGGGGATAGAGACACCTGCCATTATTGTTGTGGGTAAGGTCTGCTCCCTGGCTGACAAATTTTCCTGGTATGAGAAGCTTCCTCTGGCAGGCTGGAAGGTTCTGGTCACAAGACCAAGACAGCATATTTCAAAGACAGCAGATCTTCTCCGCCAGAAAGGTGCCGAGGTTCTGGAGCTACCGTCTATCTGTACAGTACCTGTGGAGGATAACAGCAGACTGTATGAGGCATTTGAGAAACTGGATACTTATCAGTGGATCATTTTTACAAGCCCTGCAGGTGTGGAAATCTTTTTTGACGAGATGGACAGAAAAGAGATGGATGTGCGCAGCCTGGGACAGGCGAAGATCGCAGTGATCGGTGAAGGAACGAAAAAAAAGCTGAAAGAGCATCACCTGCTGGCTGATTTTGTGCCAGATGTGTATGACGGAGATACTCTTGGAGCAGAGCTTGCAAAAGAACTTCAGGGAAATGAAAAAATCCTGATCCCAAGAGCCGAAGCCGGAAATAAAAAAGCTGACAGAATTGCTGGAGCAGACAGGGGCACAGGTGATGATATTGCAACCTACACTACTCGTTATGAGAAGAGCAGGCTGATCGATGAGAAGAAAGAACTGGAGACAGGAAGTGTGGACTGTGTAGTATTTACCAGTGCATCCACTGTAAAGGGCTTTGTGGAAGGCACAAAGGGACTGGACTATACGAAGGTAAAAGCTGCCTGTATCGGAAAACAGACCAAAGCTGCAGCAGATGCTTATGGTATGCAGACCTGCATGGCAAAGAAGGCTACCATCGAAAGTCTCATAGAGCTTGTGGAAGAGATGAAACAGGAAAACTGATAACTATTCTGCAAAAAATGGAACAGTTATGAGAATTGTTGATAAAAGGAGCAAAAAGACATGGATTTAATTCAGAGACCAAGAAGATTAAGAGGCAGTGAAAATTTAAGAAAAATGGTAAGAGAGACAAGAATGGACAAGTCTTCCCTTATCTATCCCTTATTTGTAAAAGAGGGAACAGGAATCGAAGAAGAGATCCCTTCTATGGAAGGACAGTTCCGCTACAGTGTAGACCGTCTTCCTTTTGAACTGGAACGTCTGCAGAATGCAGGAGTAAACAGCATTATGCTGTTCGGTATCCCGGATCATAAGGATGAGGTGGGAAGTGGTGCGTACGACCCCAACGGAATCGTACAGAAGGCCCTGAGAGAAGCAAAGAAACAGTTCCCGGACATGTACTATATCACAGATGTATGTATGTGTGAGTACACTTCACACGGACACTGCGGAGTGCTCTGCGGTCATGATGTAAATAATGATGCAACACTGGAATTACTGGCTAAGACAGCTGTTTCTCATGTAGAGGCAGGCGCAGATATGGTAGCTCCCTCTGATATGATGGACGGACGTGTACGTGCTATCCGTGAGGCTCTTGATGCGAACGGACATTATGGAGCGCCGATCATGTCCTATGCAGTAAAATATGCATCTGCTTTCTATGGACCATTCCGTGATGCTGCAGGTTCTGCACCGTCCTTTGGTGACAGAAAGAGTTACCAGATGGATTTCCACAACAGAAGAGAGGGAATGAAGGAAGCGCTTACAGATGTGGAAGAGGGCGCAGATATCATTATGGTAAAACCTGCCATGTCTTATCTTGATATGGTCTCTGAGGTATCAAAGGCTGTAAATGTGCCGGTTGCAGCGTACAGTGTAAGCGGTGAATATGCAATGGTGAAGCAGCTGCAAAATGGGCATGGATCGATGAAGAACGTATTATGTGTGAGATGGCAGTCAGTGCATACCGTGCAGGTGCCCAGATCTATCTTACTTATTATGCAAAAGAACTTGCAAAATGCATGGATGAAGGGAGAATCGGCTGATGGGTTTATCAGAAGAATTATTTGACAGAGCAGTAAAGGTGATTCCGGGAGGAGTAAACAGTCCTGTACGTGCCTACGGCGCTATCGGTATTGCACCGAGATTTATCGACCGCGCAGACGGATGCCATATTTATGATGTTGATGGAAAAGAATATGTGGATTATATCGATTCCTGGGGACCTATGATCCTGGGCCATAATTTTCCGGAAGTAAAAGAAAGTGTACTGAAGGCGTGTGAAAAGGGCCTCAGCTTCGGATGTGCAACTGCAATCGAAGTGGAGATGGCTGAGTTTATCTGTGACCATATTCCACATGTGGATATGGTGCGTATGGTAAATTCCGGTACAGAGGCTGTTATGAGTGCAGTCCGTGTTGCCAGAGGATTTACAGGAAAGAATAAGATTATTAAATTTGCAGGATGCTATCATGGACACAGTGATGCCATGCTGGTAAGCGCAGGCTCCGGTGTGATGACAAGCGGTGTTCCGGACAGTGCCGGTGTTCCTAAGGGATGCACAGAGGATACCATGACTGCTGTTTATAATGATCTGGACAGTGTACGTGCACTGATGGAGCAGGCTGACGGACAGACTGCTGCTGTGATCGTGGAAGCTGTAGGTGCTAACATGGGTGTGGTTCCTCCGAAAAAGGGATTCCTGGAAGGCCTGAGAAAACTCTGCGATGAGTACGGTGCTCTTCTGATCTTTGACGAGGTTATCACTGGTTTCCGTCTGGCTTTCGGCGGTGCTGCAGAATATTTTGGTGTGACACCTGATCTGGTTACCTATGGTAAGATTATTGGTGCAGGTATGCCGGTTGGTGCATATGGTGGACGCAGAGAAATCATGGAACTGGTTTCTCCTGTTGGAAAGGTTTATCAGGCCGGTACCTTAAGCGGAAATCCTATTGCAATGGCAGCAGGACTGACACAGTTAAAATACCTCTATGAGCACCAGGAAATCTATAAAGATCTGGAGGAAAAAGGAAAACGTCTCTATGGCGGTATGGAGAAAATCCTGGCAGAGAAAAATCTGCCTTACCATATCAATCACGTATCTTCCCTGGGAAGCCTGTTCTTTACAGAGCAGGAGGTTGTGGATTATACATCAGCCAAATCTTCAGATACAAAAGCTTTCTCTGAATATTTCAAGGGAATGCTTGCGCAGGGAATCCATATGGCTCCGTCACAGTTTGAGGCAATGTTTTTATCTGTTGCCCATACAGATGAGATCATAGACCAGACACTGGAGGCTGTCAGAAATTATTTTACCAAATAAACAGCAGAGCGCTTATCCGGTATAGAACTTAGTCCAAATTCATTCCAGATTGCCTGCGGCAATAGAATTTTGGCTTGTATGTGAACAGTAACGACAGTAACCCATGAACTGGAAAAAATACATAAAACTGAGTTCCGTAATCTTGTTCTGATTAGGAAAATGTGCTATAATCACCTTATCGTATGACATCGTCCGGCAATATCGGGACGAAAATATTATTGCTCGCTGACAGCAGACGGGAACAGAGTGAGCGATGATAAATAAACTTCAGGACAGCAGGAGGAAAAAAGCATTATGAGTGAAAAGAAATATGTAGCTTATGTGGGCTCTTATACACATGGCTCTTCCAGACAGGGAATCCATGTTTATGATGTTGATGTTGAGAATGGCACTCTTACAGAACGCAGCAGTGTTGAAGTAAGTAATGCATCCCACATGGCTGTTTCAAAGAATGGTAAGTATCTTTATTCTATCGAGGATGAGGGTGTTGCAGTATTTGAACGTGATAAGAACGGTGATCTTTCACGTATCAACAGTGTAAATATTGATGGAATGAGAGGCTGCTTCCTTTCTACAGATGTTGACGGTAAGTATCTTTATGTTGCCGGATATCATGACGGTAAGGTGACTGTTGTACATACTCATAAGGACGGCAGACTTGGAAGCCTGATGGATGGCGTATTCCATACAGGACTCGGAAGTGTTGCAGAGCGTAACTTCGTCCCCATGTGAACTGTGTTCGTCCGACTCCGGATAATAAATATCTCTGTGCAGTAGATAACGGAATTGATCAGGTGAAGATTTACCGTGTCAACAAATTGCGCAATAAGCTGGAACTGGTAGACATCCTGAGATGTCCGAGAGAGAGCGGCCCGCGTATCATTCGTTTTAGCGATGATGGTAAGTTTGCTTATATTCTCTTTGAACTCAGTAATGAGATCAGGGCTTACAAATATGATGGAAGCGGTAAGGTTCCGGCGTTTGAACTGATCCAGACGATTGAGACAAGTGCGAAGAAGGATGTTCATGATACACATAATGCAGCGTCCGGTCTTTCTCTTGCAAATGATGGCAAGCATCTTTTCTGTACAACAGCAGGTGAGGATACAGTTTCCATGTTTGAGCGTGATGAGGAGACTGGTATGCTGACAAGGAAGTTTACACTCCCGATCAGTGGTGAATATCCGAAAGATCTGGTACTTTTACCGGATGATAAGCATCTGGTGCTGGCTAATCATGCAAGTAATACACTGACTACTTTTACAGTGGATTATGAGAAGAATATTATTGTGATGAACGGCAAGCCGATTAAGATTACAGAGCCAAACTGTATCAGAATCTGGCCGGTTCCGGAAGAATAACAGATTCGTTACATAGAATCAGCAATATAGGCAGATAATAAAAATACCTTCATTTGAAACTGAGATCAGCTCAGAATTCAAGTGAAGGTATTTTTGCGTGGATTAATTGGAATTATTTCCGATAAAAATCCCGAACCTTATCCATCTGGGAACTCATATTGACAAAGAGCGCATCCGCCAGTGTGATTGCTGCCATAGATTCTACCACAACCACTGCTCTTGGGACAATGACCGGATCATGTCGGCCATGGATTTCCAGAGAAAGAGGTTCTTTATCTTTGGTTACGGTCTGCTGCGGCTGGCTGATGGATGGGGTTGGCTTGATATGGGCACGAAGTATGATTTCACTGCCGTCACTGATTCCTCCCATGATTCCGCCTGCGTGGTTGGAGGTTTTGATGATTTCACCGTCTTTGACTGTGAATCCATCATTGTCAGTGGAACCGTTTGAGGAAGTCACTGCAATGCCGTCACCGATTTCAACAGCCTTGACTGCACCGATGGACATCAGGGCGTGGGCAAGAAGAGCACTGAGCTTGTCAAAGACTGCTCGCCAAGTCCGGCAGGTGTTCCGGTAATACGACATTCGATCACGCCGCCTGCACTGTCCTGATTCTTCATACATTCTTCCAGATATTCACCGGCCTTCACTGCTGCCTGTGCGTCCGGCATATAAAATGCATTCTGATGGATTTCTTCTTTATTAAAAGAAGCAATTTCAACAGGTCCGATAGATCTGGTATAAGTGCAGATTGAAATGCCAAGTTCTTCTAATATTTTAGAAGCAATGGCACCTGCTGCAACTCTTCCGATGGTTTCCCGCCCTGAAGAACGTCCACCGCCTCTGTAGTCGCGGAATCCGTATTTTTGGTCAAAAGTATAGTCTGCATGTCCGGGACGATAGGAATATGCGATATTTCCGTAGTCTCTGGAGCGCTGATCTGTATTTCTTACCATCAGAGAAATTGGAGTTCCGGTGGTTTTGCCCTCAAAGACACCTGAGAGGATTTCTACCAGATCTCCCTCTTTACGGGCGGTGGTGTATCTGCTCTGTCCGGGTTTCCTTCTGTCGAGGAATTTCTGAATGTCCTCTTCACAGAGAGGAAGGCCTGCCGGGCATCCGTCTATCACAGCTCCGAGAGCTTTTCCGTGGGATTCTCCCCAGGTGGTTACCTTAAATTTATTTCCAAATGATGACTGGCTCATATGATTTGTATCCTTTCCTGTTATTGTATTAGAGCGTGTCTGGAAAATCATTCCCACAATCTGCACGCCCCACTTTGCGGGATATTTCACCCGAATTCAGTTGCCGTAGTTAGAAGCGTGTTTGGAAAATCATTCCCACAATCTGTACGCCCCACCTTACGGGACTTTTATAAATAAATACTACTTTATTATAGCGAAGTGTAAAAGTTTTGTAAACCGAAAGCATTGGAATTGACAAAAATTCATGTTCAAATTATAATGATGTTTGAGTCTTTGTGAAAATAAAGAGTAAACGTAACTGTTCAGTAATCTCTTGCAGAAGCTCTGAATAGTTGCAGATTTATTTGAGGGGAAATCGAGAAAAAGAAGGGAAGTGTGGATCGTGGTAAGGATTTTTAAGACAATCGATGGCGCTATCCATGAAATACAGGAACCACAGGAGGGCTGTTGGATTGCACTGACGAATCCTACGGCAACAGAAATTTTTGAAATTTCCGAGCAATTTGGGATAGAGGTGGACGATTTGCGCGCACCTTTGGATGAGGAAGAGCGTTCCCGTATAGAAGTGGAGGACAATTATACCTTATCCTTGCAGATGTACCTGCGATTGAAGAACGTAACGAGAAGGACTGGTATGTGACCATTCCTCTTGGTATTATCGTGACTCAGAAGATGATCTTTACTGTATGTTTGGAAGACACACAGGTTCTGACAAGATTTATGGAAGGCAGGGTAAGAAACTTTTTTTACCTATATGAAAACCAGATTTATTCTGCAGATTTTGTACCGTAATGCCAGCATGTATCTGAGATATCTGCGTATTATAGATAAGAAGAGCGAGCAGATTGAGGAGAAACTTCATCTGTCTACAAGAAATCAGGAATTGATGGAACTTCTGGAACTGGAGAAATCACTGGTATACTTTACCACATCTTTGCGTTCCAATGAGATGGTTCTGGAGAAACTTCTGAAGGTGGAGAGTATCAAGAAATATCCGGAGGATACAGAGCTTCTGGAGGATGTTATCATTGAGAATAAGCAGGCCATTGAGATGGCTAATATTTACAGTGGTATCCTCAGCAGTATGATGGGAACTTTTGCGTCAGTTATTTCCAATAACCTGAACATTGTCATGAAGGTTCTGGCTGTTATTACCATTGTTATGAGTATTCCGACTATTGTTTTCAGTGCGTATGGTATGAACCTGAGTGCTGCAGGAATGCCGTTTTCCAGGACACCATGGGGATTTCTTATCGTTATCATCCTTTCTGTAGTGGCAAGTATCATTGCAGCGATATTTCTTTCCAAGAAGAAGTTTTTCTGATTTTGCAGCTGAACTGAGAGGCAGTTATTCGGTGCAGAATTACGCAGAGAAAGCAGATTGTGGATATCCGCTGTAACGAAAGAACGAATAGCATTTTGTGAGAAAAGGAGATTTATGAAATTTATTGACAAACTGGAACGAAAATTTGGAAATCGCGGGATTGAGAATCTTACGATCTATATTATTGTAAGCTATGTACTGGGATATGCACTGATGTATATTAATCCAGGGGCTCTTTCCATGTTGAGTTGAATGTCTCTGAAATCCTGCATGGTCAGATATGGAGACTTGTTACATGGATTATTTATCCGCCGAGTACGTCATCTGCTTTATGGTTTGTGATTGCGATATTGTTCTTTTATTATCCGATCAGTGCATCGCTGGAACGTACATGGGGATCATTCAGATTTACTGTATATATTTTATCTGGAATGATTTTTACAGTAATTTCTGCGTTTATTTTGTATTTTATCACAGGTGGAGTGTTAGATGCTTATCTGAATGGATCACAGTTTTCAACGTATTATATCAGTTTTATCTATTTTTCTGGCATATGCGCTGACATATCCGGATATGAAGGTTTTACTGTACTTTGTAATCCCGATCAAGATGAAGTGATGGCGATTGTATATGCTGCTCTTGTGGTATATGATATTGTCAGATATTTTATGGGAGGAGCATGGTTTATGGCACTGCCAATCATCGCATCCTTACTGAACTTTATTATTTTCTTCCTTGGTACAAGAAATCTTAACAGATACAATCCGAAGGAAATCCATCGCAGAAATCAGTTTAAGAGAGCAATGGGAGAAAGTAAGACCGTTCCCTTCCCGGGTGGCAGCAAGTCAGGGGAAGTGACGAAGCACAAATGTGCAGTCTGTGGCCGTACAGAGAAAGATGATCCGAATATGGAATTCCGTTTCTGTTCCAAATGTAACGGAAACTACGAGTACTGTCAGGATCATTTATATACACATATAACACAAGAAAGTAAGAGGAGAAAAGATTATTATGAAAAAAGTACCATTTGTCACCCATGGAATTAAACTTCAGGAAATCACTGCGCAGTTTCCTACACCTTTCCATCTTTATGATGAAAAAGGTATCCGCGAGAATGCAAAGGCAGTGAAAGAAGCATTTGCATGGAATAAGGGCTTCAAAGAATTCTTTGCTGTGAAGGCAACTCCAAATCCATTTCTGATCCAGATCCTTCAGGAGTATGGCTGTGGCTGTGACTGTTCTTCCATGACAGAGCTGATGATGTCCAAAGCAATCGGATGCAAAGAGGGAGATATCATGTTTTCTTCCAATGATACACCGGAAGAAGAATTCAAATATGCAAATGAAATCGGCGGGATCATCAATCTTGATGATATCACACATATCGAGAGCGTAGAAAGAGCCGTAGGATATATTCCGAAGGTGATCAGCTGTCGTTATAATCCGGGCGGAGTGTTTAAGATCAGCAACGATATTATGGACAACCCCGGAGATGCCAAATATGGTATGACAACAGAGCAGATTTTTGAAGCATTCAAGATCCTGAAGGAAAAAGGTGCCGAGGAATTCGGTATCCATGCATTCCTTGCAAGCAATACTGTGACAAATGAGTATTATCCGATGCTGGCGAAAGAGATGTTTGAAATGGCAGTGAAACTTCAGAAAGAGACAGGCGCTCATGTGAAGTTTATCAACCTTTCCGGTGGTGTTGGAATCGCTTACAAACCAGATCAGACTCCGAATGATATCAGAGAGATCGGTGAGGGTGTCCGCAAAGTATACGAAGAAGTACTTGTTCCGGCCGGAATGGGTGATGTTGCAATCTATACAGAGATGGGACGTTTCATGATGGGACCGTATGGCTGCCTGGTAACTAAGGCAATCCATGAGAAGCATACTCATAAAGAATATATTGGTGTGGATGCGTGTGCTGTAAACCTGATGCGTCCGGCAATGTATGGCGCATACCATCATATCACTGTTATGGGAAAAGAAGACCAGCCATGTGATCATATGTATGATGTGACAGGTTCTCTCTGCGAAAACAATGATAAGTTTGCAATTGACCGCTATCTTCCGAAGGTTGATATGGGAGATCTTCTTGTAATCCATGATACAGGAGCTCATGGTTTTGCCATGGGATATAACTACAATGGTAAACTGAAATCTTCTGAGATCCTTCTCCATGAAGATGGAAGTTTCGAGATGATCCGCCGTGCCGAGACACCGAAGGATTATTTCGCAACATTTGACTGCTTCCCGATTTATGAGAAATTACTGGAAGATATGGAATAATGTTGTGATTATTCTGTGATTTACTGTCCTGTGGTATTGACGGGGCAGATATGACATAAAAACACACAAAAAGAAAGGTACTGATCTGTGCATGATGCTGGAAGGTTAGTGCCTTTCGTTTTGCATGGAGAAACAGTGATTTCAGAAGAATATACTGTAAAAATTTCGTCTGTTCGGAGGTAGACGTATGATTAAATATGAATATGAAACAGGAATGTGTAAACAGCTGCATTACAATGGTCTGTGGAGTGTACAATATGAGGGTGTTCCCGGACATTTTAAAAAAGCAAAGATGGTCTGTCCCTGCATCAGAGACGAATGTGATCAGAATTGTGAAGTGTTTAAGAACATACCGGAAATAAAATCAGCAGATCAGGAATGGCATATGAGAGATGAGAGATAGAATAATGGGAGATAAGAAAAAAGAATACAGAGACAAAAAGAACAGGCATGCAGACTGTAAGGTCTGTCATATTTGCTATTGTGCTTATAATTTACAGGTTTTTACCAGTATAATATCTGTGGCAGATAATACTTATGCAGCAGACGAATATCGAGTGCATAAATCTGAGGTGGTTGTAAAGACCGGTGCCACTTATACAGTAAAGATCCTGAATCATGATACAAAAGTGAGTCCAAAGAAGTTTAAATGGACCAGCAGTAACTCAAAATGTGTAAAGGTTATAAATGGCAGGATATATGGTTTAAAGCCCGGACAGGCAACGATCACAGCACAGATCAGTGGACTGAAAGTAAACTGCGAGGTTTTTGTCTATAATAAAACGGAAACAGTTCTTTTTTAAGAAATACAAAAAAACAGGTGAAAGTAACGGCAGGAAAGACAATTATTCTGGAACCGCAGAAGTATGGAAAAAGGCTGACTTATACTTCTTCTGATAAAACGGTGGCAACTGTATCAAAGAAAGGAAAAGTTACTGCAAAAAAGGCGGGAAATGTCAAAATCACCAGTGTTTCTTATGGTACTGACAGGTATGTATCAGAGATAGAAGTGATCGTCCTGCCGGCAGCGTCAGAAACTCCGGAAATTACGCCTACACTGACGCCGGATGAACCAGCACCATCTGTGACCCCGGAGCCGACGGTAACGGTCACGCCAACTCCGAAAATCACACCTGCACCGGAAGATGAGGAAAAGTTCCGGAAACCCTTGGATGGAGTTACTCATTATATTTTGCACAGAGGTGAACAGACAGAAGCACCTGAGAATTCCGTGCCTGCCTTTGAGATGGCAGGACGCAATGGGGCGGAGTTTGTGGAGACAGATGTGAGAGAGACCGCAGATGGAGTTCTGGTTGTCTCTCATGATGATTCTTTGCTGCGGATGTGCGGGGAGGACAGGCTTATTTCAGAGATGACTTATGAGGAGATAAAGCAGTATCCGATTATAAATGGAAGAAATGCTTCGCAGTATCCGGATAATCTTATTCCTACACTGGAACAGTATATTGCATGCTGCAATAAGTACTCTGTGACGCCGGTGATTGAAATAAAGTCAATCCGTACGGAAGAAGCCATGAATTTGTTCATGCAGCTTCTGACTGAATCACAGAAAGAGCCGGTACTCATCTGTTTTCGCATAGAAACACTTGGTAAACTGCGTGAGATGGGATTTACAGGAAAAATGCAGTGGATCCGTACAGTGCGCATGAATGCTTCTATGATACAGCAGTGTAAGAAATATGATCTGGACATAAGTGCAGAGTATAAAAATATCAGTATGAATGATATCAACAATGCTCATCAGAATGGAATCCGCA
>ENA-OQCF01000524-OQCF01000524.1-human-gut-metagenome-genome-assembly--contig:-NODE-524-length-14797-cov-12.781254_pt1 | contig 14797 bp, 18 predicted proteins | sample MGYA00242756_ERZ504573 | MGnify/ENA primary metagenome ERZ504573 (study PRJEB26092, sample SAMD00036240) | human gut metagenome | host: Homo sapiens | study: EMG produced TPA metagenomics assembly of... | reverse complement strand
TGGTCGTGGTTTCGGCCGCGCTGCTGGCATCGGGCGCTCGCGTGACGGCGACTTTGGGATCGCTCGTGTGGCCTGGGTCGCTACCGGGTATTATTGCCGCACTGGCGTTGGCGCTGCCAGGCATAGCCGGCGTTGCCGCGGGGGCACTTGCGCGCGATCGGCGCTCGGGGTTCCTGCAGGGTGTGCTTGCGCTTTCTGCCTGCGAGGTTCCGGTATTGGCTGTGGCTGCATGTAGCGTATTTTCTCAACGCGCCGTGATGGGCGGCCTTGTTGCCGCTCTGATTGCAACCTATACGCTTACGTGGTTTTTGCTTGCGATGGGCTTTGCCTTTGAACTTCCCGTTTCGGCACCGCGACGCACAAAAGCCAGATGGCGACTCCGCTTGCTGGTGGCGCCGCAGCTGCCCGCACTTTTGGCGGACCTGTCGAAGTATCGTCCGATTCTATTTCTACGACCAAGGAGGCCTAGGTCATGGCATCTCAAGTTGGGCTCACCCCATGCGGCGCCATGTTTGATATCTTTAAGCGCGCGGCGCATCTGAGCCATATCGAGCTGTGTGGCTTGGTGCTTTCGTCCCGTCCGCTCGCCGATGGCCGCAGCCCGCAGAGCCGAGCCGCCGATCGCTCTTGGGTTTCCCGCTTTATCGTTCGCGCGCCGGTCGGCACGCTTCAGCAGCGCTACTTTGCCGAATACGGTACCTCGGCTGCGCGTATTATGTCGCAACTGGCCCTGCGCCAGCGCAATCCCATGGACTCCACGGCTGTAATCAATATGGTGTGCGGTCCTGCAGGTGAACCGATGGTACGCGCGCTCGAAGAGTGCCACCAGGACACGAATCTCTATCGCAACGCGCTCGATCGCCTGTCCCAGGCGGCGGAACTCATGCCCGCCGAGCGCGCCGAGGCCGTGCTGGTGCTGTTTGTCGCCGTCGGTTGTTCGGCGGATGTGCGGTCCTCGGTGAACTATGCCATCGACTACGCGCACGCGACCTGTGGCGGAGGCACATCCACGCCGCGTTCGCTTGGCATGTCGATGACCGCGGGCGAACGCGAACCCGCCCCGGCGCACCCTTTGGGCTTGCTTCGCATACAAAACAGTTTTGTCGTGAGCGCCCCGCGCTGGATTCAGCCGAGTGAGCAGGGTGTTGAGATTGGCGCGCTGGCCACTGGTGAGGGCGATATTACCGACGTCGGCGACGATGTCTCGGCCCGCCATGCCCATATCTGGTGCGATGCTCAAAATATCTGGCACGTCGAGGACTTGTCGTCCACCAACGGAACCGTGGTGGTAAACGGGGCCACGCGTGTCTGCATTCAGGTCGAGCCCGGTCGTTCCGCCCAACTCAATCCCGGCGACGAGCTCAAGCTCGGCGAATCCACTACCTACGCCATCCTCTTCGGTGCCCTCTAGCCGGCAGATAGGGACGCTCCTTTTCTGCCGGCACTTGGGGACACTCCTTGGCGCGCCAGAGCCAGTCGCCCGGGGATGGAGGGGCCATTTTGGCCCTTGACGGTCACCCAAGGTAAACCTTTACCGCCCACCTATTACCGCCCACCTATATTTGACGAAATATAGGTGGGCGGCGGGGTACAATAAACCCGCATGCGGATTTCCGTTGCGGGCGCTTCCCATCGCCGGGGCGTGCCCGGGAGCATCCGGCATGCGGCCTTTGCGGCGCTCGGTCATGTGCAAGACGGGCGGTCGAGTCTGTGGGGTGCATCAGCTGCCCCTCGCCTCGGCATGCCTTCTCTCCACGCCATGTACCTGCTGCTCAGTCTGCCTGCCAGATGATGGAAGCAACAGCGAAAATCCCATCACGCCAACATCCCGGCGATCGCCGGGGCCTGTATACCTATATGAGAGGAGAGGGGTATATGGCGCGTAAGTTTAAGTCTATGGACGGCAACGAGGCGGCCGCATATGTTTCGTATGCGTACACCGAGGTAGCGGGAATCTATCCCATTACGCCGTCCAGCCCGATGGCCGACCATGTCGACCAGTGGGCGGCCCAGGGTCGCAAGAACATCTTCGGCACCCCGGTCAAGGTCGTCGAGATGGAGTCCGAGGCAGGTGCAGCCGGTACCGTTCACGGTTCGCTGGGTGCCGGTGCTCTGACCACCACCTACACGGCTTCTCAGGGTCTGCTCCTGATGATCCCGAACATGTACAAGATCGCGGGCGAGCAGCTCCCGGGCGTCTTCCACGTCTCCGCGCGTTGCGTCGCTTCCCACGCCCTGAACATTTTTGGCGATCACTCCGACGTCATGGCCTGTCGTCAGACCGGTTTCGCCATGCTCGCCGAGGGCAACGTCCAGGAGGTCATGGACCTCTCGCCGGTGGCTCACCTTGCCGCCATCGAGTGTAAGACCCCGTTCCTTAACTTCTTTGACGGCTTCCGCACCAGCCACGAGATCCAGAAGGTCGCCATGTGGGACTACAAGGATCTGGCCGAGATGTGCGACATGGACGCCGTCCAGGCTTTCCGCGACCACGCACTCAACCCTGAGCACCCGCACACCCGCGGCAGCCACGAGAACGGCGATATCTTCTTCCAGAACCGCGAGGCCTGCAACAAGGTCTACGACGAGCTTCCCGCCGTCGTCGAGGGCTACATGAAGAAGATCAACGAGAAGCTCGGCACCGATTACGGCCTGTTCAACTACTACGGCGCTCCCGATGCCGACCGCGTCGTCGTGTGCATGGGCTCCTTCTGCGACGTGCTCGAGGAAGTCATCGACTACCTCAACGCTCACGGCGAGAAGGTCGGCCTGGTCAAGGTTCGCCTGTTCCGTCCGTTCTCCATCAAGCACTTTGTCGACGTTCTCCCCGAGACCGTCCAGAAGATTGCCGTCATGGACCGCACCAAGGAGCCGGTTCCATCGGCGAGCCGCTCTACCAGGACGTCGTTTCTGCTCTCTACGAGGCCGGCAAGACGGGCATCAAGGTCGTCGGCGGCCGTTACGGCCTGGGCAGCAAGGACACGCCTCCCGCGTCCGCGTTCGCTGTCTTCGAGGAGCTCAAGAAGGACGAGCCCAAGCGCGAGTTCACCATCGGCATTGTCGATGACGTGACCAACCTGAGCCTGCCCGAGGCCGAGGATGCGCCCAACACCGCAGCCCCCGGCACCATTGAGTGCAAGTTCTGGGGTCTGGGTGGCGACGGTACCGTCGGCGCCAACAAGAACTCGATCAAGATCATCGGCGACCACACCGACAAGTACGTCCAGGCCTACTTCCAGTATGACTCCAAGAAGACCGGCGGCGTCACCGTCTCGCACCTGCGCTTTGGTGATTCCCCGATCCGTTCGCCGTACTACGTGACCAAGGCCGACTTTGTCGCCTGCCACAACCCCAGCTACATCGTCAAGGGCTTCAAGATGGTCCGCGACGTCAAGCCGGCGGAACCTTCCTGGTCAACTGCCAGTGGAGCGACGAGGAGTTCGCCGAGCACATGCCCGCCGTGGCCAAGCGCTACATCGCGAACAACAACGTCAACGTCTACCTGATCGACGCTATCGACCTGGCCGCTAAGGTCGGCATGGGCAAGCGCACCAACACGGTGCTCCAGTCCGCCTTCTTCGCGCTGGCCAAGGTCCTGCCCGCCGAGGACGCCCTGCAGTACATGAAGGACGCGGCTACCAAGTCCTACATGAAGAAGGGCCAGGCTATCGTCGACGCCAACCACAAGGCCATCGATGCCGGCGCTACCGCCTTCCGTAAGTTCGAGGTTCCGGCCGACTGGGCTACCGCCGAGGACGCCGCTCCCGTCGAGCTCTCCGAGGAGACCAAGTCCGCTATCGCCCAGCAGGTCAAGAACCTGCTCGAGCCCATCGATCGCATGGACGGCGACAGCTGCCTGTTTCCGCCTTCGTCGATTGTGCCGACGGACAGTTTGAGCTGGGCGCCTCCGCATACGAGAAGCGCGGCGTCGCCGTGGTCGTTCCCCACTGGGACGAGACCAAGTGCATCCAGTGCAACCAGTGCGCCTACGTGTGCCCGCATGCCACTATCCGTCCGTTCGCGATGACCGAGGACGAGGCTGCAGCCGCGCCCGAGCTACCCGCACGCTCGACGCTATGGGCCCCAAGGCCAAGGGCATGAAGTTCACCATGGCCGTGTCCCCGCTCGACTGCATGGGCTGCACCAACTGCGTCAAGGTCTGCCCCAAGGCGCCCTCGAGATGGTTCCCACCGAGCAGGAGATGGACCAGCAGCCCGTTTGGGACTACATGGTCGAGAACGTCTCCGAGAAGAAGGAGCTCATCGCGGCCAACGTCAAGGGCAGCCAGTTTAAGCAGCCCTACCTGGAGTTCTCTGGCTCCTGCGCCGGCTGCGCCGAGACCGCTATGCACGTCTGGTGACCCAGGTCGCCGGCGACCGCATGTTCATTTCCAACGCCACCGGCTGCTCCTCCATTTGGGGCAACCCCGCTGCCACCGCTCCTTACTGCAAGGACAAGGACGGTCACGGCCCGGCGTGGAACAACTCCCTGTTCGAGGACAATGCCGAGCACGGTCTGGGCATGGCCGTGGGCTATGAGGCCGTTCAGCACAAGCTGATCGCCGCTACCCAGGACATCATCGCCTCCGATGGTCCGTCCGATGAGCTCAAGGCCGCCGGCCAGGCTTGGATCGACTCCGTCAACGACGCCGAGGCTTCCAAGACCGCTGCCGCTGCCTACGTTGCCGAGCTTGAGAAGTGCGGCTGCGACGCTTCCAAGGCGATCCTCGCCGACAAGGCTTACCTCACCAAGAAGTCCTTCTGGATCTTCGGCGGCGACGGCTGGGCCTACGACATCGGCTTCGGTGGCCTGGACCACGTCCTGGCTTCCGGCCACAACGTCAACGTCTTCGTCTTCGACACCGAGGTTTACTCCAACACCGGTGGTCAGGCCTCCAAGGCCTCGAATCTGGGCCAGGTCGCTCAGTTCGCCGCTGCCGGTAAGGTGACCAAGAAGAAGTCCCTGGCCGAGATCGCCATGAGCTACGGCTACGTCTACGTGGCACAGGTTGCCATGGGCGCCAACCCGGCTCAGACCCTCAAGGCCATCCACGAGGCCGAGGCCTACGACGGCCCGTCCCTCATCATCGGCTACAGCCCCTGCGAGATGCACTCCATTAAGAAGGGTGGCATGCAGAACTGCCAGGCCGAGATGAAGAAGGCTGTCGAGTGCGGTTACTGGAACCTCTTCCGCTTCAACCCCGAGGCTGCTGCCGGCAAGAAGTTCTCGCTCGATTCCAAGGAGCCCGCGGGCGGTTATCAGGAGTTCCTGATGAACGAGGCCCGTTACGCTTCGCTGACGCGTTCCTTCCCCGAGCGCGCCGAGGAGCTCTTCAAGGAGAATGAGCAGGCCGCCATGGACCGCTACGCTCACCTGCTGAAGCTCAAGACAGTGTACAACGAGGCCTAAGTCTCCCACCGCAGGATCTGAGGGCTAACCTTCGCGGACGTCCTCGGACATGAAAGAACCCCCGCTGCGCACTACGTGCGGCGGGGGCTCTTTCGTCCTGCGGAATGTCCGCGAAGGTTAGCCCTCAGATCCTGCTACGACTACGTCCTCGGATTGTGGGGCTGAATGAAGGACGTGGCTGTGGGGTGCCTTGTCCCGGTCGCTGTTTCGCGGCTTTGGGCATAGAGGGGAGACCCGACAACAAACAACGCCTTATCGGAGTTGTTTTCCCAGTTCAAAAGCCTATCAATGATCTTATGGGGCAGCATTAAAACTCCTAAATGACAAAAATTGGCAGATAGGATTGCCCCTAAAAGTACAAAATTGGCAGATAGGACTGACTCAAATCATACAAAAATTGGCAGATAGCAAAGACTCGCTTAGGTCTCAAAGCCATCGAACCGGCCCGGTGCCATGCAAAAAGGCTGGGGACGCTGTTGCTTGCGTCTCCAGCCTCTTGATTACTACTTTGGGCCCCGTGATGGGGTGTGGTTGGTGCTGCTAGTCCGGTTTACCTTGTCTCGCCGGTTTCGGTGCGCAGACGGTAGCCGTGGACCAGGTCGCTGATGGCCGGCCAGGGAATCTGGCGATCGACCCAAAATTGCAGCTGGACCAGATAGCGCTCGGTGGCGCGGGTGAGGGCGGCAAACTGCTCATGGGTCTCGACCTGGGCGTAGAGGTCGCGGCTGCGGGCGAGGACGGCGGTCGTATCGTCCATCTTGCCGGTGACGTCAAAGGCGCCCGAGAACCAGTCGCACAGGCGCGCGGCGCTGTTGTTGAGGGTGGCCAAGTCGGCGGTGTTGCCGTTGACGTTCTCGGCTGCCTGGGCGCGCAGGAGCGAAAGGGCGTCGGCAGCGTTCATGCAGTAGCCGACGGTAAAGTTCCATACTGCGAACTCGCGGCCAGTGTCGAGCTTGCGGCGACGCATATAGTCGATATCGCGCGGCTCCTCAAGCATCATTTGGTCGGCAAGGGCTTCTAGCGAAGTGGTGTACTCTGCAAGGTCGAGTACAAACAGGGTGTCGATATTCATCATCTTTAGGCCTCCGCTTCGCTCTCGACGATTTCGTTTTTGATGTACATGCCCTGATTGTCCCAAATGTTGCGACAAGCGGTGGCAAAGCGCTCGCGGTCGGCCTCGCAGATGCGGGCAAACATGTTGCAGGTGCCAAAGGGCTCGCAAATATCAAAGAAGATGCAGATCGAAGACCAACCGCCGTACCAGCTCACAGCACCCGCCGGCTCGTTAAAGACGGGATTCTCGATGCGCTCGTAGTTGGCGATGGGGCCCGATACAGGATAGGTCACCTCGGCATCGCAGATCTTTGCCGAGAAGATGCGCGACTCGACCGGACAGGACGCCTCGAACAGTCTGCATGCTTCGGGCGCTTTGTCCCAGAGCATGTCGCGAGAAACGTCTCACCATTCAGCGTAATCTTGAGCATTTTTGTCATAGTAAGGACCTCCTCAATCCGTCGCTCAAGGGGCTCGCTGGCGGATAAAGGAGAAGACAGCCACGGGGTCGCCGAACCCAAACTTCACGACAGATGCCTGCCGCCCCAGCCCGTGCTGTACTCGGCTAAAGTATCACGCTTCGGGAGCCGAAGCAATATCCCTGTTTAGATTTTTTGGACGCTTGGGCACAGCACAACTGGTTCACAGTCGCTTGCCGCGGGGTGAAGCGCGATTGGCTATCCCTTTTGTTGGATGAAAAGCCCCGTGTTATTGCAGGGGTGCATACTTGTCTTGCAAGTGCATAGAATCTCGTATAGTGCGAGTAAATAATTGCAGTGTCCGTTATGTGTTTAGCAAAGATATAGTTTGCATAATCCAGCCTAATCTCTGCTCTAATTAAATAAAGTCGCACGTAGATGACGTAAACATGTGTGAGCTGGGCTTCTTTACGCTGAGCGGGTAAAAACGACCGTTCACCGTTAAACTATTTTCAAAATGAATAAAATGAGCGATAAAGAGAATATAAACCTTAATAAACTCGCGTATCGCACGGGCGCGGGTTATTAATGGGTTGTAGGCCTTTTACAGAAAGGATTCCAGCAATGTCTAAGCCTCTTGGCAAGCCCGACCGTATCGTCGTCGCCCTTGGCGGCAACGCCCTCGGCAACAACCCCGTCGAGCAGATCGAGGCCGTGAGCAACACCGCCCACGCTCTCCTTGGTCTTATCGAGCAGGGTAACGAGATCATCATCACCCACGGCAACGGCCCGCAGGTCGGCATGATCCAGAACGCCTTCGCCGCTGCCCACGACGCCATCGGCACCCCCGAGATGCCGCTGCCCGAGTGCGGCGCCATGTCCCAGGGCTACATCGGCTATCACCTGCAGCAGGGCATCGGCCGCGAGATGCACAAGCGCTATAAGCGTTGGCACGCCGCCACCGTCGTCACCCAGATCGAGTGCGATCCCGACGATCCCGCGTTCAAGAACCCGACTAAGCCGATCGGCCCCTTCTACACCGAGGAGCAGGCCAAGGAGTTCATGGCCGAGGACCCCTCCAAGGTCTTCGTCGAGGATTCCGGCCGCGGCTGGCGTCGCGTCGTCGCTTCCCCCGATCCCAAGAAGATCGTCGAGGCCGACTCCATCCTCAACCTGCTCGACAACGAGTTCATCGTCATCGCCTGCGGCGGCGGCGGCATCCCCGTCGTCCGCGACTACGAGAACAAGGGCTGCTACAAGGGCGTTCCCGCCGTCATCGACAAGGACCTGGGCGGCGAGCTGCTGGCCGAGGACTGCGACGCCGACGTCCTGTTCCTGCTGACCGCCGTCGAGCATGTCGCCATCAACTTCGGCAAGCCCAACCAGGAGGAGCTCGAGGACCTCACCGCCGACGAGGCCGAGCGCCTGGCCGACGAGGGCCAGTTCGGCAATGGTTCCATGGAGCCCAAGGTCCGCGCCGCCATCAAGTTCGCCCGTTCCCGCAAGGCCGCACCTGCATCATCGGCGCCCTGGACAAGGCCGCCGAGACCATGGCCGGCCTCTCCGGTACCCGCATCCACGAGTAGTCTCTACTCTGTTGCATCTCTCGTGGGCGCCAGGCAAAGTGCCCACAAACTAGCCTCTCTTCATGAGCCCCGCAGCCCGCTCCGACTGCGGGGCTTTTGCTATTGAGGGGTGAGCATATGGGGGAGGTAGACAAGATCAAATTTGATTAAACGCTCAGATCATGAGACGCCTGAAACCAAACGATGACTCCCAGAATCCTAATTCGGCGTTTGTCCAGCACAATATCCGGTTCCGATGTGCGATATGAGTGGGATGAGAGCATCACGGTGTTTGTGCCGGTGCTATAACGCCGTATGACGATTCTCGAATTATCGGCCAAAGCGAGGACGGAGCATCCGTTCCAGGGTTTCAGACTGGGATCCACGAGGAGATGAGATCCAATCGGATAGCATTTGGACATGGCGGACGTGTCCATTTGAACAAAGAAGCACCCGCGATGTTTCTTGAATACGGATGAGGGAAGCGCGGTTGTTCCGGTTTGTTTAAGTCCCGTTCTGCCTCCATTCATCTGGATTTTAAATACATCGCAAAGGGAATCAGTAATAACTTCTCTGGATTCCCCCTTCCGCTCCTCGTGGTCGAGCCTTGCGGCTAGCCCTGCGGTTTCAGATGTGAGGTCATCGAGCTGCAGGTTAAATTTCGATACTATCTTGAGCAACGTTGAGCGGCGGATTGCATAGCGGTCCTTTTCCCAGCGGCATACCGTTTCTTTGGAGACGCCGATGAGTGCTGCGAACTCCTCCTGCGTTAGCTGGTCGCGCTTGCGAAGCGCCTTTATGTTTAGACCCGTTCCCATGTTATGAAGCGCGGACGAGGGGAAGGCAGAGGCAGTTGGGACCGCCAAAGCCGTTTGTCAGCTCGAAGATAGAGATGGGGACAAGTTCAATACCTGCCTGCTCCAGCGCTTTGTTGGTTTCGGCGTTTTCTTCGTAAACGCAGACCTTGCCGGGCTCCAAACAAAGGGTGCTTGTGGCATTGTTGGACCTTTCGACCTCTGCCGCTCCGGGATTTGAGCCACCGCAAGGGATAAATTGCAGCGAATTTGAGCCCAGGGCCAATCTCAACGCTTCTTTCAGTCCGCCTTCGACATGGCTCGCCCGGGTTGTCCTTTCCGATCTGCCCCGTGTGATGCGGTAGACCCGCGCTTGGTCGAGAAGTTCACGGGCAACGAGGAATGCCTCGTAGCAACGCGAGTGAAATATGTGTCGAGATGAATGCAGAGGTCATCGTAGGGGACCTGAATGGCCCATACGGACTCAATAGTCGAGTTCTCATCCCAGAGCAAGTTATTTGCCAGGGTGTCTATCGCCGCCGGTTCGGTTCGCTGGGAGATTCCAACGGCTACGTTTTCGCTGTTGAGGTTGTGCAGGTCGCCGCCTTCAATGTGGAAAGTCGATTCATGCTTGAAGAACTGGGGAGTCTCGCAGAAATCCGGATGATACGTAAAAATCGTTTTATAGGCGATAACCTCACGGTTGCGCTCTGGCCAGTACATATGGTTGAGCGTGACGCCTTCGCCGATGACGCTCGCCGGATCGCGAGTGAACCACATGGTGTTAAGGGGGCTTACGAGAAGGTCGTCGGGCGAGTATGCATCTCCCGTCAGTTTTGCGAGGCTGAATACCTCCTTATCCGTATCGAAGACCTGGGAGTAGCGGATGCCATTGACCGCTGCTTGAGCCAGGGCACGGGAGCCTTCGATGCACTCAAGATACTCGCGAATGGCAGATTCGAGCTCAATGCCCCGCGCGCCGCATTCTGAAATGTAGCTATCGATAAAAGAGTGGCGCGCCTGCTCTGTCGCATCAAGGGCTTCGGTAAGAAGGTTTTCGAGATAGAGAATCTCTACTCCTTCGTGCTCGAGCATCGCCGAGTAAGCATGATGCTCCCTAAGAGCCTTTTCAAGATCAAATGAGTTGCTAGAAGGGCGCAGCGTAAAGACTCGATTGAACTGCCCGTCGGGGTAGTTGCACGTTTCGGGGCCGGGACAGTGCAGGAGGACCCTTTTTAGCTTTCCTATTTCGTTTTGAACATGCAATGCGGACATGTGACCTCGCTTTGGCGATGAGTATTTATTGCTTCCATAGTGGCACATTACGAGTTTGTTTCAATTTACATCATATCTGTCACAGGTGAATGGCACGAACAGAGCTGCTAATTGATGTTAAACATCAATTAGCAAAGTAAATTGACGAATTACATCAATCTAAAGGCCGTTTACGGGCCGATGGCTTTCGCTGGCGGGCGATGGGGCGGAAGGGTGTTTTGCGCGATGACACAATGGCTTTGCCGGCAACGAAAAACCCCTGAATTAAGGAGGAGAGATGGCAGAGACAGAAAAGAAGCGTGCCTTTCGAGTTCCGCACGTATACACCATCATTCTCGTCTTGATGGCCGTATTTGCCGTTCTGACCTGGGTCGTGCCTTCGGGTTCGTTTGAACGCCAGGAGGTTAACGGCCGCGAGGTAACAGTTTCGGGCACCTATGCGCCTGTCGATAAGGTCTATACGGACGAGGACGGCAACGAGGTCGATCTTCGCCAAGGTGTCTTCGAAGTGCTTGAGGCTCCTGCGATCGGCATCCAGCAAGCGGTCGAGGTCGTTGCGTTCATTTTGATCGTGGGAGGTTCCTTCCAGGTCATCACGGCGACCGGAGCCATCACGAGCGGTGTTGCTCGAGTGGTGAAGAAGTTCAAGAGCAAGGACGTCCTCATCATCCCGATTCTGATGGTGCTCTTTGCCTTGGGTGGCAGCACCTTTGGTATGGCAGAGGAAACGCTTCCGTTCTTTGCGATTCTTATGCCGATCATGATGGCCATGGGCTTCGACTCAATTACGGCGTTCATGACGGTGTTTGTGGGTGCCCGTATCGGATACATCGCATCTACCGTAAACCCGTTCAACGTCCTGATTTCCCAGGGCATCCTCGGTATCCAGGGCAACCCCCAGCTTTGGTTGCGTACTATCGCCCTTGTCGTGCTCACTGCAGTTGCCATCGCATGGGTTGTGATGTATGCCCTCAAGGTTAAGAAGAATCCCGAGGCATCCCCAGCTTTCCACGATGACATCGAGAAGCGCAAAGAGTTTGGTGCGGACGAGAATCTCCTCGATAGCGAGTTCACCGGTAGCAGAAAGCCGTTATGGTTATTTTCGTGCTTGGACTTGCCGCCATCATTTGGGGTCTGGTGGCCCAGGGCTGGTACATGAACGAAATCTCTGCGATTTTCTTGGCCATGGCCCTTCTTTCGGGTGTAGTTTCCGGGATGAACGAGAAGGAGATCGCGGGAGAGTTCGTTAAGGGAATTGCAGACTTCGCGTTCTCGGCCATTGTTGTCGGTCTTGCCCGCGGAATCCTCGTAATCGCCAACGACGGTCTCATCATCGATACGATTCTCAATACGCTCGCCACGGCTCTCACTGGAGTTCCAGCCGTTATCTTTACGAGCATCCTCTATGTCGTGGATAACCTTCTGTCGATCCTCGTTCCGAGCTCCTCGGGCATCGCTGCTCTTACGATTCCCATTTTCGGCCCGCTTGTTGAGCTGATGGGCTTAAACCCCGAGGCTGCAGTTACTGGTCTTTCCATGGGCAGCGCGGCCATGTCTCTCATTTCGCCAACAAGCGCGATGCTCGTTGCCGGTCTTGGCGTCTGCAAGATTCCGCTTGGCCAGTGGTGGAAGGTTGCTTGGAAATTCTTCCTGGTCGTGAGCGTTATCTGCATGGCATTCACTGCGGTTTCGGGCCTTATCCCCCTGCCGTAAAAGCAAAACCCTACATACAGTTGTAAGAAAGAAGGATAGAGATGAACAAAGGACTGAACGTTCATAGCGAGATTGGCGCCCTTAAGAAGGTATGCGTCCATCGCCCCGGTATGGATCTTGTAAACATGAAGGCGGAGGATTTCGACCGCGTCTGGATTCACGACGCGTTCTATTTGGACTATGCCCAGAAGGAGCACGATCAGTTTACCGACCTTCTTCGCGGCGCTGGTGCCGAGGTCGTCTATATGGAAGACCTGGTTGCCGAGACGTTCGATAAGGTCGAGGGCGCGCGTGCTCAGTTCATGGGAAAGTTCATGGACGAGTCGGGTATCAAGAACGCTGCTCTTCGCCAGGCGGTTGTCGAGAAGCTCGATTCCATCAAGGACAACAAGGAGTTTGTCCTTACGGCTATGGGCGGACTGTATGTGCGCGACCTCGAGATCCCGCATGTCGGCGGCTCTCTTGCCAGCCTGGACGGCGACGAGCTGAAGGGCGACGACATGGTCCTCTTCCCCATGCCCGCCTCGTATTTCTCCCGTGACCCCCTGGCCGTCGTGGGCAAGGGCGCTACCATGAACCGCATGTACTGGAATCAGCGCAACCGCGAGGTTATCTTCTACGAAACGGTGCTCCGCAACCATCCCGATTACGCCGGTAGCCCCATCTGGTACGACCACAACAGCGAGTGGCATATCGAGGGCGGCGATATCCTCAACATCAACGCCAAGACGCTCGCCATCGGTATTTCCGAGCGTACCCAGACTGCGGCCATCGATGAGCTCGCCAAGAATATGTTCTGGGGTTCTGATGAGGCCGAAATGAGAACATCTATGCCATCAAGATTCCGCACGGCTATGCTACATGCATCTCGACACCGTTTGCACGCAGGTCGATCGCGATAAGTTCACGGTTTATCCCGGCATCTACCAGACGCTTCGTGCCTACCGCCTGACCAAGGGCGATACGGAGGGGGAGGTGCGTATCGAGGAACTCGAGGGCACCTTGCAGCATATCCTCGAGCTTGCGACGGTATGGACCACATCACCATGATTGAGTGCGGTGGTGGCGACCCGATCGAGGCTTCTCGTGAGCAGTGGAACGATGGTTCCAACACTCTTGCGGTCGCGCCGGGCAAGGTCTGCGTATATGAGCGCAACGTTGTCACTAACGATGCTCTTTACAAGGCCGGCGTCGAGCTGCTCGTCGCCCCCTCCGAGGAGCTTTCTCGCGGTCGCGGCGGCCCGCGTTGCATGACCATGCCGTTCTGGCGTGAGGAAATCTAGTCAGCGTTAGCGTATCTGGGCGGCGTGCGTGCGTCCGCGCCGCCCATCCCCCTTGTGTGTTCCAACAACCGAAAGGACTCAAATCATGGCTCTTAATCTTTCTGGTCGAAGCGTTCTTACCCTGCTTGACTTTACGTCCGAGGAAATCGAGTACATGCTCGACCTCTCAAAGAACTTCAAGGATATGAAGCGCGCCGGTTATCCGCACCGCTTTCTCGAGGGCAAGAACATTGTCCTGCTGTTTGAGAAGACCTCCACGCGCACGCGCTGCGCCTTCGAGGTCGGCGGTATGGACTTGGGTATGGGCGTGACCTACCTCGACCCCGGCTCGTCGCAGATGGGCAAGAAAGAGTCCATCGAGGATACCGCCCGCGTACTCGGTCGTATGTATGACGGCATCGAGTATCGCGGCTCCGATCAGTCTATTGTCGAGGAGCTTGCCGCCAAGGCCGGCGTTCCCGTTTGGAACGGCCTGACGAACGAGTACCATCCACCCAGGCTCTTGCCGATATTCTCACCATGCGTGAGGAGTTCGGCGACACGCGCGGCATGAAGCTCACTTACATGGGCAAGGAGCAGGGCAACGTCAGCGACTCCCTGATGGTTATCTGCGCCAAGCTCGGCATTAACTTCTGCTCCTGCGGACCCAAGGGCGATGTCGAGGGCGCCACGCACTTCGATCCCGAGCTTCTTGAGCGCTGCCAGGAGATCGCCGCTCAGAATGGCTGCACGATCCAGCTCACTGAGGATATCGACGAGGGCGTCAAGGATGCAGACGTGATCTATACGGACGTTTGGGTCGGTATGGGCCAGGCTGAGGAGCTGTGGAAGAGCCGAATCGATCTTCTCTCTCCCTATCGAGTACGCCCGAGGTCATGGCCAAGGCAAACCCCGGCGCCATCTTTATGCACTGCCTGCCGAGCTTCCACGATACGCAGACCACCATCGGCGCCGAGATTGCCGAGAAGTTCGGCGTGACCGAGATGGAGGTTTCCGACGAGGTCTTTGAGAGCGCGCAGTCTCGCGTGTTCCAGGAGGCCGAGAACCGCATGCATACCATTAAGGCCATGATGTACGCGACGCTTCGCTAGTAGCTGGGAAGTGAACGAACACTATGAGTAAACCGTACGGAAAGCCCGATCGTATTGTCGTCGCCCTCGGCGGCAACGCCCTCGGCAACAACCCCGTCGAGCAGATCGAGGCCGTGAGCAACACCGCCCACGCTCTCCTTGGTCTTATCGAGCAGGGTAACGAGATCATCATCACCCACGGCAACGGCCCGCAGG
>ENA-OQCF01000521-OQCF01000521.1-human-gut-metagenome-genome-assembly--contig:-NODE-521-length-14849-cov-6.495313_pt1 | contig 14849 bp, 19 predicted proteins | sample MGYA00242756_ERZ504573 | MGnify/ENA primary metagenome ERZ504573 (study PRJEB26092, sample SAMD00036240) | human gut metagenome | host: Homo sapiens | study: EMG produced TPA metagenomics assembly of... | reverse complement strand
CAGCCCGATGACAAGTCGTCCGTATGTACGGAGAAAAGAAGGCACATGAAAAAGGCTATCCAGCGGCTGCGGACGGCATATCCGAGCCTGATCGTCCGCTGTTTCCCCGGTTTCGGCCATGGCGAGATCATCAATCATCCGGCACTGCTTGTGTCGGAGATGGAACGCTTTTGGCTATTATGATTACGAACAGGAAGCGAAGAAAATGAAGAAAGAAGAATCAAAGCAGTTTATCCGCTGGTGCATCGCGGCTGCGGTGTATGAGAAAAAGCACTCTGCGCACCTCGCAGGATGACAGCGATTGAAGATCAGAAACGGTTCGCAGATCTGTTCCGGAAACTGGATGCGGAGATTCACAATGTTCCGGGCGGTCATGTGGGCTTTATCGTTCAGGCGGAACGGTATCTTGATTTGATGGAAACATTTTTGCAGAGAAATGGAATTTGACAGTTCACGTCTGCGAATCAGTAAGAAAAAGCGAATCTTCAGGAAAAGAGAATGGCTATGTATAAATCACTTTTTGATCTTTCCCCGGAGCAAACTGCTTCTACGGCGATGCCCCGCACCGTCGTGTTCTCCAACGGAACGGGGAGCGGGAGTATGACCATCTGTCCGCTGTTTTCGGGGGCAGAACTGTACTACAACGATATGCACCTTGTTTCCTTTGACGAGGCTCCCGCACCAGCGCGGAATGTGATCGAGATCAACCACTGCCGCGTGGGGCGTTACGAGTGCAGTTTTGGGGAAAATAGCTGCTGCTATCTGGCAGCAGGGGATTTTGCGGTGTGTGCAGCAGCGCGCAAGAAATCCTCCTCCTGCTTCCCATTGCGGCACTATCACGGCATTACCATTCTGCTGGATCTGGATGCGATCTCGCCGGAAATGCGGAGCCAGATGGAATGGTATGGCGTGAATCTGAACGCTATCCGGCAGTATATCTGCACAGAGAACCGCTGCTGCATCCTCCGGTCTGCGCCTGTGGTTGCACATATTTTTTCCGAGTTGTATACAGCTCACGCTGTGCCGGACACCGGCTATCTGAGGTTGAAAGTACTGGAGCTTCTGCACGTTCTGAGCCGCCTGAAAGGCCGGGATGATGTGCAGCAGACAGACTACTTCAATCCGCATCAGGTAGAATGTGCCAGACGCGCGGCAAAACTTCTCACACAGAAACTGACCGTCCATCAAACCATTGAACAGCTTGCGCAGGATGTTGGACTTTCGGCTACGGCACTCAAGACCTGCTTCAAAGGCGTTTACGGCAACTCGGTCTATGCATATCAGAAGGAATACCGCTTGCAGCTGGCACAGAAGCTGCTGACCGAAACGGACAGCACTATTGCAGAAATTGCACACCAGATCGGCTACGAAAATCCAAACAAGTTTTCTTCCGCGTTTCGCCAGTCTCTTGGTATGACCCCGACGCAATATCGGAAGATGCGTCCGATTGGGTAGATTTTGTCTGTTTGGTTCTTGTAAAAAGCGGCCTGTTCCAGTAAAATCTGTTTGTGGTTAGCCAATGCTAATTACAAAATTAAACGATTTTTCTGGAGGGGATTTTTCATGCGTATGATGAAAAAAGTTCTGGGTACGGTGACCGTACTGGCTCTGTCTGTCTCTCTGCTGGCCGGTTGCGGCAGCACGGCGGCATCCCCAGTGTCTTCTGCTGCAAGCACTGCGGCAGCGAGCACTACAAGCTCTGTTGTTTCCGAAACGACATCCGCAGCGGCGGATGAAAACGTAGCTGCCGCTGCACAGTTGCTGAACGACTTGACAGGCAGCTATCAGGAGCTGTGGCCGGTAATTTTGGCAGACGAATATCAGCAGACATGGCTGGACGACTGTGCCGCCCTTGTGGGAGAGGAAAATGCGGAAGCTGCCTTTGAAAAGCTTTCTTCAATGGTTACGGGCGATGTCTACGGCGAGGATGCCGTCGAGGCCTATGCAAACGGCGGCGGTGCTACTTCTGCGGCTTTATCAATGGCCTTGCGACCCTGACCTTTGACGGCGAAACTTCCACCATTTCTGGTACCGATAAGGATGGCAATGAGCTATTCTCCCATACCTATCACTACATCGGCATGGAGCCTGTGCGTGGACTGTATGAGTTTGAAAGTGATGATGCCGATTCCGGCGAGTTCACCTACTTTTTCCTTGCGCCAGACACCAGTGCGGAAACCTACCACATTGAGTTTCGCTATGGTTCGGATGCAGATGCTCTGAGTCAGTATGATGCAGGCGATTATGCTTACTGGCTGGCATCTGGTATTTCTACGGATTGCGACCAGACTATGATCGACAACTGCATTGAGCTGTTCTGTACTGAAAATCTAGCAGGTTAATACGCAGAATGTGCTGTAGAGCAAAAACGCCACGGCACATTTTTGCATAAAAATTATTTGAAGGAGGTTCTTTCGTGAAAAAACAGTCCGATCTTTCCCGGCTGATGGGTTACGCCGGGAACTACCGATATTTCACCTACGCTTCGTGGGTGCTGTCTGCGGTCAGTGCGCTGGTGGCGCTGGTGCCTTTTGTGTACATCTGGAAGATCCTGCGGGATGTGTTGAACGCCGCGCCGGACTATGCGCAGGCGGTGAACATCCCCCATTACGGCTGGATGGCAGTGCTGTTTGCGGTGCTGGCTTACATCATTTACATTGCGGCACTGATGTGCTCCCATCTGTCGGCGTTCCGAGTGGCGACCAATCTGCGGCTGGAGGTTTCCGAACACCTTGCCACACTGCCGCTGGGCTTTACGGAGACGTTTGGCAGCGGTAAGCTGCGCAAGATCATCCACGAGAGTACTGGCGCAGCGGAGACATTTCTCGCCCATCAGCTGCCGGACAAATATAATGCAATGGCAACACCCATAGGTCTGTTGGTTCTTTTGCTTGTGTTCGACTGGCGGCTGGGTCTGCTGAGTCTCGTTCCGGTGGCACTGGGCTTCGTCATCATGTCCGCCATGACAGGAAGGCGGATGGCAGACAAAATGCGGCAATACGGTAATGCGTTGGAATCAATGTCTAACGAGGCCGTGGAGTATGTCCGCGGCATCCCGGTAGTCAAGACCTTCGGGCAATCCGTCTTTTCGTTCAAAAAATTCAAAGCGACCATTGATGAGTACGAAAAGTGGGTCATTGCCTACACCAAAGAGCTGCGGATGCCGATGATGCTCTATACTGCCGCAATCAACGGTGTGTTTGCTTTCTTGATTGTAGGTGGGCTTCTGTTCACCCGGAACGGTGTGACTTCGGAATTTCTGCTGAACCTGCTGTTCTACATCATCATTACCCCGGTAATCTCCCTGACCCTGACCCGCATCATGTACATGAGCGAAAATGAACTCGTTGTGGCAGATGCGTTGGCTCGTGTGGATTCGGTTCTGGATGCGGAACCTGTGCCAGAAAACGATCATCCGCGGCATCCGAAAGATGCCTCTGTGTCCCTGAAGGATGTGCATTTCAGCTATGATGGCAAAACGGATGTTATCAAGGGCGTTTCGCTGAAAATTCAGCCGGGTCAGATGGTGGCTTTCGTTGGCCCCTCCGGCGGCGGCAAATCCACACTGGCAAACCTGATTTGCCGGTTCTTTGATGTGCAGAGCGGCAGCGTCCGAGTGGGAGAAGCGGATGTGCGGGACATCCCCAAGGAAGAGTTGATGGACACCATTTCCTTTGTGTTTCAGAACAGCCGCCTGCTCAAGGGCAGCATTCTGGACAACGTCCGGCTGGGCAGAGCGCAAGCCACCGAAGCCGAGGTGCTGGCGGCGCTGAAAGCTGCACAGTGCATGGATATCGTGGAAAAGTTCCCGGAGGGCATCCATACCGTCATTGGCACAAAAGGCGTGTATCTGTCCGGCGGCGAGCAGCAGCGCATTGCCATTGCCCGCGCCATGCTGAAAAATGCGCCCATCCTGCTGCTTGACGAGGCCACCGCTTTTGCCGACCCGGACAATGAAGTCAGAGTGCAGGCTGCATTTGCGCAGCTTGCCAAGGGCAAAACGGTCATTATGATCGCACACCGCCTGTCCACCGTCGCCAACGCCGACTGCATCTATGTGGTGCAGGATGGGCAAATTGCGGAGTCCGGCACAAAGGACGAGTTGTGTGCGCAGAACGGCCTGTTTGCCCGGATGTGGCAGGATTATCAGGCCTCGGTGCAGTGGAAGGTCGCAAAGGAGGGGTAAGGAATGATCGAAAAAATTCAACACGCCACAGCCAGCTCCCCGGAGGGCGCAAAGGGGCTTGTAAAGGGCGTTCTGGCCTGTGCGTTCCAGAACATGGCGTTCATGCTGCCCACCGGGCTGCTGTATCTTCTGGTAAAAGACCTGCTGGCAGGCTCTACGAGTGAGAGAAGTACCTTTTATCTGGTGGGATGCGTTGCCTGCTTTGCACTGATTTTACTGACCACATGGTTCCAGTACAACGGCACCTATTTTACCACCTATAAAGAGAGCGGCACCCGCCGCCTGACCCTTGCAGAGCGGCTGCGGAAGCTGCCTCTGTCCTTTTTCGGCAAGCGAGACCTTGCGACCTGACAAGCACCATCATGGCGGACTGCGAGGTACTGGAAAAGGACTGCTCCCACTTCATCCCCGGTCTGTTCGGCTCCCTCATTTCCACGGTGCTCATTGCCCTGAGCCTGTTCGCCTTTGAGTGGCGGATGGCACTGGCGGCTCTGTGGGTCATTCCGGTATCCGCTGCCATCGTGGTGGGCAGCTATCGGGTACAGGATAAGGTGCAGGCCAGGACCATGGCGGCGAAAATGGCCTGTGCGGACGGTATTCAGGAGTACATCGAGACTCTCCGGGACCTGAAAGCCAGCAATGCGGAGCAGCAGTATCTGTCCGGCCTTTCCGGCAAAATTCGGGCAGTGGAAAAGCAGTCTATTGTGGCAGAGCTGGAAACAGCGCTGTTTGTGTCCTCCGCCGGCATGGTGCTCAAGCTGGGCATTGCATCGGTGGCGCTCACCGGTTCGGTGCTGCTGGTGCAGGGCAGCATCGACGTACTGACCCTGTTTCTGTTCCTGATGGCGGCATCCCGGATGTACGACCCCATGCAGGGGGCTTTGCAGAATCTGGCGGCGGTCATCGCCATGCGTACCAATGTGGGGCGGATGAATGAGATTCTGGACGCTCCCCTGCAGACCGGCAGCGAGCAGCTGACCAATCAGGGCTGCGATATCGTGTTCGACCATGTGGGCTTTGCCTATGACTCCGGTGAAGCGGTGCTGCGGGATGTCTCCTTTACCGCAAAGCAGGGGGAGGTTACGGCGCTGGTGGGCCCCTCCGGCAGCGGCAAGACCACTGTTTCCCGGCTGGCAGCACGGTTCTGGGATTACCAGAAGGGCAGTATCACCGTGGGCGGCATGGATGTCTCCCGAATCGACCCGGAAAAACTCATGAGCCTGTATTCCATCGTCTTTCAGGATGTGACCCTGTTTGACAACACAATCCTCGAAAACATCCGTCTGGGGCGCAAAGGTGCCACCGACGAGGAGGTCCTTACGGCGGCAAAGCTGGCAAACTGCGAGGAATTTGCCGAGAAGCTGCCGGACAAGTGGAACACCAATATCGGCGAGAATGGCTGCGCTCTTTCCGGCGGTGAGCGTCAGCGCATTTCCATCGCCCGTGCTTTTCTGAAGGATGCGCCCATCATTCTGCTGGACGAGGCCACCGCAAGTCTGGATGTTGAGAACGAAACGGCGATTCAGGAGCTCTGTCCCGCCTCATCAAAAACAAGACCGTTCTCATCATCGCTCACCGGATGCGTACCGTGGCAGGTGCAGACAAGGTTGTTGTGCTGAAGGATGGCATCGTAGCGGAGCAAGGCAGACCGGATGAGCTTTATGCTCGGAACGGATTGTATGCGCACATGGTTGATTTGCAATCAGCAAGTCAGAATTGGACGATTTAAAGCTATAATAAGAGAAAGCTGTTTCAAAAGGATGCTCTGTCATGGGATAGAACATCCTTTTTGAATACCGTTCAGCCGAAATTTGTACAGGAGTCCATCATAAAAATGACATTCAGGAAAAATGACATTCTATAAACTATTGCAATAGGATGAAAAGTATGGTATATACATTATACGAAACATTGCTTTGAAATGAACACTCTACCGTCCATTGATGCATAAAAGAGAGGTGCTTGCCATGACCGCCGTGATCTATGCCCGCTATTCATCGGATAACCAGCGCGAAGAATCCATTGAAGGCCAGATTCGTGAATGCACTGCCTATGCGGAAAAGAATGGCATCACCATCGTCAAGCACTACATTGACCGTGCCATCTCTGCCAAAACGGACAACCGCCCGGAGTTTCAGCAGATGATAAAAGACAGCGACAAAAAGCTGTTTGACATTGTGCTGGTCTGGAAGCTTGACCGTTTTGCCCGGAACCGCTACGACAGTGCCCGGTACAAGACCCAGCTGAAGAAGAATGGTGTCAAGCTCATGTCTGCCACCGAGATCATCTCCGAGGGGCCGGAGGGCATCATTCTGGAATCGGTGCTGGAAGGTTATGCCGAGTATTATTCCGCTGACCTTGCCGAGAAGGTCGTGCGTGGACAGACCGAGAACATCCTGAAAGGACGCTGCAACGGTGGTCGTGGAACCTTTGGTTACACGCTGGATTCGGAACGGAAGTTCCATATTGACCCTCTCACCTCGCCTTTTGTGCTGGAATCGTTCAAGAAGTACAATGAAGGCTCCACCATGAAGGAGATCCGGGACTGGCTGAACGAAAACGGCATCAAGAACCCGGTGGGCGGTGCGTTTACCTATAACAGCGTCGAACATATGCTCAAAAACCGGCGGTACATCGGAGAACTGAAATTCCGGGATGTGGTCGTACCGGATGCTATCCCGCCCATCATTCCGCTGGAACTGTTTGAGGATGTGCAGGAGAAAATCGCCAAAAACAAGAAAGCCCCTGCCCGTAGAAAGGCAGAGGATGACTACCTGCTCACCACCAAGCTGTTCTGCGGCTACTGTGGGGCGTTGATGTTTGGCGAAAGCGGCACGAGCCGGACGGGTGAAGTCCACCGCTACTATAAATGTGCCACTGCCAAAAAGCACAAGGGCTGCAAGAAAAAGACCGTCCGTAAACAGTGGCTGGAAGATCTGGTGGTCAACCAGACGATGCAGCTTGTCAAAGACGATGCCGCCATGGAATCTATCATCGCCAAGGTGATGGAACTGCAAAACAAGGAGAACACCAACATTCCCCTCTATGAGAAACAGCTTCGGGATGCTGAATCTGGTATCCAGAATATGCTCAATGCGATTCAGGCCGGTATCCTGACCAGCTCCACCAAGGAGCGGCTGGAGCAGCTGGAAGAAACCAAGCGTGAGCTTGAAGCCCGCATTGCAGAAGAGAAGCTGGCAAAGCCCAAGGTCACGGAGGAGTTCATCCGGTTCTGGCTGCTGCGGTTCCGTAAACTGGACATGAGCCTGAAAGACCAGCGGCAGGCGCTGGTGGATACCTTCATCAATGCGATTTATCTGTACGATGATAAGGTTTTGATAACCTTCAACTATAAAGAAGGAACACAGACCGTGACTTTTGGAGAAGCGGCAGAAGCCGCATCAAAGGGAAATGGTTCGGATTTGGATTGCTTTACTGCATCAAGAAAAACCAGTACACAATGTGTACTGGTTTTTCTTTTTCGGTGCGGAAAAGGACTTGAACAGGGCGGCGGCGCGCAGCGCCGTAAGCAATCAGCCCGGTGGGCTGTTGCTTAGCCGCGGTTCCCAACCCGTAGGAATGTCTACCGGGAGGCAGACTGTCCACTGTCTTTTTTGTTTTACATGGCAGTTTCCCTTTAGCAGTAACTGCGGATAAGAGGACTTGAACAGCAACGACGACGACCGCAGCCAGCGGCTGAAACAGGGAGGAGTTGTTGGGGCCGCGTTCTGATTTTTCAAAGCCCTGCCAAGGGGTTGTAGAAAAATCAGCAAACGCAACCCGTAAGGCCCTGACCGCCAGATTCCGCCGCGGTTCCCAACCCGTAGAAATGTCTATCGGGAGGCTGCCGCTTATTTTGCTTCACCCAACAATTCCCCTTTCGTAGTAACAGCGGGTAACATGGACACCGGCTGCGTAGAACTGCTGCTCCGGAATGGGAGAAAAATTTCCATTGACTGTACCGGGGTCGAGGATGCACTGGACGTGACCATGGCGCAGAGGTCAGAGTTGGATTATCTCATCTATAATGACCCGCTGGGCTATGCCGAATTGATTCTGAACGGTGACCCGGAGAAATACTTGAAAACCGTAACCGGGAGCCATGGGTTAGAAGATTAAAAATCACGAAAAGCTGGCGATGAAGGAAGCTGTCAAGGACGGCGTGGAGTTGATTGGCTATACCATGTGGGGCTTTATCGATCTGGTCTCCTGCGGCAGCATGGAAATGTCCAAGCGGTATGGCGTGATCTATGTGGATCAGGATGATGCCGGTCACGGCACACTGGCTCGCAGTAGAAAAGACAGTTTTTACTGGTATCAGAAGTGTATCGCCACCAATGGTGAAGACTTAGAAGGCTAAATGAAGGCCGGAACCGCGGGCAGGAAACTGTCTGCGGTTTTCGGCGTGTTCAGGGAGGGAAAGTTTTTATGAACGAACAGACAAAAGCGCAGGTGGAAGCTTATGCAGAAGAATGCCGCACCGAACAGCTGGAACTGCTGCGCACACTGGGAAAGATGCCTGCGCCGACCCGAAAGGAGGATTTTCGGGCAGCATTCTGCCGGGATTGGCTCCGGGCACAAGGGGCAGAAAATGTCCGCATCGACAGCGCTAAAAATGTGATCTGCAAACTGGGGCCGGACACTGAGGAACTGGTCGTTTTTGCCGCCCACACGGATATTGTGTTCCCAGATGTAGAAAATCTTCCCTTGCGGGAAGAGGGCGGCAAGCTATTTGCGCCGGGCATCGGCGATGATACTGCCAACCTCGTCAACTTGCTGATGGCTGCAAAATATCTGATCCAGAAACAAACCGCGCTGGAATATGGTGTGCTGGTGGTGGCGAATGCCTGCGAAGAAGGTCTGGGCAATCTGGACGGTACGAAGGCGTTGTTTGCCGAGTACGGCACCCGTATTCAGGGGTTCTATTCTTTTGATATCTATATGCCGCTTTGCTGCAGCAGTGCCGTGGGTTCTTATCGGTATAAGATCACCTGTAAAACGCCCGGTGGTCATTCCTATGCAAATTTTGGCGACCCCAGTGCCATTCAACTGCTGTGTGGACTCGTGAATGAACTGTACCAGATCCAGCCACCGGTACGTTCCCGCACCACCTATAATGTGGGGCGTATCGAGGGCGGCACAACGGTCAACTCCATTGCACAGCAGGCATCCATGCTGTACGAGTTCCGTTCCACCGCACAGGATTGTCTGGAAGAGATGGAAGAAAAATTCCGTCGTGCTGTAGCGCACTGGAATGGCAGAGGTGGCGATTTTGAGGTGGAGCTGCTGGGCATCCGTCCCGGCAACGGCCCTGTTGACCAGAAAAAACTCGGTCAATTCACGGAAAAAAGTAAAGAGATTGTTCGCGCCTTCACAGGCCGTGAGCCTGACGAAACGCCCAACTCCACGGACAGCAACATCCCGCTGTCGCTGGGTATCCCGGCCAATACCATTGGTACGATAGATGGCGGATCAGCGCATACCCGGCAGGAGTGGGTGGACATTGCCAGCTTGCCCACAGGATTGAAAATCGTTCTTGGCTGATGCTGGAGTATCAGAAAAACGATTATAAGCATGGGGTGTTCTGGCGGCAGTAGGGGGCTGTTGCAAAATAGCTCCAACAAAAAATGAGATAGACTTCCCCGAAAGGGGTTACCTATCTCATTTTTTGTTGTAAGCTGAGGTTGTGAAAAAACAGATACAACAGAAACAGTATTCCCGACAAAATAAACTGCCAAACAAAAAGCCCCCGCATTATGATGCCAAGCAGGATCGTAATGCGGAGGCCGCTGTTCTTTCAGAACAGCACAAAGGAGAAATTATGAAAATGCAGTAAAGGTTATCCCATGGTCACCTGCACCTCTACCACAGCGCCTTCTGGTGCCAGCGGCAGCAGGCTGCCCTCAATGGGCTTGCCATCCACAGCGACGCTCTTCACACCGTACTGGACTGCAGCGGTATTATCCACTGCAATGTGATAGGTTGCGCCCCGGTAGCGGCGGGTAACGGTGAAGCCGCCCAGCGTGTGTGGGATACAGGGGTCTACCTTCAGGCCGTCCAGCGTGGGCTGGATGCCAAGGATATACTGGCTCACATTGAAGAAGGTCCATGCGGCAGTGCCGGTCAGCCAGCTGTTCTTTGCTTCGCCAAAGGTGGGGGCATCCTTACCGGCCACCATCTGGCTGTAGACATAGGGTTCGGTGCGGTGGATCTCGGAAATATCCTCGATGTAGGCCGGGCATGTCTTGCGGTACACCTCAAAGGCCCGGTCGCCATGCCCCAGAACGGCTTCGGCACAGCTGATCCACGGATTGTTGTGGCAGAAGATACCGGCGTTCTCCTTGTATCCCGGAGGATAGCTGGAAATTTCGCCAGATTGAGCTGATAACTGGTGTATGCAGGTTGGTGCAGAACCACACCGTACTTGGTATCCAGCCGTTCCTCTACGCTCTTCAATGCCTGCGCGGCCTGACCGGTCTCCTTGCCAATGCCAGCCATGACGCACATGCCCTGCGGCTCAATGAAGATCTGGCCCTCGGTGCACTCCTTGCTGCCAACAGGCTTGCCAAAAGCATCGTAGGCGCGGCGGAACCATGCGCCGTCCCAGCCAGAGGTCAGGGCCGCCTGTTCCACGCCGTCCACGGCCTTGCGGGCCGCAGCGGCTTCATCGGCAAGGTTCAGGTGGTCGCACAGTTCGGCGTACTCGTGGCCGTACTTGACGAACATGCCCGCAATGAACACGCTTTCGGCCACAGGGCCTTCGCTGGGACCGGTGATCTGGAAGCTCTCGCCCGGGTGCTCCGAGAAACAGTTCAGGTTCAGGCAGTCGTTCCAGTCGGCGCGGCCAATGAGCGGCAGGCCGTGGGGGCCAAGGTGGGTGACTGTAAAGTTAAAGCTGCGGCGCAGATGCTCCATCAGGCTCTGTGCCTTGCTGGCATCATTATCAAAGGGCACCTGCTCGTCCAGAATAGACCAGTCGCCGGTCTCGCGCAGATAGGCGGCAGTGCCGGCAATGAGCCACAGCGGGTCATCGTTGAAGCCGGTGCCGATATCGCGGTTGCCTTTCTTGGTCAGGGGCTGGTACTGGTGGTATGCGCTGCCATCCTCAAACTGGGTGGCGGCGATATCCAGAATGCGCTCCCGTGCGCGGGACGGAATGATGTGTACAAAGCCCAGCAGATCCTGACAGCTGTCGCGGAAGCCCATGCCGCGGCCGGTCCCGCTTTCAAAGTAGCTGGCCGAGCGGCTCATATTGAAGGTGACCATACACTGATACTGGTGCCAGATGTTCACCATACGGTCCAGCTTTTCCTCGCCGGATTCCAGATGGTAGGTGGAGAGCAGAGCTTCCCAGTGGTCGGCCAGCGCCTTGCGGGCCGAGTCCACCTGTGCATCGGTGGCATAGCGTGCGATCATGGCATGGGCACGCTCCTTGTTGATGACACCGGGAGCCGTGAACTTTTCGTCCTGCGGGTTCTCGATGTAGCCAAGACCGAAGAGGATCTTCTTTTCCTCACCCGGCGCAAGGGTGACATGGATGTGCAGCGCGCCCACCGGTGCCCCAGCCGTGGGCGATGCTGCCGGAGCAGTGCCCGGCGCGGACGGCCTGCGGGTCTGCAGGGCCGCCATACACACCGCAGAAGGCATCGCGGGCGGTGTCAAAACTGGTGACGGGGGTATTGCTCCAGAATACCGCATAGTGATTGCGGCGCTCACGGTATTCCGTCTTATGGTAGATGATGGCCGGCTCCACCTCCACCTCGCCGGTGGAGAAGTTGCGCTGGAAGTTGGAGCTGTCGTCAATGGCATCCCACAGGCAGAACTCCACATAGCTGAACACATCCAGCTCTTTTACGGCATCCGTCTTATTTTTCAAAGTCAGGCGGTCCAGCTCACAGGCATCGCCGGTGGGCACGAACAGCTCCTGCGCAGCGGAAACACCGTTCTTCTCACCCTCCAGAATGGTATATCCCAGACCATGGCGGCAGGCGTAGCTGTCCAGCTCTGTCTTGGTGGCTGCCAGCCGGGGTTCCAGACGGTATCGCCATCCTTGATGTAAATGTGGTGGCCGTCCATATCCAGCGGGGAGCTGTTATAGCGGTAGCGGGTCAGGCGGCGCATCCGAGCGTCGCGGTAAAAGCTGTAGCCGCCCGCCGTGTTGGAAACAAGACTGAAGAAGTCCTCGCTGCCAAGGTAGTTGATCCAGGGCAGGGGCGTTTGCGGAGTGGTGATGACATATTCTTTGCGTGCGTCATCAAAATGGCCGAATTTCATAAATGCTTCCTCCTTATCAGCTGCCGGTAGCCCCGGCGGCATCGTTTTTGCGAAAACGATTAAGGCAGACGATCAAAGCATTCTCTTTGCTTCTAGCATAGCCTAAGCAGGCCAAAAAAGCAAGAGGATTTTCTAAAAAAATTCTGAAAGTATCTTTCATAAATACGCATGTTTCCATGATTTTCAGAAAATTCATTTCAAGCACGCTTTTTGTGCTTCCTGTAAGCGAAAACGCTGAAACACAATTTATAGGTAATATTATATACGGCGAAAATCGTAATGAAGCCGCAACGAAAATCTTTTGATTTTAACCGAAATGTAACGAAATCCATCCAAGGTGCACAATTTCGGTTCTTCAGAAACGAGCAAAACGCCAAAATTGAGTCAAAAGCAATGAAAGTTATTCTTTCGAGCTTGATTTTTCGTACAAAATACGCTATCATGAAATTGCGAAAACGATTAAGAACTTGACGGAGAACATCCCCCGTAAAACGTTCTTCGGAAGGAGGCAAACGAGCGATGCGTCCCTGAAAGATCTGGCAAAGGAATGCGGCGTATCGGTGGCAACGGTCAGCAAGGCGCTGAACGACCAGCCGGATATCTCGCCTGCCACACGAGAACGGGTGCGGGCCGCAGCGCACCGTATGGGCTACCTGCCCAATGCTGCCGCCCGTTCCTTGAAAACAAACCGTACTTACAATCTGGGCGTTCTGTTCGTGGATGAACGGCAGAGCGGCCTGACCCACGAATACTTTTCCGCCGTGCTGGACAGCTTCAAGGTGGAAGCCGAGAAACACGGCTACGACATCACCTTTATCAACCACAATATCAGCGGCAAGAGCATGAGCTACCTTGAGCACTGCCGCTACCGCAATGTGGACGGTGTGGTGATCGCCTGCGTGAATTTCTACGAGCCGCAGGTGGTGGAGCTGGTGAACAGCGAGGTGCCGGTGGTCACGATCGATCATGTGTTCAATAACCGCATGGCGATCCTCTCGGATAACGTTTTCGGCCTGAAGGCACTGGTGCGGCAGGCATGGGCCTGCGGCCACCGCCGCATCGCCTTTATCCACGGCGAAAAAACCGCCGTTACCGAGAACCGTGTTGCAGGTTTCTATCAGCCTGCGAAGAGCTTGGCCTGAAGATCCCGGAAGCTTATGTGCGGGAGGGCATCTACCATGATGCTGACCGCTGTGCCGCCGAGACCAAAGCGCTGCTGGAGCTTCCGCAGCCGCCCACCTGCATCATCTTCCCGGACGATTTCTCCGCGCTGGGCGGCTACAACGCCATCAGCGAAAAGGGGCTTTCGATCCCGGAGGATGTTTCGGTGATGGGCTACGACGGCATCTACCTCTCGCGGGTGGTCAAGCCTCAGCTGGTGACTTACCAGCAGAACACCGCTGCGCTGGGCCGCACGGCTGCCGACAAGCTCATTGAGCTCATCGAGCATCCAAGAGTGACCCTGCCCGAACAGATCCGCGTTTCTGGCAAATTGCTGGACGGCGGGTCGGTCAGCATTCTTTAATATGTCTCTAAAGGCTCTTGCTACGGAACCTTTTATGAAGAAAACTTTTGCAAATAATGGAAAACCATGAAGGAGGTTTACCCTTATGAAAAAGATCTCTCGCCGTAATTTCCTGCTCGCTTCCGGTGCCGTGACCATTGGTGCAGCTCTGGCTGCCTGCGGCGGTTCTTCCGCTTCCACCAGCACCGCTTCTTCTGCTCCGGCTTCCTCTGCTGCTTCCGCTGCTCCCGCAGCACAGGGCAAGGTGCTGAACATCTGGTGCTGGAATGATGAGTTCCAGAGCCGCTTCAACGACTACTATCCGGAAGTTTCCGAGATCGCAGCCGACAAGTCCACCACCACCCTGAAGGATGGCACCGTTGTGAAGTGGACCATCAATGCCAACGAGAACAACAACTATCAGAACAAGCTGGACGAAGCCCTGCTGAGTCAGGACAGCGCTGCTGATGACGACAAGATCGACATCTTCCTGATCGAGGCTGACTATGCTCTGAAGTATGTGGATTCCGATTACGTTCTGGATGTCAAGGCAGACATCGGCCTGACCGACGACGATCTGGCTGGCCAGTACCAGTACACCAAGGACATCGTTAGTGTGGACGGCAGCCAGCGCGGCACCACCTGGCAGGCAACTCCCGGTCTGTTTGCATACCGCCGCAGCATTGCCAAGGATGTTCTGGCACCGATGATCCCGCCGAAGTGCAGACCTACCTGTCCGACTGGGATAAGTTCAATGATGTAGCTGCACAGGCAGCCGCCAAGGGCTACAAGATGCTGTCCGGCTTGATGATGCATACCGCACCTTCTCCAACAACGTGGCAGCTCCGTGGGTCACCGGCACTACTGTTACCGTTGATGAGAACA
>ENA-OQCF01000520-OQCF01000520.1-human-gut-metagenome-genome-assembly--contig:-NODE-520-length-14869-cov-1.759802_pt1 | contig 14869 bp, 19 predicted proteins | sample MGYA00242756_ERZ504573 | MGnify/ENA primary metagenome ERZ504573 (study PRJEB26092, sample SAMD00036240) | human gut metagenome | host: Homo sapiens | study: EMG produced TPA metagenomics assembly of... | reverse complement strand
AACGGATTTTCTTTATAGTCACCACCTGTAGCCACGATTCTTGCAACGGACTCTGTCACTGCATAAGCAGCTCCGTGATATGGCTCCAGGAAGATAAATACGGATCAAAGCCATAGCTCATCATGGTTACAGTATCGGTTTTACCATTCTGTACCGGGACCTTTGTCTACCATGGACTGAGTCTCTGTGAGCTGATATTTACCACCGTATGGCATAAATACACTGCCTGCTCCGATAGAACCATCGAACATTTCCACAAGTCCCTTCTGGGAGCATACATTTAAGTCTGCCAGAGTTTCCATCCATTTAGCTTTTACATCAGCTACATCCGGGCGCTCTTCAAAGAGGTTGCCTTCTTTGTTAGGGATTTCTACTTCTACAGTTGTCTCCTGATGTGCACCGTTAGTGTCAAGGAATGCACGGGAAATATTTACGATTTCTTTTCCTCTCCATACAAGTACCAGACGAGGATCCTCCGTTACAACTGCAACCGGAATTGCCTCCAGGTTCTCTTCATTTGCATAGCCAAGGAAAGTATCTACATCTTTCGGGTCAACTACTACAGCCATACGTTCCTGAGATTCGGAGATTGCGATCTCAGTTCCGTCAAGACCTGCATATTTCTTCGGAACCTTGTCAAGATCTACCCTCAGACCTGCTGCCAGCTCACCGATAGCAACGGAAACACCGCCTGCACCAAAGTCATTACATTTCTTAATAATATGGCTGACTTCTTCACGGCGGAACATACGCTGGATCTTACGCTCAGTAGGAGCATTACCTTTCTGAACCTCAGCACCACACACTTCGATAGAAGCTTCTGTATGAACCTTGGAAGAACCGGTAGCACCACCGATACCGTCACGTCCTGTACGTCCTCCAAGTAAGATAATGATATCTCCCGGATCAGAATTCTCACGGATAACCGCACGTCTCGGAGCAGCACCCATAACAGCACCGATTTCCATACGTTTCGCTACATAATTTGGATGATAAACTTCTTTTACATAGCCTGTTGCAAGACCGATCTGGTTTCCATAGGAGCTGTAGCCATGAGCTGCGCTTCTTACCAGTTTCTTCTGCGGAAGTTTACCCTTGAGAGTTTCTTTTACAGAAACAGTAGGATCTGCTGCACCTGTTACACGCATTGCCTGATATACATAAGTACGTCCTGAAAGCGGGTCACGGATCGCACCGCCAAGGCAGGTAGCTGCACCACCGAATGGCTCGATCTCAGTAGGATGGTTATGTGTCTCATTCTTGAAGTTGATCAGCCATTCCTCTTCTTTACCGTCTACGTCTACAGGAACTACAATACTGCAGGCATTGATCTCATCAGATTCTTCCTGATCAGCAAGCTTTCCTTCTGCTTTCAGTTTCTTCATAGCCATCAGAGCCAGATCCATCAGGCAGACAAATTTGTCCTTACGGCCTTTGTAAAGTTCTTCTCTGTCAGCAAGATATTTCTTGTAAGTATCTACGATCGGTGCTTTGTAATCACCTTCGTCAAATTTTACATCTGTCAGTTCTGTGGAGAAGGTTGTGTGACGGCAATGATCAGACCAGTATGTATCAAGTACACGGATTTCTGTCATGGACGGGTCACGTTTCTCTTCTTCTTTGAAATAATGCTGGATATGCTGGAAATCCTTGAATGTCATTGCAAGATTTAAAGAATCATAAAGTTCCTTTAATTCTGCTTCTGGCATTTCCTTAAATCCGTCAAAAATCTTAACATCTTCCGGTTCCGGGAAAACAGTTACCAGTGTTTCCGGTTTCTGCAGACCTGTCTCACGGGAATCTACAGGGTTGATGCAGTGATGCTTGATAGCATCAAATTCTTCATCTGTGATAGTTCCTTCAATTACATAGGTAGTTGCGGAACGAATGATAGGCTGTGCATTCTCATCCAGGAACTGTACACACTGAACAGCAGAATCTGCTCTCTGGTCAAACTGTCCCGGTAAAAATTCTACAGAGAAGATGCGGGAGCCTTCTGCTGCCTCAAAATTCTCCAGATATAAATCATCTACAGGTGGCTCTGCAAAAACAGTTTTGCATGCTTTATCAAAAACTTCATCAGAAATATTTTCTACATCATAGCGGATCAGCACACGTACTGCTGTTACGGATTTAATTCCCAGATAGCTGCTGACCTCATGTTTTAATTCCTTTGCCTGTACAGCGAAGGCCGGTTTCTTTTCTACATAGACACGTCTTACGTTACTCATAGAAACTCCTTTCTTATGTATGCATTGTTTTAAAAATGCTTTAAAAGCACCTTGCAGCCCGACTCCAGTGAACCTGCTGCTTGAACTATTGCTTTCTTTATAGTATCATAGGAATATCATTAGTAAAATTAATATATCTTATATTTTTATTAATACAACTAATTAATCACTATCCGTGAAATGTTTTGGAATGAATATGCTAAAATCCAGAGACATACAAGCTCTAAAGTTCCATTGCTGCCGACAATTTGTATCATCACATTATTTTATGAAAGGATTTATTTCTATGGATATTAATCTTGAACTATACAAAGTATTCTACTATGTTGCCACCACCCTGAGCTTTTCTGAGGCTTCCCGACAGCTTTTTATCTCCCAGTCAGCAGTCAGCCAGTCCATTAAAACTCTGAAAAGAAGCTAAATCATCCTCTTTTTATCCGCAGTACCAAGAAAGTATTGTTAACTCCTGAAGGAGAACTTCTGCTCCAGCATGTAAAACCGGCTCTCCAGCTTCTGGACGAAGGGGAATCTCTCCTGTCCGGAGACAATCTGCTGAAAGGCCAGCTACGTATTGCTGCCAGCGATACGATCTGCCGGTATTTTCTCATTGATTATCTTCAGAAATTCCATCAAACCTACCCGGATGTCCGTATCAAAGTCACAAACAGTACCTCCATCGGCTGTGCAGAGCTTCTGGAAAAGGGTCAGGCAGATCTTATTGTATGCAACTGTCCCAATTCCAGGCTTGGCAGTCATTTTCAGACACGTGTGCTAAAAGAATTCCACGATGTATTCGTTGCCAATACGGATTACTTTCCTGTACACACTGTTCAGACCGAACTGCAGGAGCTTCTGAACTATCCAATCCTGATGCTTTCCCCCAAAAGTACCACCAGTGAATATCTGCGAGAGGCATTCACAGCCCATAATCTCAAACTTCTTCCTGAAGTAGAGTTAAACAGTAATGACCTGCTTCTGGATCTGGCACGGATCGGACTGGGGATTGCCTGTGTTCCTGATTATATGTTAAAAGAAAATGATCAGCTGACACCGCTCATGTTAAAAGAGCCTCTTCCCGGACGTCAGCTTATACTTGCCCAGCATGACAGTCTTACTGTCTCTCAGGCTGCTGAACGCTTTATTGAAATGTTTACTTCCATATGATCATCATACTCATCAAAAAATTTCCTTCGAAAATACTACAGATAATTTTTTACAGGATTTTCATACTATAAAATTTCCATACTATGAAATTTCTATGCTGCAGTTGCAAAGCCTTTGTACAATAAAAGAAGTCCTCACTCAGTACTGAAACAACAATTTTTATAATCGCGTTTCTTACTGAATTGAGAACTTCTTTTTCTTATTTCGGCATTACAGCCAGCGCATCAGTAATATACTGATTGTCGATTGCTGCAAAGAATCCGCCGTCTGCCTTGGTTGCATAATCCATATCGATCGGCATTTTTCCAAGTACAGGAACCTTCAGCTCTGCTGCGATCTCATCAATATGGCTCTCACCGAAGACTTTGATCTCTTTTCCGCAGTCCGGACATTTCACATAGCTGTAGTTCTCTACGATTCCAAGTACCGGTATCTTCATCATCTCAGCCATATTAAAGGCTTTCTTAACGATCATCTTAACCAGATCCTGAGGTGATGTTACGATCACGATTCCTTCGATCGGCAGAGACTGGAATGCTGTAAGCGGAACATCACCTGTTCCAGGAGGCATATCCACAAACAGATAGTCTACGTCGCCCCAGATAACATCTGTCCAGAACTGTTTTACCATATTTGCAAGAACCGGACCTCTCCAGATTACAGGAGTATCCTCTGTAGGAAGCAGAAGGTTGATGGACATTACCTTGATCCCGTTTTTTGTGATCATCGGTAGATACCTTCATCATTTGCCATTGCTGCACCCTTTAATCCATACATTTTCGGGATGGACGGTCCTGTGATATCCGCATCCAGGATACCGACTTTGTATCCCTGTGCTGCCATCATGTTTGCCAGAGAGCCTGTTACGAAGGATTTACCAACTCCACCCTTTCCGCTGACAACCCCGATCACATGTTTTACATTTGACTGAGCATTCATTTCTGCCTGAAAGCTCTGCTGTTTCTTGCTGCTTGAACAACCTTCGCAGCTTGCTTTGTCGCATGAAGTGTTGTTACATTCTTTTGCCATAATTAATCTTCTCCTTTATATTTACGCACTGCTGTACTGACAAAATATTGTTACTGTTCACTCTGTTCACAGTAACGTAGCCAAAATTCATTCCAGATTGCCTGCGGCAATGGAATTTTGGCTTGTATGTCTCGGGATTTTGGCATATTCATGCCAAAACACCTCGCGGGATAGTGGTGTGTGAACAATAACAAAATATTCTCTATTGCCAGTGTGGAGCGTGTCTGAAAAATCATTCCCACAAATTGTGACGCACATCTTGCGTAAAGCATTTTTCAAACAAGCTCCAGAGTACGCATATTACTTTACAAATCTGTCAATTGCTATCTCAAGTTCTTTAATTGCCTCTTTATCACCATGTTCCACTGCATCTACGATACAGTGTTCGATATGATCCTGCAGAATGATCTTACCTGTATTATTGATAGCAGATTTCACTGCTGAAAGCTGTATCAGAACTTCCGCACAGTCTCTTCCGTCCTCTATCATACGTTTGATAGATTCCATATGTCCGATTGCTCTGGACATACGATTCAGCACTGCCTTTGTATGCGCATGACTGTGATGATGCCCATGCTCCCCATGAGAATGTTCAACTACCGTCCCATCCTCCAGTACATGCGTATGTGTCTTTTGTTCCTCGGCCATAACATTCCCCTTTCTCTTTCAGAATATCCGATTCTTTACCGCTTATCTGTCTTTATATCCTCACACACTGTCTGTGGCTTTCCTGCTTACAGCACTTCCGTACAGCGTAAATGATATTATACCACATTTGTCAAATTTCTGTAAAGGAGCAACGCTGTTTTATTTGTGAAGTCGTAATATCAAAAATAATGGTTCCATCCTCCAGGACAGTTTTCTCATAGGAAACTTCTTTTCCTTTGAATTTATTTCTGATATATTCTTCCGGATCCTCAAGTTCCAGCTCTTCCACAAAAACATCACGCATCTGATTCCGCGGACATTTATTAAAAATTTCCCATATCAATTCATATTCTTTCATATTCCATCTCCAGTCCGTAAGACGGATATTCACAATCCGTTTCACTATTTAAGACCCAGCTCGCTGCTTATTTTTTCGCAGCCCTCTTCGGCTGATTTACGGCAATCTGCACAGATTGTCCTGCGGTTTTTCCCAACCAGTCTGAGACTATTATAATTATTTTTAGATTTTTTTGTCAAAAATAATTGCATGAAGACGAATTATAGCGTATCATAGTTTATAATTATCAAAACAGCAATGTTACTGTTCATTTTTGCAGCCTGATGTTTTTTTTGAATTCTGCATATTCACAGTAAACTGTAACTATTCAGTACTTTCGGGAAGCAGTGTACCGGATAGTTACCGACAGCTACAAACTAATTACATATATAAAGGAGAGAAATCTATGAAGCTTTTAAAAGACCGAATTCTTAAGGATGGAGTTGTAAAACCGGGAAATATTTTAAAAGTAGACAGTTTCTTAAATCATCAGATGGATATTACCCTCATCAACGAAATCGGCAAAGAATTCAAACGCCGCTTCTCCGACTGTCCAATCACTAAAATCCTTACAATTGAAGCATCCGGTATCGGTATCGCCTGTATTGCTGCACAGTACTTTGATGTACCTGTAGTTTTTGCCAAGAAAGCACAGAGCGTGAATCTGGATGGAGAAATGTATACAACTAAAGTAGAATCTTTCACTCATAAGAAAGTATATGATGTGATCCTTTCCAAGAAGTTTCTCGGACCTGAAGATCATGTACTTCTGATTGATGATTTCCTTGCTAACGGATGTGCACTTCTCGGCCTGATCGATATTGTTAAGAAATCAGGGGCAACTCTTGAAGGAGCCGGTATTGTTATTGAGAAAGGATTCCAGCATGGCGGTCAGGAGATCCGCGATATGGGAATACGTCTTGAATCTCTTGCCATTGTTGATTCCATGACAGACGATTCCTTAACCTTCAGAGATTAACTATAAAAGGATGGGAAAACCCATCCTTTTTTTTGTTCTATGAATTCTTTATTTTTTTCTGATCTGATGTTTCTCCACTTTTGAGTTATCTTCGGAATCATAGATCAGATTTTCTCTCGTTTCACCTTCTGATTTATCTTCTGTTTCAGGAGTTGGTGTCACTTCTTTTGAATCTTCCTCTGAGGCTGTCTTTAATGTCACTTTCGGCACAGGTGTTGCCTCTGGCGCAGGTGTCACCTCCGGTGTCGGTGTGGGATCAGGAGCGATCTCATCTTCCGTATAAGTTCCGTTATCCACAAGAATCTGATAATTATCCTTGTCGATCATCTGTGCTCCACATGTAAAAGTTCCCACAATCTTTACTCCGTTATCATACTGTGAATAATCTTTTACGTCAACTTTCTCTCCTGTCAGATAGTCAATGGCCATCTGTGCTCCGCCTTAGCCAGTTCCTTACGGTCCATAAACATGGTAAATGACATTTTACCTGCTGCAATATCCTTTACTGCCTGTGCCTCACTGCCATATCCTGTGATCATCGGCCATTCATCACTTCCCGGTTCCAGACCACTGTCACTTAAAATTTCCTCTGCAGCATAAGCAAATCCGTCATATGCAGTACAGATAATATCCGGAGCCTTCTCCTCTGCATAAAACTCACTTAATAATCGAATCAAGTTTTGTCTTTGCAGATGTCTCGCTCCATCTCATGATTCCTGTATCATCAAATGACGTATTTCCGGATTTACATACAAGTGTTCCATCATCCAGATATTCCTGAAGCCCTTCCTGGATTCCATTACACAGAAACAGTGCAGCATTGTCATCCGGAGATCCCATGAGAAATTCTATTGTATAAGACTTCTTATCCTCTCTGGCTTTATCCAGATCCATTTTTTTGATAATTTCTTTGGCAATATCCTTTCCTATTGCTCTGGTATCATAAGTTGCATAATAATTGATATCCGCAGTATCCCGGATCAGACTGTCATAGGAAATAACCGGTATTTCCTGCTCTTTGGCAGTTTTCAGGATATCTGTCAGACCATAGGAATCTACCGGATCAATGATCAGGCAGAAACCTGCTCATCAATAAATTCCTGAATCTGGGAAATCTGAAGCGCAGGATCGCCGCCGGCATTCTTCACATCTGCCTCATATCCTCCATCTTCAATCTGCGAAGTCATCTCTTCGCTGTCAATTTTTGCATCCTCATCGTCATCAGAAAGAAGCACACCTATCTTTCCGGCAGAAGCTTCCGTTACCTCAACATCTTCCTCTGATTCATCATCTGAATCTTTTCCTGAAGAATCTCCGTCTTCTTCCTCCTTCACTGATGTCTCCTTATTGTCTTCGTCTGATTTTGCACTGTCTCCTGCCTTGCTGCTGTCATCGGCATCAGAAGCATTTTTATTTTCTGCCTCTACTTTTTCACCTTCCTCAGTTACTTCGCCTACGCCCTCTTCTTCTACCTGGGCGCTTTCATTTGCTGCTTCTTTTGCCTCATTCTTCCCGCAGGCAGACAGGAACATGGAGGATACCATTATTCCAAGCAGAATAGCTGTTGCTCTTCTTTTCATAATACGATCCTTTCTGATATCATATTTATTTATCAATTCCCTTATAATCTTTTGCAATGTTCTTCAGATAATCCCGATAGGCAACGGCTGCTTTCTTTGGTTTCAGAATATGTACATTTCTCCCCATAGAAGTCAACCATCCAAAAAATGCCTTATCAACCACAACCTCAACAGTTACAATAAAATTATCCTCCCCCTTTATTTTGCAGAAAATCTCCGAACCAAAGGTACGCTGGATTTTTTTCTTTGTAGAATTCTGACATACAAGCCTGATTTCTTTTATATTCTCTCCTGTTTGGGAGGGTATCGGAGCACTGATCTTTGCAGGTGCTTCAGATTCTTTTCCAATCTGTTCCTGCACATTTTCAGATTTCTCTCCTGTTTCGCCATCTGGCTGATGTATTATCGTATTATCCACTTTCTGTTTTATCTGAAGCGGATTTTTCCTCATAATATCCTCCTTCCCGTCCTCTTCTGTAATGTATATCCATTCCAAAATCACGCAGGTTTCCATATCATCATAAATACTCTTTCGCTCAGCTCGAATCCCCTGTTCTTCCAGTTTTGCCAGAATCTCCTGCATGGTGTACAGGCTTTTGGCTGGTTGTCTCAGACAGCATTTTCTGCAGATACAGTATTTTTCCTTTTTGATTACATGATTTCGCCATAATTATCCTCTTACAAATCTATGGTATATATAGTCATTTGCTTCTTTTTCCTGACTGTCATCTAACGGTGTAAGTTCTGTTTCTTTTCCATACTTTCTTTCCAGCGCATGTTGAATGAGCCAGTCTGCAAGCTGCGGATTCTTCGGAAGTAACGGTCCATGCAGATAAGTCCCTATCACATTCTTATATACTACGCCTTCATAGCCTGACTTACCGTCATTTCCTGCACCGTAAAGTACTTTTCCCAGTGGTTTGTTATTATTAATGCAGGTTCTTCCTCCATGATTCTCAAATCCAACGATCGGCATATCAAACAGCTCACTCTGCAGAACGATATTCTGGATCAGACGGCCTTCGCCCTGCTCTGTATACAAGTCTACCAGGTCCAGTCCTTTCATGTTTCCCTGATCTGTTTTGTAATACTTTCCAAGTAACTGATAGCCACCGCAGATTGCAATGACAACGCCGTTATCTTCCACATAAGCCTTAAAATCCGGTTGGATTTTCTGTAGCTTCTCACATACGATCATCTGTTCTCTGTCCGAACCGCCACCCAGAAGTACGATATCAAGCTTCGAGAAATCTATTTTATCATCCAGCTCAAACGGTATGGTCTCAGCCTCAATCCCACGCCACTGGCATCTCTTCATCAGACACTGGATATTACCTCTGTCACCGTAAAGATTCAGAAGATCCGGATATAAATGTCCTATTGTAATTTTCATTATTTCTCGCCCTCCAGTCTCTTCAGAATATTTCTGGTACTGAATAATGCTGTATAGTTTACCAGCACATACAGATTCCCCACTCCGTCCTCTACTCTGTCGCGGATTGCTTTCTCAACATCGCCCTCGAGGACAGACGGGATATCCACATATTTCAGCCGCAGACGCATATCCTGACAGCGGATACCGCTTACAGTAATAGATTTCACTGAATCATTTCCGAGAAGATCAAAGTCAACATCCCAGAGCCAGGAAATATCTGTTCCATCCTGAGCATTATCATTGATCGCAATAATGATGTCCTTCGGTGCCTGATCCTGCATCACTGCGGAAATATTCTGATTAAATCCCGCCGGATTCTTGGCAAGATTTAAGGTTACTCCTGTTCCCTTAATGCGAAACTGCTCCATACGTCCGTTTTCCGGATTAAATCTGCGGAGCATATCCCCGAAATGCTCTCCCGCAAATCCCGCAGTCCTCACTCCCGCATAAGCTGCCAGTATATTATACACATTATAAAATCCCTTATAATTTGCTACAATGTGTTTTCCTTCTACACAAAAGCTAAGCTGGTCGCCTACCTTTACATCCTCCGCATCAAAATCCGGCTTCGGTCTTGCAAATCCGCATTTTGGACAATAATAATCTCCCAGCTGGCTGTAATGATAGAAACGATATTCCAGTTTTTCACCGCATCGCTTACAGAAACGTCCTTCCCTGATTTCATTTGCCGCAGATTTGATCACCAGGTTTACTGATACCATAAGTTACATATGGATTCCCGGAATCATGGCAAGATATGCGGATAATGCATCATCACCGTTTACAATAATCTGCATCTTCGGAACCTTGCGCATCATTTCTTCCAGAATGTTCATAGTGATATCAATCTCTCCGTATCTGTCAAGCTGGTCACGGAAAAGATTTGTCAGAAGCATATAGTCCGGTTTGATTCTCGGAAAAATATGTCTGGTGGATGCTTCATCGGCCTCAATGCATGCATAGTCCGCATCAATTTTACCATTCCATTTCGAAGCCAGCACAAATGCGGCAACAACTCCATTGAGCATATTGGAACCTGTATGGTTACAGATTACTTTCTGTCCTTCCGCTTCCAGTGCCGCACAGAGCATATTGTTGGTAGTTGTCTTTCCATTTGTACCGCAGGTTGCAAAAATAGCCTTTCGTACCTGTGAGGAAAGCTGTTCCAGAATGTCCGGACAGATCTTAATCGCCACTTTTCCTGCCCAGGTCACACCCTGTCTTCCCATTTTCTTACATACGTATCCTACAAATTTTTGCTGCACAGACAGCAATCATTACTCTTATTTTCATTGTGTATGATAATTTCCTTTATAAATATAATCTTTGTTATTGCCGCTTATTTGTTTCAACTCACAGTCGGTAATTTCACAGAGTCTGACGTGTCAACAACATACTGACTGTGGTTTGCCTCATGTCAGTGGGAGATACCGATTTCTCTCCGCCCGCCACTGCCGTTCATTTTCTTATTTGCAATTCATCTACCACCTATAGAGGAGGGAGAATTCTTGCTATATCCTGTTAAAATTCTTTTTGCTCCTGATATCTTTACCCTTATTCATTCCGGAACAGCTATAGCTATAATAATCCTCTATGATCATTTCATAATGCCGGCAGAACAACTCAGTTAAACATAGTATCCTGCAAATAGTCTGAGCATACACCTGCCGCACCCTCTTGCATATAATATTGTGCTTCCTTCAGGTCATTCACAGTATAAATATATAACCTGATCCCTTTTTTGTCAAAAATCTCCTGCACATCCTCTGACCAGTATTTATAATAGACTGTAGCTGCCTGAATATTCTTTTCTCTGCAAAATGCCGCAATTTCAGTCAGTTCTTTAATAGAGTATTCCTGCCATAAAGAATAAATATATCCTGGAAAATCGTACAGCAGTGCTGTTCCGGCAAACATTGCCTGGTTATAAATTTCCGGTATGACCTGCCGCATCACATCCGGGACACCGGCAGCCTCTGCCAGTTCAATATAGTCTGCATAATCTTCCACTGTTTTCTGATAATTACGGAGAGAATACTGTTTGGAATCCAACATCACAAAAGCGTCCGGATAATCGCTCAGCAGAACCAGCAGATCTTCAAATGTTATAGGAGTATATTTTCCATAAATGGGCCGGGATAAGAATTCCTCTGAGGACAGAACTTTCTTTTCATCGCCTTCCCATTGTCCAAGAGACTGATACCAGCTATGGCGGCACACCCATACATTGTCAGATGTCTTCACAAGATCAACTTCAAACAACCTGCACCCCATCTGATAGCCTGCCAGAAAACTCTCTTTTGAATTCAGATAGGTTTTATCACCAATCCCTCCCAGTGCATGTGCGATCGTTTTATAATTTTCCCACTTAAATTCAGGTGTGGTGGCAGATATGGAATAAGCATCATTTCCCCACAGAAACAGTGTAACAGCCAGTAATTCCACCAACAACAAAAACATCCTGATGAAATAACCAAATCCTGATCGTTTCTTTTTCGTATTCTGCCTCAATTTTTCAATCTCCTGCCGGTCATTTGTATTCCTCGCTTATCTTTTGCTCTCGTATTTTGTAACATTCCAATGTCTTATTTAACACTTCTTCATCAATATGGTTTTTATATACTCTACGATTTTACGCTATCTGGCTCAAATAATCAAGGGTAATAAACGGTTATGTTACAAGGAAGTGATTTCCTATAGCATAACAAAAAAACTGCATATATACGGCATGAACACCATACATATGCAGTCTTATCATCGTCTGGACAAATATAAAATCGAAAATCTGGCTGGATTATACTAATTCGATCAGTACTTCCATTGCAGCATCGCCTTTACGCGGTCCGATCTTAACGATTCTTGTGTAACCACCGTTACGGTCAGCGTATTTTGGAGCGATCTCATCGAACATCTTAGCAACCATATCTACGTCTTTAGTGTTTTTCTTTCTTCCGGCACCCTTTGCAGGTACTTCTTTAACCGGGTAGAAAACTTTCATCATCTGACGACGAGCGTGAAGTCTGGAAGGAGCATCTTTCTTGATCTCTTTCTGTACTTCATCGTATACAGTTTTCTTCTTTCCGTCAACAACTTCTTTTACTCTCTTGCCTTCAGCATCTTTACGAGCAACTTTAGCAGTTACAGTAACAGTTTCGAAGTTATCTTTTTCACGAACAGCCATAGCTACAAGGCCTTCTGCGATTTTACGGATTTCTTTTGCTTTAGCTTCTGTAGTAACAATTTTTCCATGATATAAAAGGCTTGTTACCTGGCTTCTCAGTAATGCTTTTCTCTGGTCAGAAGTTCTGCTTAATTTTCTATATTTTGCCATTTAATTTTCCTCCATCTGTGGGACAGCCGGGCACGCTTGTTCGGTCTTACTGTCCGACTGCTTAGGCATCCCCACCGTATAATATCTCTTTGCTAACTGGTTATTGTTCCCTTAGAGAACCAATAACCTGATCAATTCTTACTCTTCTGCAGGCTGAAGCTGTAAGCCCAGCTCTTTCAGTTTCGCAAGAACTTCTTCTAATGATTTACGTCCAAGGTTACGAACCTTCATCATATCATCAGAAGTCTTGTTACATAATTCTTCAACTGTATTAATACCGGCTCTCTTCAAGCAGTTATAGGAACGAACAGATAACTCAAGTTCATCAATGCTCATTTCCAGGACTTTTTCTTTCTCATTGTCTTCTTTCTCAATCATAACCTCAGCGGTCTTTGCATTCTCGGAAAGGTCAATGAAAAGGCTCAAGTGCTCGCTTAATACTTTTGCTGCAAGGCTTACCGCCTCATCCGGATCAAGTGTACCGTTTGTATACACATCCAGTGTCAGCTTATCATAATCGGTTACCTGACCAACACGTGTATTCTCTACAGTCATGTTGACTCTGTCTACCGGTGTATAGATAGCATCAACTGCAAGTACACCGATCGGCATATCATCAGATTTACCTTTATCAGCACTGATATATCCGCGGCCTTTTGTAATAGTAAGCTCCATAGCAAGTCTGCAGTCCTTGCCACCGTTTAAAGTAGCAATCACCTGATCCGGATTCATAATCTCGATATCCTGATCAGCCTGGATATCAGCTGCAGTTACAACACCTTTTCCTTCACACTCGATGTATGCTGTTTTCGGCTCATTGTCTGTGCTGTGGTTCTTAATAGCAAGGCTCTTCAGATTCATGATAATATCGCTCACGTCTTCTTTTACGCCCGGAATGGAGCTGAATTCGTGAAGCACACCATCAATTTTAACCTGGCTTACAGCTGCACCCGGCAGGGAAGACAGCATAATTCTTCTTAAAGAATTTCCAAGTGTAGTTCCATATCCTCTTTCCAGAGGCTCAACTACGAATCTGCCAAATTTTTTATCTTCAGATAATTCGGTAATCTCGATCTTAGGTTTATTAAAATCAAACACTATAGGGTTCCCTCCTTCTGGGTTAATAAAAGTTTGAGGGGTATTCATTCAAATACTACAATTCAGCGGAAGATAATAATCAACCACTGAATCGTATAAATAATAGAAATATTACCAGGTAATTTTCTATGATATAATCCTATGGATTATTTGGAGTACAACTCGACGATAAGCATCTCGTTTACAGGAACATCAATTGCTTCTCTGTTAGGAAGTTCTTTTACAGTTCCTTTTAAGTTCTCCTGATCTACATCGATCCATTCCGGAACAAGACGTCCGCCAGTTACTTCAAGGATACCTTTTGTATCTTTCAGAACCTTTGGATTTTTCTCTGATCTCGATCTGATCACCGGCTTTTACAAGGTAGGAAGGAATGTTTACACATTTTCCGTTTACAAGTACATGCTTGTGGTCAACAATCTGACGAGCTTCTTTTCTTGTTCTTGCAAATCCCATACGGAATACTACATTGTCAAGTCTGCTCTCAAGAAGGATCATAAGGTTTGCACCAGTCTGTCCAGGCATTCTGTCAGCTTTGTCGTAGTAGTTGTGGAAAGGTTTTTCCAGAACTCCGTAGATGAATTTTGCTTTCTGTTTTTCTCTTAACTGTAAACCATACTCAGACATTTTACGATTTGCACGTTTTAACTGTCTTGTGGATTTTTTATCAATTCCTAAATAAATCGGATCCAGGCCAAGGGATCTGCATCTTTTCAGAACAGGCACTCTATTTACTGCCATTTCTCAAATACCTCCTAATATTCTAAATCAATTAGACTCTTCTGCGTTTTGGTGGGCGGCAACCGTTGTGTGGTACCGGAGTTACGTCGCGGATGCTTGTTACTTCCAGTCCGCAAGCCTGAAGGGCACGGATTGCAGCTTCACGTCCAGAACCTGGTCCTTTTACCATAACATCTACCAGTTTTTAAACCATGAATAAGTGCAGCTTTTGTTGCAGTCTCAGCTGCCATCTGTGCTGCATAAGGAGTAGATTTCCTTGAACCTCTAAATCCCAGACCGCCTGCACTTGCCCATGA
>ENA-OQCF01000519-OQCF01000519.1-human-gut-metagenome-genome-assembly--contig:-NODE-519-length-14880-cov-1.705687_pt1 | contig 14880 bp, 17 predicted proteins | sample MGYA00242756_ERZ504573 | MGnify/ENA primary metagenome ERZ504573 (study PRJEB26092, sample SAMD00036240) | human gut metagenome | host: Homo sapiens | study: EMG produced TPA metagenomics assembly of... | reverse complement strand
CACAACAAAAAATAGTTATCGAAAAATTAATTCGATTTTATAAAAACGGGGACTTGAAAGATTTTGATGAATATTCTATTGCGTGGGTGAAGGATTTGGATTCACACGTGGATTTTGTTAACGGCTTTATTGAAAGTTATGGAGATCCGTTAGGACTGAAAGCTAGTTGGGAGTCCATTGTGAATTTTAAAGATCTGGAAGCAACCAAGCGCACGGAAATTATCAGCGCTAATGCCCAATGGTTTGAAGATCACTCACCTGTAGATCATCGGTTTAAAAAAAAGGAAGTGAAAGGTGTGTCGGCCAAGGTGATTACAGCCGCTATGCTGGGGGGGATTTGTATCCTGCTACGGCGATTGGGATTAATCTCCCTAATTCCAACTGGATTCGTAGTGTGCATGGTTCTAAATCTGTAACCATCGGAAATCTGACAGATGCCTATAATAAAGCGGCTCATGGTAATGGATTTACAGATGAATTTGTTTGCGGTGCCGAAGAGAAAGAATGGATAAAGAAATATGCAGATCTTACAGGGGATTTACATACTGATTTGCATGAATGTTTGGGGCACGGTTCAGGCAGTTGTTACCGGGAGTAGATCAGGATGCTTTGAAAGCCTATTGGATCTACGATAGAAGAGGCACGTGCCGATTTATTCGGTTTGTACTATCTGCCGGATGACAAAATGATAGAGTTGGGGCTTACACCGGATGGAGATGCCTTTAAAGCAGAATATTATACTTATATGATGAATGGCCTGATGACCCAGTTAGTCCGCATCGAGTTAGGTAATATGGTAGAGGAAGCACACATGCGTAACCGCCAGCTCATTGCGCGGTGGACATTTGAGAAAGGTGCTGCAGATAAGGTGGTTGAACTGGTTAAGAAGGATGGGAAAACGTATGTGAAGATAAACGATTATCAAAAACTGCGCACTCTGTTCGGACAGTTGCTGGCTGAGATACAACGCATTAAAAGTGAAGGAGATTTTGAGGCTGCCCGTAAATTGGTCGAAAAGTATGCGGTGAAAATAGATCCGGTTTTGCACGCCGAGATATTGGCACGTTATGAAAAACTTCATCTGGCTCCTTACAAAGGTTTTGTAAATCCTGTATATGAGGCCGTGACAGATAAGGATGGAAATATTATAGATGTAAAAGTATCTTATAATGAAGGTTACGCGGAGCAGATGTTACGTTATAGCAAAGAATTTGCGAATCTTCCTTGTAGAAATGAATAAGAAAAAATATGGATGTACACGAAACAATAAAAGACATAAAGGGGCAATTCCGTTTGTTTATGAATGGGGTGGTTTCCCAAAGTATGCGTGAGAAGGGATTAGACTATAAACTGAATTTTGGCATCGAACTTCCGCGTTTGAAAGAAATAGCTGCTCGTTATGAAAAAAATCATGAAGTGGCGCAGGCTTTGTGGAAAGAAAATATCCGTGAATGCAAAATTCTGGCGGGGATGTTACAGCCGGTAGAAACATTTTATCCGGAAATAGCTGATATATGGGTAGAAGATATGCGCTATCCTGAAATAGCGGAACTGACTTGCATGAGTTTGTTCCAATATTTGCCTTATGCTTCGGAGAAGGCTTTCGAATGGATGGCCGATGATCGTGAATATTTTCAGTTATGCGGCTTTATGCTGATGGCAAGACTGTTGATGAAGGGGAATCAGCTGACTGAGCGTTCGGAAGCTGAATTTTTGGATCAGGCAATGGCCACTTTACAAAGCGAGGGAGTGTTGCCTCGCAAAGCAGCTGCTACTGCTTTGAAGAAGTTTGCCGTTCAAAGCAAGGAAAATGGCAAAAAGGTGAACCGGTTGTTGGCTCCATTAGTCAAATCAGATAAGGTAGAAATAGCTTCTTTGGCCGGAGAAATAAAATTAGAAACAGAATCTTGGCATTAAACTTTCATGTTATCATAAAAAGGCTTAACTTTGACGGCGGAACTGAAATCTGTGATGGAAGAGAATGTGAAAGATAAGGTAAAGCAGATCTTGACAGAATATCTGCAGGTTAACGGGCATCGGAAGACACCTGAACGATATGCTATACTCGATACTATCTATTCCATTAAAGGTCATTTTGACATTGATACGCTTTATAATTATATGGCAAATGAAGGGAAATTCCGGGTAAGCCGGGCTACTCTTTTATAATACCATCATTCTTTTTTATCGATGCAAAAATTGGTTATTAAACATCAGTTCGGCAATTCTTCCAGTACGAGCGTGCGTACAACAATGAAACCCATCATCACATGATATGTACGGAATGCGGCAAAGTGACCGAATTTCAGGATGAGAATCTGAAACAAGCCATTGCCAATACGAAGCTGAAGAAATTTCATGCCTCGCATTATTCCTTATATATCTATGGTGTATGCAGCAAGTGTACTTGGGCCAAGCGTAGGAAGAAAAAAAGATAAGTAACATAAAACGAAGAAACATGAAAGTAGATGTCTTGTTAGGTTTGCAATGGGGTGATGAAGGCAAAGGAAAGGTTGTCGATGTTCTGACTCCCCGTTATGATGTAGTAGCTCGTTTCCAGGGAGGTCCGAATGCAGGCCATACACTGGAATTCGAAGGCCAGAAATATGTGCTCCGTTCCATTCCTTCCGGAATATTTCAAGGAAATAAAGTAAACATTATTGGTAATGGTGTGGTACTGGATCCGGCTTTATTCAAGGCTGAGGCTGAAGCCTTGGAAGCTAGCGGACACCCCCTGAAAGAACGTTTGCACATTTCAAAGAAAGCTCATTTGATTTTGCCTACTCACCGCATTCTGGATGCAGCCTATGAAGCTGCTAAAGGAGATGCCAAAGTGGGAACTACCGGAAAAGGTATAGGCCCAACTTATACTGATAAAGTGAGTCGTAACGGTGTACGTGTAGGTGATATCCTTCATAATTTTGAAGAAGTGTATGGAAAAGCAAAGGCACGCCACGAACAGATCTTGAAAAGTCTGAACTATGAATATGATATAATCGAGCTGGAAAAACAATGGTTGGAGGGGATCGAATACCTGAAACAGTTCCATTTGGTGGACAGTGAACATGAAATCAACAATCTTCTGAAGTCGGGTAAGAGTGTGCTTTGTGAAGGTGCGCAGGGAACGATGCTTGATGTTGATTTCGGTTCTTATCCTTTTGTCACTTCTTCAAATACCATTTGTGCCGGTGCTTGTACCGGTTTAGGTATCGGTCCTAATAAAATTGGTAATGTATACGGTATCATGAAAGCGTATTGTACCCGTGTGGGGTCAGGTCCTTTCCCTACCGAACTGTTTGACGAAACTGGTAAGAAAATCCGCGATTTAGGTCATGAATATGGTGCGGTGACAGGTCGTGAACGTCGTTGTGGCTGGATTGATCTTGTAGCTTTGAAGTATTCTATCATGGTAAACGGGGTGACCCAGTTAATTATGATGAAGAGCGATGTGTTGGATGATTTCGAAACCATCAAAGCATGTGTGGCTTATAAAGTAAATGGTGAGGAAATTGATTACTTCCCTTATGATATTAGCGAGGGGCTGGAACCTGTATATGCGGAGTTGCCCGGCTGGAAGACTGATATGACCAAGATGACCAGTGAGGATGAATTCCCGGAAGAATTCAATGCGTATGTCACTTTCTTGGAAGAACAGCTGGAAACCCCGATCAAGATTGTTTCGGTAGGTCCTGATCGTGATCAGACTATTGAACGCTATACGGAAGAATAATAGAGAAGAATCTTATAAGATAAAAAAGAGATACTGTTTTCCTTTGGAGGCAGTTTCTCTTTTTTTGTATACATCCATCTGTTTCTATGTATATTTGATAAAATTGTAACATCTATAATGATACCCATGTAAGATAATATATCTTTCGTCTTTATCGTCTATATCTTTCCGGCTGCTATTCAAGATGTGTGTGGAGCATCAATTGTGCATTATTGCGTATTATTGTGCCAAATCGCGTCAAATCGCGTCATTCCGTCCGGGCTTCTTTCTATATTTGCCATAAATAAAAAAATATTGATATGGCATTACAAACACCGGATTGAATTTTCTACCTGAGTGTAGATTTCTTCGAGAATGATAAAATATTGTTGGTGGAACAAGAGTTGGGCAGTCGGGCTACATTGCTTGTATTGCGCTTGTTGGCACGTATTTACCACAAAGGATATTTTTGCCGTTGGGGAAAGGATGAGTGTCTGCTTTTTACCCGCAGATTGCCCGAAGGTTGTACGGCGGATTATGTACAGCAAGTGGTGGATGCACTATTGGAACGTGGCTTTTTCAGTAAAGTCCAATACGAAAAATTTGGAATTCTTACTTCGGAAAGCATACAGGGACATTACTTTGAGGCGGCACAACGACGGAAGCGTGTAGAGGTGCGGGCTGATTACTTGTTAATAGAGATTTCAAAATACAAGAATTTGTATGTAGACGGCAGTAATGTAGGCATTTCAACGGAAAATGTGGACATGAAAACCGGAAATGTAAACATGAAGTCACAAAGTAAAGCAGAGGAAAGTAAAGCAGAGCAAAAAAAAGAAAAGGACCCCTCCTCTTTTTGTGCTCCAGAAAAGAAGAGGATTTTTGCGGAGAAAGAGACCTTCTTCTATTCCTGTAGATGGAAAACGCAGAAATACTTCCGGACTGGTTGAAGCTTTGCAGCAGTGGGGGATAGGAGATGATAATTTATATAAGATAGTGGGTTACTGTGATTATGGTGTGATAGGGCATCCGATATGGAAAATATTAGCTGATATGCGTATGTCAGGTGGAAGGATACATCAACCGTTAGCCTTTATTTGGTCGCGCCTGCGAGTTTGACCGATTAGGGTTTAGTAGATTGATAAATACTGTAATTGTGTAATAAAGAAAACGATTGATAGTTTTATGGTTCATATAAGTAGAAAATAAATAGAATATTAAATAGATAATAGCCTGATTTTAGAGTGCTGACTTATGCTAATGGTAGAGTATAAGTAGAAAGTGACTAAAAAAACATTCATAATATATTGTGTATCAAGTAAAAGAGGGAAATAATATAAGTATGGTGGACTTAATGAGTAGAGGAGAACGGTAAGCATAAGTTCTTTTGGAACTTAATTCTATAAAAGAGGAAAGTACAAGAATCATTTCTTATAAAAAAACGCCTAAATCTTAGTCGTTCCAAAGATATTCAACTGTTAAAAGAGTAATTTCATACGGAGAATAAATAGTTAAGGAAACAAAAACAACAGAGTGCTTTATGTGGAACAAGATATATGAAGAAGAAAATGATTATCAAAGAAAAAGAATGATTTTCTTGACAATTTTCATATATTTCACATCATTTCATACTCAAAATGAAACAAACATTCTATTTATAACAATTATCACAACTAAACAATACATATGAATAAAAAATATTATAGACAAAAATAATAGACTTATTCTTTTATTTTTAATAAAATTTTATATCTTTGCGATATTATTGATAAAATGAGTTCCAAAAGAACTTGGATAATGTTTAATTAAAAGAGAGTGAGTATGAAAGAAAAAGTGTTAATGTTACTAGCTTGTCTGTGGTTGGGTATCGGCTTCTCTATGGCTCAAGCGCCTAAAACAGTTGCAGGAGTTGTAACTTCAGCGGATGATGGTGAGCCGATAATAGGTGCGTCTGTTTTAGTGGAAGGAACTACTATGGGAGCGATTACGGATGTGGATGGCAAGTTTGCTATCAATAATGTTCCTGCAGATGCCAAAGCGCTGATTGTTTCTTATCTGGGTATGATCACTCAGCGAGTTGGAATTCAGCGTGGTACTATTACTGTAACAATGAAGTCGGACACAAAAGTGTTGGATGAAGTGGTTGTAACTGCTCAAGGATTGAACCGTAAACAAAAAGCGTTGGGTTATTCTACACAAAAGGTGGCAGGTGAGGATCTAACTATTTCACGACAGACCGATTTGGGTAATGCTATGGCCGGTAAAGTGTCGGGAGCACGTTTTATAGGTGGTGCCAGTTCTGGTTTTGATGCAGGTACTATTATTTTGCGTGGTGCAGGTTCCATTCCTTCTTCGTCCCAGTCGGATAATCCGGCCAATGAACCTATTTATGTGGTAGATGGTGCTATCACCAACAAAAACTCTATCAATATGGATGATGTGGAAAGTATAAACGTATTGAAAGGGCCCGCAGCTACTGCCCTTTATGGTTCGCGTGGTGGTGCAGGTGCTATCATCATAACTACTAAGGCGGGACAAAGCGAGAAAGGGTTGCTTGAAGTAAGTCATACACTGCAGGCCGAGACTTATTATAATCATTTCAATATGCAGAAGTTGTATGGTGGAGGTGGATATGGAGGTACGGAAAAAGGTAACAGGGCTCAGGATATTTATGATTTGTATAGTGGTGATATTCCCGGTTTGCAAGGTGCTTATGTGTACGATTATAATGAGGACACTTCTTGGGGAGCTGCATACGATCCGGCTGTGAAATATGTCACTCCGTTGTCATTAGACGAAACCAGTGGTTATTATGGAAAACCAGCCACTTGGCAACATGGATTGGATTTGAGAGATCTTTATCGGACTGGTGTAACCAATACAACCAACGTTTCGTTTTCAAAGAGTGTGAAAGATTTTAATACCCGTGTTTCTTTCACCAATAGCTATCGTACTGGTGTGCAGCCCAATTCGGACGCTATTCGCCGTTTCTTAGGGTTCAAGACTAATTTCAAACCCACACCGTGGATGAATGTGTCATTGGATTATAAATATACCTATCGTCAGGATCATAATGCTGCCGAAAGTGGATATAACGGTTCACGTACCGTTTTGCAGGAATATACAATGGGGACAGACCAATGTCAATTTAAAAGAATTATAAGGACTATAAACGTCCGGACGGATCATGGAGGACGTGGAATATCAACAGTGTGAATAACCAAAGTGCTGCATTCCATGATAATCCGTATGCTTTGTTTCATGAATATAATCATCGCACCATTTATCAATGGAATGTATTCAGTGGTGATGTGTCTGTGGACCTTCCTTATAACTTGAAGGCAGGGGTACGCGTAAATGGTAACATACGTGGTTACAAATTGGAACGCGAACGCCCTTCAGGATCTATTAATTTCCGGTCAAATTATCGTCAGGATCAAAGCAGTTTGATTGATTTGACCGTACAAGGACGTTTAACTTGGGGACAATCATTTTTTAAAGATAAACTAACGGTAGACGCAGCTCTTTTTGCAGAAGCACGTGACTATACGTACGATAATTTATATGCATACACCAATACGAATTATGATTTGTCTTTGGACGATTACTATAATTTGGCTGCTTCATCGGGTACTATTGCTTTAGCCTATAATGAGAAAACACATTACAAAGAACGTAGTGTTTATGCCACAGCTACCATGGGATGGGATGATACTTATTTTCTTGACGCTTCTGTTCGTAACGATATGTCTTCCACATTGAGTCCTAATCATAACAGCTATTGGTATGGTGGTCTTTCCGCTTCTGTCCTTGCTCATAAATGGGTGAATGCAGAATGGCTGAACTTCTGGAAACTGCGTGCTAGTGCGGCTCAAGTAGGTACTACGCTCAATGCTTACAATATTTATCCTACTTATTCGCTGGATACCAGTTATGGTTCACATGTTACAATGTATGAACCTTCTTCTCAGAAAAATTATAATATCGAGCCGTCTATTTCCACTTCGTATGAAGTAGGTAGAATTCCGTTTGTTCAATAATCGCTTATGGGGTGATTTCAACTATTATACCCGGGATGACAAAGATCAGATAATCTCCGTAACCTCTGCTCCGCAGTCGGGGTATTCCACTCGTAAGATGAATGCTGGTTTAATTCGTAATCGGGGTGTTGAATTGAGTTTGGGCGGGATGCCTGTTTCCACTAAGAACTGGAAATGGGAAATGAATTTCAATATAGCGAAGAATAGTAATAAACTGGTGGAACTAGCTGATGGAGTGGATTCTTACTCTATTTATTGGACTTCATTCACAACTCGTTTGTATAATTATGCTATGGTTGGTAAATCGCTTGGTGTGATAACCGGTAATACATGGGAACGTGATGACAATGGCAATATAATTTTCCATGAACTGAGTGCTTCGCAGAAGGCATTGTATGGTGGTGAATATGTACCTACTTACAATCAGAATACACTAGATGAACTGGGTAACTTCCATCCGGATTTCACTGGTGGTTTTAATACTAGTATCAGTTTTAAGAATTTCCGTCTGTCGGCTAATATTGATTTCTCTGTAGGCGGACAGATTGTATCCTATACTAATATGTGGGGTAGCAGTAGCGGTATTCTTGATAAAACAGCTGAACTTAATGACCGTGGCGTCAATGTTCGTGAACCGATAAGCAAAGGTGGTGGTATCCACATGACTGGTGTGGATCAGAATGGCAATAAGGTAGATACCTATGTCAATGCCAAATTATATTATACCACAGCTTCCCGTGTATGGGAAGAATGGGTGTATGACCGTACTTACGTGAAACTTCGTGAAGTGTCATTGTCGTATGTTTTCCCGTCACAGACTTTGAAGAAACTAAATATCGGCCTGAGTCGTGCCAGTGTGGCAATTAATGCTTCCAATCCATGGTTGATCTACTCAGCTTGTCCTAATGTGGATGTGTCTGAAATTGGTATGGGATATTTTGAGGGTGGTAATGCCGCTGCAACCCGTTCGATAGGTTTTACCGTTAATCTTGCTTTTTAAACCATAAAACGAAGAATCATTATGAAATATATTAAATTATTATTTTTATCTCTGAGTTTTGCAGCAACATTCACAGCATGTGATATGACTGACTTTGGCGATATTAACAAAGATCCCAATGAACCGTCGGAGGCTAATACTGGTATGTTGTTTACATACGCTTGTACTTATGTGAAATACTTCTCTATGAACTCAAATTATTATTACCCGTGGACGCAAATGTATCCGGGGTATATGTCCGAGAAAAATAATAATCAGTATGGTGCGTTTGGCGGACCTACTATGAGTACAAGTTCTTATTATCTTTATCCGTTGAAGAACTGCCAGAAGATTATTGACTTTAATAGTGATGAGGCTGAAAGAGGTAAACCTGCCATTGTACAGTTTGGTGATAATGCCAATCAGATTGCGGTTGCACGTACATTGATGGGATTCATCTATATGCACCTTACAGATGCTCTAGGGCCACTTCCTTATACAGAAGCGTTTCAGGCGGGTGAGGAAAATTTTACTCCGGTATTTGATTCACAGGAAACGATTTATGCTAAGTTAGATGCCGATTTGAGGGAAGCGTATAATCAGTTTAATGAAAGTGGTTCGTTGAGCACAGCCGACATCCTGTTCGATGGTGACATTCGTGCATGGAAGAAACTGAATGCTTCTACCCGTATGATGCTTGCTATAAAACTGGCAGATGTGGATCCTGCCGAAGGACGCTCGCGTTTTGCTCAAGCTTACGCCGATGGCGGTATTGAAGAAAATGCCTATAATTTGAATTATACTTTTGAGGCCAATACTGTGGGATATTTATATTATAATGGTGTAAACAATAATTATAATTTTGTTCCTAATAAGTATTATGTAGATCAGTTGAAGGAATTGAAGGACAACCGTCTGTTCTCTACTTGTTCGCTGATTCCTTTCGGCAAGACACAGGCAGAGGCGGGCGTGACGGATGAAGACCTGAAGAATTTTGATAAATACCAAGGTATGCCTTTGGGTATTGAGTCTGCAGATGTGAACACGTGGAATAAAGTCTGCTGTTTTTATAATCCTTCGCTCACACAGGTAACCTCTACTTTCCCTATTATTACTGCTTCTCGTATGCTACTTATCGAGGCTGAAGCTGCTCAGCGTGGCTGGATTCAAGCTGATCCTGCCCAACTTTATGCAGCTGGTGTGAAGGCATCATTTGAACAATGGGGAGCCGAAGGTGTTGATGAATATTTGGCACAGGAAGCAGTTGCTTATACGGGTACTGATGCTGATAAAATTAATAAAATTGCTCTTCAACGCTGGATCAGTGGCTTTATGGCTGATGGCTTTGAGGCATGGTCTGACTGGCGTCGTTTTGATATTCCAAAACTAGAAGTCGGTCCGGTTTGTACAACGATTGATCACATCCCTTATCGCCATCAATTTGATAGCGAAATTTATCAAGGTAATCTTGAAAATTATGAAGCTGCCGTGAAAGCAGATTTGAATGGTGATGATAGCCGTGAGCAACGAGTATGGTGGAATAGAAGATAAGATTTGAAGTATATAATTCTCTTTAAAGTTTCGTTTAAATATAGGGGACATTCTCAGTGATGAGAGTGTCTTCTTTTATTGAAATAAATCAAAAAATATATAGGATAAACGTTAGTTAAGACTAGGTAATTCATAAATTGCCTCGATGGATAGATATACGTATTGCTTTTTCTTATTGACTTTTGTTGTGTTCGGTTGGGTGGCATTTGAAGAATGCTATTGTTGGGATATTGAATTTTTATGAAGAAATTCTCCTGTTTTAAAGCATAAAAAAAGGCTATCTATCCCAGACAGCCAATCTTTTGTTAACCTTAAATCTAATACTATGAAAAACACACTGCAAAGATACGGACTTTGTTTATAATAGCAAGTTTTTAGTCTGTATTTCGCCGTTTTATAACATGCTTTATAAATATATCGCACCTTGTTAACAAATTAATTTAAAAATGTAAAGTTTTGTTTATTATGACCTTTCGGACTTTTTGTCTTATGAATGATAGAAGAGGGCAAATGAAAATAAAAGTATGTGATAGCTGTTTTTCTATTTCTTATTTTATATCTTTGATGTCACTTTACTGATTGAAAAAATAACAGTTACTTATGAAAAACAGACAGTTTATTGTATTTGCTTTTTTATTAGCATGTCCGTTGCTGTTACACGGACAGGAAACGTTTCTTTGTGGAAAAGAATCATGTAATAAAGGTTATATCCGGCATCCATGGTATGGAAAAAAAGGTTGGTTATATAGGAGACTCGATAACTGATCCCAATTGTTATGGAGATAACATAAAAAAAGTATTGGGATTTTTTGAAAGAATGGTTGGATATCACTCCTTATGTGTATGGAGTGAGTGGACGTCAATGGAATGATGTACCCCGTCAGGCAGAACAATTGAAAAAGGAGCATGGAGAAGAGGTTGATGCCATCGTGGTTTTGATGGGGACAAATGATTTTAATAGCAGTGTACCTGTCGGGACTTGGTTTGCAGAGAAAGAAGAGCAGGTGATGGCTGCCCGTGGTGAAACTAAAAAACTGGAAACGCGTAAAAGGCGTGTTCCTATAATGACGAATGATACGTATAAAGGCCGTATTAATATTGGTTTGAGTCATTTGAAAAAATTGTTTCCCGATAAACAAATTATTTTGTTGACCCCATTGCATCGTTCTTTAGCGGAATTCGGCGAAAAGAACGTACAACCGGATGAAAGCTATCAGAATAAATGCGGAGAATATGTGGACGCTTATGTACAGGCCATTAAGGAAGCAGGTAATTTGTGGGGAGTTCCTGTAATAGATTTTAATTCGGTTACAGGTATGAATCCGATGATTGAAGAACAACTTATTTATTTCTATGATTCGGGGTATGATCGTTTGCATCCTAATACCAATGGTCAAGAACGTATGGCACATACATTGATGTATCAGTTACTTTCTTTGCCTGCATCATTCTGACAGTTGGACATTCATATTTTGCCTTTTTGGAAGAGTTTGTCTATTGGGGAGAACCTTCGATGTTTCGATATGAATTTGAAGAATTGAAAAAATGTTCAAGTGGCAAATTGATGTTGTTTGAACATCTTTTTATTAGTTCTTATTTACTGAAAGAGTACTTGAACTATTGATTTTGAGCAATTTTCTATATTCTTGTATCATTTTTTATGGTTTCTTTTCTTGTTTACTTTTGCCTAAATCTTTTAACTTATAAAATGTATATGAAAAACATGAAATTAAAAGTATTACTTGTTTTTATGTGCTTTACTCCTGTTATCGGCTTTTATTGCTGAGAGAAAAGAGCCCATTACTATTTTTATGATTGGTGATTCTACCATGGCGAATAAAAGTCTGAAGAATGGTAATATAGAGCGTGGTTGGGGACAAATGCTTCCCGGATATTTTACGGAAGAGGTTGTGGTGGATAATCACGCTATGAATGGATGAAGTTCACTCAGTTTTATCAATGAAGGACGTTGGGATGTAGTGCTTTCTAAAATTCATAAAGGTGATTATGTATTTATTCAATTCGGGCATAATGATGAGAAATCTAGAGTCACATTACATACAGAATCCGGAAGTACCTTTGATGATAATTTAAGACGTTTTGTGAATGGAACATGTGCTAAGGGAGGAAATCCTGTACTGTTCAATTCTATAGTTCGTCGTAATTTCCCCCCCCCTAAAGGTGTGACGGAGATAAAGGGTAGTTATGAAAAAGAAGGTCCGGTATTGGTTGATACCCATGGGAAATATCTGGAATCTCCCCGTCGGGTAGCCGGAGAAATGAATGTATCTTTTATTGATTTGAATAAATTGATCCATGACTTGGTTACCGGTATGGGAGTCGAGAATTCAAGAAAATTGTTTATGTGGATTCCTTCCGGACAATATGAATTTTGTCCGGAAGGAAAATTGACAATACTCACTTGAATATATATATGGTGGACGTCTAGTTGCCAGGTTGGTTGTGGACGCTTTGATGGAAGAAGTGCCGGCTTTGGCAAAATATGTGCGACGTTATGATTATGTGGTGGCGAAAGATGGGAGTGGGGATTTCTTTACAGTTCAGGAAGCAGTGAATGCGGCAGTTGGTGGTGGCAAGAAAACAATATCTATACTTGTCCGTCCGGGAGTATATGAAGAGTATGTTTCTATGCCGGAATCATCGCCTCGAATAGAATTGGTGAAACAGACAGGGGCTGAGATCAGGGATAACGGGTTCACACAAGATGTTTATGTGGCACCTTATAAGGGTGACAGAGTGTGTGCTATCAGTTATCATTTGATAAGAACAGGTAGTACATGTACCGAACAATATCCCATCGGGGGAGATAAGTCGAAATCGACTCCTGCGTCTTTAGATAAATGGGTGGAAAGCTTGGTAAACTCCGGTAGATAGGGAGTTGGCAATGATACATGGAATATCGCAGGGATATGATGCTTTTCAAAATCCTAAAATATTGTGGAAATAAGGTAAAGGCTATGGAAAATGAAATATGGGTGGGTACATTTAGAGAGGTAGTTGCCTATACAAAAGAACGAGAAAAAAATCGCTTGAATGTGCTAGAAAACGGCTATGACATAACTCCTCATTTGGATATGAATGCACAATTATTTACAGAACCACTGACTATGGTATTGAAATCTGTGGGAAACAGAGTTTCGGAGATTAGGACAAGATGGGAAAAAGCTTTTTCTAAAGAAGGATGCTGATAAGGTTCTTTTCGATTTTAATCCTTATGGATGGATTGATTCAGATTCGTTTTATCTGAAGTGTTGGATATAGTTTTAAAACTAGAATAGGGAAATCCGTTAGTCTTTATTGTAACCATTTAAGGTGTGATAATAAGATTAACGGATTTGTTTTTTGCTCTTTTATAAAGTTACTCAGAATTAATTTCTAAATTTGTTCCCGTTAACTTTATTCCTTTTTCAAAAGAAATAAAATGGAAAACACAGAGAAACTGATTGTAGAACAACTGAAAAATGGCAACGAAGATGCTTATAAATACATCTATGATTATCATTATGTTCTTTTATGTCATATAGCAAATCAATATTTGAACGATAATTTTTTATCGGAAACTATAGTTGGAGATGTAATATTTCACCTTTGGGAAATCAGAGAAACTTTAAACATTACTATTACTATTAGAAGTTATCTGATAAAGGCCGTTCGTAATCGTTGTATAGACTATCTGAAATCTAGATCTGAAAAAAAGGAAATTTCAATTTTCAGTTTTAGTACCGGAAAGAGATGTCTGAAGAAAAGTATTTGCAGTCGGATAATATCTTTGGAATATTATTAGAACGTGAATTGGAGCATGAAATCCGTATGGCAATAGATAAACTACCGGTTGAATGTAGATGTTGTTTTGAAAAAAGTAGATTGAGCGAAAAATATGAAGAAATTTCTCAGGAATTAGGTATTTCCATAAATACGGTTAAGTATCATATAAAGAATGCATTATCTTTCCTTCAGACTGAATTGAGCAAATATTTAATTGCTTTGATTTTATTTTTTTCGTGTTAAAACAGAAAAAAGTTCTTTTAGGACTACCCTGTATTTAAAATAAATCGTCTTCACTTTAGAAACAACAAAGATGAAAGCAGAAAAAGAACATATTGATGAATTAATAGTATCCTATTTAAGTAATGAGTTGGATGGAAATGCTGTGCATGAACTGAAGGAGTGGATAGCTGCGTCTGTGGAAAATGAAAAGTATTTTATGCAGCGGCAAGAAATTTGGTTTTCTGCCATAAGTGTGAAAGAGGATGTTAAATATGATAAGAGCAAAGCATTTGAACAATTTAAAAATAGAATTGCTAATCAGAGGTTGAATGATAAAAGAGAACGTGAAAATTTCTGTTTGTCTAAATTTTGGCGTTATGCAGCTGTTATTGTTGTATTGTTCTCAGTTTCTTATTTTTCTTATTGGAGGGGTGGAATAAGTATAAAAGAGGTATTTTCGGATATCATTGTGGAGGCTCCTCTTGGTTCCAGAACAAAATTGACCTTGCCGGATGGGACATTAGTGTGGTTGAATGCCGGATCGCGTATAACATATTCACAAGGATTCGGAGTAGGGAATTAGAAAAATAGAA
>ENA-OQCF01000515-OQCF01000515.1-human-gut-metagenome-genome-assembly--contig:-NODE-515-length-14933-cov-6.575172_pt1 | contig 14933 bp, 14 predicted proteins | sample MGYA00242756_ERZ504573 | MGnify/ENA primary metagenome ERZ504573 (study PRJEB26092, sample SAMD00036240) | human gut metagenome | host: Homo sapiens | study: EMG produced TPA metagenomics assembly of... | reverse complement strand
GCTATTCACCGATTCCCCACTTGTTGCTAGTGAGGTCAAGGATGGAGGCAACCCGCCAGAAAACTATACCTATGCCTTGGTGCGCAGTAAAAAGATGATGCAACTTACCGACACCGCAATTGACCTGATGCGCCGCAGCATAAAAAGAGCGAGTTCTATTACTGGATTTTATACTACGCCTATCTCTCCCCGCAGCAGTGCGAGAATGCGGGTGCAATTTTGCAGTCGCTCGAAACCAAGGTATCTCCATTTCTCTGCGCACCTACTATGTCCATCGGGATGAAGCTATTGAGATTCTCAGCTCGATATTGTGGGGATATACCTCTCAGGATTGCGAGAAAATCACAAAACTGCTGACACTCGATTGATCCTGCATAACATCCGCACAAAATCAGCAGGGAGAAGGCCTTTTTTCCTGCACAGCCAATTTGTTATCATGGTAATGGCCTACTTTTGGCGATTTATATAGTACTTTTGCACACAGGAGGTTTCAATGTTCAAGAAAAACACACATTCTTTTTCTCATAAGCGCATAAAAGCAGCCCTTTGTGCTGCCATGTGCAGCGTACTGACCGCAATGCCCGCTTTTGCAACCGGCGAGGATAATTTCTCTACCGCCACAACCGGCACCACCGTCTGGACGAAAGCCAGCGAGATCATGCAGGATGTCTACTCGCAAATCATTTCTATCTCCACCGTCACTGCCGTGGTCTGCGCCGCCGTTGCCCTGCTGCTGATGAACTTTTCCAAGAACGGCAAGACCGTGGACGACTCTCGCGCATGGCTCAAGCGCATTGCCATCACCTGGGCGATTCTGAACGGTCTCGGCTTCATCATGCTTATGTCACGCCGTTCTTTCAGGGCGGCACTTGGAATCCGTAACTACGCGTAATTATAACGAGGAGGTGAACGCCTTTGGGCATTTTAGACGGTATTGTCGATTGGCTGGCAACGCAGGTGATGAACCTGCTGGATTTGGCATCTACCTCGGTGCTCGGCGCGTTTGGCTGCAATATGGACACGTTCAAGCGGTACTTCCCTGCTGCTTCGGCTATGTATGAAATCTTCATTTGGACGGCCATCGGGCTGGTACTGCTGAACCTTGTGTGGCAGCTTTACCGCTGCTATGGTGCCGGGTTTGACATCGATACCGAGAATCCCATCAATCTGGTGGTGCGTTCTATGATTTTTCTGCTGCTGATTTGGTACTGCGACGACATCGTCAACCTTGCCTTGCAAATCGGCGGCACGCCCTACAACTGGATTCTGGACAGCAGCCTGCCCGGCGTGCAGTTTGGAGACTTCAATTCCGTACTGCTCGTCATCATTGGCGTGATTGCCAACGGCTCAGTAGCGCTGATTGCTCTGATCCTTGTTGTGATTCTTGCATGGAATTACTTAAAGCTGCTTTTGGAAGCTGCCGAGCGATATGTTGTGCTTGGAATTCTAGTCTTTACTGCGCCGCTTGCCTTTGCCATGGGTGCGGCGCGCGGCACAAACAACATTTTCAAAAGCTGGTGCCAGATGTTCGGCGGGCAGCTTCTGCTGCTGATTATGAACGCATGGTGCTTGAAGCTGTTCATCAATATGGTCGGGGAATTTCTCGCCAATCCTCTGTCCTTATAGGAGATTTTTTACGTGAGAAAAACTCTTTTTTCTTTATTCAACGCTGTTAGCCTTGCTCTCCTGTACTGCCCGGCTGCTTTTGCTTTGACCGAGGATGAAGCTGCTGCGGCCGTGGACGCACAGGGTAAGGATGCGGTCTCCGGGAATCTGTTCCTGTGGTTGCTGTGCGCTATCGCCTTTCTGAAAGTCGCCACCAAGCTGGACGGTATCCTGCATTCACTGGGCATCGGCGTTTCTCGTTCGCCCAGCTCGATGCTCTCCGAGGCATTGCTGGCTTTCCGTGGTTTTGACATCGGAAAAGCCTTTATGGGGCTGGGCGCTGCAAAAGCCGCCGCTTCAACTGCTACCGCAAAAGCCACACCCAGCAACACCTTTGCAGGCGGGCTTTCCGGCATGGTAAGCCGTCATGTGCAGCAAAGTACAGCAAGCTCCATCAGTGGACAATCCGGCGGCATCGGTACATCCTTGGGCGGTGCCATGTATCACAACAGCTTGGCAAAGATGGCGGCTTCGCCAGCAAGGTCATCGGCTCTATCGCCACCGGGCAGACAGGCGGCAGTATTACAGGTGACAGCGCCGTGGAAGCGCTCAATGGTTATTTTGCAGGTACCAGCGACATGGACGCTATGCAGATTCCCGCCACCGGTGAAAATATTTCTTCTGCAATGACAGCAACTGAAAACGATGCCGTGATGGACTCTCCTATCCCCGCCACACCGCTGGCGCTGGAGGGCGATAGCACGATTGACGTTTCTCCAACAAGGGATAGCGAAATTGCCATGCGCGCCGGCGCTAGTCCTGCTGTTACGGAGCAGACCACCATTCCCACTTCGTCCTCTATCCAGCAGGCCGCCATGAAGCGCGTGCTGCTGGGGCAGATGGGCAACAGCGTCACCGATGTAGAAATCGGCGGCGGCAAGATTCAGGGACGCGAGATTATCCCCGGACGCGGGCAGATTCAGTTTGCCATGTACAACGCCCGTCAGTATGAGAAGCCGGAGGGCCGCTTCACAGAACAGACATCCCGCGACGGTGAAAAGTGGTACAAGGTCTACGCCACGACCCAAGTAAAAAAAACGTCCACCGTTCAGGACGAACGTGGGCGTATGCAGTATGATGAGCGCAGGGTTGCCGCCATGCCAAAGGCTCCGGCGCGGAGACACTAAATGATTGAAAATGATACTCAAAATTCCCGACAAGCTGCTTCAACAGTGTTTCACAACGCACTCAGCACTCAAACTTGCCAAAATCGCACAGGCGGGAATACAGGGCGGCCCTGTCGGGGCCGCTGCAGAAGCTGCGGTGCAGTATCGCAAGGAAGTACTGGTCGTTGCCATTGCAGTCTTACTGCTGCCGGTTCTGGTTCTGATTATGCTACCCGGCGCGATTTTCGGTACGCTGACACAGCCCAGCACAGCGGTCAATGATGGTTTGGAAATTGCAGCCAATGTAATCCAGCTTCGCAATGCGGTATCGGATATTTTGCAGGAAGCCTACGAGAATACCCTTGCCGAAATAGAATCCGGGCGTACAAACCTTACATACAGCGATATTGTCGATTCTGTGGGCGGTCATGTCTCCTACAATGCCTTTCAGCTCATTTCTATGTACTGCGCTTACCAAGGCGAGGACGACTATACCAAAATCAGCCTGGCTGACCTTTCTGAGCAGGTACAAGCACACCATGCAGAATATTATACTTACATCACCTCCGAAGAAGTCCGCACCGAACCAGTGCAGAAAGAGGTACGCGGGCAGACCATAACTGTACAGGAAGATCACACCTACACTGTTTTCACACTTTCTTATGTGGGCGATGACTACTTTGCCGACACGGTTTGGCAGCTTGACGACAAGCAGAAAAGCTATGCTGATGCCTATGCGCACAATCTGACCGTCTACCTCCATGAAATAGAAGAACGTGAGGACATCTCGATTCTGGGGCAGATCAATGATTCACTTATTGATGATAACTCTCCTGCTCCGAGCGGCGGGTTCGGCAATCCGTTCAACGACCCAAACTGGGAGCAGCACATCACTTCTTTCTTTGGCAAACGCGAGGATGTCGGTATTCCCGGCAAGGATACCACCAACCACAATGGTTTGGATATTGCCTATCCCTACGGTACGCCGATTCTTGCAGTGGAGGCCGGCACGGTCATTAAAGTAGGGTATCATGTCAGCTACGGCAACCATCTGGTCATCAACCACGGTGGCGGGTATTGCACCCTTTACGCCCATTGCAGCCAGCTTTTGGCACAGGTTGGCGATATGGTGAATAAGCACGACACCATTGCCAAGGTCGGCGCTACCGGCGATGTGACTGGAAACCATCTGCATATCTGTGTCATCATCAACGGCATCTACGTAAATCCAAAGGATTACCTTAACTAATTCAAGCGGATATTTTTGTGCTTTTCGCGCACTTTACATTTTTTCTTTTCTCTCCCCTACTCACTTGCACGCCGACTTCGGTACTTGTTGCTATAGCGCATTTTCAATTTGTCTCTGTTGCCGCTGTCTCTGTTGTTATAGTTTTAATTTGGCTTCTACTCCTCCCCTATCTCACTTCATTATTTATACGACTGCTGATAACGGAGATTGTTACCGCACATTTTTTCATTCCTCTCTATTTCAACCTAATAACTACCGAAAGCATGCCGAGGTTTTTACCGCGAAAAAAGCTCTGCTCGCTCTCTCACCATGCCTCAAGATGACTCACTGGCCTTTCCTCAGCCTATTTATAAAAAGCTGAAAGCTACAAAATGTACATTTATCATGAAATATACATTTTGTTTTTATTATTGTTTGAATTACGCCCGTCCAATCCGACCTATGCATTTCGATTTTTTTCGCGTTTTTTTCGCGTTAAGTATCTATTTTTTTGTGCATCCACTCTGCGGTAGAGTTGCACATTTTAGTCGTTCTATCGTTATTATTATTTGTACTTTCTCTGATTTTTTCTCTCGGTAAATTTCTCCGTTTATATAAATCACCTCTATTTTCGTTTACATTTTGTTGTTTTGTGCAAAGTATATACGAATTGTATTCCTTTGTAACGTAATTACCCTGCTTTTCCTATGTTTTCTTATTCCTCTCCTCCCTCTTCTGATTTCAGTAAGTACTATTTTCCCTCAAGCATTCAAACAGAATTGCTTCTACAATTTTTCTTTTTATGATCCATCGTATCCGACACCAAAGCAGAGATTATTACCGCGAAAAAAGTTTCTTACTTCATACATACACTTTTCTTTGTGAGCATTCGCGTAAAACGGCTTCCTTTTATCACGAGTTTTTTACCGCGAAAAAAATTAGTTTATCCCTATTCCCCTGCACTCCGCCATCTCGGTGTAAGCGTTGATCTCTATCTATTTTAAGTTTCTGCCCAAGCCCCATCTGTTACTTCTCCTTTATATTTGCCTACACCCCAAAACGGAGATTGTTACCGCGCGTTTTTCTCTGTATCTTCCTTTGCAACTGAACTCCTCAATTTCGAGGTTTTTACTGCACCATTTTTTCCTGCGCATCTTTCGCAACAATAAAGCAGAGTTTTTTACCGCGAAAATTTTCATTTTCCCACTCTCTTTTGCTGTTCAAAAAGGACTACTTCTGCAAATCTTCGTTTTTATACCCGTAAACATTCTTATAACCAAGCCTATAACATGAAAAAAGAGCTTTTTTCGCTCAAAACGGAGATTCTTTCATCTTAACTGCCATGAAATTGTCTCCGTTTAACGGAAAAGGAATCTCCGTTTTCAAATGAAAGAACCTCCGTTATCTCGGAAAGAATCTCTGTTGTAAATAGAAAAAACCTCCGCTTCTTCTATATATAATAATAAAATATAAAGAGTAAAAAGTAATTATATAAGTCTTTAAGAAAAACGAAAAATAAAAATCATCTGTTAAAACCGTTTGACAATCTTTTTTAGATAAGGTATGATATTTAGTATGATGTGTAGGTGTACCCTTATCTAAATCTACGAATGCACTCACAGATTTTCCATGCCGACAGTTCCCCTTATTTGACGATTGGTTTATAAAGAAAGGTATAGACAAAGTGGATTCTCAATCTTTTGTCTTATAGTATTCTATGAAGAAAATAGATGAAAGCAATCAAATTAGCGAAGCCGTAGATACAATCGTTGGTGAAGTTATATCGGATGAAAAGCCGAATGACGGAAAGCAGCAAGCAGGTCTAAAAAAGAGGGATACCTATGCTTTCGGCTCTTTTATTACAAAAAGTAACGATCTGATTCAGCGCACAAAGTATTCCCTACCCCGCAATGAGCAAAAAATCCTTTTTATGTTGCTGTCAAAGATAGATCAGCGACATGATTTGGACGCATCGAAATACTATACGATTTCGTTCGATGATTTTTGCAAAACTTACGGGCGTAAATGCAATGGACAGTGGTTACGCAAACTACCTGCGCAAAACCATTGAAAGCCTAGAAAATAGGATGTTCTGGGTACCTCTTGGTAACGATCAGTACAAGACTATGTCATGGGTCAACCGTGGTTCTATCGTTGACATGAAGAAAAAAACGATAAGTATGCGCTTTAACCCGGACATTTGGAAAGATATCGCACAGCTCACCAGCAACTATACTTCTTACAGCATTGAGTATTTGCTCATGATGCAAAGCACCTACTCGATGCGTGTCTATGAGATAATTTTGTCTTATGACAACGGAAATAATAGAGACTATTCTTACAATAATGGATTGATTTTTGAACCCGTTACAGAAGAAGTGCTGCAAAAGTTTCCCAATAAGCGCGATGCGTTGAAAGGATTTAAGTATAAGCGTTTTGACATAGAAGAATTCAAGGGAATGCTTTCTATGCCAACGCGTGATGAAATCAACAGAAGCAAAAGCAAGAGTAAAGACAGTTCTGCGGCCAAATTCAGCCGCGATAAACCACTTACCGAAAAGTATAAGGTTTTCTCCGATTTTGAGAAGAATGTTCTGGTAATGGTCAAAAAAGAAATCAATGAGATGACGGATCTCTGGTTTGACTATGAGCCCGTTCGTCGGCGGGGAGTCCGAAAATACGAATTTCTCTATATTTTTATCAAGTATAAAAATCGAGAAGAGATGAAAAACGTCAGGGCCTTTCATCAAGAACACAAAGGCGCTGATACTGAAATCGGAAGAAAACCGCGAAAGCGCCGCAGCACTGTCAACAAGGAAACGCTGGAGCAGTACAATCAGCCGTTGGCCGAGTCCATACTAACTACAACTTATCGTTTGGCGCGAAACGAGTTGGAGGCAAAAGCCAAATATCAGACGTATGAGGAAAAATTGACACCGGACGAGAGAAATATATTTATTGATGTATTCACATACGCGGCAAAGATTTTGACTAATACAAAGAAGAAAGATCAAGCAGAGGAAACGTTTGAAGCGCTGAACCGAATTATCAAGGATAACGATGGTTTGAAAACATGGGCATTGGGAATGAGCGTTAAATATAAGGCAATGCTCGAAAAGGCCCAAGAAAGAAAATCCGCACAATACTATCGCACAGTGGTTTACAACGACATAATAGAAAACTCTGCGGCCATCATAAGTGATGGTAAACGTCGTGCTGCTATGCTGGATGGCGATAGATCAAATCTATTCAAGGTGGATTGGGCAGCCATGTTTGAAGATTAAATAAGAACTATGAGAAAAGCGGTCTGCTAAAATGGCAGACCGCTTTTCTGCTTAACGGAGCGGCAAAAGAAAGCGCAAATGAAAACAGCAACAGGTACTTAAGTCTTAGCAAACTTATTTAGAAAAAAGAAGCGCGGGCATTGCCCTATAATTCGTGTTGACATAGTAGATGTATGTGATATAATTAGTTTATCAACTGTTTGCTCCGAAGTTGGGTAACAGAACAAAATGCGAATAGCAACAGGTACGCAAGTCACAAAACAACCTGTTGAAGCAGGACGCTGCATTTAACAACAGGTACGCGAGTCTTTCCAATACACAACTGACGAAATGAGGAAATAGTAATGGCGGCACAGATTATTACGATCGCCATCGAAAAAGGTGGGGCGGGCAAAACAGTCACAGCTTCGAACCTCGCCTATCTGATGGGTGATGAGGGCAAAAAGGTTCTCTGCATAGATACAGATCCACAGGGAAATCTTACAAGTGCGCTGAGCGGCGGAAATGGCATTACAAGCGGAGTTTATAATGGAAAAGCGCTCTTTGATATGTTTGACGGATTTCGATACACTAGGACAAGAGACTATATTGTTGAAACCGAATATGAAAACGTTGATATGATTCCGTGTAGTGCGCAGACACCGCGCATCAATCAGCGAATTCCGGGAATCTTTGAGGACGCACAGACGTATTTCAAACCGGGAGACCCCAAGTGCCTGTCCAATATGGGCGAGTTCCTTTATTACTTTCTGAACCAAGTCAGAGAAGATTATGATTACATAATTATTGACACACAGCCTACCCGCGATTCGCTTTTGCTGACAAATGCAATTAACGCAGCGGATTATGTACTGATTCCTTCGCTTTGCGAAGCTAATTCTCAGGAATCGGCATTCCGTACCTATGCGCTCTGCAATGAACTTAGAAATACACCGGGCAGCCACTTGAAAGGCATCGGCGTTATTCTTACCATGGTTGTAAAAAAGGCAGCTTCCACAAAAATTATCCGCGACCAATGCAAGCAGGTTCTTGGCGCGTCTCTTTATAAAACGGAAATTCCCAGTGGTCTGAGTGTGAATATGTCTGTTACGAAACATCTTCCTGTGTGTTTTATGGCGAAAACGCAGCCTGTGGCGGTGGCCTACAATAAGGCCTATGAAGAGTTAAAGTCTCGATTGGAAAAGATTGGGGTGAACTAAAATGGCAATGAAGAAAAAAACGAAGGGAAACATAACGGCTCCCAGTCTTCCCGGAAAAGATATGCTTGCAGAAGTCAACAACAATGAGGCAGGCAATATTTATAATAGCCTTTTTGCAAAAAACAGAAAGGTTGAATACGATAACAAGGATATTGCGCTGGTGAATATCCGAACAAATCCTGACAATCAAATCTTCCGCGCAATGGATGATGACGAAGATATTCGCATTTTAGCAGAGGACATTAAACGCAACGGCCTGATGCATAACCTTGTTGTATTTCCTGAGCAGGAAGAAGGAAGTACGGTATACGTTCTTCTTTCCGGCGAGCGTCGCTTTCGTGCGCTGAACTATTTGCAGGAAAAAGGCGATGCAACATGGAATATTGTGAATTGCAATGTTGTGACAACACCTTTGGCCGAAAATGAGAAAAAGGTGCTGCTGTACAGTGCAAACTTGCAGGTTCGTGGCGGTTTTAGTGACGAAGCTATTCGACGCCAGGCAATAGCGGAGTTTATTACCTGCTTACAAAGAGAGCCTTACAATATGAGCAGGGAAGAAGCGTTGAACGCGACAAAAAGTGTAAGCACGGTAAATCCGCGCACGATTGAGCGTGATGCACGTATAGAAGAAAAACTGAAGGGTAAGTTAAAGACTCTACTGAATGATAAATTTTTAACGAGAAGCGAGTGCGAGACTTATCTCCGTTTTGAAGAGGATAAGCAGGATGAAATTGCAAATCGATTTAAGAAACTGCAAGCGGTGGATTGCCACAGTGATGATGCAGAAAGCGCTGGGAAAAATTATGTAGAAGTTCTCAGAGATACTTTGCATGATGCATTTAGAGAACTTCTTTATGATGCACAGCGGCAGGGAACAACAAGAGAATATGAAGCTGCTTATGAAAAGGCCATCAGTTACTTTGATGATGGGCTTGCCGACTTGAGCGCAAAAGCGGACGAATATGGCAGAGTAAAAGCAAGCAGTAAACCCGAAGAAATATCTGCAATCAATTATGAGGCAAGAAAGAGGCGGCCAAGGATCGTGTTCGCAAAGAACATGAGGTGACCGAGACCAAGAGCAGTGTAATACAGAAAAATGTGCCGCAAATGGTCAAAAAGCTGAACAAGACATACAGCAGCAAGGCTTTTGTAAAAGCGCTGAAAGGCGTATCTAAAGAATCCAGAGACGCAGATGTTGCCGCATTGAATGAGATTATCGAAATCTCTACGAAGCTAAAAAATATTATAGAGGCGATTGAGTAAGGTCGGTGGCGGCAATGAAGAAAAAGGAACGGGTTCTGATTCGCTTCCGGCCGGAGATATACGAGTGCTTTGAATTGGAAGCAGCGTATGAAGGACTTCGGGTAGGAACCATCGCAAACCGACTACTTATCAGCGAAATCAAAAAAGTTGCAAGGGTAGGGAAGGGGCATTGCGTTGTATCCGGCTCGGAAGAAGATATGGCGATTCCAGAAGGAAAAAAACAAGACTATTATGTACTGCCAGCAAGCAGAGATGTAATAGAATACCTGCCGGAGCAAACAGGGAAGCGAGGAGGAAAGCCGATCAATAAGCAGGTCACATTTTACCTGACCGAGGAGCAACTCGAAATTCTGAAAGCTGTTGTCCGCATACAGGATATTCGTAAATCCATGGATTGTGGAGAAATCGTGACCTATAGGTTTGCCGTGCTTGGCCTGCTGTTAAATAACGAGGCATTGAACAGAAAGCAAACGGTTATACGATAAAAAGAGCTGCAAGAAAGATTTCTTGCGGCTTTTATGTTTATAAAACAGCGAAAAATACCATCTTGACAACAGGTACGAGAGTCGGAATACGTTTCCTACCCACAAGGGAAGTCCATTGACAGAAAACGATAAATATGCTATACTCCACCTGTAAATGATTTTTGTGCCTTGCGCACACGTTGTTTAAGTTTGTAATTCGTGCCAGCAGCCTTGTCCTGCCCGTATCGGGTGGACGCTGCCGGCACTTTTCTTTTTTATAACTGGGTGAGAACGCCCAACCATAGCGAGAATGATCGTGGTTCACGGTTTGCCGTGGACATCAGGCATTGCCTGCGGTCATTCTCGCTTTTTTTTATTTTGTTTCAAGGCCAATCGGCTTTGAGAAATACATTTTATATAAGAAAGGTGGAATGCCAAATGAACGAGCAGGCAAGACCCAAAGCAATCGCACGGCGCATCACACGCCCGCGCAAGGTAAGACCCATCCCGCGCAATTTGCGGTATCGGCTGTACCATGTGCGCACCCGGCCCAAGCGCCCCTATCGCCAGCGCGAGAGGAGGGGCTGAAGATGCCGGAACACATACGGCAGGAACCAAGGTGCTGGTCAGCACCGAAAACCTCACCGAGCAGGAATGGCTGGCATACCGCAGGCGGGGGATAGGCGGCAGCGATGTCGCTGCGATCCTCGGCATTTCTCCGTTTCGCACTGCCCGCGACCTGTACGACGACAAGCTGAACATTGCTTCGGCTGCCGATGATGCAGGCAACTGGGTAGCGCTGGAAATGGGGCATCTGCTGGAACCGCTGGTCGCCCGGATTTTCGCCAAGAAAACCGGGTTGGAGGTTTTCCAGATCAAGAAAATGTTCCAACACCCGCAGTATCCCTTCATGCTGGCAGATGTAGACTACTTTGTCCGCCTGCCAAACGGAAAAATTTCGATTCTGGAAATCAAAACGACCAACTACAACGCAAAAGACCACTGGTGGAAGGACGGCGAGGAATGTGTTCCCGTCTATTACGAAACACAGGGGCGGCATTACATGGCCGTTATGGATATGGATGAAATCTTCTATTGCTGCTTGTACGGCAATAACGAGGACGAAGTCATCATTCGCCACCTGTACCGTGACCGGGAATATGAGCAGGAGATGATTTATCTGGAACGTGAGTTCTGGCATGACCACATCCTGACCCGCATCCCGCCGCCCTACACCGAGGACGGCAGCCTGATTCTCGAAAGTCTGCGCCGCCGCTTAGGTGTTGCGGATAAGACAATTCCGGCCATCCAGTTGGACAACGACCTGTCCGTCACTATGCTGCGGTATCTCCGCTTGCAGGAGCAAAAGCAGCAGGTGGAAACACGGGTCAAAACGCTGGACGCAGAAATGCAGCGGCTGAAAGGGCAAATGGTTGCCAAACTGGGCGGCAGCTGCATGGCGATGGGGGAGTATGGTGGTACACAGTACACCATCAGCTACAACCCCGTCAGCCGGATAGGCATCACGAGAGACAACCTCCAAAAGCTGAAGCTGCTGCACCCGGATATTTATGACGAGTACGTCACGGTATCGGAATCGCGGCGGTTCAGCATCAAGGCAAAAGCGGCGGACGAAGTCGCCTGACAAAGAAGGGAGCGTGCCTATGCACGACAGTGAACAGGAACACAGCGGCATTACCGGTTGCCGTGTCACCTACGAATCTACGATTTTTTACAACGAAGCAAACAAATTCTCCATCATCGTTGTCAAAACCAATGATCCGCGCATTCCGCTGCAGGCTTGCAGCGGCCGCTATTACGGCGACCGTATGCTGCGCTTTACGGCGGTGGGGTACGAACTGCCCCGCACCAAGGCGGTGGAGCTGGAACTGGACGGTGAGTGGGTCGAGAGCAAGTACGGCTATCAGCTGCAGGTCGAGCAGTGGCAGGAAATCGTTCCGCAGACAGCGGACGGTCTGCTGGCATACTTGTTCTGGGCTTATCAAGGGCATCGGTCCCAAGACGGCAGAGGACATTGTTGCCACGTTCGGACCGGACACCCTGAATATCCTTGACAACGAGCCGGAGAAATTGCTGCAAATCCGCGGTATCACCGAGGGCAAGCTCAAGGACATTGAGGAATCCTACGCCGAGAGCCGCGTTCTGCGCAACCTTATGAGCCTTTTGGGACCGTTCAAAATTACGCCCGCCACGGCGCTGAAAATTTATCAGAACTTTGGTCCGGCGTGTGTGGACATCCTCAAAAAATGTCCGTATGACCTGTGCCAGATTTCCGGCTTCGGATTCAAGCGTGTGGATGGCATCGTCCGTAAGACGGATAACCGCCTGCGCAGCGCCGAGCGCATCAAGGGTGCGGTGCTGTACACGCTGGAGGATGCCCGCGGCAAATCGGGACATTTGTTTCTGCCATCGGAAGATTTGGTAAAGGAAACGCTTCTGCTGCTCAACGCACCTATTCCCATCCCGGAACAGCGCGTCCGCGCCGAGGAGGTGCAGGAAACCTTGCAGCAGATGATTCTGCACGGCGCAGTGGTCACCTATAAGCAGTACCTGTACAGCCCGCGTGTGTTCGGGCAGGAGGACGACACCGCCCGCATGATTGCCGAACGGCTTGCCAACATCAGTGTGGCTGAGAATATCGAGTCTGCGCTGAAAGCGGTGCGCGAAAGTCTGGGCATTACGCTTTCCCAAAAGCAGGAACAGGCGGTACGCACGGCATTTCAGCATGGGCTGACGATTATCACCGGCTCGCCCGGTACCGGCAAGACCACCGTGTTAAAGGCCATCATCAAGGTGTTCAAGAACCTGCACCCGAAAGGAAAGTTCGCCCTTATGGCTCCCACAGGTCGCGCCAGCCGCCGTATGGCGGAAAGCACCGGCGTAGACGAAGCCCGCACGCTGCACAGCGCACTGGGGCTTGGCACCGGGGAAGAAGTGGGCGATGGCGAGCGCGTCCGCTTTGTGGATGCCGACCTCGTCATTGTGGACAAGTTTTCTATGGTGGATATGTGGCTGGCACAGCAGTTCTTCAAACGCATCAGTCAGCATACGCGGGTCGTTCTTGTGGGCGACCCGAACCAGCTGCTCAGCGTGGGCGCCGGCAACGTGTTCTACGAGCTGATCCACAGCGGAATGGTGCCTGTCACGGTGCTGGATTGGATTTTCCGCCAGTCGAAAGACGGATTGATTGCCTACAATGCGAAGTTCATCAACGAGGGTAGCACCAAGCTGTACTACGGTAATGACTTTGTGTTCGTGGACAGCCCGACGCAAATCGAGACGGCGCGGCGCATCCAAGACATTTACTGCAAAGAAGCCGCCGAGCGTGGCATCGAAAACGTGCAGATCCTTTCGCCGTTCCGCGAGAAAGGCGAGGCAGCCTCCGAGCAGCTTAACCGAGCCATTCGGGAACGGGTCAATCCGTTCCGCTCGGCTGAGGAAGAAGTAAAGATAGGCAACCGTACCTTCCGCGTCCATGACCGCGTCATGCAGACAAAGAACACCGAAAAAGTGTCCAACGGTGATCTTGGTTTTATCACCGGGATTACCACAGGCAGCAAGGGCGAACGGCTCGTGCAGATGGATTTTGGCGGCGACCGCAAGATGAACTACACGCTGGAACAGCTGGCGCACGTTGACCTTGCTTACGCTACTACAATTCATAAGGCCATGGGCAGCGAGTTTGAAACGGTCATTATCCCCATCGTCAAGGCACACACAATCATGCTGTATCGTAATTTGTTGTATACAGCCGTGACCCGCGCCAAGAAAAAAGTCATCCTTGTGGGGCATAAGCCGATTCTGTTTATGGCGGTTCACCGCGCTGACATCAGCAAGCGCAATACCATGCTGGGCGAGCGCATCCGCCTGTACTGCAAGGCATACCACACCGAACGAAACGCACTGCCGGAACTGCAACAGGCCGGCTGAATACAAAATTGAAGGGAGAAATCACCCATGAAAGGGAATCAAGAACCTATGCTGTACACCACCAACGCCACTGTGGCATCCTTAAACCATGTACCGGCTTTGACCCGCTGAAATTCCTGCGCCGCACAACTTCCCGCAAGACCGGGGAGGACGTGATGCGTCTGGATCTGCGGTACAAAAAGCTGTGGTTCCGGCTGGCCTGCCCCACGGGGCGGCTGAAGCTCAACGCCCTGCGCATCACCGAGAAGATGGCGATTTTTGAAGCCAAGGTCTACCGTGACCGCGAGGATGCCGAGCCGCTGAGCAGCTATGTTGCCAACTGCACACTGGACGCAACGCCCGGTGGGCTGTATGTGGAGGCTGCGCAGGAAGAAGCGCTGGATACGGCGCTCTCCAATGCGGGCTTTGGCATCCAGTTTGCCGATGTGAGCGTTGAATCGGAGGAGTACGGCAGCGAGGTGCCGATGGGGGCAAAAGTGGAGATTGCAAAACCTGTGCAGACAAAAGCAGAAGTTGCCAAGCCTGTGCAAAAGCAACCCGAAGCTGTGAAGAAAACCCCGCAGGAATCGGTTAAGTCTGACCCGCTGGATGCCATCATGGCGGACGATATGCCTGTTCCCGAACAGACTACGGCAGAAGTCGTAAAAAAGCCTAAGACGGTTGTGCCGGAATCCGTACAGCCTGCGCAGACACCGGCAGAACGCCGCAGAATGTCATTGTGCTGGAACAGGAGCCGCCCGCCGCTGCGTATACCCAAAGCACCCCGGTGGAGG